>FWPU01000381.1_pt1 | contig 56382 bp, 56 predicted proteins | sample 2228361 | NCBI WGS metagenome assembly FWPU01 (sample SAMEA103939777, study PRJEB20133) | metagenome | reverse complement strand
CAAACTATGAAGATGAAAAAATTTATAATAATTATCTAAATGCGATAATGCATAGAAAATATCTTCGTGAAGACAGACCCAAAATTTTTCTTGCAAGGGAAGATTTAGAATTCATATTATGAAAATAAAAGGATTTCTTTTATTTAATGGGACTATGTTTATTTTTGTATTCGGTACTATTAATTTATCCATAGAAATGGAAAAAAACATTCATAAAAAACTGGAAAAAGAAATAAAAAAAAATTATGCACTTTTCGAAAGAATTTTTGTAAAACTGGAAAGAGGTCAAAATAAAAGCTTTTATGGTTTTAAAAACTATTTTTTTAGTATTAGTTACTGGCATGAAGGTCAAAAATATTATAAACTCAAAAAGGTATCTCCTACCTTATTTTACAAATACAAAGAAGGGAATCAAATTGAATCATTTTTAGCAAAAGATCGTTTTGGAAATCATAAAATTTATTTTCTGGAACAGGCATATCTGGAATCAGCATTATACGAATCCAAATTTCAAAATCTAGAAACATTTTCCAGAGTTTTTTCTTTTTTGGGTTTATTGATGTTAATTTTTTATAAAATTTTGAAAAAATGAAAAAGCTGGATTTTGGATTATCCCCCTGCCCCAATGACACATATATTTTTTATAAATTTATCCAGCAATCTGAAATTGTACCTCACTTTCTGGATGTAGAAGAACTAAACCAACTTGCTTATAAAGAAGAATTTCCTCTTATTAAGGTCTCCTGTTATACAGCATTGCAATTAAAAAACTATGTTATTTTAAAAAATGGTGGAGCAATGGGCTACGGCTGTGGTCCGATTTTAGTTTCTGGCAATAAAATGGAAAAAGAAAATTTAATTTTATCATTTCAAAATTCAACTATTTTGATTCCAGGGAAGAATACTACTGCAAATTTTCTTTTTAAATATTTCTGTAAAAAAAATCATATTGAAATTTCAAAACTTGACATACAATATACTCGTTATGATCAAATTATTCCTACACTACAAAAAGAAAAAAAATTCTTCGGTATATTAATTCACGAAGAAAGATTTACATATCAGGCTTTTAATCTTTTTCTTATTACTGACTTAGGGGAATGGTGGGAAAAAGAAACCAATTTACCTATACCCTTAGGTTGTATTGTTTTACATAAAGATTTATTAGAACTAAAAGAAAAAATCGAAAATCAAATTCTGGAAAGTATCTTATATTCAAAAAATTTTTATGATGAAGTTTTACCTTTTATTAGAAAATACGCTCAATCTATGGATGATAAAGCAATTAAACAGCATATAGATTTGTATGTAACTGATTTTAGTTATGATATGAAGGATAAAGGACGGGAAACCCTGAGAAAGATGAAATCCTTTATCCTTAGTTCTTATTAGTCTACAAAAATATAATAGTCAACAGAAAGAATACAGGTTGTAGAATCAGAATTGAATATACCATATAGCCGCCAAAAGAGGGCATTTTAATTCCAGACTGCTCAGCTATTGATCTTACCATAAAGTTTGGGGCATTTCCAATATAAGTCATGGCTCCCATAAAAACAGCTCCCAGAGAAATAGCTGCCAGAATTAATGGTTGAGAATGAATAAATTCCTGAACACTCAAAGTCCCCTGAGCAGTTGTAAAAAAAACTAAATATGTAGGCGCATTGTCCAGAAAGGAAGAAAAAATTCCAGTCCCATAAAAATACCTAATAGGTGTATCCAATCCTAATTCATGTCCATGAAGTTTTAATAAAATTAATGCTGGAATCATGGTTAAAAAAATACCTATAAAGAGAGCTGCCACCTCATATATTGGATATAAACTAAATTTATTCTCTTCTCTATATTGAGGATGTGTCGTTAAATTTGAGAGAAAAATCAATATATAAAAGAAAGGAACCTGAATTAATTTAAAATATTCATTTTTATGAATCAGACTCTTAAATGGTTCATAGTTTTCATTGATGAAAGCAACTACGAGAACAACACCTAAAAGATATAAGAAGTTAATGGAACCTTTAATATGAAGTGGTTCAAATTCTTTAATATCTTTGATTTTATCTTTCAAAGTCTCTTTCTGATACATTAAATAATCCCAGATATAATAGATAACCAATAAAATTCCCACAGTAAATAGCCACTCTGGAAATAACTTAAAGGTCCAGGTAAAAGGAACTCCCCTTAAATACCCTAAAAATAGAGGAGGATCTCCCAGAGGAGTTAATAACCCTCCAATGTTAGATACCAGAAAAATAAAAAAAATAACTGTATGAACTACATATTTTCTTTCAGAATTTGATTTCAATAAGGGTCGAATCAATAACATAGAAGCACCTGTAGTTCCAATAAAAGATGCAAGAATAGAACCTATCAATAGAATTAAAGAATTCATAAAGGGTGTTGCTAAAAGATCTCCGCGAAGTAAAATCCCTCCACTAATATAAAACAAGGCTGCCAGTAACGATACAAAAGGAATATAATCCAAAACAATTTGATGAACTACATTATGGAATCTTCCGATTGAGATTAAATAGATAGCTACTGGTATTCCCAGGATCATAGATACCAGAAATTTATTTTTATTATCCTCCCACCAATGCTCAAAGACAAGGGGGAAAATAGCAATAATTAACAACATTACCACAAATGGTAAGGTAGACCAATAAGCAGGTTCTAATTCCATTTCTGAGCCTCCTTTAAATATAAAGCCTATAAATTATATAAATCACATAAGTTATTAAAAACAAAATTCCCTGGGATCTTTCCAGTATGTGCCTTTTACCAATAAACAAAAACATGAATAATAATATATGTATTACTGAATTTACCAATGAATCCATAAATATTTCTTTTTTAACAGGCAATTGGGAGATGATGGCGCTGATACTTAATACAAAAAATATGTTAAAAATGTTTGAACCTATAATATTTCCTACAGCTATATCAATTCTTTTTTTTACAGCAGCAACTGTAGTAGTAACAATTTCAGGTAAAGAGGTTCCAACAGCAATAATTGTTAATCCTATAAAACTTTCACTTAAATTCAATTTTTTTGCTATAATAACTGCTCCATTGACTATCCAATCACCTCCAAGAGGTAAAGCCCCAATACCAGCTGCTATCAGTAATAAAGATTTACCTATACCGATTTCTCCTTTAATTTCTTCCAGTTCACTAAAAACACTTTTATCTTGCTGAGCAATTGAATAAATATAATACATAAAAATCATAAAAAAAAAGAATAAAACTATTCCTTCATTTCTGTGGATTATATTTTCACCCTCAGCCAGATATTCATCAGACATCATTACCAGCAACACAAGGGATGATAAAAAACTAAAAGGAATCTCTTTCCAGACTGTATTTTGCTTAACAGAAAGAGGATATATAGCTGCAGCCAGCCCCAACCCCACCGAAACATTTACAATATTACTACCTATTATATTGGTTAACGTAATATCTGTATTTCCTTTTATGGCAGCAATTAGATTGACCCCCAACTCTGGAGCAGAAGTTCCCATTGATACGAGGGTTAATCCTATTACAATTTCTGAGATGTTCAATTTTCTTGCTATGGAGACCGCTCCTTCTACCAACCAATCTGCACCTTTAATTACCATATAAAAACCTGGAATAAATAATATAAGGGAAAGTAATTCATTAGAAAAATTCATTTTTTTCTCTAAAATGCAAAATTTCGGGACCATATTTGTCTTTATCTATAAACATACAAATCAAAAAAAAATTTTTTATAGAATATGAACTTAAAAAAAAGATTGACTTTTAGATATAAATTAATAAACGCTTTTAAAAAAATGAAGCAAATAAATTTAAAAAAAATAATTTTTAAAGGTGGGATAATTAGTATTTTTTTCTTCAAAACTCTTTCTGCAGAAGAAAGACATTCCCTTTCCTACATTAAGCCCTTTGAAATTACATTAGGTAAATATTACATAAAAATGGTTAATACTCAAAGTGAAATCATTCCTCAAATCACACCCTTTAAGGACCTGAATATTTCTTTTAAAAATGACAAGACTCAGTTTCAACTTCAATTCAACAAAAGCCATTATCATTTATTAAATTATTTTATTTACAAAGAAAATCATTTTGAAATTCAGCTTTTAACTTATTCTGAGGTTCAGAATTTCCCTTGGCAAAAAACCCATAAATCCCTAAATGTCAGGTCTATTTTTTCTTATGGAATGATCCTTGATAAAAAGGATATATTTCTGGCATTTCTTGGAATCATTAATGATCAAAAATTTCATTCTGATACCTGGAATAATAATCTTCCTTTAGTTGATTATAATCAGGTCTTTTTTGTCCCCGGTATACAATTAAGGAGTCATTCAGTAATTTTAAAAACTTTTCTTGAATTTCCTATCTACGAAATCGATTTTCTATTAAGAACACAAAATCTTTCTTTACCTTCCCGAGAAAATATAAAAGCCAATATACAAATTCAATTTCATCATTAGTTATCGAAAGATGAAACTTTGGGAATACTTATTTTTTTAATCAAATTTAAAGATTCATTATATTTGCTGAGATCAAGGAAAATTTTTCTCCTATCAGTTAGTTCTAAGACAATAAAATTTGACTCTAAAGGATTTTTTAATTTTTCCATCACATATCGAAATAAAGACTCTAAGTTCTCAATTTTTTGGTTATCAACTTTGATAATGGGTTTGAACCGAATATCCTGATAGCCCAAGTTGATGGGATCAGGAATTACTTCTGTAATAAGGATTATCTTATCCTGTTCTTCTTCTTTTCTATAAAACTTAAAATTATCGTATAAATAGGCAAGTTCAATAGCTCTTGCTCGCCAATCTTTTCCCCATATTTCCCAGAGATAATTTCTGTTGAACTCAACTAAAACTAACCCATAGAAAATAAAATATTTCTGTGGGCCATATACTTTCCAGGGAATCCTTTCTACTTTTTGAATATTAATGGATTTTAAAGGAATTTGAATTTCTTTTTCCTGTTTATTGCGAATAATTTTAACAGAAATTTCATCCCCTACCCTCCTATATTCTCCATTTTTTTTTCGCGAAAACAACAACTCAAGTTTTTGTAACCCCATAAGAGGATCCATATACAAACATTTCTCTTTTGGCACTATTCCATCAATAGAGATCAAAATATCGCCCTCCATAAGATAACCCCAAGCACTACTGGTCTTTAAAACCTCTGTAACAAAACATCCTTTTCTTTCACCTAACTGATAATACTCTTTTAGTACCTGATTTTCGATAGGTTTGAGGGAAAATCCCTGTGAAACAAATCCTCCCTTTTTTTCGCTTTGAATTTCCTGAAATCTTTTTAATCTTGAAGCCGGAACAAATACTCCATTTCCTTTATTATCTTTATACGAAAAAATACCAACAATTAAATTCTCTGAAAATACTGGTATACCTGATTTTAAATCAGATTGTAAGGAAGCGGTAAATACGGGAAGTTTTGTAAAACCATAATCCGATGTTATTGTATAACTATTCACAGTAAATACTTTCTCAGAAGCCTGGTTTAAATCATCTTTTATATAAACCTTGATTTGAGTTCCGGATTTCGGATCGCTACCAAACAAATTATATATATTGTTAACCTGATTTTTCCTTAAATTTTCTTTTATTTTAAGTATACATAAATTTACATCCAGATCATAGTCTATAATTTTTGCAGTAGTTCTCTCACCAAAAGAATTTTCAATTTCGATTTTATCAGAATTCAATAATTCATCTACCTGTGTTAAAACGTACTCTTTATCCATTAAAATTCCATATTGAAAATATGAATTTCCTGGCTTAACTATCCAAGGATAAACTTTACTAAAATCACGACTATTATAAAAGATTTTTACAACCTGATTCTGAAAAATATTTTCTATTGTATTTTTAGTTTGCAAATTCTCTGTATATAAAGCTGATAAAAAATAAAAAAAGCTAACCATAAAAATCGGGATTTTCTTCATAGAATTACTTTGTATTTTTTATATTAAATATTTTATTTAATTTATAATTATTTTTAACTTTTTCTATATTTTCTAATAAGGATTTTGTTTCCACTACAAGAGGAATAGAATTTCCAGTGAATTGAAATACAATAAATCTGGAATGCGAAACTTCAGAGTCAAATACTCGTTTTAAATCTGCTAAATTTTTAACTTTTTTGTTATTAATCTTTTCCAGAATCAGATACTCATATTCGTCATAAGATTTATCTAAAACCTTTGTAAGAATAATTATTTGCTGATTTTCGATAGTTGTTCGATTCTGTATTGCATAATAGAAATAATAAAAAATATCAGACCGTTCTTCTGATAACCATATCGAAGAAAAAGTTAAAATTAAATCCTGATTCAATGGTTGAAATAATAAACTACCCATTAAAAAAAATTCTGGAGGCTCATCATAAGATTTTCTCTGAAAATCTAGAAAATTTGTTATTCTTGCAGGAAAACTAACCTTTATCTTTTTTTTATTTCTCAAAATTTCCAGCTCTATAAGTTCACCTTCTTCGAGATTATCAATAAGCTCTACATAATTACGATATTCTTGATTAATAAAAACTTCTTTATTTTTTGAAACCTGTAATCCCTGAATTGATAAAATTACATCTCCAGATTGTAGATAACCGTCTGCACTAGAGCCTGGTAAAATATCATAAACAAAAACTCCAAGATCTTTATATTGTTCATCCAGATTTAGAGCTTCTCTCATCATAGGATTTTCAGTTGATTGATCTAGAACTCCCAGTTCAATATATCCATTATATTTTCCATCTTTACGAATATCATTAAAGAATTTTCCAATTACAGGCGGAGGTATTAAATAACCCAGATTTTCGCCGGACCGATAGATCTGAAAAGCAACTCCTACTACCTTTCCATTTTGAATTGCCGGTCCACCAGAATTTCCGGGATTAATAGCTGCATCTACCTGAATTACCAGATGACTATCCACACCACTATGAGCATAAGAATCCATATCAATTCTTGAAATAATACCTTTTGTGATCGAAACCTTTTCTCCTCCTATGGGAAATCCTATCACAACTACAGGAGAATTCAATTCTGGCATTTTGCCTATCTCCAGAGCCTTTGTACCTTCATAAAAATCATCATTATTCGAAATCCAGTTATTTTTTTTTTGATCTATATCGATTAAGGCAAGATCACAGTCATGAGCGATATGAACTACTCTGGCATAAAAAAAATTTTTTGCTCCTTCTCTTCGCACCAAAATTTGAGCTGCATTACTCACCACATGAGCATTCGTTAAGATCCACTTTTTATCGAGAAATTCTACGATAAAACCTGTTCCCCCTGATCTTTCTATTCGCGGAGATACCCAAGGATATTCATAAGAATATTTAAAATTATGAGTCTCGATTTTAACCACGGAATTTTTAACTGAATAAATCTCATTTTCTGTCTTAGAAAAAAAATTAAAAAAGGAGAAGAAAAGAAAAAACCAGTACATTGGAATCAAATTCTTTTCCCAAATAGAAAAAACAAGTTTTTTTTAAGATAGTGTTTTTTTAAAATCTTCAAGAACCGATTTTCTTTGTTCGGAATTTAGAGCTGTTTTATAATAATAAGAAGGATGTGTTACCTGAATTCCTATTTCTTCTGCATTCAAAAGTGATTCGTAATCTTCTTTTTCGATTTGAAATGTAATATATTGAACAGATGAAATTCGTTCTCGATCAAACTGCCTATCATCAAAAACACCCACTATCTTCTTTTCCGATGCTCCATTTTTAAAAAATAAAAATACATGTTCATGAAGTCCCTTGAGTTCACGAAGTTTAAATTTTCGCATCTCTATATCATCAATTTCAATAAGAAGTGTACATTTAATCTGACCTTCAAGAGGAATCAGTTCATTATAGGTCTGGACTTCATGTAAAATCCCTTCATTCGAACGAATTCCTTCTGCTCTTATCATTTCCTGAATTTGATACCATACTGTATCTTTATTTTCAAAAAGAAAAGTAAATAAATTCCCAACGTGAAATCTGTTAGTTGATTTAATTTCAAAGATTTTTTTTTTGATTTCTTCACGTTTTTGATTATATTCTTCAATACTTAAAATCTCCTGTGGAGTTACTAAATCCGGCATACTAACCTCCTTTTTCTATATATAGATGTGGGAAACCTCCTTCTTCAGGTTTTTTATATGCTTTTGCAATAATTTGAACAGGATGCTGAGGCAATGTTTCTAAGTTCATACCCTGTTGTAGTTGAATTGCTGCCAGAGGACAATCTGTTATTATTTCTTTTGTCTGCTTTTCCTTTAAATCTTCAAAGGCTTTTTTACCATATTTTAAGCTTAGTTCAAAATTTTCTTTTTTCATGGACCAGGTTCCATCATGTCCACAACACTGAGGTACAATTTGAACCTCAATATTAAAAATACTTCTGATTAAGTCTCTTGCTGGATAACCAATTCTCTGAGTTTTCAAATGACAAGGTATATGATAACTTATTTTTTCAGGTTTAGAATAGAAACTAAAATTAAATTTTCCTGATTTTTTGATTTCTAATAGATATTCGCTTATATCTCTGGTTGCCTTTGCAATCTTATTAGCTTTCTCTGTCCATTCATCCTGTTCTTTCTGATTTTTTCCGAGAAGTCCTGCAAATAATGGATACTCATGTTTTAGTGTCAGGGAACAGGTAGGATTAATTACAGCAATCTGATAACCTTTCTCCACAAATGATAAAAGACTTTCAATATTACTTTGTATTTTTTTTAACGCGAATGGAATATCCCCTGAATTCAGTCCAGGCATTCCACAACAGTTTTGTTGGGGATAATCTACTTCACATCCATTTCTTTCGAGAACCAGAAGAGCATCTTTTCCTAATTCTGGATTATTATAGTTCACAAAACAGGTAGTAAATAATACTATTTTTTTGGTATCTGAAATATTTTGTTTATGTTTTCTATTTTTGAAATACCATTGTGAAAAACTATTTTTATGAAATTTTGGCATCTGTTTCTTTTTATGAATTCCTAATAATTTCTCTATAACGAGTCTATGCAAAGACGAAGAAAATCCCCAGTTTACCAGAGTGGAAAATGTTCCGGTATTAAGTTTACCTGCCAGATCTGAATTTTGAAGAATTTTATCCTGAAAACGTACCCCCTCTTTTTTTGCTTTAACGTGAACGGATCTTTGCATTAATGCAGCATAATTCAAATTAAATATGTGATTATCTTTATCAGTATAAGGGCAATTTACGTAACATAATTTACAATGATAACATAATCTTATAATTTCATCGATATCATTTTTTGAAATTTTAGTAACATCTCCATCAGCATAACTATCAAGAGCTTGAAATAATTTAGGGAAAGAAGGACAATAATGTAAACACATTCTACAACCATGACATATATCAAAAGTTCGAAGAAGTTCATTTTTTAATGATATCTCATTCCAGTATTTAGGATTCTTTGGGTCATAAATTGCATTCTCAGTATTGGTTTGAATAATTTGATTTAGCATAAATTTCTCCTTTTTTTATGAAAATCGAGGGGAACAATACCCCTCGCATCCCTCAGGATATGGACTTTAAAGCCTGTTCAAATCTTCCTGCATGAGATTTTTCAGCTTTTGCCAGGGTTTCAAACCAATCAGCAATTTCTGGAAATCCTTCTTCTCGTGCTGTTTTTGCCATTCCTGGATACATATCGGTATACTCATATGTTTCGCCAGCTACAGCACTTTTGAGATTATTGATGGTATCGCCAAAGGTTTTATCAGTTGCAGGATCGCCTACTTTTTTAAGATATTCCAAATGACCATGAGCATGTCCTGTTTCCCCTTCAGCTGTATCTCTGAATAAACCAGCAATATCTGGATATCCTTCAACATCAGCAACTTTAGCAAAGTATAAATATCTTCTATTTGCCATAGATTCACCAGCAAAAGCTTCTTTCAAGTTGTGATGTGTTTTTGTTCCTTTTAATTCTGGCATATCAACCTCCGCGCTTTTAAAATAATTCTAAATATAGAATAATTATTTACTAAAAAAAGGCAAACACTTTTTACCACTCAAGAATGAAATAATTTTATTTTGTATTAAAGTGTAAAAAATTCATTACTTATGTGTTTGATTTTTTGTTTTTTCAATAATTATTTTTTCCTGAATTAAATATAAAATTTCTTTTAAAAAAGAATCAAGTGTATATTCTTTCTGTTCACCCGTAAAATAATTTCTTACATTAACGGTTCGAGAATTTTTTTCTTTTTCTCCAATAACGATCATAAAAGGAATTTTCAACTTTTCAGATTCTCTAATCCTTTTTGATAGTGTTTCTTCTTTTTCTATAGAAACTCTAATTTTTTGATTTTGTAAAATTTCTTTTATTTCTTCGGCATAATCATAATAAGCCTCACCAACGGGTAAAATTCTAACCTGCTCAGGTGCCATCCAGACGGGGAAAGCTCCAGCAAAGTGTTCAAGCAAGAATCCCACAAACCTTTCGTGCGTTCCCAGAGGGCTTCTATGAATACAAACAGGTCTTTTAAAACTTCCATCTTTATCCACATATTTCAAATCAAACTTTTCAGGCATAAAAAGATCAAGCTGACAGGTACTAGCTGTAAAAACTTTTCCAATTGAACTTTTAATCTGAAAATCTACTTTTGGGCCGTAAAAGGCTGCTCCATCGTTTTCAACCACGTAATCTACTCCTGATTTTTCCATTGCTTTTCTTGTTAACTCTTCAGCTTTTTGCCACATTTCCTCATTTCCGTGATATTTAGTATTTTTTGGATTTCTTAATGCCAGCTCCATCCAGAAATCTTTTATACCCAGAACTTTATAATAATATTTATGTAGCTCAATAACCTTTATGAATTCATCTACGGCCTGCTCTTCTGTACAATAAATATGTGCATCATTCATTGTCATAGAACGAACTCTCATTAAGCCAAAGAGAGCACCTGAATCTTCATAGCGGTGACAAATTCCATATTCAGCCAATCTTAAGGGCAATTCTTTATAACTTCTTGGACGGATTGCAAATATAGTATGATGAAAAGGACAATTCATAGGTTTTATATAATATTTTTCTTCGTCTTCCAGCTCCATAGGAGGAAACATATATTCTTTATAATGTGGCAAATGTTCACTTGTATAAAATAATCCTTCTTTTGTTATTATAGGAGTGGAAACTCTCTGATATCCCCATTTTTCTTCAGTTTCTTTTGCCCAATTCTCTAATTCCTCTTTTACAATAAAACCTCTGGGTAGCCATAAAACAAGTCCCGGACCAATCTTTTCTGAAAAGGCATAAATTTCCAGTTCCTGCCCTAATTTTCTATGATCTCTTTTTCTAGCTTCCTCCATCATTTTTTCATAATTATCCAGCTCTTCCTGAGTATCAAAAAGCAATCCATAGATTCTCTGTAATTGAGGACCACTGGAATCTCCCTTCCAGTATGCTCCGGAAACTGATACTAATCTAAATGCTCCTATTTCACCGGTATGATTTACATGAGGACCATTACACATATCAACGAATAACACTTTTTGTGATTGAGGATCAATATTTTGATAAAAAGATATTTCTTGTTCACCTTTCTCTTTAAGTTCCAGAGCTATCTGAATTTTAAATTCTTCTCCTTGTTGTTTTAGATATTCTAATGCATTATCAATATCCATATAAAAACGAACAAATTTTTGTTTTTGCTTAACAATTTGTTTCATCCTTTTTTCAATTTCTTTTAATTCTTCCTCCTTTATAGGAGGTTCAGTCAGAATATCATAAAAAAATCCATTATCAGTATCAGGACCGATAGCTAACTTTATATGGTTTCTCATTTGTTTAATAGCCTGAGCCAATATATGTGCAGCACTATGTCTTTTCGTAGAAACAGGAATCTTTTGGTGAGATATCAGATTTTCCATAGAGTATAATTTATTAGTTATATTTTAGAAGCAAACTTTTTTTAATTAAGAAAAGAAAAAATGATTTTTTTTCTGACTAAATTTAATCATTGAAGAAAATAATTAATTTTAATTAATTTTACAATAAAATAATTAATTTTAATCATTTTATTTAAAAACTAAATTTAAGCACGTAAAACTAAATTTAAATACTTATATTTCATATTTATTTTTTACGGTACATTTTGGGCAGATTATATATACCTCTCCTTTTACTCTAGTTCCTGTTTTGGTTTTAATTTTTCCAGTTGCTATAAAATCAAAATCCAGACCATCAGGGACATAATGACCTGGACCATACTTTGCAGTTCCCTTCATTTCATACCCACAGGCATGACATTTGACCGTTATTCGAATACTTTCTGCCATATTCTTTAAATCGGCAAAAAAAATAAAACTACTTTATACGTAAAAAAATATTTATAATATGACATTTTGTCATAATCATTTAAATTAAATTATATATGTCATTCTGACATTCATTAATGTTATAATTATATTAAGTCTATTGTTAGCAAAAGATTTTTTTGATAAATGGATTTTACAATATTCCCTATCCTTTTATGCTATTTTGTATTAAAATTGTTAAATTATTGTAAATATCCTTTAGGATATCCTCTTCTAAATGGTTTCATTTGAAATTAGAATCAAAAAAGATTCAGATATTTATCTGATAACTTTAAAAAACTGAATATGATATACTTTGTGCAGAGCAGAATAAAAAATGTTAAATTTTTAACATTTTCAGTGCTAAAAATTTAACATATCTCTTTATTTTTAATTATTTTTTTTGGACTTTTTTTCTTTAAGTCTTTCTTCCCTTTTTACCATAAAAATATAATGCTTTACATACTGAGTATAGGGTTCAGCAACTTTAGAAACATCAAAGTTTAAGGGATTTTCCAGCAATGATTTTAATACAGAAGGTGGAATATCTTCTTTTTCAGAGGTTACAAATATTTCTAATTTATTACAAATTTCTTTATCGTTCACTTCTCTAATTAATTTTCTCATTGCTGATAGCAACTTTTGAACTCCTTGATTCCCTTTCTGTATTGCCATTTTTATCTCCTATTCATATAATAGATTTTACTAGCATTTATATCCATTTTTTCTTAGAATTGTGCTTTTACATCTCTTTTTTTAATTTCATTCAAACATCCATTTTACACTTGATTTGCACGGAAAGATAGATTGCCAGAATTATTTAATACATGATTATTCATTCTTTTGATATTTGAAAAACCTATAATTGTTTTATAGTCTTTATAATTATTTAGTAAAACCTTATTAGAGAAAACAATCTCTTCATTATTTTTATTGTAAAAAAAATATGATTTAAATAAAATTTTTTTATATAAAATTTTATTAAGCTTATTCCAATGAGGGAGATTAACTCCTGGAGTTAAAGAATTAGTATTTTTGATAAATGGATGATTCTTAAAAATTACTTCTAAATCCCCTACCCTGTTTAAATTTTGCTCTTTTACATACCCTGGAAGAAGGGAACATAAAAATTCCATTAAATCTTCTTCCTGCATAAGTAGATAAAGAAAACAATTTTTGAGTGCTGTGGAAAGATAATGAGTAGATAATTTTTCATACTGATAAATTTTGCGTAAAGATTTACTCTCTTCAGAAGAACGCTTTTTATTTATTTTTTGGGTTAAATGTATTTTAGAAATACCCAAAACTTGTTTTTTTCTTGAGTCTTTATAAAAAAAAGAATTTGTAAACTTTACTTCTGAAACTTTGTTCTGGGCACTGAACCCTAACGCATTTATACTAATAAAAGCTGCAAAATAGATACCTAAAAATCTAAAAAATAAGACCATAATAGCCAATATTTAAGCATTTTTCTTAATTTTCAATCATATTTTTTCAGAAAATACAATATATAAGATTTAAGATTCCTTTATCTAAAATTATATTCATTTTGTATGTTTAAAAAAATTTTTATAATTTTTGAAATTTTAATTCAAGTAAGGTTTCTATTTGCCAATATTGTATTTCCTCCATTTTAGGGATGCTCCCTTTTTTCAAATATTCTTTTTTATAATGTCTGATAACATCAAGAAACTTTTCTAACATTGCTTTTATTTTATTTTTATCTCGAAATAGCAAACTTTCAATTTTAAAAATTCTTTCTATCTCTTCTGTAATTAGTTCTTCTAATTTAGAAAAATTTTTATCATTTAAATTAAATATAAATTCATAAAAAAATTTTAATATCTTGAGATCAAAATTTACATTTTTCAACTCTTGCTTGTTCTGTTCATTCTTAATCATTAATTCAAGGAAGGTAATCACAATTTCTATTTCTTCTTTTTTAATATAAAAATGAAAGGGCAATTCATACATTTTTTTAAAATCCAGATTTCGAAGATAATATCTTGCTGAATAAACTAAGTTCTTAGAAAGAATTTCTGTCCCCAATTTGCTTGCAATATCAGTAATCCTGTAATTATCCCATTCCACTTCGTTAAGATTAGAAGCTTGTTCACCAGCTATAACTAACTTCGCCTTTGTAAAACTAATTTTTAGCTGCAGAACATCCAGACGATTTAAATCCCTCTCAAAAATAACTAAATCAAACTTTTTTTTGAATTCCATTGATAATGAACTTAGCTCTGACTTTATATTTGTCACATAACCAACATAAACAGGATAGAATTCAATAAAAGCGTTGGTTCTGATTACAATTCGATAAACATTGTTTTCATTCTTTAATCGATACCGAATTTCAATAACTCTTTTCTTTGTAGGAAATATATGTATGGAATTATAACTTTCTATTTCTGGAAGAATTTTATTTCCTACAAACATAATAAAGGGGATTTTTTTTCCCTTTTTTTGAATAATGGATGATATTTCTTCATTTCCTATTTTCTCAGTAGAAATAATAAACAATCCAGAATTAAGTTCTATGTAAAAATTTTTTTCATTCTTGCTCAGAACTTGAATTTTACTCATAAATTTTTAACCCATATTTTTGTATTTTATATTGAAGAGAACCTCTGGAAATTCCCAATACTTTAGCCATATGCACCTGATTACCTCCCGTTAAAGTAAAAGCACCTAAAATTAGTTCTCTTTCTTTTTCTTCTGTATGGATTCTTAAGTCAAATTGTCTTTTTTGCACTTTTTCTTCCTGTATTTCCAGCAAATCTGACTCCTGTATTATCCCTTCCTTGCTTAGAAAGAATGCAATCTGTAATACATCATATAATTCTTCATAATTGCCAAACCAGTTCAAACTTAACATTTTCTTTATTGCATTCTCAGAAATTCTTACTTTTTTTCTATGAACTTCTGAAAGATAATCCAGATATCTCTGTATTTCTATCAGTAAATCATTTTTTGATTTTCTTAAAGGAGGCAGTATGATTTTATTTGTTTTTATATGATCCCAAAAAATTTTTGAAAATCCATTATTATCTACAATTTTCTCAATATCAAAATTGGAGGTAAAAATCCAGAAAATTCCCCTACCCTTTTCTTTTTGCATTCTTCTTATAAATTCTTCTTGAATATCAACTTTTAGCTCAGTGACTTCCTTAATTATTAATACATCCAAACCTAGTTCATAATATGGGATAATTTCCATAGGAAAAAATCTTTCACCTGGAGAATCTCCAAAGAGATGATATTTTTGAATTTCACTGGAAAGAGCATAGGGCTCAAAAATTTTCATACTTTTATAACTTCCAAATTTAAACTTTGAATAAACCTTTGCAAAATCAATTTCTTTTGCTCCAACTTCAGAAATAATCGTTAAGAAATTATTCTTATAAATGGATGACCACAAAAGATTTTTATATCCATCAGGTATATTTCTCAAATCCTTGTGTATTACGGACAAATCATGAAAAAACAAAAACTGATAGATTTCTAAATTTTCCTCAGTATGAAAAAAAAACACGATAAATTCTGGGTTTTCTTTTTTGTCAGTGATAGCTACCAATTCATTTTGTTCTATTTTAAAAAAATGAATCCCTTTGTTAAAAACGTCAACCCATAACCCAATTTTTTCCTGTAAGAATTCTAAATAAAATCTTTCCTCGAATTTTCCTTTTTTATACACAAGTAAAAACTCATTCTCTTTTATATAGAACAACAAAATATCTTCAAAAAAAAAATAACACCATAGGTCTTCTGGATCATATTCTCGTATTTTTGAGTATTTTTCAAAGTTCATACTGATTTCTTAGTTTATTCTGTTTTTTTTAAAAGCGAATGTCATGTCAAGCAATCTAAAAAGGGTCGGATATCCGAACTAAATAAAAATAAAAAAACAATATTCGGATGTCCGATATAGATAAATTTTTCATTAAAATTAAAAAAGAATTGTCATCTACCTTTACTAAAAATCTTTTAATTCTGTGAATAGGAAAAAATTTGTTATAGCCATTACAAATCAAAAAGGTGGAGAAGGAAAAACAACAACGGCTATTAATTTAGCTGCTTGTTTATCAAAAAAAAATTTCAAGACCCTTTTAATTGATCTCGATCCTCAAGCAAATTCAACTGGAATTTTCATTAACCCTGACTCCCTTGAGAAAAGTCTTTACAATGTATTCTCCAATTCCACAGCTATAAAAGATATTATTATTGAAACCAATATATCCAATTTATTTATTGCACCTTCAAAGATTACATTAGCAGAAGTGGAATCTTTTGGAATTAATGTTGATGCTCCTTATATCTTAAGAGATGCCATACAGAATTTAAACGACTTTGATTTCATCATTATTGATTGTCCTCCTTCCCTGTCTATTTTTACAATCAATGCTCTGGTTTCTGCTACTCATGTTATTATTCCTGCACAGGCTGAAAAATTTTCTATTGACGGTATGACAGGATTAAAGAATACCATAAATTCCATAAAAAGGAGAATTAATCCTGATCTTCAGATATTGGGAGCTCTCATTACTCAGTTAAGACCAAGGACGGTACTAACAAGAACCATACTACCTATTATCTCTCAATTTTTTCCTGTATTTAAAACTTCTATTTCCCATGGGGTAGTAATTGGTGAAAGCCATTTAGCTAAAAAAAGCATTGTAGACTATGCTCCAGATAGTAATCAGGCAAAAGAATATATAGAATTTACGGAGGAATTATTAAATGAGCTCCAAATCTAAAAAATTGGGAACATTAGCAGATATCTTCCAATCTGAGAAACTGGATGGTACGATTTTAAAAATTCCCCTTCATAAAATAAAACCTTCACAGATTCAGCCTCGTAAAGATAGAACTATGGGAATAGAAGAATTAGCGGAAAGTATAAAAAGAGAAGGTTTACTTTCTCCTATAATTGTTACAAAAGATGGTGATATTTATAGAATCATAGCAGGAGAGAGGAGATACCATGCAGTAAATCTTTTGGGGTGGAAAGAAGTTGAATGTAAAATTATTTCTCGGGAGGAGAAAGATTATTTCAGGATTGCTCTAGTAGAAAATCTACAGAGAGAAAATTTATCACCAGAAGAAGAAGTAGAGGCTTTACTTTATTTAAAAGAAAATGAAAATTTAACTGATAATGATTTAGCAATGATTCTAGGAAAATCAAGAAACTATATCTCTGAAATTTTAAGCATAGGACAAATACCTAAGGAAATCATAGAAGAATGCAAAAAATCGGGATTTTATAATAAAAACTATTTAATACAGGTAGCCCAAGCTCTGAAAAAAGGACAAATTGATGAATTTATGAGTTCTATGAGGGAGGGAAAAATCACAAGCGTAAAAGAAGCAAAAAATTTTAACAAAACTAATGTAAAATCTCACCTGCGAAATCTTCCTAATAAAAACTCTGAATATATTTATCAAATTAGAAAAGAGAAAAATTTAATTATTATTGAAACAGATAATCCTAAATTATTAAAAAAAATTTATGATTTTTTAGAAAAAGAGTTAAACCAATTTATAAACCGAAAATAATATAATTTTTTATAAATAAAATTTATCAAATTACTAAACAAGTACTTATATTTGCTTCATTATTTTTTCTCACTAAACCGATGTCAAGTACTCAAAAGTACTTGACTATAAAATAAGATTCAGTCTAATTAATCTAATATAAAAAAAAGGCAGGAAAAAAATACCCCTCTTGATTTTAAGATTTGGATTAAGAGGGGTGGGGCTTCCATTGGGAATGATAGTTTAATGACAATTTATACCTGCCTAAAAAAAAGTCAACCCAAAAAGAAGCCCAATAAGTTAAAATTTTACAAAAAAATAGAGGTTTTTTATGTTGGGCAATGAGTTACCTTTTTTTAAGTTTGTAACAGAGCTTATTGATGCCGGAATTTGGGCAAAAATGTCACCTACGGCAAGAACACTATACCCCGTGCTCCTTCGATTTACTGATCGAAATTTTTCACCTGTTTATCCTGGTACAAAAAGATTGTTGGAACTCACTGGTTTTAAACAAAAAGCAAGCCTCCGACAGGCTAGAAAAGAACTTATCGAGTTAGGTCTTATCAGCGTCACAATAGGGAAAGGAAGGAGTAACACCATATACCACTTTCGCTTTGACTGGGCTAAAAAGGGATATAAAAACCCCTCAGAGGGTGATTCTCATACTCCACAGAGGGATTACCTGACACCACTCAATAGAGAAAAGGGGTACCCCTCAAACAGTCATCCAGTACCACCACCATATAACCAGATCCAGATATCTATTCATAATCAACCAAATTCAAGAGAGATACAGGAGTCACAGGATGATCCACTGGCGGAACTTCGAAAAATCTTTGGTTCCCGGAATGTAGATTTAGCTATTTCAGAAGCGAAACTTGCAGATTTAAAACCAGATTATGAAACAATTAATAAAATTTTAAGCAATTCCAGCTTTTCGAAAAAGATTTCTTATCATGAATTAATTTCTGAGTTGGAGAAAAAGATTTCACAAAACAGCTTAAATTTAATTAAAAATAGCTTCGTTACTGAAAAAGAAGGATATATAATATTTGATGAATCGATTCCTGTTTATTTAAAAAACATTCTTTTGAAGTTTAGTAATTTTATTTTGTTTGAACCTGTAGCTACATCTTCAAATTTATCCAAATCCAGAGAGATATGGAGGAAATATGAGTAGTATTAGAATTTCTCATCCTTTAATTTACAAGTTTAAGGAAATTGAAACAGATGGGGAATTGAAATTTACAGATGAAGGTTTAATTGAATCTTTCGTTTCAAAAGAAAGAAAAGAAATAGATAAAATCATTTTTAAAAGCAATGAAATTATAAGTTTTAATTATATTCGAATTACCCATCATAAAGAATTTTCTAACCTGGCACCTTCAAATTTTCGCTTTGAAATTTCGATGGATGGATCTGTATGGGAACCCATCATTAGAGAAACTCAGTTTCAATTTCCTAAATTAGGAGAATATACCTGGCATTTTTCTTTAATACAGGCAAGATTTGTGAAATTTATTATGTATTCTACTCAAACAAAAAAAACAATCGCACTCGGAAAAATAGAAATAGGCATTTCTGGAATTATTGATATAAAGGTTTCCAGTCAGTTAGATAGATTGTGGGTTAAAGAAAATCTTATTGATGAAAGAAAAGAATATGGTTGGTCTTCTTCCTTAAAAAAGGAAGATACAGAAGAGTTTATAGAAGTAGATTTGGGTTCCATCAATCGTGTAACAGAAATAAGATTACTATCCAGAAATTATAAAGATGTTTTTTTTCCTGCTTCTTTTCAGATGATTTACAGTGAAGACAAAATTACTTGGCATCATTTAGTAGAAGAAAATGTTTTTTTTGCTGAGCCGGGAACTTGGTATAGATGGAAATTTTACCCTATTAATATGCGTTTTTTTAAAATAGTGATAAAAGAAAATGCAATGACCAGAGAAGCTAAATATATTTCTCAAATTATAGAACTTGAATTATATGCTGAACCTGATCCTCTTGAAAAGAGAGTATTTTCACAAAACTTTGGAAGTTTACCCTATGCTTCTGTTCTTCGTTCAGGTATAGTAAGACTGGCGCTTGATGGAGAATCGAAAGAGGGACTTGTAGTACAATCAAATGATAGTAGATTAAAGCCGGCTACAACAGATTCAAAAGGTATAGTGGAATTAGCTTCAGATGGAGAGGATAGGGAAGGGGTAGTGGTTCAGGGAAATGATCGAAGACTAAAATATGCTTCTGAAGATTTTGCTGGAATTGTTCGTTTTGCAAGAAATAGAGAACAAAGGCCTTTATATGCAGTTCAAAGTAATGATGATAGATTAAAGCCAGCTACGATAGATTCAAAAGGTATAGTCGAGCTTGCGGAACCTGGAGAGGATAGGGAGGGGGTAGTAGTTCAGGGAAATGATCCTCGATTAAAAATATCAACAGAAAATAGCTATGGTATTGTAAAATTGGCAAAATTAGGAGAATCTCAAGCTGGATTGGTTTTACAATCCAATGATCCTAGAATCAAAGAGGGGACTACAGAATCTAAGGGAATTGTTCGTTTGGCCAGATTGGGTGAAAATTCTCCAGATTGCGCTGTTCAGGGGAATGATCCTCGTCTAAGAGAAGCAACTACTCATTATAAGGGTATAGTCGAGCTTGCGGAACCTGGAGAGGATAGGGAGGGGGTAGTAGTTCAGGGAAATGATCCTCGATTAAAAATATCAACGGAAAATAGCTATGGTATTGTAAGACTATGTAAAAAAGGTGAATCCATTCCTGGTACAGTGGTTCAGGGTGATGATCCAAGATTGTCTGATCCGAGAAAGCCTTTGCCACATGAACATGACTATGCGCCCAGGAAACACAGTTTTGACAGTCACGAGGGAAACCTTTATTTAGAAAAGGAAATGGGGAAGGATTACAATGAAACTATTCCTCCTAATTTTGATTATGCGCCCATATATGGTGTTAATAGAGGAGAGGGAAGTGGATTAGCAGGAAGGGGAAGGATTCGGGGAATTTTAGGATATGGAGATCGAGAAGGAGTAACAGGATTTTCAGTAAAAGGATGGGGAGTATTTGCAAAATCTTTTCAAGGAACTGGGGGGCAGTTTTTTTCAGAAAAAGGTTTTGATCTTATATTGGGTAACTTGAATCTCAATGAGGTACTTAAATTTTTCGAAAAAGAAGAAAGGGTTATAATTGACAGAAATTCTTTATTAGTTCAGGGAAAAGGTTATTTTCTCAATCAGATTTTTTATCTTCAAAAAAATAAGTTTCAGGTTCCCATTGCTATTGAGTTTCCTGTAGCAGAAAAAGATACCTATCTTGTAGGTGATCTGATCGTCCCTTCTGTAAAAGAAGGAATGGTTCAAAAATCACATCATAGAAAAAGTACAAAAGTAATTGGGGTTTGTGTTGAAGATGCAGCTATGGTATTAACATCAAATATAAAAGATAAAATGGAATCTCGTCCTTCTCTCGAAACAATTTTAGTAGCTTTTTTTGGGGTTGTACCTATGAGGGTTTCCACAGAAGCAGGAGCAATAGAACCCGGTGATTTGCTTGTATCTTCTTTACATTCAGGTTGTGCTGAGAAATTAACGGGTAAAGATTCATTTGAACCATCTATCATAGTAGGTAAATCACTGGGGTATGTAAAAAAAGGAATACAGGTCATTCCTGTTCTACTTCGATGATTCTGTTTCTAATAGTTTTTTATATAATTCATCGTTGAGCTGGATAAGATAGTATATTTCATTAACTATTTTGGGATCATTAAGAGTTAAGTCAGTATTGGGTATGATTTCCCCAAAAAGTCGAAGTTTTGTGACAATAATGGCTTTTTCAATAAGAATTAGCCATTCTCTCTTGAGGAAATATTGAATCATAAAGTTCATAAAAGAAACAATTAAGAAACTAAGAATTAAAAAAGTAAAAACAAGAAGATTTTGATTTTTGTATAAATCGATAAAGCTGATGATGATTCCCTGAGCAGGATTTTTTCCTTGCAAATAAACAAAATGTGTATTTGGTATTAAATAGTTTCTTAAAATTTGTTCATCAATATATAAGATTTCAAAGTTGTTCTCTTTTGAGTTATCTTCAATCTTAATGATCCATTCTGGGAATTTTTCTTTTAGTTCTTTCAAATTGTAAATTTTTGATAAATTTTCTACCTGGTGAATTCGGTTCAATTTTTCTGATTCAATATATTGCGAATAAAGAATAATCATAAAAGTGATCCAGCTTAAAAGCAAAATAAAGATAGTAATACTTAAAGTAGAGGAAAAATAATAAACAAAAGACGATATATTTTCTTTAACCTGGAATGATTTTAGATAGATAATGAAATAAAATAAAGGAACTAATCTTAAAAAAAATAAAAATTGAAAAGTACTGATTATAGGAGATTCCATATTGATTTTGAAAAGAAAAATCGAAAGATAAGGAAGCAAAGAGAAAATATCTAATACTAAAAAGGATCTGAAGAATTTATTTCTACTTATTATTCGTATAAGCGTTTCCAGAATAAAAGAAATATAAATATAAAATATGATCTTTTGAAGGATTTGGTAATTCTGAATAGAGATTATAGTGATTAAGGGAGTAATGGAACTTACAACTACGGAAAAAGTAATCAAAAAAGATAAAACAATATATAAAGGATTGATTAAAATTCGATTCAATATCACTATATTATTTATCGGAAAAATCCACAATTTATAATTTATTTTTAATTGAAAATAATTTCACTGTGAGTTTTGTGGAAATTAAAAATTATGAAAAAATATATTAGAGATATTTTAAAGCAAAAAGAAATGACTTTTTCTTTTGAATTTTTTCCCCCAAAAACTGATGAAGGATACAACGGATTAAGAAAGTCCATTCAAACTTTAAATCGATTGGAACCTGATTTTATTTCTGTTACCTATGGTGCTGGAGGTACCACTAGAGATAGAACAAATCAATTGGTAAGAGAAATTCAGGAGGATTATAATATTATTTCTATGGCTCATTTAACCTGTGTGAATTCTACCCGAGAAGAAATCCAGAAAATTTTGAACACGCATAAAGAATCAGGTATCTTAAATATAATGGCTTTGCGAGGAGATCCTCCCTTGGGTAGGGAAAAATTTGAACCAGTAAAAAATGGATTCCATTATGCCAGTGAGTTAATTGAATTTATAAAAAAAAGTTTTGATAATCAGTTTTCAATTGGAGCTGCTGCTTATCCCGAAAAGCATCCGGAAGCAAGAACCATTGAAGAAGATATTGAAAACCTCAAAAAAAAAGTAGATATTGGTGTTGAATTCTTAATTACGCAGCTTTTTTTTGATAATCATAAATTTTTTGATTTTCGTAACAAAATTCTAAAGAAAGGAATTGATATTCCTCTACTAGCAGGGATTATGCCCATTACTAACTATCAACAGATAGAAAGATTTACGCGTATGGCAAATTGTTCTATTCCAGAAACATTACAAAAAAAATTAGAACTTTATAAAGACTCTCCAGAAGACTTGAAAAAATTTAGTATAGAATTTTCAACAAAGCAATGTGAAGATTTAATTCAGAATGGAGTAAAGGGATTACATTTTTATACTCTTAATCAGAGTGATGCAACATTTCAAATTTTATGGGAGATTAAACAAAAACAAGGTATACATCGATGAATGAAAAAACCTCTGAGATTGGCTATACATTAACTTTAAGTCAAATTAGTGATATTGTATTTCGTATTAACTCAGAAGAGGATTTACATAGTTTACTCACAATTATAATGGATACGGTTCGCAGTTTATTGAGAACACAAGCTGCATCCTTACTACTAATTGATGAACAGACAGGTGATCTAATTTTTGATATAGCAAGGGGAGAGAGAAGTAATATTCTGGCAACCAAAAGAATTCCCAGGAACATGGGTATTGCTGGTGAATGTGCGCTCAAAAAACAGCCCATTATTGTAAATGATGTACAGAATGATCCCCGTTTTCTGAGAGCTATGGATGAAGTCAGTGGATTTAAAACTAAAAAATTAATTGCCGTTCCTATGATGTCAAAAGACAAGTTAATAGGAGTTCTGGAAGCTGTAAATACACTCGATGATAGGGATTTTAATCATAAAGATATAAAATTATTAAGTTTCCTTTCTGGAATGGCAGGGATTGCTATCAATAATCGTAAACTTTATAATGATTTGAAAATACGAATTGATGAACTTAATTGTATTTATGAAATATCAAAAATCGTTAATCAGTACGATGATCTTGAGACTCTTTTAGAAAATGTTCTGAAAAATATATCTCAATTATTAGAAGTAGAAAGACTATCGGTTATTTTTAAAGAGAGTTCTTCTATTTTTTCTATAAAAAAGACTTATGGTTTTTCTCTTGAAGAAAAAGATTTGCGAATTGATCCTAATAAAAGTGTAAGTTCAATTGTATTAAATACGGGCGAGCCACTTCTTGTAAAAGATATGACTCGGGAATTAGGAGTCTCTACAGTAAATTCAGATAAATATAAAACAAAATCTTTTATTTCCGTTCCAATAAAAAAAGGAGATCAGGTTATTGGTATTATTAATTGTGCTGATAAAAAAAATGGAAATACTTTTGATCAGTTTGAATTGAGAGTTTTGCAAACAGTTGCGGTTCATCTTTCTCATGCCTATCAAAGAATTGAAGCAAGAAAAAGAGAATTCGAAATGAAAATCTATAAAAAGGATTTAGAAACAGCTGCTGAAATACAAAGAAATTCTCTGCCGGATTTACCAGGTAATATTTTTGGATTGGAAATTGCAGCGGGTTATCGAGCCTGTAGAGAGGTAGGTGGTGATTTTTACGATTTTTTTTATCATAATGATAATATGATTTCATTTCTAATTGCGGATGTATCAGGAAAAGGAGTTCCTGCAGCATTGTTTATGGAATATTCAAAAACACTATTGGGAAGTTTTATCCCTAGGTATCTTCATCCCGTTAAAACTTTAATTGATGTAAATAATGAGCTGGTAAGAAATTCCAGAATGGGTTTATTTGTAACTGTAATGCTTATTCAGATAGAGAAAGACTTGAATCGTATTAGAGTAGCATCCGCAGGCCATAATCATCAAATTCTTTATAGAAGATCTCTTGACAAGGTGGAACTTTTATCTGCTAAGGGTCCCCCCCTTGGGGTAATAGAGAATGCGGAATTTAAAGAAAAGATTTACTACTATGAACAGGGAGATATCTTGGTTCTGTATACAGATGGAATTACAGAGGCGTATAGAGAAAACTATCACCAGTATGGTGAAGAAAGATTATTTGAAGTAATTAAAAAATTAAAAGATAAATCTGCAAAAGAAATTGTCTCTAATATTTTTGATGATGTTTTAAATTTTATTGGTGAGTTTGAAATGATGGACGATGCAACACTAATGATAATTAAATTATAAAAGGATTGTGATTATGAAATGGATTATTATTGTACTTTTGATATTTCTTAGCTGTATTTCAAAAGTTCAAAAAATAGAGAAGGAAACGAAGACAGTAAAGCAAAAAATTAATTGTAATTATTACTGGCCTCTTCGTAAAGTTCATGTTTGTATAAAAGATATAGATGAAGAAGAATGTAATTTACTATTCGCCTCTGAAAGATTTCTAAAAGAAGATGAATGTTATTGTGATAAACATAATAAAGAAAAAAATATTATTAAGGGAACAGGTTATATTCAATACGATTGTCAATAGAGGAGTACTATATGGTGAGATTTAAAAAAAATTTAATAATGATTTTACTAATTTTGTTTATGATTCAATGTGGAATGGCTACCAGGGAAGAAAAAAGGAAGTTTGCAATTAAATGCGAGAATAATATACCAATACGATATCATTATGATCAAACTGAGGGATTTGTTTCTGAAAAAGGTCCGGTTATTTTACCTGATAAGATGGCCTGTAAGAATGCAGAAGGTCTAAAAGAGGATGAAATAATTAAATTTAAACGAGATGGGTACTGGATTAGTTATTATGATGGAATAAGGAAGTTATCAGAGGGAAATAATAAAAACAATAAAAAAGTAGGTAAATGGCGTTATTATAACAAGGAGGGTAAGTTAACAAAGGAAGAAAATTATGAAGATGGTAAAAAAGAAGGAGAAGAAAAAGGATATTTTACTGACGGAAGTATTCGATATGAGGGACAGAATAAGAATGGCAAAAAAGTTGGTATCTGGAAAGAGTATTCTGATCCCCGGAAAACTTGTGTGACTGAGGGAGAATATAATGACAATATGAAAACAGGAGAATGGAAAGAATGTAGTATGGATGAAAATACAAAAAAATATTATATTAGTTTTAGAGGAAGTTATTACCAGAATTTAAAAGATGGTCCTGCAGAAACTTATTTTCCAGATGGAACAATAGCCTCCAAAGGAATGTATAAAGCAAATTTAAAATGTAAAGAAAATCCCCCCAGCGAAGGAGAATCTGCATGTGGCAAAAAAATTGGTAAATGGGTTTTTTATTATAATAATGGCAAGATAATGGAAGAAGGAAATTATGACCAGGATAAAGGAGTTCGAATTGGTTTATGGAAAGAGTTTTATCAGACTGGAGAAATAAGAGCTCAGGGAAATCGTGAACATACTAAGGTAGGTCTCTGGACTTTTTATGATAAAAAAGGTAATATTATAGGGCAGTATCAATTCTCTAAAAATGATTTTATGGCAAGTTATTGTGTAGAATTTGAAAATGGAAAAAAAGTTAAAGAAGGTCCCTGTACAGCAAAACTGATTAAGTATGAAGCAGAAACTGATTCCTATAAAATTACAGGTGGTATGCAAACAGGAAAATGGAAAGGATATCATTCTAACGGAAAATTAGCCTGGGAAGGAGAATTAATGATGGGCAAAAAGCAAGGACAATGGAAACACTATGATGAAAATGGAAAGTTAGTTGCCGAAGGCGAGTACAAAATGAATAAAAAAACGGGAATCTGGAAAGAAATGATTGATGGAAAATTAGTAACAAAAGAATATGATGCTTTTGGAAGAGAAAAAAAATAAATCTTATTTTAGATCGGAATTTGTTAATATTGCATGGTTTTTTGAAGGGGATCGAAAATAAATTTTTTATTAAATAAGGTATCATTTATCGGGAATTTTTTGTTATAGTAATGAAAAATAACTCCAGGATAGGTTTCATTGGGAATATGGATTATAATCTTATGTTTATTAAAGATTTGATCTTTAAGAGTTTTTATTAACTCTTCTTTTTTAAGCAAATTTTGTTTCAATTTGTTATATTGCTCTAATTTATAGTAAATTATTTTTTTATCAGTTTGAAGAATAGCAACTTTTCTTTTTAATTTTGCTTGATAGCTTTTTAATTCATCTAATAATTTTAGAAGTTCTTTATGTAAATTCTTATATTCTTCGTGAAGATTCTGTATGGTTTTTTCAATATGATAAGAATATCCTACATAAATTTCAGTGGTTAAAAAATTGGGATTTCCCAGAGAAGCACAGATTAGGTTTTCATAAAAAACAATTTTTCCACCTATAATCTTGCTTTTTGAAGATTCCAGAATTATGTTTCTAAAGGATACAATATTCGAATTGAGGATATACCTTCCAGCAATAATATTTCCCTTAGAGATAATATTTGTGTTTTCAATAAAATCTGCCTTCAGGTCTTTACCACAGATAATTGTTCCCTGTAGATTAGTATTTATACCTCCTCTTACAGAAATATTTCCAGAGATTTTTATAAAACCACTCTCAAGGTTTTGTTCCACTATAAGATCTTTTTCTCCATAAATACTAAGGCCTCTCAGTACATTTTTCTTAATAATAATATTATTTCGAAATCGAATATTCCCTTTCTCGATGGAGGCATCTTCATCTATAATGAGATCTGGTTTAATATCAATTTTATTTTCTTTTAGTTCCAGAACACCATAAATTTTAGAGATACCTAAAACTTTTTGATCTTCTTTTTGAATCAGCTCAATATTTTCTCCCGTTTGAATTTTTACCGGTTCAGGATTTGATGAATCAACTTCTTCTGCATAGATATTAATTCCTTTTTTCCCTTTATAAGGAGGAACCAATAATAAAATCCTAGTTTTTGGTTCGACAATTTTATAAAATACAATATTTTTGTGGTCTACCTTTCCATCTTCTAATATGGGTATAGTTGGACTGGGATCAATAAAGAGCTGATAATAACCATCTCGGGAAGGTTCTGGCGGTTTTCCTTCTACTATGGTTTCTTCGATTTTGATTATATCTTCATGTTTGTTTTTAATTTTTTCTAGTACTTCATAAATTTTCTCTTTTTTTATACCATATTTAATATTTTTTTCTCTTAGTAATGCGTAAATATTTTCTTCGTGAATAGTAAGAATGGGGGGGCCGCGGTATATGATCTTCACCTTCATTTTATCTTCATCAACTTTGATTTGTATATCATCTTTAGAAGAATGCGTCTGCATAAGCTACATTATATAATATCGGAATAAATTATCAAAAATATTATTTTAAATTTAAGTTATAAGTTTTAAATCAATAGACAATAAAAAATTCAAAAATTTCCTGAACACATATAGTATGAAAAAACCAAAAAGAGCATTAATACTTTCTGGTGGTGGAGGTAGAGGGGCTTATCAGGCAGGAGTTTTAAAATTTTTGAAGGAAATGAACTGGACTCCCGACTTAATCTGTGGAACTTCAGTAGGAGCAGTAAATGCAGTTGCAATAGGGTGTGGTTTATCAATTGAAGAAATTATTTCATTATGGAGAAATATCGATAACAAAGATATTTACAGGCTATCTTTTAAACAGCAATTGAAATATTATCTCTTTAAAGATGGGTATCTTCCTGTATATGATGTAGAACCTTTAAGGAGATTACTTTTGCAGTATTATAACATTAAAGCTTTAAGAAACAGTAAAATTGAAATTATTATAACTACCGTTAATGTTTTAAGTGCACAATTAAAATTTTTCAATAATAAAGTAATCGATATTGAACATGTGATGGCATCATCAGCGATGCCCATCCTTTTCCCATGGCAGTATATTGATGGTGAACCATACTGGGATGGAGGAGTGATGGCAAATACCCCGATATTGCCAGCTCTCGAAAGAGGCGCCAGAGAGATTATAGTTGTATTACTTTCTCCTGTTGGTGGTCAAAAGCTTTATTTGCCGAAAACACGAAAACAGGCTCTCGAAAGAGTTTTTGAACAATCTTTAATTGGTTCCTATCAATCTTTTATTGCCCACTTAAACTGGCAGAAGAAAATGAAATCTCAATTTCATTTCTGGAATAGAATGAAAAAAAAATTTTTTACAATAGATGAAATGAAAATTGCTACTGTTGCTCCAGCTAAGATGTTAGGATTTAAGTCATTAACAACTTTTTCTTCCAAACAAACAGAAATTCTTTTACATCAAGGTTATAACGATGCAAGGTATCAATTAGCTGACTTTTTTGAGTATAATGAAAAAAGATTTAAATAATTTTATCATTTAACCATTCCTTTAGAGATTCTACTTCTTCGTAATTTATGCTATGAGCAATTCGAAACTCTTTCCAAAATACATCATATCCCAATTTTTTCAAATAATTTGCGTGAGATTTACCAAGATTTATGGGGATCAAATCATCAAAAATTCCATGTGCCATATAGATGGGAGTTTGTAAGGATTCAATAGTGAAATTTTCTTTTTCTCCAACAAGATATCCAGATAAACTAATGATTCCTCCAAAAGGTGTATGGGATCGTAAGCCTGTGTATAAAGAGACGACGCCTCCCTGGCTAAATCCGGATAAAAAAATCTGGTGTTTTTGGATATATAATCGTTTTTGTAAAATTTCTATGCTTTCTTCTATTAATTTTCTTGACTGTGTTAATCCTGCTTCTTGCTCTCCATCCAGATCATACCATTTCCATCCCATAAAATAGGGAAAAGGTGCATTTAGAAGCAGAGTATGCATTTTTTCTGGAAAAAGCATCTGATGAAAATCCTGATAAGAATACATATTATCGCCAAGTCCATGCATTATGACAAGAAGAGGAGCAGTATTTACTTTTGCTCGAAACAATAAATTCTGTAAAGGTATCTCCAGCTGTTCAATGTTCATTTTATTCTTCAACTATTTCTTTGTATCCAGTTCCTCTTCTGTGAGCTTTTTTTCTTTTACTTTTTAGATTTCTTTTTTCTCTTTTTTTCTGAACATTAACTCTTACTTTCTTTTTTGATTTTAACTTTTTCATTAAATCCAAAAAAAAATATAGTATTAGAAGTTCAACTTTCTTTTTTGGTTTCTGTGTTAACCTGGGTGGAAATTGATAAATCAAATTTAAGAAAAAATATTCAAAATTTTAAAAGGATACTGAAAAAAAAAACAAAATTTTTCGCAGTTGTAAAATCCAATGCCTATGGACATGGTATGGAGACGGTGGTAGATTTGATAAAAGAAGATGTAGATGGTTTTGCTATAAATCATATTCAGGAATTCTCAAACTTGTATGAACTTACGGAAAAGCCTTTTCTTATAATGGGGGAATATGACAGTGATGATCTAAAACAATTGCTGGATAAAGAAAAAAAAAGATTTTTTCTGGTAGTTAGTAATAAAGAAGATTTGAAGAAGATTTTTTCCATCAATATTGTAAATTTTTTCTTGAAGGTAGATACAGGAATGTCCCGTTTAGGATATAAACCAGGTAGTAAAGAATTTCTGGAAATTTTAAATACGATTCGAGCTAATCAGATTTATTCACATCATTTTATAGGACTGATGACTCATTTTTCAAATGTAGAGGATGTAACAGAACAGGATTATGCATATTATCAGTTAAATGAATTTGAAAAAGCAAAATCTATGGTTAAAAAAATTTTTTCCGAAGAGTATAAAAAAATGATATTCCATACTGCTGCAAGTGCTGCTACAATGCTTATTCCTGAATCGCAAATGGATTTAGTTCGAATTGGTATTTCACTATATGGACTCTGGCCATCTTTACCCACTAAACTTTCCGCATTCAATTTATATAAAAATAGATTTCAGTTATCACCAGTGTTAACATGGAAAACTAAAATTGTACATATTAATGAAGTTCCGGCTAACACGAAAGTAGGCTATGGATGTACTTATCAAACTTCATCCAATACAAAAATTGCAGTATTACCTGTTGGCTATTATGAAGGATATACGAGAAGCTTATCAAATCAATCCTTCGTTATTGTAAGAAATTATAGATGTCAGATTATTGGTAGGGTTTGTATGAATATGATAATGGCTGATGTTTCTCATGTTCCTGATGTTCATATAGGAGAAGAAGTAATTCTACTCGGAAGTTCATATGATGGAAAACAAAAAATTACTGCCGATGATCTGGCAGAACTTACAAATACAATTAACTATGAAGTTGTAACAAAAATTCATCCTTCAATTCCCCGAATTCTTAAAAATTAAATTATGGAAAAAATTATAGAAGTAAATCATTTAACAAAGAAGTTTCAAAATTTTTTAGCTATTAATGATATATCTTTTTCCATAAAAAAAAATTCATTTGTTTCAGTTTTGGGTCCCAATGGAGCTGGAAAAACTACTTTACTCGAAATTTTAGAAGGTATTCAAAATCCAACATCAGGAGAAGTAAAAATATTCAATCGGGAATGGCAAAAAGGAAGAAACTTTTTAAAAAAAAGAATTGGTTTATGTTTACAGGAGACAAACTTTATTGAAAAACTCAAAGTAAAAGAAACTTTTGAATTGTTTGCCAGTTTTCATAATGTTTCAAAAAAGCGAATTGAAGAAGTAATTTCAAAGGTCTTTTTGAATGAAAAAAAAAATGAATTAGTAAAAAATCTTTCCGGTGGACAAAAACAAAGACTTGCTATTGGGTTAGCTATATTACATAAACCGGAAATTCTTTTTCTGGATGAGCCCACAGTTGGTCTTGATCCAGAAATTCGACAGTCCATATGGAGCCTGTTATTGGATCTTCGCTTGGAATATTCTTTAACTGTAATTCTGACAACCCATTATATGGAAGAAGCTGAAAAACTTTCAGATTATATTTTTTTAATCAATAAAGGTAAAATTATATCGGAAGGAACATTAGGAGAAATTTACCAGAAATTTAATAAGAATATCAAAGTTGAATTTGATTTAAATACAGATCAGGAGGGGATAAAAAAAATTGAAAATTATTCTAACAGCAGAAGATATTTTTCTTTTAAAATTGAAAGGGATGAAATTAAAAAAAATCTTTATCGTTTTACTCATGAAATCACAAATCAGTTAGATTTGATAAAAATTATAGATGAATGGTTTCTTTTTTTTAAGAAAAACAAAATCGATTTTTCTTATGTAGAAATCCATAAACCCAATTTAAATGATATCTTTTTGGAAATTACAGGTACCTCACTGAATTCAGAAGGTAGTTTATGAAAAAAATATTGAATCAGTTTTATCAAATTTTTCTTTTAAATATTAGAGAATTTTTTCGGGAACCTGAAATTTTATTCTGGGGTTTTTTATTCCCTATATCGCTATCGATAATTCTTGGGTTTGCCTTTCTTGAGAAAGAGGAAAAAAGAATGATATCAGTGGGAATCATTATAGAAAATCAAAATTCCTACAATAAGGATATATTAATAAAATTAGAACAAAATCAGAATTTGAATTTAGTAACAATCCAGAAAAAAGAAGATATATTCAGTTTATTAATAAAAAAGAGAATATTCAGTTATTTGGTATTTAATACTAATCAAAAAATTACAATACATTATGATAAGCAATCTCCTGAGTCCCAACTAAGTTATCTTGAAATTTTAAATTCTTTAAAAGAAAAGCATATTGAAGTTAGTACAATAGTTAGTAGAGGAAATCGGTATATAGATTTCTTTTTGCCTGGCTTAATTGCAACTGGTATAATGAATAGTGCAATTTGGGGAATCGGCTGGAGTTTTATTCAACTTCGTTTAAGAAAAGTATTAAAGATTTTTTCAGCTTCTCCTATGAATGTTGAAATTTTCTTTTTCGGATTTATGTTTACCCGCTATCTTTTAAGTATTCTTGAAAATTTGGTTCTATTTTTAATTGCTGATGCTATCTTTGACATTCCTTTTTATGGAAATTTCATTGATTTAATTATTTTGTATAGTACTGGTTACTTTACTTTTTCTGGACTTGCACTAATAGCAGGTTCTCGTGCGACTAATACATATATTGGTAATGCTATAATGAATGCCATAACTCTTCCCATGTATATCTTATCTGGGGTTTTTTTTAGTTACCAGAATCTTCCTGATTTTCTGGTCAATATTGTTCGATTTCTTCCTTTAAGTTTATTGGTGGATAGTTTTCGTTCTTTATTTCTTGAAGGAAGTACGTTGATAGATATAAAAATGAATCTGATAATTCTTTTTCTTATGGGATACGTTTTTTTTGTTCTTGGGAAAAAAATGTTTTTATGGAAATAAAACTACTACATATTTTATAATTTTTTATATGCTTCTTTTCTGAAATTTTCAATTTATAAAGTTATAAAGTATAAATAATAAATTTGCTATAGTTATTCCCTTGAGTGATGAGAAGAAAATCCAAAATTTATAATGAATCATATTCATTTAGATAGAGAGAAAAAAAGTGTATGAGAACCAAAATTTTTGTAAAATTTCTTTCAATTTTTGAATAAGAATATATATGAGACCCTATCAAAGAATAAAAGCTAAGTATTGTTTATACATAAAAAAAGATTATGTTGTATTTTTCAAACAACTCAAAAGACAATTCGGTTCTTATGAAAATGTAATCCATTATTTAATTCAAAAATATGGATTTCGATTGAGATTATTTAGTAAAACAGTATATAAGTCTGCCAGTATATATCAACCCAAAAATGAAGAATATGTATATTTTAGCTTCAGGATGAAAAAAGAATCTGCATGGGGAGAATTAAATCAGATGAAAGAAATTACGGGAATGAGTATGAGTCTAATAATCAGGATAATGCTGGAATGGGAATTTTTAGCCAATGGAATACAGGTGGTGAAGAATACGGTGCAGACAGTAGGGGGAGTGTATCCTGCAGAAATGAATCAGGTATGGTTCTGGATATGGGAGGGGGTAATGTTGAGGTGGATGGCTATGTGGGGAATAGTTATAGACAAAATTACAGTTATAAAACAAACCCACATCTCACAAAATAAATTTTCATTAGATAGTATTTTACAATATATATAAAAGTATAATTAAATATCAATTAATTGATATTTACAATGCAAAAGTTTGTTCTCTTGTTGGTCCAACGGAAACATATTTTATAGGAATTTCTGTCCATTCTTGTATTTTTTCAATGTAGTTTTTACAGTTTTCTGGAAGATCTTTCCATCGAGTAATATGAGAGATATCAGTTTCCCAACCGGGTAAAAATTCATAAATAGGTTTACAATCTTCCCAGCCATAACTTGGAAAATAATCTAATTTTTGTTGATTCCTTTGATATCCAATAGAAACAGGGATTGTTTTATATTTTGATAATACGTCAATTTTTGTTAATACCAGTCCTGTTAAACCATTAATTCTCCCAGCATGTTTAATTAGTTCTACATCAAACCAACCGCATCTTCGCGGTCTTCCAGTTGTTGCTCCATATTCATTTCCTAGGTTCCTCATTTCTTTTCCTTCTTCACCAAAAATTTCAGTGGGGAACGGTCCTTCTCCCACTCGGGTTACATATGCTTTACAGACACCAAAAACATTCTGAATATATCGATAAGAAATTCCTGTTCCGGTTAATGCTCCACCTGTTGTAGTATTACTGGAAGTTACAAAAGGATATGTCCCATGATCAATATCTAATGCAGTTCCCTGTGCTCCTTCAAGAAGAATGGTTTTGCCCTGTTTGAGTTGTTTTTCAAAAAATAAGGAAGAATTTATTACCATAGGTTGTATATACTCTGCGAATTTTTTTAAATCTTCTAAAACTTTTTGTGGTTCAAGTTTTGCTAAGTTATAAAGAATTTCCAGTTCTTTATTTTTGATTTCTATGAAATGATTTAATTTTTCTTCCAGTTTATGATATAAATCACCTATTCTTAATCCTATACGAAGCATTTTATCAGCATAACAAATACCAATTCCTCTTTTAGTTGTGCCAATTTTGTTTTTTCCGGCAAAATTTTCTTTATGTTCATCAATAATTTTGTGAAAAGGTAATACAATATGACTTGCCTCAGAGATGAATATTCTATTTTGAACTTCAATGTTCTCTTGTTTTAGTTTTTCGATTTCGTTAATCAATGCCTGCGGATCTATTACCACACCATTGCCAAGAATACAGATGGTTCGGGGATAAAGAATCCCACTGGGAATTAGATGAAATATAAATTTCTTCCCATTCGCCACTACTGTGTGTCCGGCATTTGCGCCCCCCTGATATCTTGCAATTATATCTATATTCTCACTTAAATAGTCTATGATTTTCGCTTTTCCTTCATCTCCCCATTGTGCTCCTACTGCTATTGTTACGCTCATACTATACCTCAATTTGATTAATAATTTCTGATAAATTCATCGCAAATCCACAGGCTGGAACTTTACTATCAGTAAAATGTTGGGATAAATTATCATAAATTCCACCTGTTATGATTAGAGAATTTTTGATTTTATTATAAACATTAAATACTATCCCTGTATAATATGAAAATTCTTTGATTAAACTGAAATCATAAAGGATATCTTCGTCCTGTAAAGTATTAAGAGTTTGATTTACAATATCTTTAAGTAGATTATATCTCTTTAGAAGGATTTCCAAATCGTCTTTTATATCTTGTTTATTACCTATGATTAATGGTAATTCTATTAAAATATCTTTTAAATCTCTTTCAATATGATATTCTTTACAAATATCATAAAGTAAGTTGATATTTTTTGAATAAAAGGCAAAGAGAAGTTCATTGTGGATATTTTCAGGTAAATATTCTAAAAGTTTTTGAATGAATTTAGCATTTCCGATAACAAATAAAGGCTGTATTGAATTCTGAGGGAAAATATGTAAAAGCTTTTTTGCGATGTCATAAAGTTCTTTAATTCGATTTTCAAAATTTCCTATCCATTCAACTCCTACTTGATATATTTCTCTACTAAAACCACTCCCTTTTTTTAAATCTCTATATACAGGCTGAATGTAATAATATTTTATAGAATTTTTGTGGTTTTTATGGATTAAAAAGGATTTGATGGCCATTATGGTGAGATCAGAACGAACTGCAATTCTTTCACCATTAGCATCTTTAAGTTCAAATAATTTTTTTTGATGATTAAAAAAACCATTGCTGAAAGCTAAAGTAAAAAGTTCAGTATAGTCCATTAAGGGTGGCAAAAACTCAATAAGATTCTGTTGTTCTAAAATATGTCTAATTTTTTCTTTATATTGATTAATTTTCTGGCTTTTCTGTATATCAAAATATTCGAATCCAGGGGGTATAGATAAGATCTTTTTTAACATTCAATAACAAATTTTTTTTATTTTATAAAAAATCAATTTAATTTCTTTGCGAATACAATAATAATCCGATAATAAAATATATGTTAAGACATATACAATTCTTATTAGCAATTTTAATTCTTTTGATTTTTAGTTCTTTATTTATATTCCTTCCCATAAGTTATGTTTACTGGAGTGGTAAAAGCTTTATTGAAGAAATTCAGAGTCAAACAAAAAATAGAGCACTCGAAGTAGGGGTTGCTTTGAATACTTTGAGTGGAGAAAGTTTTTATTATGATAATATGATTTCTTTAAGCTATGTAATGGCAAAAATTGTGGAACATACCAATACAAGGGAAGATCCTTATCAAATTAAGGAAATTTTTTTAATCGATCAAAAAGAAAGGTTAATAGCCCATAGTGATATTACAAAATTAGCAAAAGATATGCAGGAAAAATATGATCCCATAAAATATAAATTTAATGAATTATTATTTGTATTAAATCCTATTACTATTGATATTATAGGATATGCTGATATTCAAATTCCGGAAGTTTTATTTAAGAAAAACATAGAAAATTTTGTCCAAAAATATTTAAAAAATTTATTACCAAACCAATTTCATGTTTATACAAATATATACCCCCCCGATGAACGGTTACCTGTTGGTTCATTACATATAATCATTCATAATTATGGAATTTCTACAATGATAACTAAGTGGGTTTCGGATATGATAAACGTAATTTTAATTTCAGTAGTAATATCCATTTTATTTTTCCTTACGGGAATAATTTATTTATATTATACCATATATAAAAAATCAGAAATAATTGTAGAAGAAATCAAGGAATTAGAAGATAAGGATTTAGAGGAATTACCTGAGGATACCCTGGCCCCGGATGCTCAGGAGATTGAGGAAATAAAAAAAGTTGATATTGAACCTCCTCCACCGCCATCTGAGAAAATTAAAACTGAACAACAGAGCGGTAAAGAAATACCTATTCAATCTCTTATATCATTGAAAGAATCGAAAAAAAATAGAGTGGAATTGCAAAATAAAACCGATGATGTATTAGATGCTATACCGATTGAGTAAATAAAAAAATGCAAAACATACAGGAAAAAATTTTACAACAAACTGTTTTTTATAACTTAAAAGGTCATCTTAACGATAATAATGCCTTGATCTTTAAAAAAAATATTTTTAGTATTCCTGAAGATAAAAAATATTTAATTCTCGATTTATCGCTATTACAATCTTTATCTGGCGATGGAATTCGTGTATTTTATGAGTCCATTCGTTATTTTCAGAAACGAAAAGGGCTGGTTATTTTTATTAACCCCAAACAGGAAATAGAATTGTTGATTCAATTTTTAAAATTGGACGAGGAAGTATTTATAGTAAATGATTATGAAAAAGCAAAAGAAGTCATTCTAAATCACCCAGAAATAGATGTGATTACAAAAAATATAGAGATTCAGAAGAAAAATATTGATGATGTTTTCGTTAGAAATTCAGATATTTTAGTTACAAAAGAAAATCAAGTAAAAGAAGATAAAAATCATATAGAAAAAGTTGATAATCAACTATTACAGGAAAGTTTTAAATCTTTAAATTTAAAAATGAATCAATTGTACGATGTAATTCTAAATCAAACTGAAAAAAAAGAAGATAGGACCTTCAAGGAATTAGAAAAAATTATCAAACTTATAGACAAAAAGACTGATGTAGTGGGTCTATCAATAGAAAATAAAATCCATACTTTACAAAACGAACAAAATCAAAAATGGAAAGATTTAAAAGAATTCGCAGAAAATAATTTTTTTCAAGTTTCAGAAAAAGTTGAAAAATTAGAAAAAAATCAAGAAAATTTTGATATAGAATTAAAAAGCATAAAAAATTTAATAAAGGATTTGTCTGATAGTTCGAAAATACAGTCAGAAGAAATTAAGGCAGTTTTAGCCAATCGAAATGGAATTCCAGAAAAAAAAGGATTTCAGTTCGATGGATATTTTTTAATTGAATGTAAAAGTTGTACTGCTGTTCTTAGAGTTCAAAGATCAGGAAAGTATTTATGTCAGAAATGTAATACTAAATTTAATGTTTTACCAGATGGTACCGTTGATTTTTCTGGTAGTTTGTGAGCAAAACAGCCCAAAGTTCTGTTAAAATCACATTCATTATATTTATTTCAAGAATATTAGGCCTTTTGAGAGATCATTTTTTTGCTAAATTTTTTGGGACTACTCTTTTAGCTTCATATTGGGAAATTGCTTTTATGTTTCCTAATATGTTAAGAAATCTTTTAGCAGAAGGAGTATTATCCCAATCTTTTGTACCGTTATATTCTGATTCTTTAAAAAAATCTGAAGAATATGCTAAAAGAGAAAGTGGTAAAATTATAATCTTTTTATTAATTTTTTTTATTTTTTTTGTTACAGTAGTGCTTTTAAGTTTCCCTTATATTCTTCCTTTTTATGTTGGTAAACCCAGGGAAGAAATCGGAATTTTAATAGATTTATCACAGATTTTATTTAGTCTGATTGCTTTGATCAGCCTTGCATCTATTTTTGCAGGTATTGCTCAAACCCATCAAAGGTTTATCATTTCTAACCTATCATCGATAGTTTTGAATCTGGTATTTATTCTGGGTTTTATTTTTATTGGTTTTTTCCCCCTCAAAACAGAGACTATAGCCATTTTAAATGCTTATGTTTCCTTATTGGGAGGTTTTTTGATTCTCTTATTACAATGGTATTATACAAAGCGAAATGAATGGGAGCCCATCTATTCTCTACCTGATTTTAATGATCCCATTATAAAAAAATTGATTTCAATGGTTCTTCCCGCAATACTTGGTGCAAGTATTTTTCAACTTGGCCAGCTTATAGATATTTTACTTGCCAGTTATCTGGTTAAAATTGAAGGAGCAATCCCTGCACTTCGTTTTGCCCATAGATTAATTCAATTACCAACGGGTTTAATTGGTGTGGCTATTTCCACTGCAATTTTACCTACTCTAACTTCTTATATTCGCGAAGGACAGAATCCACAAAAAAATGGTTATGAATTAATATCTGCTTTACGATTTTGTTTATTTTTAACTATTCCGGCTTCTCTCGGATTGTATTTTCTGGGTCCATGGATAATTCATTTTTTATTTTCAGGAGGAAAATGGGATTTATATTCCACATCTATTACTTGGTGGTCATTGCAGTTTTATTTAGTGGGAATTCCTTTTTATAGTATTAATAAAATTTTAGTTTCGAGTTTTTATGCTTATCAGGATACAAAAACACCCGTAAGAATCTTATTGATCAGTGTAAGTCTGAATATTATTATGAGTGTAATATTCATTCCTTATCTACAACATGGAGGACTAGCTTTGAGTTCAGCACTAAGTGCTATTTTAAATTCATTTTTATTATTTTTCTCTATTAAAAAACACATTACAGAAATTCCTGGAAATTCTTTAATAAGTTTTTTTAAAAGTACCTCAATTCTATTAATTTTTTTTATCAGTTATTTATATTTTCTTTCTCAAACTTATCCCTTTCCTGTGTTTTCAATATATGATTCTATACCAGAGATAAAGGTTCCTGAAAGAAGTGATTCTTTTAATGTTTTATTGATGGGAATTGGGGGCGGAGCAACTATTTATTTTACTTTATCTTATTTTTTCCTCAAAAATGAATTCAAAATTATTCTGGATCTGTTTACAAAGTTTAAAAGATAATTTTTTTAAATGAGTATTCAAAAAAACTTGATTTTCATAATTGATAAATAAATTCTGTTCAGAAAATTTGAAATCAGGGGGCAAATATGTCAACTATTATTCAGGAAGATCAGAAGATTATTATTAATATCAATCCTGCTACAGGAGATGAAATTAACAGATTGCCTATTCTGGATAAAAATCAGGTAGAGGAATTAATTTTAAAGGCTAAAAATTATTTTCCTGTTTGGAGTTCTTTATCGATTCAGAAAAGGGTAAGCTATTTAAAACGATTAAGAACAGAAATTGTTAAAGATATGGAAAATATAATCAAAACCATCTGCGAAGAAGCAGGAAAAACTGAAATGGATGCTCTTATCGAAGTTTTTACTGTGTGTGAACATTTACATTATGTAATAAAAAAAGCACCGAAATTTTTAAAAGAAGAAAAACGTTTTACTGGAATTTTTATACATAAAAAAGCTTATGTTTCTTATCATCCTAAAGGAGTGGTAGGAATAATCAGTCCATGGAATTACCCTTTTATTTTAACCGCAGGACCTCTTGTACAGGCTCTTGCTGCTGGCAATACAGCAGTTATTAAACCTTCTGAAGTAACCCCCAACACAACTTTAAAATTGCGAGAATTGGCAAATCGTGCAGGTATACCAGAAGATGTATTTTTAGTGGCGACAGGTGATGGAAGAACTGGTTCTGCACTCGTAGAATCTTTAAATACAGATATGATATGCTTTACAGGGTCAACAGCAACGGGAAGAAAAATTGCAGAAATTTGTGGTCGTATGCTCAAACCTGTAATATTAGAATTAGGAGGGAAAGATCCTATGGTTATTTTTGAAGATGCGAATTTAAATCGTGCTGCAAAAGCGGCTTTATGGGGTGGAATTTCTAATTCAGGACAAACCTGTATTGCTGTGGAGAGAGTAATTATACACGAGTCTGTATATGATGTTTTTATAGAAAAACTGAAAGAAAATATTCAATATATCAAGCAGGGGCTCTACAGTCAGAATGTTAGTGTAGGCTCTATGGCATTTGATAAACAGTTCCGAATCGTTATGGAACATATTCAGGAGGCAAAACAAAAAGGGGCCAGTATTTTATATGGTGGAGAAAAAAATTCTGTAGCAGAAAAAGGTTTGTTTATTCAACCAACGATTATTACAAATATCACTGATGATATGAAAGTCTGGAAAGATGAAACTTTCGGACCTGTTCTTGCTATTAGAACCTTCAAGACAGAGGAAGAAGCTATTAAAATTGCAAATGATAGCCCTTATGGATTGAATGGTTCCGTCTGGTCAAAAAATATAAAAAAAGCAAGACGGGTTGCTTCTAAAATTAAATCAGGAACTATTTGCATCAATGATGTGTTATCCAATTATATTATTTCCGATTTACCTTTCGGAGGTGTAAAGGAAAGTGGGCTTGGTAGAGTTTATGGAAAAGAGGGGCTTCGTGCATTTACAGACATGCAATCTGTTTTAGTTGATAGATTTAACCTTCCTTTTGAATTATGGTGGTTCCCTTATTCAGAGAAAATTAAAAATCTTTTTAAAAATTTTATACGATTCTTATATGGTTAATTTCTTTTTAAATAAAAGGGAGGATTACTATTTAAAATTATAAGTTTATCCTTTTATTTTTTCTTGTTAAATTTAATCAAACATTAGATGATTTTCCAGAAAGCTAAAATAAGAAGAATCAGTAAAAATCAAATGATCCAAAATGGGTATATTCAAAAGTTTTCCTGCTTCCACTAAACTTTTAGTAGTAGAAATGTCATCTTCGCCGGGTTTTAAATTTCCTGATGGATGATTGTGAGCTATAATAATGCTGTTGGATCTATCTTCAATGGCTAAAGCAAATATTTCGCGTGGATGAATAATAGCGCGGTTCAGAATGCCTATTGTAACAGTATGGGTATTGATAATTTCATTAGCAGCATTTAGTGTTAGACAGAGAAAATATTCCTGTTTTGAGTTCCCGTAATGTTTAATGGCTTCATAAGCATCTTTTGCAGATGAAATTTTTCGCGATGAAGGTTTCCATTTTCTTCTTGCAAATTCGAGGGAAGCTATAATACTCATTGCTTTATTCTCTCCAATTCCAGTAATATTTAAAAAGTCTTCAATATGGGGAATCTCCTTTTTAGAATAGATTAATTCTACTACTTCTTCAGCTATTTTTAGAACATGATTTTCTTTTGTTCCTGAACCAATCATTAAAGCCATCAATTCTATATTGTCTACTGATGAGATTCCATATTTTTTCAATTTTTCTCTGGGGCGGGATTCTTCGGGAATTTCTCTAAATTCTCTGGGAATGTACTTATTTAAATATAAATTTGCCTTCACATAATAATATTATATGCAAATTTCAAAGAAAGTTATTTATTTTTTTTTGATTTTTTAGAATTTATAATGATTTTTGAACTTTGTTTTTCTAATTTTTTTTCTTCAGTTTTGTTAAGGTTGTCAATGAAATTTGCCAGTGTTTCTACATTTTCTTTATTTAAAATTAAATTTAATCTTCCAGGAATATCCAGTAGTATATCTCTTCCTTGACCAAATTTTAAAAGGGTATCAGGAAAAATCCATTCGTCACTCCATGCAACGAAAGGATAAAATTCTTCATATAAAAGGGCATTCATTCGAAACTGAATTAAATATTCGCTACGAACGAGCAAATCTTTAAAGGCTGGGATAAAATCCAAAGAATTAAATAGATTGGTTCCAAAAAAGGGTGTATTTAAACTAATAAATCGTAAAACTTTTTTTCTTGCATCGTTAGAAAGAGAAAGAGGTAAAAGTCCACCTGTTCCATGTGCTAATAATGTAATTTTATTTTCATTTATTTTTTCTAAAAAGCTGGACAATCTTTTAGCCTTTTCATATAATTTTTCAAAAGGACTGAATCCTGAAAAAAAATAAACCTTGTATTGTTTTTTTGCTAAAATGATTTGTAAGTATAAATATAAAATAGGAGAGGTTAGTAAGTCACTAATTATAACAATAGAATTTTTTGTACCTTTTTTTTGCTGTGGTATAGGAATAAAAAAAAGAATCAAGCTTAAAATTTGTAAAAAAAGAAATAGAACTTCATAATACCATGATAAATATAATTTTTTTTTTGATGGACTCATAAGAACCATTTTTTTATTTTTTTAAAAATAGTGAAGTATTTTTATGAATTCCCATTTATTGGTTTATTCTTTTGAGGTTTTAAATCAGGAAAATTTAAAAAATATTATAAATGATATTGAGCAAATATTTGTTCGAAAAACGGCTTCAGATGATGAAAAAATCTATTTGGGAATTTATTTTGAAAATATAAAAAAATATCGTCTGGAAACTTTTCCTGTATTAAAGAATATTTCTAGACAGTATCAGATAGAAATTATCATTTTTAATGTGTTAGCACAACATCGGATATTTTATTATCTTGAAAATATACCTGTTAAAATTGGTTGTGCTTTTATCAAATCATTCTAAGGCAACTTTTAATCGTATTAAGTTTTCTACGAGTTTATTGAAGACTTCATCTCTTTTTTCATCATCGGGAAAAGGAAGTATCCTTTTCCCTGAAACTGGATCCATATAAATTTCAATAGTGGAATTCGGTCCTTTTTTTATAGAACGAGCATGCGCCAAATTAATTAATTCTTTTTGTCCTAATTTTAACCAAAGCATATCAGCTATTTCTTTTATAAAAATCCATCATAAATTCTGATAAAATCTTACAGCCTTCCACTGGCATTGCATTGTATATAGAAGCTCTTAATCCTCCTACAGATCTATGCCCTTTTAAATTGATTAAATTTTGTTTCTTGGCTTCTTCTAAAAACTTATCCTGAAGTTTCTCATCTTTAAGAACAAAAGTTATATTCATCAAAGAACGATCTTCTTTTACAGAGTGGCCAATATAAAACCCATTAGAATTATCAATTGCATCATAAATATATTTTGCTTTTTCCTGATTTATTTTTGATAACGATAATAATCCTCCTTTTTTTTCTATCCATTTAAGAATTAAATCAAATACATAAATTTGAAAGGTTGGGGGCGTATTGTATAAGCTTTTTGATTCACCAAAAGTTGAATAACGAAACATAGTAGGAAGATATTCATATTCTCTTTTGTAATATTCTTTATCGATAATCACTACTGTCATCCCGGAAGGACCTGCATTTTTTTGTAAGCCTGCATAAACAAGTCCAATATGTGTCCAGTCAATGGGACGTGATAAAAAATCTGAACTCATATCAATTACAAATTTTGTATCTTTGGGGGCAGGAAATTGATGATATTGCGTTCCATAGATGGTATTATTGGAGGTAATGTGTAAATAATCCAGGCCTGATGGTATTTCAAAATTTTTGGGAATATATTTGTATTTATCCTGTTTTGAGGAAGCTACTTCTATAAAATCCACGTCCAAAATTTTTGCCTGTTCAATTGCTTTTTGAGACCATGTTCCTGTGTTGATGTAACCCGCTTTTCCTTTTTTACCATTGAAACGATTGCCAGTTAAATTTAAAGGAACTAATGCGAATTGAGTGGAAGCACCACCCGTCATATAGAGTATATCAAAGTTATCAGGTATATTTGCAATTTTTCTCAATAGTTCTATTGATTCGTCGTGAATTTTCTCAAAAGTTCCACCGCGATGAGACATTTCAATGATAGACATTCCTGTGTTTTTATAGTCCACAAATTCATTTTGAATTTCCTGTAATACTTCAAGGGGCAATGTTGCCGGACCTGGAGAAAAATTAAATACTCTTTTCATAAAGAACTTGATTTTTTTTTTATTACTCATAGTAAAGTATTTTTAAATGTTTTATAAAAATATAGATCATATCAACTTAATCGAGTTTCCCGAACTGGAATTATTAGGTGTTTATAATCATCGATGTTGCTATTTAATGGACAGGGAACAAAGTCTATATTATTATACAAAAGAAAAAACATTTACTGCAGAAGGGTATAGAAAATTGATTGATAGAGGATTTCGAAGAGCGGGTAATCAAGTTTATTTGCCTGTATGTAAAAATTGCTGGGAATGTCAGATTCTAAGAGTAAATATAAATCTTTTTAAAAAAAATAAAACTCAACGAAGGATCTGGAATCGAGGGCAAAGAGAAATTATTTATAAAATTCAAAATCCAGAATTCACTATAGAAAAAATGGTAATGTACTTAAATTATTTAAATCAATTTCACAATCAAAACCATAAAATTGAATCTATCTTAAATGATCGTTTTTTATTATTTCAGCATATTACGAATTATAAAAGTTTTTTTGTTGAAACCTGTCTTAAAGAAGATCTTACAAAAGAATTAAATTTATATATAAAAGATCAACTTGTAGGAGTAGGTATTTTTGATATTGTTGATAATGGAATTTCCAGTGTCTATTTTTTTTATCATCCGATGTTTAAAGAATATAGGCTTGGAACCTATTCTGTAATGTTAGAAATTGAAATTGCAAGACAACTTCATCTGGATTATTATTATCCTGGTTATTATATAGAAAACTGTTCAAAAATGAGTTATAAAAAAGATTTTAGACCTTATGAAATTAAAAAAATTTATGAAAAAAAATATCGTGATTTTATTAAGTAAAATCAGGAATATGTCGAAATAATATGTAAATCATTCTTATCGTAAGGGCACTGTATTTTACAGTGCTTTTTTTTATGAGATATTTTATTTTGTTATTTTTAGGGATTGCTCCGCTGATTGGCGAAACTACTTATGTTGCATTTTATTTAAATTATGGAATTTATGGAGGGGGAAATATTATCAATTCTTCTGGTCAAGGTCTAGAATTAATTGAAAAGGGAATTAACAATGGTTATTTGTTTTCTCCGGTTTATACACCTCTTGTGAATTCTATCGGTCCTATCTACAAAATACCAGATTTTCATTTAACTGCCTATACAGTAGGAGTTTCTTATCTGAAAAGAAATTCTACTATTGAAAAAGGAATTCAGTTATCTTATTTTGACCTTGGATTTTCTATTGATTTACCAGAAACCTATTTAAATTTAAATAGATTTCTACCAGGAATAGAATTATATTATCCTGTAACAAAAAGAATTCAACATAGGATTCTTTTAGCAAGCCTATTTCAGCTGGAATATTTTTATCATTTTTTATTTTCTTTAACTCGAAATCGGGATTTTTATTTTTTCGTCGGTCCGGGAATAGGTATGGGTATAGGGAAATTATCGTATTCAGGTCCAAATATATATGAAATACATGCAATTGTAAATTTAGGTTTTCAATATTTACTGGAAAATTATTTAATTCGGTTCAGTTTAAAAACTCTTGGGGCAACATCCAGAATGAATTCCTCAAGTTTTATTGATAGAAGAAAGGTTCTGGTGAATCCCGGGAAAGGCGAAATAGTGATTACATCAGTGGAACTAGGAATTGCATTTCCTTTGACTTTTCAATGAATTAAGATTTTGTGGCATTATCTATGAGAACTAATATTGTTCATATTGGTGCTTCTGAATTAAGCTATGAAATTCGTGGAATTGTAAATATAGCCTATCAAATCAGTTCTTTAAGTGGAAAACCCATAATATGGGAAAATATAGGAGATCCGGTTCAAAAGGGTGTAAAAATTCCTGATTGGATGAAAGACATTATCAAGAATGCTCTTGATAAAAATGAAGTTTATGCTTATAGTCCAACAAAAGGACTGAAAAGAACAAGAGAATTTCTGGCTGAAAAAGTAAATCAGGAAGGCTATATAAAAATTGATGCTGAAGACATAATTTTCTTTAATGGTCTTGGAGATGCTGTTAGTAAAATTTATGGTTTTTTAAGAAGGGAAGCAAGAGTTATAGGTCCATCGCCAGCATATCCTACACATTCCTCAGCAGAGGCAGCTCATTCTGGTTATCCCCCCATTACCTATAGATTGGATCCTGATAGAAACTGGATGCCAGATATTGATGAACTATATAATAAAGTCAAATATAATGAATCTATTGTCGGGATTATGATTATAAATCCTGACAATCCTACAGGAGCCGTTTTCTCAAAAGAAGTTTTATCTGACATTGTAGATATTGCAAAAAAATTTAATTTATTTATAATTTCTGATGAAATTTATATTAATATGACTTATAACGGAAATGGAGCCGTTCCTATTTCACATATTATTGATAATGTACCAGCCATTTCTATGAAAGGAATATCAAAAGAATTTCCCTGGCCTGGTGCTCGTTGTGGCTGGATTGAGGTTTATAATCATCATCGTAAGCCAATGTTTGAGCAATATATAAAAAGCGTTTTGAATGCAAAAATGCTGGAAGTTTCTTCCACAACATTACCCCAATTCGTTATACCTGAAATTTTATCTCATCCTGAATATCCTAAATGGTTGGAAAAAAGAAATCAGTTTTATAAACGAAGAAGCGAAATTCTCTATGAAATCTTTTCGAAAGTTCAGGGGATTAGCTTTAATCCCCCCAAAGGAGCTTTTTATGCAACTATTGTTTTTAATGAGCCACTATCACGGGAGATGATGCTTGAAATTCCTAATTCCCAGGTAAGAAATCTAATAGATGAAATATGTAGAAATTCTAAACTATCCAATGATCAAAGATTTGTTTATCATTTATTAGGGGCAACTAACATATGTGTAGTTCCTCTATCTACTTTTGTTACAGATTTACAGGGATTTAGATGCACTCTGCTGGAACAAGATGAAGAAATATTTATCCAGGCTTTTACCACAATAGCTCAAAAAATAGAAGAGTATTTATCCTCTGTAAAAGTAATTTATTAAATCCAGCTCTGTATAAAATTACTAATGCCTAATTTTTCAATTAATTGTAGATTTGTTTCTAAGAAATCAATATGTTCTTCTTCGCTATCTAAAATTTTTTGAACCAGATCTCGAGAAACGTAATCTTTAATGGATTCACAATAGGCAATGGTTTCTTTCAATAGAGGTATACTTTCATATTCTAAGTCTAAATCACATTCCAGGATTTCTTTTATATTTTCACCTATCTTGAGTTTACCTAAATCTTGAAGATTGGGAAGACCTTCCAGAAAAAGGATTCTTTCTATAAGCATTTCAGTATGTTTCATTTCATCTATAGATTCCTGCTTTTCTTTTTCTGCTAATTTATTGATACCCCAATTTTTTAACATCTTCGAATGTAGAAAATATTGATTAATTGCTGTTAATTCATTCTTTATAATCTGATTGAGATATTGAATTACTTTTGGATCACCTTTCATAAGGTTAAATTAATAGATAATAATAAAAAAGTCAAATTAGTTTTTTACACAACACCTCTTTTCAACTATTTCTTTCAATGTATCTATACAACTTTTACACATAGTTCCAGCGTTAGTTTCTTGCTGTAAATTTTCTAATTTTATGATTTCATTTCGCTTTTGTTTAGTAAGAATAAAAGCTTCAATATCTTTTTCTGTTAATGCAGTACACAAACAAATATACATAATGTAAATAGTATTGAGACTCAATATCAAGTCAACAAAAAAATTGGTAAATCTATACTAATGTAAATGAAGTTATAAGAATTGTTATTCTTAAAGTTTTTAATCTATTTTATTTTCTCTGAGGATTAAAGGGTTCAGTCTCTTTGAAATTTGTTTTTTCTTTAAATTATCTTTGTAATTCTTATGAATTTTGATTCTCTTAGGAGTTAAAAAATTATTTTATTTAATTTTTTAAGTCAACTATAAGGTATATAAATAAATGTGAGTATAGTGAAGAAAAATCTGATGCTTAATTTTTTTGCGAAAATCTTTGGTAGTTTCAGGTTATAGATATTTCTAAGAAATAAGACCTGTACTTTCTTTTATGTTGAGGGTTAAATTTAAATTTTGAATTGCCTGTCCGGCCGCTCCTTTTACTAAATTATCGATAGCAGATACAAGTACTGTATTTCCGTCTCGTGTGCAAAATGAAAAATCACAAAAATTTGTATGGATTACTTTCTGGATTTCTACTTCTTCTGGTGTGGAATATAATCGAATAAAATCTTCAATCTGGATATCTTCACGAATTTTTTCTTTTAATTCTTCGTCATCAAATAAAACTTTATCCCAAAGAATGGTTATAGTAGAAAGAATTCCTCGAAATGCAGGTAAGAGATGGGGAGTAAACACGAGGGAACTTTGAAAATTACTGAAGTTATATAGATATTGTTGAATTTCAGGCTCATGTTGATGTTTTAATATTTTATATGCTCTTGTGTTTTCATAGATAGAAGCAAAGGAAAACTGAGCATCTTCCGCCCGTCCTCCTGCTCCGGAAATACCTGAAAGGGAATTAATAATAATGGCACGGGCTTCTGGTAAAAACTTTTTAAAAAAATAAAGAGGAATTAAAATCGATGTGGGATAACATCCCGGATTAGCTATGATTTTACTCTTTTTTATAGTTTCCCTATATATTTCTGGCATGCCGTACACTGCTTTTTGGATAATATCTGGATATTTATGTTCAAGGTTATAGAATTTTCTAAATATATCTATATTTTTAATTCTATATGCACCACTTAAGTCTATTATGATTCTATTTTCATTATAAAATTTATTTACTAATTCCATTGACTCTTTATTGGGGGTAGCAAGGATTACAGGAATTTCTGAAGGTAGTAGTTCTTCATGGGAAGAAAAAATAAGTTTGGAAAATTTGGTTTTGTAAAATTCGGGAAAAACCTGTCCTAATTCTTTCCCTTTGTGTTTATCACTTGTAATATGGATAGGCTGGATATAGGGATGAGATAAAAGAATTCTTAGCAGTTCCTTTCCCGTATATCCACCTGCACCAAGAATTGCAATATTGTGTTTCATAAATCGGAATTAATTTAATTTATATGGCGGATTCATCAAGAATTTCTTCCTCATTGGTTCTTGTAGTTTCTGTTTTTTTTGAAATAGAATGTAGATTTGTATGGTTACCCGATTCTGAGTTAAGAAATTCTTTAATCTTAAGTTCTATCTCTTTTCTTATCTCAGGATTCTCATTTAAAAATTGATAACAATTTTCTTTCCCCTGACCAATTCTCATATCGCCATAAGAAAACCATGTTCCGGAACGCTCAATAATATTAAAACTTAATGCTGCATCCAGTAGACATCCAGTTTGATTAATACCACTAGAAAAAAGAATGTCAAATTCAGTCTGCTTAAAAGGAGGGGCTACTTTATTTTTTACAATTTTAACGCGAACGCGGTTTCCAATGGCTTCTTCTCCTTTCTTTAAAGTTTCTACTCTTCGAATATCCAATCGAACAGAAGCATAAAATTTTAGTGCATTACCACCAGTTGTTGTTTCTGGTGAACCGAACATTACGCCTATTTTATTTCGAATTTGATTTACAAAGATTACAATTGCTTTAGATTTGGAAATTGTTCCCGTAAGTTTTCTCATTGCCTGGCTCATCAACCTTGCCTGTAAACCAATCTGGGCATCTCCCATATTTCCCTCTAATTCAGCTTTGGGAACTAAAGCAGCTACTGAGTCTACAATAATTAAATCAATAGCATTCGATCGAACTAAAGATTCTGTGATTTCCAGAGCTTCTTCTCCACAATCAGGTTGAGCAACTAGTAGATTATCAATATTTACACCTAATTTTTGAGCATAAACTGGATCCAGAGCATGTTCTGCATCAACAAAAGCGGCAACTCCACCCATTCTTTGTGCCTCTGCTACTGCACTTAAACAGAGTGTGGTTTTACCAGAGGATTCTGGACCAAAGATTTCTATGATTCTCCCTCTCGGATAACCACCAACACCGAGAGCTATATCAAGAGTAAGGGCTCCTGTGGGAATAACTTCAATTTTTTGAGTGGAATTACTTCCTAATTTCATTATAGAACCTTTTCCAAATTGTTTTTCAATCTGTTGTATTGCATTTTCTACTGCTTTAATTTTTTCTTTGTTGATTTCTTCAGAATGTGTATCTGTGTTTAAAATTTTTTCTTCTTTTAGATTAGTTTTCTTTTTAATTGCCATAATTTTTACCTCCTAACTTCTATTATATGAATAGCTCTGATATTTTTAACCATTTTTTTCATTTTATATATAAAATATTTGCTAATATACAAATGTAAAGTAGATTTTTGCTTTAGTTCAGATTTTTTACCTTTATTAGGGGGAATTAATTTTAAAATTTAGATAAATAAAACCTTATCGATAATTTCATAGTTTTAGTTAATTCTTAAAATTATTGATTTTTAAAATTAACTATAAGGTGTTTTATTGTTTTTTTTATAATTTGCTAACAAAAGCAATGACAATCCCCGATAATGCCCACTGATTAGTTTCGGAGGATGCACTATAAAAGAGCTTTGATTGCTGCAATGTAGTTATTGAAAAAGGATTTAATTGAATGATGTATCCATCAGGCTTTTCTTCACTTCCTCCAAAATCAATTAAAAAAGGAATTGTTATAAAGGTTCCCCATCGTATTCCTATTCTATCAAGAGTGAAGGAAAAACCAAATTCTCAGTTTATGAGAAAATTAAATGGCAAAGATTTCTTTACATAACTAATTTGATTGAGGGCAAAGGCTTGTAAAGTAGTATTTACCTGAAAAAAACTGAATTCTACTATTTGATAAAAACTAAAAAAATTCCAGAATTTAATATTCGTTCCCGAAAAGAATGCCAAACCCTGTGCAGAATATTTTAAATTTCCTGTATCAATACTGGTTGGTTTCTGGAGATTCAGCTGTGCTTCTAAAGAAAGTAAATAGCTATAATCTTTAAAATTTTGAGATAAATTTAAATAATCATAAAGAAAGAAAAATTCAGGTGGGTATTGTTTAAAAATTCCTATAATCCCTATGGGGATATATTTTGTGTACAAATTATATGTTCCTGTATTATAAACTTGAAAATATTCTATGCTAACTTCTAGTGAATCCTAAAAATAATCCAGAGGACCTAAACCAAATCTATAACGAAACTCCCGATAATTGCCCACAAATACATCCAGTGTATAATTTTCATCAGTTCTATAATATTTTCTATAATCAAGTTGATTATTGTATTGTTTGTATGTATACCTGAAAAAAACTGAATCCTCTTCGGAACTGGCAATAGTAAAAATATATTGAGCTGTAGGTTTACTTTTGAGTTCTCGTTCGTAAAAGGAGATACTTGGCACTCCATTTTTTAGAAATTGTTCACCCATTCGCATACTGTTTAGTACTGAACCCACATCTTCACCTGCTTTTGCTTTTTTACCCAGAGGATTAAAATAACCGGCTTCTAAATAATAAACTGGTTCTGGTTGGATTCTAGAAAAGGATATAAGACCTAAAAGTAAAATTAAATAAATTCGAGAATTTTTCATATTTCATAATAAAAAAAAAACACTATAGTCTACTATTTTTTTTATTCAGAAATTGTTTCTATTAATAAATTCACTTAAAAATAAACAATAATTTGGCTTTTTTCTAGGGTTTTAACAAAACGAAAAATTTTATTTTCTTCGAAATGTTTAGCTTTTACTTGCATACCTACGGGAAGTCCACTAAAATCTTTTGCAATTGGGATATTTAATGAGGGAATTCCTCCGAGGTTTGCCGCTATGGTAAGGATATCGCTTTTATACATAGAAATGGGATCATTCGTTTTTTCTCCTATTTTGAAGGGTGGAATCGGTGATGTAGGAGTTAAAATCAAATCCACACTTCGGAAAAATTCTTTATATTCTTCACGAATCATTTTTCTAACTTTCTGAGCTTTATGGTAATAAGCTTCGTAATAACCTGACGATAAAACATAAGTTCCTAGTAGAATTCTACGTTTTACTTCTGGTCCAAAACCTTCAGTTCTGGAGCGAATAAAAACATCAAATATATTGTTTGCATTTGGAGACCGATATCCATATCGAACACCGTCATATCGGGCTAAATTACTGGAAGCTTCTGCTGTAGCTAAAATATAATATACAGCAATCGAATATTTCTGCAATTGACTTTTCAGAGGAATTATCTGAAAACCCAATGCTTTTAATTGTTTTTCCAGATCATAGCAAGCTCTTATTATATCGGGATGAAAACCTTCCTCTTTCGGTTGAGGAAACAATATACCAATTTTGATTTTTTTTAATTCCTCATTGGTGAACGGTTGAGGATTGATATCTACAGGAATTTCATTTGATCTGGGATGTGATGTAGAATCATGATTATCGTATCCCTGAATTACAGAAAAAAGTAAAGCAATATCGTCGATATTTCTCGCGAGAGGACCAATTTGATCTAAACTGGAAGCAAAAGCCACGAGTCCATATCGAGAAACCCTTCCATAAGTGGGTTTAAGTCCATAAATTCCACAAAAAGATGCAGGTTGTCGAATTGATCCTCCCGTATCAGAACCGAGAGATAAAGGTACAATTTTTGCTGATACACTTGCTGCTGAACCACCGGAAGAACCACCCGGAACTCTTTCTGGATCAATAGGATTTTTTGTAATCATAAATGCTGAATTTTCAGTAGATGAACCCATTGCGAACTCATCGAGATTAGTTCTCCCAAATAAAATAGCTCCGTTTTCCTGTAATTTTTGTATTACTGTTGCAGAATAGGGAGCAATGAAGTTTTCTAAAATTTTAGAGGCACAGGTAGTTTTTTCATTTTCTTCGCAAATATTATCTTTTATGGATACAGGAATTCCTTCTAATAATCGAGCATTACCGGATTGAAAATTTTTTTCTGAGACTTCTGCCTGTTTTAAAATTTTTTCTGGATTAAGTGATAAAAATATATTTAAATTTTTTGTTTCTTCAGCTCTTTCAAGGCTTGCCTGTACTAATTCTTTTACTGAATATTCTTTTTTTTTAAAATTTTCGAGATGTTCTTTTGCTGATAATTTTAAAATTTCTTTCATAAAGAAACTCCATTAATGTTCCTGATCTAAAACACCGGGAACCACAAAGTGTCCGGATTCCCATTCGGGGGCATTCATTTTAATTTTTTCAATAGTTAAAGTTTCTTCTGGTTCATCAGACCTAAAAATATCAATAACATCTTCCTCCGTATAATCATTTGTAATGGTTGAAGTATCTACTTCTTGAATTTGCTGAACATATTCTAAAATTTTTTTAAAATCATTTTCTAAGTTTATAATACCTGGATCATCGGGATCTAATCTTGCGAGAAAACAAAGTTCTCTAAATTCTTCTGACATAAGGGCAATTTGTTTTTAGAATTTAAGAAGTCAATGAATCTTTAAGTAAATAATTCTGAACATAATCCAGAATTGCATCTTTTAAGGGAGTGATATTTTTATGATACCCTGCATTTCTAATTTTTTGAATAGGAGCACAGGTATAATACTGATAAGCTTTCTGAATTTTTGCAGGCATTTCTATGAATTCAATGTTAGGTTGTTTTCCGAGGGCTTCAAATAAGCTTTCTGCTAATTCCAGCCACGTTGAAGCTAAACCACTACCAATATTAAAAATTCCGGATTCTTCGTTTTCCAGAAAAAATAAAGTCATTTCTGCTGCATCTTTTACATAAAGAAAATCTCTTTTTTGTTTTCCATCTTCATATTCTGGATGGTAGCTTTTAAAAAGCTTGATTTTTCCTTCTTTCATGATTTGTTCAAAACCTTTTAATACCATAGAACGCATATCGCCTTTATGAAATTCATAAGGACCAAAAACATTAAAGTATTTTAACCCAACAAGATCATTTAAGTAGCCCTTTTTTTTAAGCCATAAATCAAACAGATGCTTGGAAAAACCATAAGGATTTAACGGCTTTAATTTTTCCAGATTTTCTAAATTATCATCAAAGCCTTGATCCCCGTTACCGTACGTGGCAGCACTGGATGCATAAATCATTCGAATTCGATTTTGGATTGCAACTCTGGTTAGTATTTTTGAATATTCAAAATTATTTTTGATTAAATAGCTTACATTGCTTTCTGTTGTAGAACTACAGGCTCCCATATGAATAATAGCTTTGAACTTATTCTCTTTGAAAAATTCAGGATGTTCTTCTATCAATTTCAGAAAGTCTTCTTTTTCGAAATAATCAAGAAATTTAATTTCTCGTAAGTTTTTCCATTTCGAGGGAGAATTTCCCAGATGATCCACACAGATAATTTTATCGATTCCTCTTTGATTTAAAGCTCTTACAATTGCACCGCCAATCAATCCTGCTGCACCAGTAACTAAATACATAAAAGAAACAAAAAAATTTATGATTCTATTGTAAATATTTTTTAATTTACGTAAATGTCATCTCCAAAAAGACGAATATATGATCTCATTAAAAAGCATAATTTTGTTTATTTCTTTTTTTTTTATTTTCTATTTTATATTTTATCACCAACAAATACAAGATTTAGAGTACTTGGAATTTGGCGATAACGCAGTTTTAGGAATAAAAATAGAAAATGCTAAAATGTTTAAAGAATATCTGGGAGGATATTCGCGAATGAATTTTGCACATCCAGGTCCTGTAGTTTTTTATATATATGCTTTTTTTGAAAAATTTTGCAATTTCTTCACATTAAAATTTTCAGCTTCTACTTATTATCTGGTAGCTCAATTTCTTTTGAATTTCTTGTTTCTTGGATTTCTTCAGTATCTTTTATTTTCTATTTTTTATGATGTAAAAAAAATAATTCTTTTTAATTTTCTTTTTTTCATATTCTTAGAAAATATTAATCATAATGCAAACTATTCTTTTTTATTTGAGAACTGGCTTCCTGTTGTAACAATTATACCTTATGCTTATATTATATTTTATTTAGTGTATTTATTAAATTACAAGAAAATTGATCAATACTTAATAATAGCCTTTTTTGGTCTTGGGATTATGATCAGCAATCATCTTTCCAGCATAAGTTTTGCTGCATTCCCTTTGTTTATAATTTTAGTATTCATAATTTATAAAAGAAAATTTAAAATCGAAAAAAAAGAAATCTACTGGTTCTTAACTTCTCTTATTTTAATCTTTCTCATTTTTTTGCCACCCCTGATAGAACAAATTCAATATGGAAAAGAAGGAAATATTTATAAAATCCTTAAAATTACAGTTCAGACCAATGCTCTGCGAAAAGCCAGTGATGCATTTATATATTTTTTTGAATTATGGTCTTTATTTTTTACATCCAAAGTTCACTACAAAATTGGAATTATAATTTTTTTAATTTTGAATTTTTTTATCTTTTATTTGAGAAAAAAAGAATCTTTTTTATATGACATTTATAAATT
>FWPU01002121.1_pt1 | contig 56394 bp, 71 predicted proteins | sample 2228361 | NCBI WGS metagenome assembly FWPU01 (sample SAMEA103939777, study PRJEB20133) | metagenome | reverse complement strand
CGCCATGAGGGGGTGCATACCCCTGCCAAGCTAAAGCTAGTCACGTGAAATACCGTTTACTGGTTGTTAGAACGAATTTGACAACAACCCCACCTCTTGTATTATCCGCTCAAAAACTCGCGACAGCATCCTGCATATATGCGACGTAGGAGCTATTTTGAAGCCTTCAATTTGTCCCCGAGATTCTGTCTTTTCAAATAGGCTCTTTCTCAGCTTTTCATCCTTGTGCAGCTGTCCTTTCCTGATGAGCTTTCCTGTCTGTTCCCCGTCGGCGGAACCTGTTAAATTGAATAGTTTCAGCGTGAAGCGGAACAGGTCGACAGTCCAAAGGCAAACAGGCTCATTATTATCCTGCAAAGCCTTGCCTACTTCCTCAATATCTTGTGAAAGGCCGCAGATTACATATTCGATGTCTGCAATTTCGCCCCCAATTTCATCCTCTAATTCCTTTTTGTAGTCTTGAACATTTTTAATCTGATCTGCAAGGGGCGTCAAAACACTCTTGCGTGCGTCGCCTATCGATGATTTGCATTCAATCATGATTGCCCTCTTTGATTCCCTATTGTAGATTACAAGGTCAAAGATCTTGTTGCCCTCTCTCCTCTATACCTGTAGAGCGGATCAACTGTAATGAAGTGATATCCAGTGGATGTCAGCGGCCCGCTTTCGGAGAATGCAGATGCGTACATGTTTACAATCATGCTATGCACCTGATCCCGCTGTATTTCATTTAAAAAGGACTTTTTGCACTCTGCAGAGTGTTTTTGAAGAAGGTTATCTAAAATAGTTCGCTGGTCTTTTGCAAGCTTTTCTCGGTATTTGCTGAAATCTTCCGAGGACATCGGTGCAGCATTCCATCCTAGGGAATAGTACTTGCTCTAATCTCTGCTTTGAGGTCCAGTCGCTCAGTTATCATTTTGTAGAATTGCATCATTGAATCAAAGTTAGTGTCTTTCCTTGGGCTTAGAGTTATCTTCTCCGAGTTGCCGGTTATGTTAAATCCAATATTCTTGTTCCTGTCAACTATGGTCCCGCTTAGGTGGATGCTGCCAGGCATCAGCAGCATGTCGAATATCTCAAAGTTGAAATCCTCTCCTGACATATTGTCAACAAGTCTATCTACTTCGCTGAAGTCAATTTCACGGCTAAATACAATGTCTACGGGAATTACCTTTGGCAGCTTTACCTCCTTCCTGCCCATGTTGACAGGGATAAATTCGATCTTTGCCTTTTCGATAAGCGCCTTTGTCTCTAGAACTTTGGCCAATACCTCGTTGATTATATTAAAGAGAAAGTCAAGGTCGCCATGAGCGAACGCGAACCTTCCCATGTTCGTAATCCTGAATTTGCAGACATTTAGTATGTTGAATAGGATTGAAGTCGGCAGAACTCCGTATGCTTTGCTCAGCTCGTCTAGCGTGAATCTTCCGTCATCTGCCATGTACTTGAAGTATCGCTCTTCGTAATTCGGTCTAATGACGTCCTCTCCGTCCATTTTGTATCGGTGAGCATGGAATTCGCTTATGATAGAGTCCGGATTTTTGCTTTGAATCTCCCGGCGGATCTTGTCAAATGTGATGGGATGTATCCATAGCGGAAATATGCCATTTGTATGGTTGACAAATCTGTCCATTGTTCTACCCGCTTCTTCCAGTGTGTCGGTGGTAAAGCATAGCAGTAGACCCCTTCTGCGGTTAAAGTGGCAGTAGTACGTGGAGGTTGTTGAGGTTTGTGCTGATACAGTTTCAGAGTCGCTTGATTCTTCTTCTCTTGGCTTGGACTCAGAATCAGATGACCGTTCGATCCTTACTTCTACTATCTCGCCCAGCTCGGTAACATGGAAAGTTGGAAATCTCTTCATGGAGTCAAACAGCCTTTCAGGCGTCAGGTTTGATACATATGCAAGGATGCGGATCTCTTCATTTGTGTCTCTATGGTGTACTTTAACCAAGAAACTCTCAAATGTGTGCTTTCCGGTCAATCCTTGAAGCGGCATATCTCTAGATAGTATCTCTTATCTGGAATAGTTATATTTTAATACGACGAAAATTAGCTAATAATTCCCATTATTTTGTGCGTGTTTTTTAGCTGCTTTGCCTCAGTTTCAAATATTTTGTACGCTAATCGTCGTTGTTTTCGAGCAGCGGCCAAACTAATAAGCAAGCACCCATTACCATTGATGCTTGACCAAGGACACCAAGATAACCTTCTATGGCGGCATCCACGAGATAGGTGGTAACAAGTTCTTGGTCGAGGACAAGGGAACTCGAATCTTTTTGGACTTTGGAATGCAGATGGGCAAGGTAAACGACTACTTTTCTGAATTTCTAAAGCCTAGGGCGCTCAACGGCATGGGCGACTTGTTTGAGTTTGGATTGTTGCCCAAGCTAAAGGGGCTGTATAGACAGGATTATGCCAGTCACATGGGCTTTGGCGGGAAGGAAGAGACTGCTTTTGACGCGCTGGTGTTGACCCATGCCCATGTGGACCATGCTGCATACATTCATTATCTGCGGCCTGACATCCCAGTTTACTGCTCTGAAGCTACAAAATTGATACTGCAAGGAATAGAGGATACGGGCGGCAAAGATGATTATCTGACATTCAAACACAATTTCCGCATTTATGAAAACAAAAAGGGCGAGATGAGCCGGGGCAAGGGCGAGGATTATCAGGAACCAAGAAAGATTTCCGTATTTGAAAACGCAAAAAAGTTTTCAATTGACTCTATAGAGGTCGAGCCGCTGGCAGTTGACCACTCGCTGCCCGGCGTTACAGGGATCATTCTGCATACGTCAAAGGGCTCAATTGGCTATACTGCCGATATCCGATATCACGGAAGAAGGGCGAGTGATACAGAGCGATTTGTAGAGCGGTGTGGCAACTCTGACATTGACGTTCTTTTATGTGAGGGGACAAGGGTTGAGGAGACATTTTCCGCTACAGAGTTTAGCGTAGAGCAGGACGTCAAGACAATAGTGAACAAAACAAAGGGCCTTGTCGTATGCACATACCCAACTCGCGACCTGGATAGGCTACTGTCATTTTACAATGCCGCCAAAGAGTCTGAAAGAGATTTGGTTATTGACCTAAAGCAAGCGTACCTGCTGAAGTTGTTTCAAACATCGGATCAATGGAAGAATGTCTTTCCAAAGCCGGATGACAAGAGAATCAAGGTATACCTGCCAAGAAAGTCATGGGGGTTAGTTGGCAGAGACGACATCAGCAGATACTGGACTGAAAAGCAGCTGCTGCAGGATTATGACGTTTGGGAAAGGGAATTTGTCGACTATGGCAACGCCGTCAATTATCGCGATGTTTCCGGCAAGCAAAAGAATTACATCTTTTACTGCAACGACTATCAGCTGCAGCAACTAATTGACGTAAGGCCGATTGAAGGATCCAGCTACATCAGGTCGCAGACGGAGCCGTTTGACGACGAAATGGAGCTAAAAGAAGAGCGAGTGAAGAGATGGATTGAGCATTTTGGATTAATAACGAGCGAAAAGGATTGGATCCACACCCATGTTTCCGGGCACGGCTCAGGCGACCAGATAAAGAAAGTCATAGAAGGGACCGATGCGAAAAGCCTTGTGCCCATCCATACCGAGCACGAGGAATACCATAGAAAATGGCATGACAATGTGGTAAATGCTCAATGGAATGGCTCAATCGCTTTGTAGTGAGAGATAGTATTTCGCTGCTAATAATTGTGACGATAGGTTAGGAGGCTTGTCACTCTGGATTAGATGTCTTTGGCTCAATACGTGCGGTAATCCCATATTGGGACAGATTCTCCTTTATCACAAGATCTACAGTATTTTTTGGTATTCCGGTTTCCGATGAGCCAGTTAGCTCGATATTGATTTTGATTCTTGCACCTGCATTTACTAGTGGCTGAATGACACCATCATAAAATTCAACCCATTTCTTCCAATCCATGTCAGCAGCAACTTTTACGACGCTATAAGCCATCTGTATGGTTGGTTTTGGCTTTTCTTCGCCACCTTTTCGACCCGTTCCTCCTTCGCTTGGTCCTCCACCTAAGAGTTCAGGTCCCGGCGGCTTGACTGTACCAACTAGTTCATGTGCAAACCGTGCCTGTAAGAGGAATGTTTCCTCGCTAAATTCAATCTCCTGCGGACTGATGCTCGACCCTATTCTTACGGACTGGAAAGTCTTGCTTCGCTCAGAAGCTTGTCCAAATAACCCGCCACCGACAGGCCGTAATAGCCAGTTCTAGCCCGTTCCTGAGCCGTCCGAAGCTCCAGTCCGTTCTTGCGCATCTTGGATATCGTGACCGAGGTATTGTTCCTGCTACCCATCCAGCAAAGCGCCTCCTCCCATTGTGCTAGAAGAAAATTCCGCTGTCCCATTACACCTTCATTTTGATTATGGCTGGTTCGCGTTAATAAGTATCGCTAAGTGATGATAAGTTTAAATACAAAATTGGTTTGAGGCGAATCCGAATAATAATATCGTAAAACTTTAAATAATAATTATCGGTAAGCAATGCTAAGCGAGGCTTAGATAGGATTGTCGCCTACAAAGGACCCACGTGGGCATCGAAAAGCCGTATTCTTAAGGCCAGAGCTTGTGCCAAAGCTTGAACGGTATTGGAAATCAAGCAAGCGCAAGGCTCCGGACTTTACCAACTTTCTAAACGACCTGCTTGCAGACATCGTAGAGACTGAACGGTTCCAAGAGATAATAGCTCCTAGGATGATCAAGCTGGGCTTGGACCAAGACAATTTAAATTGCATGTACATAAAGGACGAAAAGGACAACAAGATTGCCGAAGTATTTCTAAACGACAACAAGCTTTACTGCCAGCTTGACAAGTCTCATAACTGTAACCACGTAATGTTTGCGCTCCTGCAGCCAGAAGTTTCAAGGCTGCAGATAAAGAAACCAAGCAAAAGCTAAAAGAGATCAATCAAGCCGCTGTTCCAATAGGAAGAAAAAAGGTAGCGGGCTCGCTGGGATTCGAACCCAGGATCTGCGGCTCCGGAGGCCACCGCGATATCCTGACTACGCTACGAGCCCTCCCTCCCAAACCATGTTTCTTCAATCACTTAAATAACTTCGGTTTACTCGTCGCTGCCATCGCCGCCACTACTACTACTGCTGCCGCCGGCGTCGGTCTTTATTCCTCCAACGGCCTTTCTGATCTCCTGTATTTCCTTCTCCAAGTTGCTTACCTGCGCCTTCATTGTCTGCTCAAAGTTCTTTGCTTCCAAATAGGACTCCCTTGTCAGTACCTGCTTGCAGTTGTAGCAAGAAAGCGCGTCCGGCCTGTTGCTGGCCATGCATTCCGGACATACCTTTGGCACCAGCTTTTCTTCCTCGCCTTTTGCTTTGGTCTCGACGCCCCAGGCCTGAAGCAGGCTTTCGCCGCTTTCGTTGTTGAACCAGTGGATATAAGTCATGGGCATCTTGGAATTCAAGGACCATCCAGCGTGCTCTCTTAGTGTCGCGCCGTCCTTTAGCAGCCTGGCCGCCCTAGTTAGTGCGGTGTGGCGCATGACATACAGGTTCCATTTGCGCTGCAAGAGCGTCCTGATTTTCGCCTTGTCCTCTTCAGGCACCTGGTCGCTTTTCAAAAGCTTTGGGAAGAAGATGTCTCTGTAGTAGCGCCAGAACTTTTGCGACAGGCCGTGTGTTTTTAGGCGCTCGCCAAAATTCTGGTCAGCCAGGCTTACGAACAGATACGAGTCAGGGTTTCCGCCGAAAGGGCGGTCGGCTATCCATTCTTTGATGTAAGGGAGCGAGCTGAAAAGCGGAAGGTGGCGCTGGCCGGTCTTGCCGCTGTTGACCACGATTTCAGCATAGTTTTTGCCGTTGGCAGATACCTTGAACATGATGTCCTTTATTTTCAGTTTTAGAAGTTCGTGCGGCCTGCAGCCCGTGTCTTCTGCAGCCATTGCTACATAGCATCTGTCCCTTTTGACCGGGCAGTACTTCAAAAAAATGGCAATGTCGTCTCTTGTCCACAGGTCAAAAGGTGTGTATATCGAGGCTTCTTTTCGCCTCAGCTTGCGTATATGGGTTAGAAAGGCAGGAAGCTCTCGCTCTTCCTGAGGCTTTTCAGACTGGTACAGCCACTTGAAGAACTTGCGTATCTCCTTTACCTTGCTGTTGTAGTATCCGATCCACTTGTGCAGCGGGTCCTCTTCTTCGCTTTTGCGCCCAGAGTCAAGGTAGGCTTGGATGTCTGAAGCAGTCATTTCCCTAAACGACTTGTTCCCGCAGTGCTTTGGCAGGTAGGCCAGATGCAAAATCTTGGATGTCTTGGTTACTTCAGAGATGTTTATCGTGGACTGCTCTGCTATGATGTAGTCGCATAGAATCGACGTGTTTTCCGGCGTCAGGCTTTTGAGCGCCTTTATCACGTGGCCCGGCTGGAGCCCTGCCGCCTGCTGGATCTTTTGCTCAAGTGCTGCAGCGTCTATCACTTCTTTTTCTTTTTTCTTCTTCTGCTGCTGGCGACTGGTCGACTTGTTTTGGACCAAAAAAGCAGAGTTGCTGCTGTCGGACTCAGTCATCCTTTTTAGTTTGTTGTGCTTACCACTACTTACCAGTGGTTACTAATACTAACCACATTTTAGTATATAAGGAATTCGCATAGAAACGATGGTGGCGCGCGCCTTGCCTAGTCAGGACAGGGTGCTGTTCTTCTTTTGCAAAAAAGGGAGAGCACAAGCCTCCGGAGCCAGTTGTCGTGGGATCGAAGCCCACCGGGCCCGCTATCTCTATATAAGTTGCAAGCGCGAACGATTGCCGCTCAAATGATGACCTGTTATCCATGGGAGCGAAAGCGATGAAGTCCTTACGACGGTCTGATGAGTAAATCACAGTATAAAAGAACTAATCACTTTCTGGACTGAAAGAACGCATGCACGTAAATTGTAGCATTTTTCGTGCGTGAAATGGTGCATTGTGCACCATTTTTTCCACACATCATATTCTCCATGAGAAACATGCGCGCACATGGGGCAGTTATTACCTGTCGATTAGCAAGCCGTGCAGTTGCTTCAGGATCCTTGCAGTCGCGCCCCATATCACGTTGTTGCCGTAGGTGAACTTGAATGCGTCCTGGGCAAGCCCATAGTGTTCTGTGTCAGGCTCGATGCTCCTGAGCGTTTCAATGAGCGGCACATCGATGACCGCCTCGACTTCGCTTGCTGCTGTCCTGTACTTTGGCAGTATGTCCTGCACTGTCACAAAGGGCACGATAAAGTGATTCGAAGTCATGGTGTGCACTGCACGCAGGCTGCCGGCCACCTGCTCGGGCGTGAACGCGATCCCGACTTCCTCCTCCGTCTCCCGCAGCGCGGTGGCAAGTAGCGTGCCGTCGCTTTCGATGTACCTGCCGCCGGGAAAAGAGATCTCGCCTCTGTGCGATTTCAGGTTGGAGCTGCGCTTTGTCAAAAACACATGCGGGCTGTCTTCTTCTTTGTGGTAGTGGATTATCACAAGCACCGCCGCCGGAGTGGCAGAAGCCGCGTCCGCCGGCAGGTACGGCCTGTCCGAGATGATGGCAGGCTTGAGCAGCGATAGGATCTCTTCCTTGCGCAACAAAATTCTTGGAGCTGCGCGGCCAAATATATGCTCTCAAAACATGCGACCTCGCATTTAATAATGCCCGATGTAGATTTTGGATACACACAAGCAATGAAAATATCCTACGAGCTGAACCCGCCCAAGATAGTAAAGGGAGAAAGGTTCAACCTGGCGCAGCTGAACGCTGACATGGAGGCGATGGCAGGCCGCGCGTCGCAGTTGTCCGGCCTTGTCAGCGGCATTCACCTGACCGATTCGGTGCTCGGCATACCCCGGGTATCAAGCGTGACTGCTGCCGGCTACATCAAGGGCCGCTTGGATGCAGGCAGTCTGAGCTGCAGCGTCAGGGTGCGGGACCGCAACTTTACTTCCCTCTGCCAGACAGTGTCAGACGCGATCATGACAGGGGTTGACAGCATGCTGGTGCTCATGGGCGACGACCCAGCGGACGGGCCAAGCGACTCGGGCCTGCGGCCGAGCGCGGCAGTCAAGATGCTCAGGAAGGAAGGCTATAGTTCGAACATAAAGCTGGACCTGTCGTTCCCGGCAAAGGTACACGACAGGTCTGCCAAGTCGATACAGAGCAAGCTTGAGGCCAAGCCTCACTCGTTTGTCACACAATCCATCTCGTCCCTCTCAGACCTTGGCGAAATAGTCGACCTTGCCAAGCCTTATGGGATCAAGGTGGCGGCGGTTGTGATGGTTCCGGCAGAAAAGAACAGGCACTCTGCGTCGATAATCGGGCTTGACTGGTCTGAATATGAAAAGGACCCAGCAGATTTTGTCAGGCAGACCGCCAAGATAGCAGATAGGGTGCTCTTGACTTCGCCCAACAGCTTTGGATCCGGACTTGAACTCTTGAGGCAGCTCAAGTGACGCCGTCGCTGTTATTGTCATTGTCGTCTTTGTCCGATATTATTTCGCCCTTCATTGCGTCAATTACCTGCCGGTAGTAGGGCTGAAGGTTCTCATCTTCTGGAAGCCGCGGCCGTCGGTAGTTGACCGTTATCTCTTTTTTCACTGTGCCCGGCCTCTTTGTGAACACGACGACCTTGTCGCCGAGCACTACCGATTCCAGTATGTTGTGCGTGATAAACGCGATCGTCTTTTTCGTCCGCGCCCAGATCAGCTGCAGCTCAACAAGCAATAGATCCCTAGTCTGGCTGTCAAGTGCCGCAAATGGCTCATCCATCAGGAGCACCTCTGGGTCTATTGCAAGGGCACGGGCTATCGCCACCCTCTGCTTCATGCCGCCGGAGAGCTGGTAGGTGTAGGCGTCAGCAAACTTGGTCAGCTGCATCATTTCCAAGTAGTGCATCGCGCGCTCGTGCCTCTTGCTCTTTTCAATGCCGGCCATCTTTAGCCCGAACTCGACATTGTCCACAACCTTGAGCCAAGGAAAAAGCGCATTCTCCTGAAAAACCATGACCCTATCCGGGCCTGTTTCGTTCACAGGGTGGCCGTCCAAGATCACCTCACCTTCAGTGGGCTTGTCAAGCCCCGCCAAGATGTTCAGAAAGGTGGTCTTGCCGCAGCCCGACGGCCCCACAAGGCACACGAACTGTCCGTCTTCTATTGATAGGTTGATGCCCTTGACAGCGGTGATGAGCTTTGTGTTGCTTCCCTGCACTGCCATGAACTGCTTGCCGATGTTTCTAGCTTCGAGCTTGGCCATGATGCTGCTGTCACTACCACCTAATACTACACCAAGTCTCTGGTGTCGCCAAACTGCTTCATCTTGCTTATCCGGCGCCTGTCTAAAATAGTTATGATGGCGCCAGCTACTGCCACGGCTATGCCTATTCCAAGAAGCGAAGTGAACACAAGGGCGGTTACGGCAGACGAGATGTTGATCCCTCTGCTCAGAACTGTTTCCTGATCCCCGAGGACTATGTTGGCCTCTAGTACCTGGTCGGTCGGGTTGGAAAGGACGAGGGTGTAAGCGCCGGGTTGTTCAGCATCGAAAGGCTCTATGATGATCGGAGGCTCGATGGTTCGCTCAACTACGACCTGACCGCCAGGGCCCGTTATGGTGACTGAGGGCTGGCCTTTAAAATTAGGAAAAGCGACTACGTAGGCGCCCTGGCTTGCATTGATGTTCTGCTGCACCTGAAGCGAGCCGCCCGGCTCCACTGTCAGGCTTTTATCCTGCTGGATGCTGCTTACGAATTGCAGGCCGTAGTATCCGAGCATTGAAAAGCTGACGACCACCAGCGCGCCGCCGGCGATCAGCATTATGTGGCCCCTTTTTAGGTGCAACTTGTAAAGTGTAAGTTATGTAATAATATAATCTTATCAAGTTCGCATCCATCGTCATTAATGACGACGAAAGACGGAAAAGCGCTGGCGAAAATCGAAGTGGGCTACGAACATAAGCAATAAGAGGGCCGCAACAAGCGCTGGCTAAAGTCAGTTATTTTCGTCCTATCATAGTTCAGTTGTTTTCGTTGCGACATAGGAGTTGGTCTAATTTACTGCGTCTGTCGAAGGAAAAAATTTGGATAAAACCAGAAATAGAGGCAAAGATAACCTTAGCAATGTATGGCTAGCTGGCGCTCTTCTTCGCTTGCTGTATTTATTCTTGGCATGGCCATATTAGGTGTACTGTTATATTTGCCAGCAATGGCTCAACAAAAGTTTGTTGATAATGATGATATAGAATATACTCAATTTACGTGCGCTCCTGCAAATGCTGAGCTAAAATTTGGCTATAATTGTGCAGATATATGGGAAGCAGAAAAGATTGCAAGGGCTGATGACAAAATTGCCGAAATTGTAAACGGACAAGAATATCATTTGATTGGATACGCATTTGTTGATGATGCAGGGCCGCATGGAGTATCACCTACTTCACAAAATCCAACTCAGTATCCATTTCTCAACTTCTTTGTCGAAGGAGACGACAGGTAATCTCTGCATGGGTGGATTTGGAGTCGAAAAGAGTGGTTGAGGTCTATGAATAAGCAAGTGTCTCAATATCTCATCGCTATCAGACCTTTGCATCTTTATCCAGCAACTATCTCTGCCATTAGATAACCGATTCAGATTTGGTTCATTGTACATCATTTTCAACCTAGAGTAGCAGATATGCCTAGATAGAAGCAAGCATCAGAATACTTTTGAACCAGCGCATTACTATTGATTGCTGAATCATATTTGCTGTCAAAGTTTGAATTAGACTTTTTGACAGGCAAGATAAAGCTGGAAGGAAAGCCTGCCATTGATGCTAGATACCGTATAAAGAAAGAGCTTAGACACTCTGGATCTAGAGCTTCCGTTACTGTCAGAACATAGTTACCTTAATGATAAACAGCTTTCATCATTTAGAAAGCTCTTCAATAATGACGATCAAAATCATCTTACAAAAGGAGTTGTGAGAAGATTATTATCGTTTTTGCTGGCCGTAAAAAATGTAATAGATCGATAGTACTGGAACAAGGTATAAGAGTTCGTTTTGCATAATCCAATTGAAGAGATGGACGACGAGGTTTCTTCTCAAAAGAAAAAGAGTTTCGAGGTGATAATCACCGCACTCAATATGGCTGCCATGGGTGCAGGTATTGCCGCCGCGGTCATTGCAGCAAGCAAGAGCAAGGCTGCAAGCGCGGACGCAGGCAAGATTGAAAAGAGCATCAGCGATTTGAGCGCCAAGTTTGACAAAATGTCAGAGCAGCTAAAGAGCATACAGCCTGAAGTCAATAATAATACAACGACAAAGGAAGTAGATAAAAAACCAGAAGGCGCAGCGCAGCCACACAACAAGCCGCAAGACGTCATTTACGTAAGAAAGTCGTCAGAGTTTTCATTCTACAACTAGCTTATATTACAAAGACACCATTCGCGTTTATACAAAATAGCAGTATTTTGATCGTTGCTTCTGAAGGTAATAGCGATCGCCGCTCTGGTCGTTGCGATCGCTGTCGCAGTCATCGTCTTTGCAATGCCAAGGCAAGCCAATACTGGCGCGCCAAACGTGAGGTTTACCGAGTTTACTCCCGACAGGATCGACATCAGGGTGGGTGAAGCAACCAAGATCGTGTTCAACGTGCAGAACCTTGAATCCAGAGCCATCACCGACGCAAGGGTGGTCACTGTCATAGAGCCTTCCAGCTACCAGCCCTACCTGTCTATCGACAGGCCCACGGTTGACCTGCCCGACCTCCAGAGCAAGGACGCGCGAACAGGCCAGATGCAGGTCATGATAACTGCCGCCAGCGCGCCGGCAAGAGAAGCAGTCTATACAGTCAAAGGGGTGCTCTTTGTAGAGGGGACACAGTCTGATGTCAGGGAGTTTGAGCTGAGGATACGGGAGTAGTAGCAGGGGCAGACTTGCTCTTTTTGCCATAGCTTGTCATGCGCTCGTACTGCATCCTGAACAGTTCTATCAGGCCGGGAATGTCGGCCGTTCCGTTGATGTAGTAGCTTATCCACCCAGACTGGGGGATAAAGTGGTGCGGCGAGACCTTGCCCTGAGCAATGAGTTTTCTGCTTATGTCTTTTGGAAGCGGCAGGTCTGCCAGCTCGTCTCCATGTATGTGCCCCATCTCCCTTCCGTTGACTCGGAATTCGAGCCCGCCAAAGCGATGATCGTGCACCGTCACGCCGGGCCAGTTGAGTAGCTCGCGCTTGGCCACTTCGCTTGCAGATTCTTCCATCATCTCTCTATTTGCATCTGCAGCTACTTAAGAATGGCAGTAACTTCTGGCGCGGCTGGTAGCATGCGACTTACTTACCTAGAGCACGAAATATTCTGCTTCTGGATGGTGGACTACAATCGCGGCAGTCGACTGGTCTGGCACTATCTGGCCCGACTCTGTGAGCGTCATGCCGGATTTCGCAGGGTCAAGTATCTGCCACACCAAGTGGTGCTGTGAGATGTCAGGGCAACTCGGGTATCCCCAGCTGTATCGGAGCCCGCGCTTTTCTCCTATCTTGAGCTCGTCTCTGATCTTTGCGTTCACCCACTCGGCCATCGCCTCTGCCGTTTCGACTGCAAGGCCATGCAGGTAGTAGGCGTCTGTGTATTTGTCCTGCTTGTTCCACCTATCGATTATTTCTGTGACCCTGTTGCCGACAGTCACCGACTGGAAAGCGACAATGTCGTCCTTGCCGAAATAGTCTGCAAGGCAGAGGTGCTTGTCCTTTGACGAGCGCGGGAATTCAAACACCACCTGCTGCTTGCCGTCTGCCAGATCAACTGCCAACTTACCGACTCCTCCCTGACCCGGCGTCAGGTTGTGACATTTGTAATAACCATAAACTGCGCGTGGCTCGAACAACTTGTCCTTTACCACGCGCTCCTTCCACTGTTCGAACAGTTTTTCAGGGTCCTGATCGCTTGCTCCCTTGCCTCTCATTCCCCACTGGAGCACAAAGAGCGACTTTTTATTGAGGTATTTCCATACTTCCTCAAGTTTTACCTGCAGGGGTTCGATCCTGACAGGCCGGTTAACATGAGGCGGCACAGGAGGTGCTACCGGCTTGATGCCGCTATAAGGCAGCTGCGACTGATCGACTACTGTCGCTGCCTGCCGCTCGTCCCATTTCTCCAGCTTTTGTTGCCATTCGCTGACAAACTGCTTGCGCTCCGGCGACATCAGCTTGTTCATCACCTTCAGGCCATCAAACGCGGTTTTGCAGTAGAACACCCCTGGTCCGTAGATGCCGCCCTCTTTTGCAATCCTGTTGATATAGCTGCTGTTAATTGCTGCCCCGCCGCATAGCACGGGCACCTTCATGTTGTTCTGCCGGGCATGCTCTACAAAATATTGCATTTGTTTTGAAGTTGACACCAAGAGCGCCGACAGGCCCACAGCGTCCGCGTTGACTTCATTTATTTTCTCCAAGATCTTTTGCAGAGGCACCTGTTTGCCCAGATCGTAGACAGTGTAGCCGTTGTTCACGAAAATAGTCTTTACTAGATTCTTGCCAATGTCGTGCACGTCTCCATAGACTGTGCAGAGCACCAGCTTGCCCTTGCTCACCCCTTCCTGCTTGATGAGGTATTTTTCCAGTTCTGCCACCGCTGCCTTCATACACTCTGCAGACTTTAGTACGAACGGCAGGATCAGTTCGCCGGCGCCAAACTTGTCGCCCACCTCCTTCATGGCAGGTAGCAGGACCTCGTTGAGAGTTTCGACCGCTGCTTCGTGTGCGGCCTCTTTTGGGGCCGCAAGAGCAAGCCTGCCATCACCCTGCTGGATCACCTTGTTGCCCTTGACGCGGTCGGCTATTGCCTGCACTACGTCGTCCTCTATTCCCTCTTTTAGCCTGTTGACGATGCGAAAGTAGGAGCGCTTGTCGGCCGGCCAGCTTGGATCGACTTCGATCCTTTTGGTGGGACCGGCGGCAGTTGCCTTGGCGGCACCTTCAAAGTGCGCGATAAGCTCTGCAAGAGCGTTTTGGTGCTTGTTGAAGATCAGATCCTCGGCAAGTTTTTTCTGCTGCCCGTCGATCTCTGGGTACGGGATAATATCTCGGGCATTGATTATTACTGTATCAAGTCCAGCCTTTAGCGCGTGGTAGAGGAACACAGAGTTGACCACCTTCCTTGCGTTTGCCGGCAGGCCGAAACTCACGTTGCTCAACCCCAGCGTGGTGAACGACTCGGGGAACCTTTGCTTGACGAGCCTGATGCCCTCAAGCGTGTTCTTGGCAGAGTCGGCAAATTCTGCCTCTCCAGTCGCAAGCGTAAAAGTGAGCACGTCAAAGATAAACTGCCAGGCTTGCAGCCCATACTGCTGCTTGCCCGTGTCGTAGAGCAGCTGCGCAATTTCCAGCTTTTCCTGCGGAGTCTTGGCCATCCCCTTTGGGCCTATGCACATCGCTATCGCCGGCAGCCCGTACTTGGCCATCAGGGGCGCCAGCGCGTGAAACCTTGAGCCGTCTCCTTCAAGGTTTATCGAGTTGATCACCGGCCTGCCGGGTATCTGCCTTACAGCCGCTTCGACGACCTTAGGGTCCGTAGAGTCTATCACAAGCGGTGCATCTATTTCAAGGCTCAGGCGCTTGACAAGTTTAGTCATGAACTCGAGCTCGTCTGACCGCTCGGTGGTTGCGACGCACACGTCAAGGCAGTGCGCGCCGTCCTCTACCTGCGCCCTTGCAAGGTCCACCAGCCCGTCAAAGTCGTTATTGAGCACCAGCTCCTTGGCTTTTTTAGACCCTTGGGTATTGAGGCGCTCGCCTATTATCAGAGGTGGGGGCTCTTGCCTCAGGTCCACTGCCTTTAGAGCTGAACTTACCCGGGGGACCACCAAATATGGAAGATGTTATTCATGAATCGCCTATATTTGCTATCAGCTTGCAACCCACGCAAAAGTCATCGAATGAGGAAGGTGAGGAGGAAGGAGTATTCTGAAATATAGATGCACATTATTCCACGCATAAATTTAAGAACAAAAACGGATGAAACATGGCATGTCGTCGCTGGAAGAAATAGAAAAACAGAACATCAGGATTGCGCGTCGGGTGTTTGAAGCGTTCAACACTGGAGACGTGAGCAAGGTCAGCGAATTTATCGGGCCGGAATACTTTAACCACGAATCGCAGGCCGATCCAAGACGCGGAAAGCTTCGGGGGCCGGACGAAGTTATCGACACCATCAAGAACTTGCGGGGCGCTTTTGCCGATCTTTACTACGAGGAAAAGGAAACCGTTGCTTCGCGTGACAAGGCCGTCTCCATAATGCAGGTAAGCGGCAAGCATGTTGGGAACTTTTTTGGCATCGCTCCGACAGGTCGCAGCTTTTCTTATCAGGCAGTGCACATACATAGAATAGCCAACGGCAAGGTAGTGGAGCACAGATCAATTCGCGACGACCTTAGGTTCATGATGCAGCTTGGTCTAGTTGGCCCCGGCTCGCCGCAGTATGCGCCCCTCTTTGAGGTCTGGAAGGGAGCCATACGTTAAGGCATTTCCAGGCTGGCTGCTTTTTTGTCCTTTCTTTTTAAGCATAGTAAGTTAAGACAATCTAGCTGGTCAAAAAAAGTAAACAGCATACCGAAAATTCTACCTTACCTGTTTTATATTAAAAAAGAAAGTAAGGGACATGGCTACGATTCAACAATACAAATTCAAGAATGGCTCTGCCGGCCTCATAGAGACGGTATACGCCATTATTAGAAGCAAAAGTGGCAAGGTCACCAGCAAAGACCTTGATCAGATGATCGGCAACAAGCAGGATGTAAGGTTTGCAATTACGCGTCTTACAGTCCAAGGCCGGATCAAAAGAGTAAGGGGCTTTGGCAAGGTAGGAATTGAATATTTCTACAAAGATATTGCTTCAGAGCCACGCAAAAAGCCCATGGAAAAGGTAGCTGCTACTGCTACTACCTGGTACTAGAGCTATCTAGGGCTTTTCTCAGCTCTGCGATGTGCTGCGGGTTTGTTCCGCAACACCCCCCGACCATTCTTACGTGATCGTACTTGCTGACAAACTCTGCCAGCGCTTCCGATATCTCTTTTGGCCCCATCTTGTAGACCGCGCGCCCGCCCTCGTTATGAGGCATGCCAGCGTTTGGCATGACCAGTATTGGAAGGCCCTGCTCGCTCAGCCACCTCACACTTGGTGCCATCTCGGCCGGCCCTGTCGAGCAGTTGAGCCCAAACGCGTCGATCTTCATATCGCTTACCGTGGTGTAGGCGGCCTGTACGCTCGTGCCTAGCAGCATCTTGCCGTACTGGTCAAGCGTAATGTTTGCGATTATCGGCACCTTTTTGCCCACCTTTTCCATAGCCATGTGGCAGGCTTCGATTGCCAGCTTGACCTCAAGTATGTCCTGGCTCGTCTCTATCAAGAGTGCGTCGACCCCTCCCAAGATCAGACCCTCGGCCTGCAGCATGAACGCGTCTCGTATCTCATCAAGCGGTTTTTGCCCAAGGTCGGGGTCGTTAGAGCTCGGCAAATATCCTGTTGGTCCCATCGAGCCTATGACGTAGCGCGGCCTGTCCTTGAACTCGTTGCATACCTCTCTTGCGAGTTCGGCTGCCTTTTTGTTAAACTCGACTGTCTTGTCGCCATAGCCGTATTCGTCAAGCTTTAACTTGTTTGACCCAAACGTGTTGGTCTCGATGCAGTCGGCTCCTGCCTTGAGGTAGCTCCGGTGGATCTGCTTTATCCATTCTGGCCTTGAGAGGATCAGGCCGTCGTTAAAGCCGTCCTTGCCGTCGGGGAAATCCTCAGGCTTGGGGTTGAGGCGCTGTATCTCAGTCCCCATCGCGCCATCGAAAAGCAAGACCTGCCTTTTTGCAGCTTCTAGAAACGACTCTGGTGACAATATCGGTAAATGTCTCTATCAATGGAGTTTAAAACCTTTGTAATGATTGACAACATCCATTGACGTTTGGTATCTAAAACCAAAAGCGGGTAATTACGAGACGATATGATGACAGCAATCGTAGAACAGAAAACCTCACTAGAACCAAGACTGCATGTTCCACCGGCGGTTCTTCTCATCGGCAAAAAGCGCACACTGGACTATGTTGCACCGGCGCTATACAGGATAAACAGCACCGGTGAGTTAATAATCAAGGCAATAGGCAGCCTTAGCATAGTGACTGCAGTAGATGTCGCAGAGATTGTAAAGCGCGACGTAGATGTTTTGACAAAGTCAATCACAGTGGGAACTGACGAGCTTAGAATTGCAACCGGCGAGATAAAGCGCATGTCTTGCATCGAAATACACCTGATTAAGAATAACCCAATAGCCGTAGTACCGCCGGCGATCGATGTTCACGCGCCCGTAGAGGAAGCAGCAGCACCAGTCGAAATCTCTATTGAAGCAGCTCCTGATGTTGCAGCAACTGTTGAAGTGCCGGTGGTTGTAGCAGAAGAAAAGGCAAAGAAGCCAAGGGCAAAAAGGTCGTCGACTACCGCAAAGAAAAAATCAAGCAAGAAAAAGAAAAACTCTGTATCGGTCTAGTGGCCCACATTCTTTTTACGGCGTGACCCGCGACATTGTGCGCGGGAACAATACCGTATCTTTGATATCGTCGGCATTTGTTATCCACCGCATCAAACGCTCAATGCCAAGTCCAAAGCCCCCATGCGGCACTGACCCGTATCTTCGCAAGTCAAGATACCAGTCGTAGGCCGCAGGGTTGAGCCCCTCCTTTTTGATCCGCTCCGTTATTGAGACGATGTCGTCTTCCCTCAGTCCGCCGCTCGTTATCTCACCAAAGCCCCGAGGAGCAAGCATGTCTGCGGCAAGCCCGACGCCTTTGCGCTCTGGGTCTTCCTTGACATAAAAGGGTTTGACGGCAATCGGGTAGCCAATTACAAATATCGGCTTGCTTGCATCCTTTGTCAGCTCGCGTTCCGAGTCGATATTGAGGTCGTCGCCTGCCCTTATTTCGCGCTTTGTGCCACTTTCTTCGGTGACAGTGAACCCTTTAGACCGCAGTATTTCAATCGCCTTGTCATAAGGCAGCCGCTCGAAAGGCGGCTCGATCTTTTTTAAGTCTGTCGTGTCGCGCTTTAGAAAAGCAAGCTCTTCGGCCCGCTCTTTGACCGTTTTCTGGATAATGTATGACACCAGCTGCTCTTGCACCTGCAGGATGTCTTCAAGCGTGACCCATGGCGCCTCGGCCTCTAGGTGTGAAAATTCGGCCAAGTGCCTGACTGTGCGCGACTTTTCCGCCCGAAAAGAAGGCGTAAGGCTCCATACGGGCCCGAGCGAGAATATCATGGCCTCAAGGTACAGCTGTGCGCTCTGCGATAGGTACGCCTCTTCGTCGAAATATTTCAGCTTGAATAGTGTCGATCCTCCCTCCACCGCCCCTTTGACTATCGTGGGCGCAGTCACCTCCATCCAGCCATTATCTACGAACCAGCGCCTGCCAAGGTCAAGCACGGTAGCGCGTATCTTTGCCATTGCGACCATCTTACGGGTGCGAAGGGCAAGATGCCGCTTGTCAAGCAAGAGCTCGTCGCTCTGGTACTCGCCTATCGGGTAGTCAGTCCCAGCGACGCTGTATACCCTGATGTTCTTGCCTTTTATCTCGTAGCCTCCCTCTGGTGCCCTTGCGTCTTGGCTCACGACACCCGTTACTTCAACAGATGATTCTATCGTCAGGCCAGCCACCTTGTCTGCTGGAAATATGCACTGTATAACGCCGCCCCTGTCGTCCCGCACGAGCGCGAACGCGTTCTCTTTTTGCTTGCGCAGCCTATAGACCCAGCCTCTGATCGTGACCTCTTTGCCGATATAGTCAGAGGACTTGATCTGGCTTGTACGGAGAGACATATTATTTTCAGAATCTAGGTTTGCTGACTAATTCTTAAGTGTTGTCAAGCCGCTGTCGTGTCCGACGCAGGAGCGGAGACAGCCTTGCCAAAATAAGCCTTGACGTGCGGCCTGTAAAGGTAGTACAGTATCACGCCGTTGATTATCAAGCTTATCACGCTGCCAAAGTTGCCAGTCACTATAGCCAAGACTGACGTGGCTATACCAATGATTGACAGTACCACCGCGGCTGTCCACGCCCACCCGTTTCCCTTGAAAAGGCCATACGATATCACAAGGCCAGCGATCCCAAGCGCAAGCATGAACGCGCCTGACGCCACTGCTATGCCGCCCAGCATAGTCATAGACAGGCCGGCCGGGAGGTCTTGGCTTGGGACTGCTATCGGGATAAAAGGCGCAAAGGCAAGAGCGCTAATGCCTGCTATTATCATTACAATACCGGCTATGGCCATAAGGACTGCGATTATCGTGACCCCGGTGGGTCTATCCATGGGGTATTACCGACAGTTTATAGTATTTAATAGATAGCAAACATGATCACGTAAAATGATACCATCCAGGGCGGTTCAAGAAATGACAGCGGGCCTTCCTCTTCTTCTCACTGGCCTTGTCCTCAGCCGCGTCCGGCAGCAAGGACAGTCCCTCCCGTTCCACCTGATAAAGACACTGCAGTAACAGCACCATCTGTCGCCAAAGGCGTAACGCAGTCTAGACTCTTCCAAGGTGCTTGATCTGTAGCGGGCGCAGGTCCCAATGCAGTACGCCATGCGATCATCACAAAAAATAAAAAATGATGATGATGGTCAGACAGGGACCTGCTTTCCCTTTCTGCCCATCATGTAAAACGCGCCTGCAACGCCGCCAAAGATAGCGCCCAAGACACCGATCACGGTAAACGTTTCAATGCCTTTGAAATATGGCGTTCCAGAACCGTCAGGGTTGTTTCCGTACGTTGTCTTTTGCGCATACAGCAGCCGCTCCTTGGCCAAGATCGTGACATCGTTGCACTGGTTCCGGTCTATTTCGAGCTCTTCACACCTTAGCAGCTGTTCTTGGGTGGCGGTCCCTATGCTGTCAGCCCCGTACTGCGCGTACGACTGCGGTACCGACGTTACGGCCAGAATCCCGGCCGCAGTTGCTGCTGCAATGATGATTAATTGTTGTTTCATGCAAGCATACTATCGCGTGCAGTCCTGATAATCCTGCGTTCCGAACTGCTAGTTCCATTCCTGTTCTGACACTAGAACGCCCCTGTCGCAGCGGTACTTGACCATCAAGTAGACCACAAAGCCGGCTACGAGCGCGCCGGCAAACAACAGGATCGTAATTTGCAGAGGCGAGAAGCCAAGCCAAGGAAGGTCGCCACCAGTATTCCTCTGCGGTGCTGGAAGGTCGTCAACCGTCAGCGGGCTTTGGGGTGCTGACTGGAACGGCAGAGCGTTTGGATCTGCAGGTGGCGGGGCCGTCGAGACGAGGCCGCTTGGCTCGACGTAGTAGAACAGGAAAAAGGTGCCAGCTATAAACACTGCAAGGGCTGCAAGGCCCGGCATGAGAGACGCCCAAAAGTAATCACGTTCGGCCGGCTTTTTCGCCTTTTCAAACAGGCTGTACTTCCATAGCTTCCACGCTTCAAACCAGAAAATGGCAGCAGCGCCGGCTGGCACTGCAACATCATAGACGTTCAGCGAATTAAAATTGAAAACAGCATACAATGCAGCGATCGCGGTAAAGATGCTTGCGTAAAACGCAAGGCGCGGCACTGTAAAGCGGCCAAAGTTGACATATGACTCAAGCGCTTTGACCTTGACTTTTCTTGTGACAAAGACCCTACCATAGCTGTCCCGCCCGGCAAGCCCCATTTCTACCAGCTTTTCAACCTGGTACTCGGCCACGCTAGGGCTTGACAGCCCGAGATCGCGCTGCACTTCTCTAATTCTGGAGGCCTCTTTCTTTTTCTGCAAATAAAGGTAGACCTGCAGCGTCCTGCCCGAAAGCCTGCACTCAAGGTTATTGCTGTTGTTCTGATCGTCGGTCATTGATAACAATAATTATTTTGCAGTAGGCCAGATTTAAGGTGCTCCTTGGTGGTAGCTGTTCTAGCACTAGAACATGTAAATTTTGCACGATATTATATTATTATAAGCACCAAGAACTTAATTAGCAAGTTCGACGATTGCAGCAATGGATGATATGATGTGAACTGGACATCGTACGCATCATTAGTATCTGCCATTTTGCTAGGCGCCATCTTTGCTGCACCTTCTGCATCTGCATACTTTTACAGCCAGACTCCAGAGAGCAGGCTATCTTCAGAGTGTGGCGAGACGGGCTGCTTTTATGACGTGACTGTGGAGGGCAACACTTTTTCGGTCCAGTATGACATTGCTAATGACAGAGGAACTCCAGACTCTAGGACTGCCCAGATCACTGAAATTGTGGTCGATACCGGCAAGAAGGCTCTTGTGATAGACCTCAACGCAACATACTGGGGCATCCTTTACATCAATGTGCCAAGGAGCCTGCTTGATGCCTCGGACGGCGGCCAAGATACAGAGTACACTGTTTTTGTAAACGGACAAGACGTAAGCGACAACGTTATAGAAATCACAAAATACGTCAACAACAATGCTGGCGACGGCAACAGGGTTCTATCAATAAGCTACAGTCAAGGCCAAAAACAGATAGAGATAATCGGCACGCAGATAGCGCCCGAGTTTGGGCCTATTACGGCAATGATTATGGGAGCAGCGATATCGGGCATCATTGGTGTGACTATTTTTGCAAGACGCAGGCTATAGCCTAGATTTATTATCGGCCTATCGATACCTCTACTACAGATGAAAAAAGGCTGGGAGTGCCTTGAAACCAAAGAGGTGTTCAAGGCCGGCGACGGCAAGACTGTCTATATCGAGTTGTATCAGGATAGGGTCAGGACGCCAAAGGGCAATGTCCTAACCTATACAAAATACCATGCTTCAGACGTGGTTATAGTCGTGCCATTCATTGATAGGCAGACGCTTCTTATGATAAGGCAGTTCCGCTACCCAATTGGCAAGGTGCTGCTAGAGTTTCCGGCCGGCCATGTTGAAAACAAAGAGGACCCACTTGACACCGCCAAGCGGGAGCTTGAAGAGGAGACAGGATACAGGGCAAGAAAGGTCGAATACGTCTACAGCTACCACCCGGCTGTGAGCCGGACAAGGCAGTCTGTGCATATCTTCAGGGCGACCGATCTGGCAAGGGTGAGTGCGACCAAGCACGATGGCGGCGAGCAGATCAGCATGAGAAAAGTTACGGTCAAGCAGTTGCGCCAGTTGATAACAAAAAGAAAAGTGGAAAACGCCGGCACCCTGATCGCGTACCTGCTATGCTGTACAATGAAAACAAGTAGCGGGAGGAGGCGATGACAACAGGGTATGGCAGAAAAAATGCGGGCAATGGTCCTGACAAAGCTTGCCCCAATAGAAACCCGGCCGCTGAAATTGATGTCGATTGACAGACCCGTGGCAAAGGGCAGAAACGAACTGATGATAGAGATAGAGGCGTGCGGCGTCTGCCGGTCAAACCTGCACCTTATAGAAGGCGATTGGAAAAGGTTTGGCGCGCCTTCGCACCTGCCAGTGGTTCCCGGCCACGAAGTGGTGGGCGTGGTCAAGCAGGTTGGCAGTGGCGTGAAAAAGATCAAGGTAGGCGACAGGGTAGGAATCCAGCCGCTTTTCAGCTCTTGTCTTCAGTGCGAATACTGCACTACCGGCAAAGAGAACCTTTGTGAGAGCGCCGAGATAACAGGAGAGACAGTACAGGGTGGCTACGCCGAGTACATTTCTGCGCTAGAAGAGTTTGTCACGCCGATCCCGGACAATCTGGACTCAGAGCATGCCGCTCCGCTATTTTGCCCCGGCATAACAGCGTACAAGGCAGTCAAGGCAAGCGAGCCGGCGGCAGGCAGAACAGTCGGCATTTTTGGCATCGGAGGCGTCGGCCACCTAGCAATACAGATAGCCAAGATGCAGGGTGCAAGGGTAATAGCAATGTCAAGGGCGAAAAAGCATCTTGATCTGTCAAAAAAGCTGGGCGCAGACAATGTCATTGTCTACCAAGATTCGCAGGGGCAGTTTCTGAAAAACCTGAAAAAGGAGGAAGGAGGGCTCCTTGACAGCGCAATAGTCTTTGCGCCCTCTGACAAAGTGATAGATACCGCCATCAAGTCTGTCAAAAAGGGTGGCACCATCGTGCTGGGCGTGCTTGGCAATGTCTCTGATTTTCCGACGTTTGAAGAAAAGATAGTGAAAGGGAGCGTCATCGGCACAATGAAGGACATGGCCGAGCTGGTCAGTTTGGCAAGCAGTTCCGGCCTGAAAGTGGTTATTGAGACTCACAAGCTGGAAGAAGCTAATGAAGTATTGGCAAGGCTCAAAAAGTCGCAGGTAGAGGCCCGCGCAGTTCTGGTTCCCTAGATCAGGACAATGAACACATAATACACTGCTAGGTTAGCTGCAGTCACGATGCTCCCAACCTTAAAGAATTCCAGAAATGAAAACACGGTGACGCCGCGCGACTCGGCAGCCTCTATGATAATGATGTTGCTTGCCGCGCCGAGTATCGTGAGGTTGCCGGCTATTGTGCTCGCCGCTGCCAGCATCATCCACTGATCCACGTGCTGGCCTGTAAAACCGCTGTCTGTCATCACAAAGTTATAGAGCGCTACAAATGGGACGTTGCTCAGCACTTGGCTTATCCCGATGCTTGCAGCCGATATTACGGTCGCGCTCTGCACCGGGTCTGCAGGGTCCGGAGTGGGAATGTAGTTCATGAACAACAGCGACACCGCGCCGGATGACCAGAGCGCAGAGGTGACGACAAACATGCCGCCAAAGAATACCAGCACCGAGTAGTCGACGCTCTTCATTATCTCCCTTCTCTGGTCGCTCACTGCGTAAATAGCGGCAGACCCCAGCATCGCCACTGTGCTCAGGCTAAACTCGACGATACCAAGAAAGTGCAGCGCCTCTGAGACGATAAAGCCGGCGATCGTCGCGACAAGGACAGCAATTGAAATCTTGGCAAGGCGCGGGCTGTAGACCCTGTCCGTATTTTCCGCAAGCTCAATGGCACTCAATTGATAGTTCAACTTGATCTCCTTGCGATAATACACCTTCAGTATTGCGTAGGTCATAAACAGGTTGACTATGGTAGGCGCCGCCAGCTGCACCAGAAACGTCGTAAAGGGCATTAGGATGCCGCTCTCTATTGCAATGAGCAGGTTCTGCGGGTTGCCTACCGGGGTCATGACGCTCCCTACCGTGATGCCAAAGGCAAGCGCTATCAGCAATACTACCGGCCTAATGCCGGCGTGCCTTGCGACATAGACAACAAGGGGGATTCCAAGCAGCGCTATCGTGTCGTTGACTAGAAATGCGGCAAGCAGCCCCATTCCAACAACAAAAGCCATCAAGAGCCTGTCAGGGGTCTTGGCTACCGCAAGCATCCTGATCGCCACGCGCCTAAGGACTCCGGCCCTGTCCAACGCAGAGACTATGCTGAACATGCCAAACAGGAATGCGATGACGTCAAGGTTGACCGACATGAACGCGGCTTCAACGCCGATCACCTGCAGGCCGATCATGAGCGCGGCGCCTATCAGCATGGCGGCCCATATTGGGACGCCAAAGCGTCTCCGGCCGATTATCAGTGTGTACACTACCGCAAAGACGCCAAGGGCAATGTACTCCTGCATATAGTGCAGCAAGGTATTCACCGCTTTATTTGTCGTGAGTCAAAACCGTTGCACCTCACAAGGAATAATAGTTCAGCAACAGGATGATGATTCCGGCTATGGAAGAAGCAAGCAGGGTAGCCGAGGTGGTCGATAGCCTGCACGACCTCATAGAGAGCAAACAGGTCGGCGCAGACATTGCAATAGTCAGCCTCGTCTCAGCAGCAGGCGAAGTGGCACTGAGCCTTATAGTGGCGCAGCCAGAGCTCAAAGAAGCGTACCTTAAGGTGTTCAACAGCGCAGTCGAACAGGTGAGGAGGCAGTTAAGACATGAGATCAAGGCAAGAAAGATCTAGTCTGTAAGACTTTCTCTCATACAGAACATTATATCCTGCCTCAGGCGACTTTGAGACGTGCTCAGCCTCGGTGTTCTCGATACCGTCGCGTCAAGGCTTGACAGGGGAACCATTGCCACTATACTGGCTATAGTATTCTTCGGCGCGGGGCATATCTACCTCGGTCAAGTCAGGCGCGGCATTGCCATCTTGACTATAGGCATCGGGCTTTTGCTGATTGCATATCCGGGGTTCATAGGCGTCCAGTACATGTCATCATCAGGGATAGACATGCAGACAATCACCAGAAGCACGATTGTCAACATCAGCCTGTTTGCAGTCGGCCTAGGATCAATCGGGTACTGGGTATGGCAGATCATCGACGCAAGAAAGCTAGCAACAAAGCAGCAGATTGCCGAAGCATAAGTAACTTCTGGAAAAATAAAGGGAAATTTGTCGTATATCCCTTATATTTTCAGTATTCACGCCATGAACGATGAAGACAAAACTTGCAATAGCAGCGATCGCGGCTTTGCTCGCGCTATTTGGCGGGATATTCGCCTTGGCAACGCCGGCGCTGGCAAATCTGTACTCTGACACAATGACGTCTTCTTCAGACATGGCAACAGATGACGGCGACAACGACGATTCTAACACAATGACTTCGAGACTCATGGATCACAGCATAATGTCATGGTTCGACAAGGGCAAAAAGTTTGGCATTGTTTCAAGCATACAGAACGAAGATGGCGAGCCGGCATGGGTTGTAGTGGGCCACTGGATGATGACAAACGAAACCGGTAACATCGACTTTTACGCAGGTTTTTATATGACAAGGCTTGACGGCTCGGCGCAGCACACCCACGAGATATACAACTTTAGGCAAGCAGGTGAAAGCTCAACAGAGGGCAATGTGACAATGGTGAGAGGTACATCCACGGTCACTTTGAGAGAGGGGCCGGCGGAAGACGTTGAAACAACGATCACCCTGTCTCAGGGCAACGTGATAGCAATATCTCTGGACCGCGAAGCTGTTGAAGACCACTTTGGGGACACGCCGATTTATGGCATGACAATAACGCCAGAGATAATACACCACATCATGAACGCGACAACCGCATCAAAAATGATGGGTAACTATGGCGGCGGGATGCATAGTGGCAGCAACAACGACGACACCACTATGACTGGGGAAATGTGGAAGTAATATTTTTTTCCACCCTTTTTCTTTCAGTGCTCCACTATTGTTGGTGGCTTGCTCATTCTGGTCAGCACGATCTTGTCCTTGTGGCACTCGATCGTGTGGGCGATTTGCATGCTATCCAGCGCCCCACTGATGTAGTTGACTGCCTGTTTTATTGCTTCAGTTGAAAGATTCTTTTCGTTGATCTTGACAGTGATTTTGTAGGTCACGTTTCATGCCATTGTTGTATTTGATGAATATAAGGAACGCTGCACCTTTGGTGCTATTGTCGATAGAATACTGTTATGTAATTTTTGTCTGCAAAAGAGCTACAAAACCAGAAAGACGACACAGCTGCAGTGTGACATTAACAGGTTTTCGCGAATACTTAATATGGTTACTAGCAGGATCATGGCCGGCCTTTGGTAGATCGTTATCGCCATATTAGAAAAAAGAGGCTGCGGGACCTGAACCACAAGATACACAAGATCCAGCTCAGGATGCACAACAGGAAGGCCAAGCGTGACATACCTAGGCTGCAGGCGGAGCTGAATGCGCTCAACAAGGAGTACAATGAGACAATGAGAAGCAACTTTGAGAGACCTCCAAAGCTTGCCCCTCCAAAACTCTGCCCGGGGTGCAACGTGAGGATTGGAAAGGGTTACCACATCTGCAAGCCCGGCCAGCTGAAAAGATAGATAATGATCAATATTCGCAAGGTAATAATGGCACATCCACGACCCATGAAAGCTGGCAAATATACTATGAAAATGCTTTTCAAGTTGCAATTCTACACCCATCCTATCCTTTCCTATCGTTACGTTGGCGACAGCAGTTCCTACAGCTCTTTTACTATTGGCTTGAACTTGTTTGCAATGTCATTTAGCAAATTCTGAAAAGCGTCCATGTATACCTCTGGGCGGGTCAAGAGATCATTGACTTTTACTATGTGGAGGAGACCCTTCTTCTTGAAATGAATGACATCAATCCCATTGTCAGCTATCTCATTTTCTATAATGTCGATCTCGTCATCTTCATGCAATATGTAGATGCAATGCTCTCCCCTAAAGAGACCATTACGCAAGAATCGAAACTCTATCTCCCTTGCCCGCTCTGGCTCCTCGTAAAAACATCGCAATGTGCTTGTTTGGGCCAAGCAAGTCGAAGTCTTCAACTTGATTGCTAATAATACCCATGCCAAACACCTCTACGTTTTATTGTCGCCCAGCAGAGCGCACCGGATTTCATTCTCTATTTCAGCTAGGACAATTCTGGAAGAAGTGATGCCAAGTGCTTTTTCCAAGGCATTTTTAAAAATTCTCGGTTGTGATATTATTCGCTCTTTCTTTATGCCATATGCAATTTCCAAGGTTTTTAATATAATGTCAGATATGTTTGCACACAATGATTTGTTAATTCCAGCAGCGATAAATGAAATAATTGCGTCAGAGTTCAGTCCCTTATGCTCTGTCCCTTCTGAGGTAATCACATATGCATGAGAAGTAATGACAGATACAAGATGGCTGAATTCTAGTTGCCTGATGTCATTAGACCGATAGCAGCAGATGATCTCTACCGGCACCTTAAATCTCTTGCCAATCTTGTGTTCATATTCCAAGAGTGGTTCAAGTTTTCCTTTTTGGAAAAAGGCAGGACCAGCTGAACCAATTCCTAGCATCCCCTTGAACTTTTGGAAGTCAACTTGAGTTACTATCTTGGAAAACTGATCAAGTAATTTTTGTGGCTCAAGTTCCTTGTTTGGATTGTAGTACAAGTCCCTGTCAATTACCTGAAGAGCGCCAGTTGGTAGGAAGTGGTCAACGTCAACTCCGGAATTTTTAATGTTTTGTATTGCGGTCGCTGTGTTATCCTCTGCAACATATGCCACGGCATAGCCTTTGAGGAGATACTGGTGGATCCTGGAATAAATTGCAGAAAACCCTGAACCGTCTAAGTCAACTATGCATGCTGCATGACAATTTTGCTCTATCAAAATAATTCGGGATAGTTCTCCCGAAGATCACATATAAGTTATTCAAGAAACAAACATTCTACTATATTTTGACGACACATTTTGGCAGTATTTTTTCTAACATTATAAAAAACGCAAAAGCCCTAGATGGGATTCGGATCCATGAGCTAAGGGTTGGGTTCTCGTTCGGTTTCGTAAACCTTAGGTTATGGATCCGAATCCCATCTAGTGCCGGTACTCCTTCTTTCAAAGGGTTTGAAAGTTGGATATTGAAAGAGAGGAGAAAGAAAACATCTGGTCAGCTGATTAATTTTGCCCGGAGATACGGCCACATATTGCAGACACAGAACGCATCTGAGCTTCTAACTTTAACTCCTAAGAATAGACAGCATGCCATGAGAGCTCTCTCGAACCTATCCAAATACTACGGATGCTATGACACTTGGAAAGCTATCAAACAACGATATGATTTGAAGTGGACTGTAGGTAGTGACATGGATGTATTCATTTCAATGATGGAGAACAACGGAAATAACTACTCAGCAATGATGCAATGGCTGAAGGCTACTTTTTCAAAGATACCAAATGAGTATGGCAACATTCTCATATATGCCACCCTTGTTGGTCCGAGACCCGACGAAGCCTGCCAGAGTATTAACCTTATTCAGACTGACCTTGATAACTATCTTAAAAAAGACTGGATGACGCTTGAACATTACAAGTATCCTGAGATTTTCATTAGGAGGACAAAGAAAGCGTATATCAGTATCATAAACCAAGAGGTTATTGAACTTGCCAGAAGCTGCAAGAATTGTGGGTAAAATGCTCTACGACTCTATATCACGAAAAGGGATATGGAAATGAAGATGAAAAACTGCAGGAGCATCTTTGCAACTTACTTAAGAACGAAAAGGATAGAGACAGAATTCATCGATTTGTTACAAGGCAGAATCCCAAAGTCGGTTTTTGCAAGACACTACTTCAGGCCAGACTTTAAGGACAACTGCAAAAAAAATTCGAAGGATAATAGCATCACTGCATCACGAGCTAGCTATTCCCTAACATGGCAAAAGATTCAGCATATGCGATAATCTTTTAGAGGTCTCGCGATAAGCCACAATATATGTATGCTAACGCCCTTTTGAACGCTTTTACTATTATCGCATTCTTTTTACTTGTAAACCAACCAGGGAAGCACATTTATGCACAAGAAAATGTGAACGAAACTGGTACAAGCATTCCTTCAAATCAGAATCTGCCGAATACAGAAGCTAGTGTAGCCAGCATGCAAGTTCAGTGGATTCAATTATCACTTCAGTTTGTCATAGGAGGTCTAGTTGCGGGATTTGCGCTTTATTTTGCCAATAGACTTCTTGATCATTATAGAAGGCCAATTCTAAGGATTGCCAAGGACAAATCCCCAGTTCTAAGGGCGTTTCATAGCGAGGTCTACAGTGTCAGCAGCCCGTTATTGGGTGCAATTCCTTCCATTAAGACAAAGTATCTCGTTGAATATGTTGCAAATAGAATAATAGTTAGGAACGACGGAAGGAACGCCGCAGAGAATTGTAAAGCTGTCCTAAGAATCGACGGGAATGAGGAAAAGGTGGCTTGGATTAGCCCAACCTCCGGCCACACAATGACGATAAACGCAAACTCGGTAGAATATGTTGACCTATGTGCAATACTCAAGGGTGATCAAGCTCAAATAGTTAATGATATTCGCACAGAGGTATCAAAGCTGCCAACAAGTGGCACAAACAGTTACACCAAACAAACTGAGGTATATGAGGATTCCATTAAAGCTCGAACCGAAGTAAAAAAGCATTATCAATCCCCGGATGCGCTGCCGAGAGTTATTGCTCCCACAGAGGATGGCTGGCAGCAGCCTCCTCACAGGAACAGAATATTGGCTCCAACCAAAGCTCAAATTGTAATCACTGCAAAAAATGCTGAACCTTGTGTGGTAGATATAGAAATATTGGCTCAGCCTGTGGATGGGCGCGCAATCAAGTTTATCTAGTACAAACGGCATTTTTTCATTACACTGATCTAGATACTGAATTGCTCTGAATATTACCTTCTCCCCCTAAGGGAGTAAAAAATTAGTTCTTTTATATAAGTAGACAAATGTCGAATATACTATCGGACTAAATTTTGTTAGGCCAATTAGTTCCTTTAAGCAGGTTGCCGTATTATCTTTGTTGCAATGTCTCCATACGACATATGCAACAATACAAGCTGCTACCATATGAGGATGGAGCATCCTCAGAATGGTAGATGCAGCAGACTTTTGCCTAACGGCCGCACTTGTGAATGCAAGACGTTCATGCAACAGTAGCGCAACTTAGGCAACCCCTTCTTTTTTTACAAAATCACGAATGCTTGTGCAACCGTTCATTCCCTATAATGTGGAACTATGTCAAATATTCCAGGTACTTTCTCGTATATGCCGCCATGATCATACAAGTCCTTCCACCACCTGTAAAACGAGTCCCGAGACATTTCATTCTTGAGAGCCTCGTACATCTGTTCGCGTGTGGCAGGGCCATGATGGTAAATGTAGCCGGCAATTCTACGCTGCTCGGGTGCAGTTCCCGAAAAGTCTAGTTTACCGTCTCCTGGAAATGCATCTTGCCATATCGCTAGAGTATTGTCCATGTTGCGGTCGTAGATTGAGAGTGCATTCTCGATAGTCTGTCTTGTTACTTCAACCTGCGAATTAGACCTGCCATCGGATAGTCCAAGGTGCAGCAGCGACAATGGCTTTCCATGAATATCAAGGTCTAAAATTCCACCCCTTCCAAGCTCGGCTCTAAATTGTGGATACTTGTATGAAATTTCAGTTATTTTCTCCTGCAGATAACCAAGACTAGATTCGTACAACGATGCCGGCAGGCTAACCGGAACTAGATGTGTCGCTATTATGAATTTTGGAACGTCAGGGGATGGATCATACACTGCTCGCCTTTTTCAAGTGTGTTTGCAGCAACTATGGGAACATCGGCCATGGCGGCGGGCGGGTCTCGTAGCGATTTTGGCTTTGAATAGTCACTTTCTAGCGAGATCATGACCTCGTCTGGTACTGAAAAGTCTGATGGTCTGCACAAGAGTGTCAATGCGTCTTTTGATAGTTCCCTGTCTGCATCAAAGGATTTGTACATCCAAGGGAAAGGATCAAGCCTTATGCTGTGACCTATCTGCTCTACTGAAAGATGGTAAAGCCTGTTGGCGGAGGAACTCTTTTGGCAAGAATCTCTTCAGGTATGCTAATAGTACCCTTGAAGTAGCCTTTGATTCGTTGTAGACTGATAAAGTCAGCCCGCCAAGCCTGTCCAGTGTTTTTGGCGAGCTTATAATGCTATGAGCTACCAAGTCTTGGACTTCTGGATACACGTCTGCTAAACCCTCAAACAATATTTCACGAAAATCATGGTAAGTACTATCTGGCCTGATACTCCCAAGATCAGGCCTCGTTACCTTGTAGTGGTCAACTGTGAAAATGGGCGAAGCTGATGGCTCTACGCCTCTAGCAACCTTGTACCCCCATTTGCCCTTTGTTACTACAAAGGCTCTATCTGGCGGAATCTCTAAATTAATCCAATCCGGTATTTCGCAAAAAACAGATGGCTCAGGGCTTGTCAGTGTTGGTACGATCAGAAATGCCTTGTTGCGGCGCAGCCAGACAACATAGCCAGATACTTCGGACAACTTGTGGGTTTTGGCTTGATACACTTCCTGCATCCTTCTGTTTTCAAACTTGGTGTATTCTAGGCCAAATTCCCGCTCAAAGAAGCGTATATGCGCGTACTGAAAGCGCGCACGCGTATGCGGGAAGGCAAAGAACATTGGGTTGCTATTACCTCACAGATTTCATGCATTACGCTAACTAATATATCAGCTTTTAACAGCTTTTGTTAAGCTGCAAGTTAGCTCCTAACCAGTACTCCGACGCTATCATGATAACCTTCTATACATCCAAATTTTTCCTTCAAGATTCACTCTCTTTGTTTGGTGGAACATGCATTTCTTTTCATAATATGTTGACTTGGCTTTGACTGTCTGCAAAACAATGTACCTGCAGGCTATTCTCTTGCCTATCTCTTGCGCCAGACCAATACAGAACTGGCAAATCCAGTAACCTATGTCTCTGCCTCTTTCTTTTTTGTGAACACCCATTCTTCCAAGCAATACAGCGGGGTATGAGACAATTGGCACTTCTTTTACATGCTCATCGTCAAATAGTTGCCTATATCCTATTGCAAACATAGAAGTTGTAAAATATGCTACGATTACAGACTCGTATCTGACTGTCCAAATGCTTGCCAACTTGTTTGGCAGATAGTCTTGGACTCTATTCTTGATAAAATCGTCAATTCCTAATGGATCTGTGCCGTCATCTTCGGTAAAATCAAGGGCAGAAAAGTTATCACTAGTTGAGAATAGGTCAAAGGATAATTTCTCAGGATCTACCTTCATTAGACTCTGCAGTGTTTCTTGTAAAAGTCGTGGGCCTTCTTAAGTGATGCCTTTTCCTCCAGCGTCAATACTCTAGAATTATATTTCTGGAACTCTTCAGCATCCTTGCCCTCCAATACTGGAACCTTCATCTCTGGAGTAGTGGACATTTCCTTTATCCAGATATAGTTTCTGGAAACTACTATTATAAGGTTTGCGCAACCTTCAACCAGTTGACAGTGGTTTTCCGCCAAGTTTCCAACTTTTGACACTCAGTTTCCACAGGTTTGCCACGAGTTGCAGCTAAATTTCAATTATGGATGGCGTTTTTCGCAAGTTCAGTTTGTGGTTATATCTATTTTCCGCAGGTTGATAGATAGTTGCAGCAGGTTTTCCAAAAGTTTCCAAACAGTTTACACCAAGTTGCAGCCGGTTTCCATCATTTTTACTGTCTGAATGGTGTTTTTTATGATCAGTTGAGGTTTGTAAAAGTGTTCTTTAAACTTCCAGCAACCAGATTGCACTAACCTCAATGTCTCAGAAGGTTCGGCATGCTGTCAGTCAAACCAGTCTTGCGGGTAAGATCCTAACTAACTGACTGACCGACTGAACATGATCTTAACCTTTTGATAGTTAGTTAGGTTCCCGGACAGACAAACAACGGACAAAAAACTATCATTTTTGTCCTTCTGTCTGTTCGTTCGCCCCTAAAACCAGTTTGATGGTTTTGAGCTTAATCATTCCCATTAAAAATGGGATGAATAAGCTCAAAACTAACCTAGTATTTTCTGACAGAATAACGAAGGAACAAACGCGCAGTACTAAGGAAATTGTACGTTCTGTTACATGTAACAATAGTCTTCTACATAACTACCAAGCTCTCAGGTTTGAAAGAATAAAAGGCCTCTAGACGCCCATTCATATTGGCAGTCAGCGCAGGTAGGGGCATAAGCAAATAATGTTTCCATCCTGATAAGTCCGTGAAAAAAAGAAAAAAGTTGAGGCCCTCTTATTGTAAGAGGGCCATCAAATGAAGCATTATCTCTAGTGTTGCTAGAGATAGCCTACACTGCACTGTCTTTCTTCTTTCCTACGGTACTGCTTGGCGTATCAAAACCACGGTGGCCTTGACGGCCAGCAGTCTGAGTGCTTCGGATATTATTTGATCCTCGGTCACTCAACAAAATTATGGAAAAATAGGATCTCCAAGAATTAGGCTTGTTTTGGCAAAAGGAGCAATATTCTAGCTTTTTGCTTTTTGGCAAAAGTGCGGCGGGAACAAGCTTTGTAATTGGTTTACCTTTAAACCATTTAGTTTGACCTGATTTTTGCACAGAATAGGCAGTCTGTCTCTAGGAATTCGGACAACTATTCATTCTGTTTGGTATTCAATGCTGACTGCAAGCCTCTAACTATATCCTTTCCCCACGGACTAAGATCGAATGATAGAATCCCTGTGTTGCCTTCGAGTGAACGGCCAACCTCGTATCTATCTACAAGTCCAACTCCAATCAGTTCTTTCAGCTGGAAGTTGAGCGTTTTTGCGTGTACTGCTCCTGATCCATCGAGAAGTTCTTGCCAGGTAACCTTGCCTCTGTCTGCAAGCAATTCAACTATCTTCCAGTTTACATCATCACCCAGTAGTTGAATTGCCTTCTTTAGCTTTTCAGGGAACATATAGCTTTCAAGCACCCGCTCCTCTATGAAATTGAAAACGACTTTGCTTCGATAGTATTACGGATAATTACTATCTGCTGGTCTGTAAGGTTCGATGGTAGGTAGGCATTCCTATACGAAAATCTGAGCATAGAAGTACCATCTACCCTTATCATCAGATTGTCGAACTCAAACACGTCGAGCAGTCCTAGTGTGTGCCCAAGTTCATGTGCAAGTGTCCATGAGATAAAATCGATACTTTCCAATTTACTCAGAAAAGCGATTGAAATATTTCCCTCAATTATCGCTAGATCTTCGATCCCATTGGAAAATGATCTTAGAAATACAACATCTATTATGCCATCTTCGAATCTATCAGCAAGTACAGCCTTGCCGAATTGCTTGAGCGCAGTGTTGTTAAAGCTGTCAAGACTGTTTAGTACTTCATCGGGCACTTCTTTATAATCAAGTGACCGCACTACGAATGTCACACCGGCCTTATGCCAAACCCTGTTGGCATTGTCAACCATGATCCGAAATTCCGGCTCAGAGTTGGCACTTTTTGTGTCGGGCTATTGACTATCATTATGTCTATTGGGACACTGTAGCCCTGATTAAGTGCATGAGCCGGTTGCAGACCGTCAGCATAGTATGCCGATCCATAAGGTTTCAACAATAGAAAGGGATTGATCTGCACTAACATGACTGAGACAATGATGGGAACGACTACTATGAGTAAAAAGCTCCTAAACCTGATGCGTCTTGACGCTTCCCTTTCACTCAATAATAGTAATTGCTGGTTGTTCCATAATATACATTTAGTAGCCTTATCAAGCGCTATTCCGGACTAGAGTTATTTACTTCCCCTTCGTTCCTTTATTTCGCCTCGGGTATTTCGAAGCTTTTTTCTCTTTTTTGTTTTTCGTGGTGATTTACCTGTCATTCATTATCCTTTGGTTTATCCTTTCTTTTTGCTTCCTTGAACACTATTTAGAAAGCTCGGCTTGGACAAGCTGAACCCTCCATAAACTTTAGTGGCTCACAATCTACCTCCTCAAAAGCTAAATACGACTATACAGGCTCTTGAGCTTATGAAAAAAAGCTCGCCAGCTTTTCTTACAAGGACAGAGATAGATTGGCTGCTTGGCAAGAAGCAGGTTTCAAAGGCTTATGAATATCGGATAAAGAGCGACATAAAGAAAAAGCTGCAGACATTCCAGAATCTGGAGCTGCCTTTGCTTGCAAAGTTAGGATATGATTGTTCAACCTTTGGTCTGAGCGCTAATCCTCAGAATCTGAGGACGAATCCTCAGCCGCAGCCCACCCTGGTAGCGAAGCTGGCAGAGGGAAGGTTGAGTAAACCGCTTCATGAGACAGTAGAGAATACAGAAGCCCTAGATGGGATTCGGACCCATGACCTAAGGTTTACGAAACCTTCGCTCTGCCAGGCTGAGCTACTAGGGCAAAACATACGCAACTTCTGGCGTTCGTTATTTAATGCTTAGCGCCAAAGTGGACTACCCACGTCTTAAGACAGTGGCTTCTTACTTCATAAAAGCAAACTTGCTTATCCTTTGTCGGACAAGTATTGGCTGCTTCTCAGCATGGGCTCGTTCCAAGCCCAATTTCAGTATGTTCAAAGCTGCATTGTAGTCTCTATTGTTAGCCCGCAGCTTGGACATTGATGTGTGTGTACAGACAGGTCTTTCTCAACCACAAATCTGCATCTGGAGCATTTCTGCGAAGTTCCATTTGGATTGACAACAATTGCCTGTCGACCGCGCTTTTCTACCTTGTAGGCAGTGTATATTCGCGCAGCTTTTTCCCCAAGTGGCATATATCCATTATTGCTTGTGCTAGAGAGAGAATGATGGCTCTTGACCATGTTGTAGCGATATTCAGCTTCTCAAGTACACCAAAAAGTGTAGCCTTCATCTGCCACCATTTTTTGATGTCTTGTGCACAAAATCATCCCTGTGTCTTCCTACTTGTCGCCATGCTTTTGATAGTTGAATCCTTGCTTTCTCTCGGTTCTTAGAACCCTTCTTTTTCCTTACAAGATTTCGTTGGAGCTTCCTGATCTTCTTCGCATGAGCTCTGACATTTAGTGTATTTTGCCGTCGCTGAGTGTCAACCAGTTCGACAAGACGGTTTCTGTTGATTTTGAAGCCGCCATATACTGTGGATACGTGAAAGAATTATACTTCTCGCTTCGTTTGAATCTCGGATATTTCATTATATTTTTGAAAAATGCAGGATACGCCTTATCAAGCCTCGACAATACATCCTGTAAGACTTGACTGTGCACTTGTAGTATTTGTTATCATGCTTCCTTAATGGCAAAATGTACGTCTGCTCCCAATATCCAATGCCCCAACCTGCACTCCTTTCTCCAAGCGAGTTATTGTAGAGATGTCTGCATGTTTCAATGGTGTCATTCAAGATTTTGACTTGATGCTCTGTAGGGTTAGCCTGAATTTGTAGCACCTTATCATGCGGTTTCCTCAGAAGACCTGCCTTTTGGTACATGGTAAGTAACTAAAATATCTGACGCTTGCTTTCATCCCACGGTTAAAGCATTAGGTTTTCCCACACGCTAAAATAAATACCAGCGAGATCAGTTTTTCGTTGTGAAGATATCGATCTCGGGCGTCAGAGGGGTTTACGGGCAGGACCTCAACCTGCATGAAGTGAGCATATTCGCAAGCCAATTCGCCAGTGTAATAAAATCTGGCAAGTGTGTGGTCGCAAGAGATACCCGCCCGTCTGGCATGATAATCGCCCAGACTGTTGTGGCAGGCTTGATGGCAGGAGGCGTCGATGTTTACAATCTGGGCGTTGCTCCCACACCGGCGGCGTTTCGGGAGGCGCGCAGGTTCGGCGCAGGTGTGATAATAACGGCATCTCACAACCCGCTAGAATGGAACGGATTAAAGTTCATAATCGAGGGCAGGGGACTTTTTGAGCGCGAGCTTGCCAAGATGTTAAAGTCGGTAGGCGGCTGCGAAGGCAAGTTTGGGAGCGAGTTTCGGATCTCTTCGCGTTATGTGGACGAAGTGGCAGACGTTGCAAAAGGCGGCGCGAAGGTTAAGGTCGGAATCGATCCCGGCGGCGGAGCCGCATGTGGCTATGGCGAAAGACTGTTCAAAAAGCTGGGCCACCAGTACCACAGCATTAACGGCGTCGCAGGCGTGTCGTCAAGGGGCCCCGATCCTACCGCGGACGAGCTTGCGGATCTGCGCGCACTTGTAACTGCAAACAAGCTAGACCACGGCTTTGCGCTCGATCTTGATGCCGACAGGCTTGTAGTGGTCAACAATATGGGAGAAAAATTAAACCCGGACGCGACCCTGCTTCTGTGCGTGGCTAGGTCACTTGAGATGGGCATGAAAAAGTTTGTGACCAGCATAGACACCAGCGTCGCAATAGAAAAGTACGTCCGTGACCATAAAGGCAAAATATCATACTCCAAGGTGGGCGAGGCGAACGTTGTCAGCAAGATGCTTGAGGTAGACGCGGAGGCCGGGGGCGAGGGAAGTAGCGCAGGTTTTATCATGCCCAAGTTCAACATGTGCCGCGACGGGCTCTTGGCAGCTGCCACGATTTCGACCCTTGACAAAAAGACGATAGATTCATGCTTGAAATTTGCTTCGCAGTTTGTGCAGATAAGGTCAAAGATAACGGCCGAGTCTGCGTTTCACAAAAAAGTGATTGAAAAGCTGCCCGATATTTTCAAGCGCGACGCGTCTTCTATAATGACCGAAGACGGCGTCAAGGCGATAATAGACGATGACTCGTGGGTGCTGGTCAGGCCATCAAACACCGAGCACGCGATCAGAGTCTCTGTCGAGTCCAGAGCCGGCAAGGCGCAGGCACTCTTCAAGGATGCAAGCGAAAAGGTCCAGGCAGCATATGACCAAGTTAGATGAAAAAGAGATCATCAGGATCTTTGCGGACAAGCTTGGCATAGCCGACCTTGACGATGTCGTGCTGCTTGGCAAGGGTGTCGTTTTCAAAACAGACATGCTGGTCGCAAGCACCGACGTGCCAGATAGCATGGAGGCATGGCAGATTGCCAGAAAGAGTATTGTCTCATGCGTCAGCGACCTTGCTGCCAAGGGCGTCAGGCCACATGCAGCAATGATATCGCTTGGCTTGCCAGAGAACCGCACCCGGCCGTACGTCGAGGGGCTTGCGGAAGGCTTTGCAATTGCTTCAAAGGAATTTGGAGTCAAGATAGTGGGCGGCGACACAAACAAGGCTAACGAGCTTGTCATTGACTGCAGCATGGTAGGCTTTGCCAGCAGCGGCAAGATCCCGACAAGGAAGGGAGCTGGACCGGGCGACTTTGTGGTAGTATCCGGCATGTTTGGCCTGCCGCCCGCCGGCCTTGCAATCCTGATGCAGAACACAGTGGCCACAGGGGCATTCAAAAAGCAGGCGGCCGAGTCTGTGCTTGTGCCAAAGCCCAGGCAGCGCTTTGGTCTGGCATTGGCAAAATATTTTTCATCATCTATTGATTCAAGCGATGGCCTTGCTATATCGCTCTACGAGCTGGCAAGCCAGAGCAGAGTCAACATTGCAATTGAAAATGTGCCGGCCGCAGAAGGGGTGGAGAAGTTTGCTCAAGAAAACGGTCTTGATGCGCACGAGCTGGTGTTTCACGGGGGCGAAGAGTACGAGATCGTGGCGACGATCCCGAGATCGAAGCTAAAGCAGGCGATGGCCGCCGCAAGGAAAGCAGGAACTGCCCTGCATGTCATAGGCAGGGTCCAAAGAGGGGCCGGCGACGTCTTTGTCGGAAAGAGGTTACTTGAGAACAGAGGCTATGTGCACTTTCGCATGCGATAACGTTTTTAACCCTCTAAAGGGGCGAATGTAAGTGCATGTCTGAAACTACCGACGAGATTACCCAGACAAAGTGGGGAGTAGCCCACATCTTTAGCAGTTACAATAATACGCTTGTCCACATCACCGACCTGAGCGGGAGCGAAACGATTTCATTCAGCTCCGGCGGGCGCCACGTTACCGCTGACAGGTATGAATCATCGCCTTATGCGGCCATGAAGTCGGCTGTTGCGGCAGCCGAAGTTGCCAAGGCAAAGGGCATCAATGCGCTCCACATCCGAGTAAGAGCCGTTGGTGGCGTGGGCCCGAGAATCCCCGGCCCAGGCGCGCAGGCAGCCATCAGGGCACTTGCAAGGGCGGGCTTCCGCATCGGCAGGATTGACGACGTGACTCCGATACCACACGACACTACAAGAAAACCGGGCGGCAGAAGGGGACGCAGAGTCTAGATCAATTTTCAATTCCTTGATCTAGAAACGGACAATAATATGGGACGGCGATCATACGTCCCAAATCCTATCCTGCAGCATACACCGAGTTTTCCTTTATTTCCAGACGTTTATTCAAGTTTTATTAAATCTGGCTGCCCATTAGCATTGCAGCCAGAAATGAAAGATGAAGAAAGAATAGACGATCTTTGGCAATAACGATTCTATTTGGACTAGATATGGCGCGAAGGAAACGCGCCCGAAGCCTATGAACGCCATTTGGTTCCTACATTCTTTGAGCCCTTTGCTAGAGACTTGATACAACTATCGAACCTTGAACAAACCAGTGGCAGCATACTCGATGTAGCCTGTGGAACAGGCATTTTATCATACCTTGTCGCAGACAGTCATAATATTATTGTGAGAAGAGTTGTTGTAGGGATCCATGTCAATCCTTCGATGCTTAGAATGGCACGCCATTCTTACTCTAGAAAAAGTATAGAATGGATAGAGGGGTCTGCTATTTCGCTACCATTCCCTGATGATGAGTCCTTTATTCTAGTAATGTGCCAACAGGGATTGCAGTTCTTTCCCGTAGGCTTCAGACACTAAAGGAAATGAACCGTGTGCTTGTTAGTGCAGATAATAATAGAGTTGGCAACAGTGGCGGCAGATTGGCATGAATGTGTGGGCGTCGATCAAAGATAGTCCCAGTTTTGATATATTGGGGCAGTTGTTGCAGCACGGATTTGGTCAGGAAGTGGCAATGATAGTGCGCATGCCATATTTGCTTTCAGATCCTTCAGAACTGTTTTCCCTTGTCAAAACCAGCGGATTTGGCGAGATTGTGATGAAGGAGGTGTGACTAAGACAACATCATTCTCATCAGTCCAAGAGTTTATCCTTGCATTTACATGAGGATCGATGTTGGCCAGCTATTTTCCAGGGTCAGCGAGATTGAATACAAGAAATTGTTCAACAACGCTGAACGAGAATTATCTCCTTTTGTCAGTCAAGATAGCGGCAGAATATCGTTTCCCCTCAAGTCCCGGTTTGTTCTTGCTAGAAAGGATTGATAGAAGTATCTTTAACAATCGAAAATTCTAAAATGATTTCATTTCCGGCGCCATTTTTATCTGGGCGCCGCAGCCCCTGTTTTTCAGTTCTTTTTGCAGCCATGCAATGAACTTGTCCTCGAACTTCTTACCCTTTGAGGCGTTGATATCGTAGGCGTACGCTGCGTATATCTTTTCCACGAACTGGCCGGCGAGAAACATCTTGGCAAACGACCAGCCTGCGCTCTGGACTGGGGGGTCAAGCGCAAACGCGTTTTCCAGCTGGATTGTTTTCTGCCAGCCTGACAAAAGGTCGACAGCTATCTTGCCGTCCGGCTCAAACTCGGTTGTTTGAAAATCTATAATAAAGGTGCCTATTACTGCCAAATTTCAATCATCATCATTCTGCTGCTTTAGCTTGTCAGAGAACGAGATGAGCTTGCCCTTGTCCTCAACTCTGATGGTAGTGTTGACCCTCACGTTCAGACCTACTGACCTGAAAAGCGCCAAGAGCTCGCCACCAGATATCTTGCTTGTTATTTCGCCTGACAGCATGAGCTCTGCGATTCTTGTAACTATCGCCTCTGTCTGCGCGGGGTACTGCGCGTATGCCAAATCGAGCACTTCATCGCCCCTGTCGTACAGGTAGCCAGACACCACTTCGCGGGCAGACTTCTTTTTCTTTGGCTGGCCGACAGTTGATTTTGACTTCTCAAGCGCCGCGGCTTTTTCACGCAGCTCTTTGAGCTTGCGCGCCTTGATCATCTCGATGTCAGGATCTTCTTCAGCGGCAGACATTAGCCCTTTATCACTCCTATCGGCACGAGCCTCACGACCTTGGTAGCTATGCCAAGCGAGTGCGATACGTTGGCGACAGCGTCAACGTCCTTGTACGCATCGGGCGTCTCTTCGACCACACCTTCCCTTGTCAGCGCCTTGACATAGATGCCCTTTGATTCTAGCCCGCTCTTTACTCCTTCTGCAGTGTAGCTGCGCTTTGCCGCAGACCTTGACATAGTCCTGCCGGCTCCGTGCGCGGTAGAGCCAAAGCTAAGGTCAAGCGACTTTTTGTTTCCAAGCAAGATCCAGCTGGCGGTTCCCATCGAGCCGGGGATTATAACAGGCTGGCCTATTCCTCGGTATTTGCCCGGCACCTGCTCCATGCCTGCAGGGAACGCCCTTGTCGCGCCTTTTCTATGCACCACCACGTCTCGGGTGCCTTCGCCGTCCACCTTGTAGCGCTCTACCTTGGCGATGTTGTGGGCAACATCGTAAACGAGATCCATGTCAAGGCCGCCCTCGCCGGCTTTAAAGACGCGCTCGAATGTCTTACGGGTCCAGTGGGTGATCATTTGCCTGTTTGCCCACGCAAAGTTAAGAGCAGAGTACATTGCTTTGCGGTAGTCCTCGCCCTCTTTCGAGTTGTTTGGGACGCACGCTAGCTCCCTGTCTGCAAGGGTCAGTCCGTATTTGCGCAGTGCAGATTCAGAAACGCGCAGGTAATCTGTGCATATCTGGTGTCCAAAGCCGCGCGAGCCGCAGTGTATGAGCACGGTCAGCTGTCCAACTTGATCAAGTCCCATCGCCTTGGCCGCTCGCTCGTCGAAGATCTTGTCCACCTTTTGCACTTCGAGAAAGTGGTTGCCAGAGCCCAGGGACCCTAACTGGGGCGCTCCCCTCTTTCTTGCAGTGTCTGAAACGCTTGCAGGATCTGCGCCGGCCATCATGCCGCTCTCTTCGCATACCTCGGCATCGTCCTCTGTCCCGTAGCCATGCCGGACAGCCCATCTTACGCCTTCAACTAGAAGCTCGTCCAGCTCGGCTTTCGTCAGGCGGACTGCGCCTTCGCTCCCCACACCGGAGGGGATTGACTTGAAAAGCTCGTTAACGAGATCTTTTAGCCGCGGCCGGAGATCGCTTTCTGTCAGGTTGGTCCTGACAAGCCTGACGCCGCAGTTGATGTCATAGCCTACGCCGCCGGGGCTTATGACTCCTTCCTCGATGTCAGTCGCGGCCACCCCGCCTACAGGAAAGCCGTAGCCTTCGTGGCCGTCTGGCAGCACGACTACATGCTTTTTAACGCCGGGCAGCGTTGCGACGTTTGCCGCCTGGTCGATTGTCCTGTCAGTTACCATTTTTGATATCAACAAGTCGTTTGCATAGATCGTGACTGGGACCTTCATGCCCCTGTCAGGGTTTGGGTCGATGCGGTACTCTAGATCGCTTACCTTCCTGACCCGGTGGTTGCCGCTCCTTGTGACAAGCTCGCTCAATTCTGTTGCTGCTATGTTCTCTAAAGTAATTATAAGCCTTGCTTGGCGTCGTAGCAGTCTGCGAACCTGTCGCTGGCATCGTGCTTGTAGAAGCTGGCAGCCGGCTAGTCAGTTTATCCCCTTGCAAATATGATAGGCGTCAGGTAGTCGTGGGCATATTCATGGCATTTCCGACATAGTGGGGCTAGAAAAATATCTGGAACAGATATTTTTCTATACGTGTGAGATATGCGCTAACAAGATTTATTTTCAGCACTTTACCGCTCTATACCATAGAGATGCCAATCCTGCCAATAGACTCGGGACGCTATGGTAGCAAGGAGATGCGCGAGATTTTCGAGGACGAGAAGCGACTTCAATACCAGCTGGACTTTGAGGCAGCCGTTGCGCAGGCGCAGGCCCAGATAGGCATGATCCCGGCAGAAGCAGCCAGAGAAATTGCAAAAGGAGCACGCTCGAGCAAAGTCACGCTTGCACGGGTCAGCGAGCTGGAATCGGTATCGGAGCACGACACTGCCGCCATGGTAGAAGCACTAAGCGAGCAGGTTTCTGCAAAAGCCAAGCCATGGATACACTACGGGCTGACGAGCAACGATGTTGTCGACACATCGACCTGCATGCAGATGCGCGACGCATTCTCTATAATCGAGTCCAAAGTGGCCAAGCTGGCTCTGCTGCTATCAGACAGGGCAGTTGAGTTCAAGGCGATGCCGGCGGTTGGCAGAACGCACGGACAGCACGCCAGCATCATTTCGTTTGGGTTAAAGTTTGCAGTGTGGGCTGCAGAGATGGCAAAGCACGTCGAGCGCATACAGCAAGGCAGCAAGCGCTTTTTGCTGTGCAAGACGCTGGGTGTGGTCGGCACCGGCTCACTCATGGGCGACAGGGCGCTTGAAGTGCAAAAGATAGTCGCGCAAAATCTGGATCTATATCCCGTAGATGCAGCCACGCAGGTGGTGCCCCGCGAGCGCTTTGCAGAGATGCAGTTTTGCATCGCGCTCATTGGCTCTACACTTGATAAAATAGCAATAGAGATCAGGAACCTCCAGCGCACCGAGATAGGCGAGGTGGCCGAGCCCTTCCGCAAGGGCCAGATGGGAAGCAGTGCAGTGCCAGTCAAACGCAACCCGATAAAGAGCGAGCGCGTATCTTCACTGGCAAAAATGCTGCGCGCGCTTGTCAGCGTGTCTATGGAAAATGTTGCGCTGTGGCATGAGCGCGATCTTTCAAACTCGGCAAACGAACGCTTTACTCTGCCCATGGCTGCGATACTATTGGATGAAATGCTCAATGCGATGACCAAGGTCGTTTCAGAGCTGAAGGTGAATGTTGAAAAAATCTCATCAAACATAGAAATGACAAAGGGGCAGATATACGCCGAGTTTGTGCTTGAGGCACTGGTAAAGAAGGGTGTTGCCCGCTTTGAAGCCTACCGCGATATACAGCGAGTCGCCTTTGCCGCGCTAGAGTCTGGCGACCACCTTTTTGACGCAGCTTCAAATGACAAAAGCATTTCAAAACACCTGTCAAAGCAGGAGCTAGAGGCAATATTTGAAGCCAAGAATCACCTTGCTGCGTCTGGCAAGATCATTGACAGCGTAGCCAAGATGGTCAGAAATGTTGTAAAAGCATAATAATATGATAGTGCCGTCGGTGAGATTTGAGCTCACGACAGCTCGGTCTTCAGCTTCACCCCAAAAAGGTCGAGTGCTCTCCCAGGCTGAGCTACGACGGCACTGTCAAGACTGTTTTGCAATTCATATATAATCGTGTCTGGGTTAGAGCTCGTCCATTCCAAAATTGTGGTAGCACTGGTTGCATCGGAATTTTTCCCTGCCCGGCGTTCCGGAAATGACTTCAAGTTCGCTCTTTGTCTTGCACTTCGGGCACCTGCCATAAATCGTCTTTCTCGGCAACATTTTCCCTAGCGCGCCGCGCTGTTATAAGCGCTTGTTGTTGTCGTCATTACATACACGAGGTTAAGAATGCATCACCTACCTAACTAACAATTGGAAATGGGAAACTGCGTTCATTGCAGCGAGCCGATGTATGACGAGGGCCTAGTCTGCTTCAGGTGCAAGGGCCTCGGCGCAAAACGTGAAATATATGATAGGGAAGAGGGCCCCTCTGACTCGAGCAGCTTTTCCGACATTTACCTCGGCAGCATCAACTACAAAAAGATGCGCAAAAAGAACATCGACGGCTCCTAAAATGGCGCATCTAGGCCTGATAGGTTGCCAGTGTAAAATCTTACTTAAAGTAAATAAACAAAAAAGGTAGAATTCCATTATCATGATAAATATTGATAACCAAAAACCAGTGATTGATTCGCCTGAAGAGCGCAGGCGAAGGTTTCTTGAAGAGTTTGAAAAGCCATTCAAGTGCGAAAAATGCAACGAGCGGTTCAAGAAAAAGAAATACCTGCGCGAGCACAAGTCCGAAGTCCATTCGTATTGAGTGTGATAGAGAAGAAGAAGGAAGGTGCCGGAGGCGGGATTTGAGCCCGCGACCTTACGATTTCTTATTGCATGAGATTATGAGTCGTACGCTCTAACCAAGCTGAGCTACCCCGGCTATTGCCACCTGAAATTTCGCAGTACATAATATAAGCTATTCAAACATTCGCCGGACGTCGCCTTCAAGCACACCCGAGCCAGAGTGCAGCCTGTCGATGTGGCTTGACAGCCCTTCTTTCGTGTCAAAGGGCGACTCGCAGTATGGGCAGACCAGCTTAGCCGTGGTGATGTCCTTCATGTAGACGATCGCCTTTGGATTGATGATGCAGACAGGCGTTCCCTTGATCGCGGTATGCGCGGTGGACATTGTAGCCATGTGTATCTTTTCAAAAATGTCGTCGCGGGATACCATGCCCAAGACAGCCGAATGCGAGCTGACGATCACTTGTCTTATGACGTGCTTGTCCATGAGTGACAGTGTTTCCTGCATGGTATTGTGCGGGTTCACTGCCAGTACAGGGCTTGTCATTATCTCCCTGAGGCGGACCTTGCCGGGGTTCCTGCCCTGCGACATGACCTTGAACAGGATGTCGGTCTTGCTAACGATGCCTACGACTTCGCCAACGTGCGACACCAAGACGCTCCTGACGCCCTTTTCTTTCATCAGGCTCAGCGCTTCGTCCGTGAACCTGTCGCCTTCCAGAATTACCACGTTTGTATTGATGTAGTGCTCTATAGGCTCAGACAGCAGTGAAGAGATATCGTCTGGGACGTAGCTCATACATGATTATCGGTTACGCTTTATTTAAGCGTGGCTAAGAAGAGGAAGAAGGCATCCTGTCCTCGAACTTTAGCTTGATAAGGTTTTGGCCGCCGGCCTTGCGTATCTCGACAAGCTCTTCCCTCTCCAGCCTCTTGACCAGCCTCCATATCGTGGTCTTGGGCAGCTGGAACTTGCTCCTGATCTCGCTTTCAAAGGCGGCCCCTTCCTTTTCAGCAAGGAACTTGAGCACCTGCTGGTCTTCAGGGCGCAGGTGCGGCTTTTCTTCAAGTATCCTACCCACTATTCTGCCAAGAACAGACCTGTCGTTCTGCGAATCAGGTATCGCGCCCGGCTCAACAACTGGCGCGCTACTGACCTCTTCTTCAAGAGGCTCTCCTACAACACCACCAGCAGGCTTCTTCCCCCCCTTCTCTTCTTCCGCTTCTTTTACTTCAGGCGGCCTGATTATTGCCGTCGTCCTGCTATTGTTATTGGAGACTTTTGGAGGGTCCCTCTTCTGCTGTTGTGGCGTCAGCAGCGTCGGCTTTCTCATTTTGAGAAAGACTAGCGCGCCCACGCCACCTGCCGCGGCCACTGCCCCGGCGACGATCGCCGCCACTGGCACTTGGGGATCAGGCGGTCTTGCACCTATTGCCTTGATGGCATTCTGTGCAGAGCTTGCGGCAGCCGTATAGTTGCCGCCTGCAAACTCGTCATTTGCCTGTTCCAGCAGCTGCCTTGCAGATACGATGTCGCGGCCTTCGCTGGCGGCCTGATCTATCTGGGTGTCGGCAGCAGCAATTGCGCTTTGGGCATCCTCATAAGCCCTGCCTGTGGTAACTGCAGCGTCGTTTGCCCTGCCTGCCAGCGACTCGGCTTCGGCGAACTTGCCGTCGTCACGGGCGACTATTGCTCTCTGGAGCAGGTCCTTCGCTCCAGTCAGAATGATGCCCGGGTGTCCCTCTTCAGTTTCCCTGATAGCCACGTTTGCAAGCTGGATGGCTATATTTGCCTGATCTTCTGTCCCAAGCACACCTATTGCATAGCTTACCCGGATCTCGCCGGGCTCGTCAAACGTCAAAAGGGGCTGGTTGGTGGGCACTATTTTTATCGCTGCCGGGATAGGCTCGTAATCGACAAGCACGCTGTCAGGCGGGAGCCTTACCGAAAAGGCGGTGGTGGCGTTGAGCGCAAAAGTCCATATGCCTTGGATCCTGTTAGCAAGGTCTGGCGTCGAATAGCTTATCCTGATGTTTTCTACTCCGGGCGTGTCCAGCACAATTTCATTCGGGCTGCTCCCTATGTCATAGTCCACCAGTTGGTCTTCATAATCGGCGACGATAAGGTCGTTGATATGCGCCCCGCCAAACAGCTTGATCCTTATTTCCTGTGCAAGCGGATTATTGATGCTGACGTCATATTCGACAAGCGCATCGCCGTTTGGAAAAACGGCCATAAAGAGAGATTCTGAAGAATAGCCTTGTTCCTGCTGCACGGACGCAGGAATGTCGGCAATTGCAGCAACAAGGAGAAGGATCCCTGGAATGAAAAACCTGGCTCCATCTTTCCAAGGATATGTAGATATCATTAGAATGACCGATCAAGCTTAAAAGGAACGCTGGAAATGATATAAGTCTTCTGACACGTTAGCTTTTCATTTCAGGGTAGAATGTCCGGAAATTCTTGTCCTTGTGGCCCTCTACCCACTTGAACTTGCGCTGGAGGGTCGCTGTGTAGACCTTGGTCCAGTCAAGCTCGACATAGTTGAGCCACGCCTTCATGACGCGCGGATCGATGTAGTTCCGAAGCGACGTTCCAAGGTTGTAGTCGCGCGTTTCCTGTTGCAGTTTCAGCTGGACTTCTATCTTTTCCAGACGCTCTTTTAGCCGCTGCTCCTGAAGCTCGGTCTTCCATTTCTTCGCCGCAATGTCCGCCTTTAGCTGCGCTATCGCCTCCTTCTTTTTGGCTATGCTTTCCTCGAATTTTTCAAGCGCCTTCTTTGCGGCAGGGTTCTTGGGGTCGACTCCCTTTTTGTGGTTGCACTTGATCGCAGCTTCAAGGTTTGCCTTTCTGGCGGCATAGATCTTTTGAGCCTCTGAAGAGTTCTTGTCGACCTTGGCCTTTGACAGCTCTTGCTGCACCACCCTCGTGGCAATGCAGGTCCTGAACACTTTGGCAGTCAGGCCCGGCATTATCTCCTGCAAAAATGCATTTACCTTGCGCGAGTTAATACCGTCAAAGATCGGGTCGCTTGGCTTTTTGCCCTGCATGAATTTCTTCAGGTTTTCATACAACGCCTTTGTGTCGTCCGAATTAACCTCGAGGGTCTTTTGCCAAGGGACGCTGTCCTTACCCAAAAAGTTAAACTCTATCATCTGCCTGCCGCCTCCTGCTTGCGGGAACTTGATGTGCTCGACCCTGAGCGTGCTTGCGCCCACCGTGTCGGCCTCGTCTGGATCCTTTTCGTCGCCAACCCTCATGGCGAGCTTTAAAATGAGATAGGCCACAGTCGCAGTCTTGTCGCCCCCCTTCATCATCCTCCTTATCACTTCGCGGTGCACCCTGCTCTCCTGCTCGGCCAGTTTTTTGGCCTTGTCATATTTTGCGCGGTCGTTTTCCTGACGGAGCGCCGCCGAATCATGCAGCCACACGTATTTGCGCTTGCCAGTTAAGTTTTCTATCCAAGTGGCAAGCCAAGTTGACGAGTGGTCGTGGACTATTTCTTTCCAGTTGCCCTCCGGCACCGGGGCGTTCTCTCCCAAGTTGAGCGTGACGTCCTGCGGCCTTACGCGGGGCTTCCACCGCCCGCGCATAGGGTGCTGACCACGGCCCATGAACAGCCCCGGCGGCTCGACCAGCCAGTTTGCGATGTCGACCTCGACCCCGTCCACCACCGCCTTGCCGTATGTCGCCTTGAGCCTCTCCCGCTCGGCCTTTTTGGCCAGCGAAATCTTTTTTTTCTCTTCCTTTGCCAGCGTCTTGTACCTCTCCTTTTCCTGCTCCTTCATGCGCTTTTCTTCGTCTGCAAGCCGATAAGCAGCTGAAAAATCAATGTCCTTGATCGTGATATTCCTGAATTTTTCAGGCAGGAGCGGCCTGAGGTCACTCATGAAATTTTCTTGAAAGACAGGGTCCTGCACATAATGTGTGTCCTTTTTCTTTGCCCACGCGTAAATTAGCTCTTCCTGATCTCTGTTGAGCGCCAGCTTTTCGCCTCTGATGGTGACTACAATTCCCCTTGGCTGGTATTCGGGTGGAAACGCGACGCCCTTGTGCTCAAGCGTCTGCCACTTCATACGCGTCGCAGTGACGGCCTCTTCCAATTTTATTTAAAAACCGTCTGGAACTACTCTTAAACCTTATCCCAGTTAGATCAGTGTCATCTTTTTGTTTATAATAACCTGCCCCAAGGTGGACCGGCTAGCTGTTATTATAAGAGGATGATGATGCCTCTTCGAAAGGGATTTCCAGGGCCCCGGCATGCCCGGTCGATCTCTGGTGCTCGATCATGTCTTCTCTGAAGATAAAAGTGGCCCTGCAATTTTTGCACACGTAAAAGGTGTTCAGTCTTTCTATAGACATGGTGCCAACATGATTCCGCTGCCCATCACGGCAGCATTTGGATTTAAGAATTATGGTGTTTTGTTGTTATCAAGAATCACATCTTTCTTGTGCGCAGCCTCTTCTTAAACAAGGGCGCGGTCGCCGGCGATCCTATCGCCGATCTCCGTTCTTTCGCCTTCTACCACTCTATTCATCACTTCTATCGCAGCCAGCTTGTGCAGGTACTCATTGTTGTTGCCGCATCTATATGAGTACGTGCAGCGCGGGCAGCCGCTCTCGCTTTTGCACGGACATTCTGACAATATGCGCAGCGCGCGCCCAAACGCCTTGTCGAGCCTGTCAAACAATGCCCTGCTTGCGCCGTTGCCGCCAATGCTCCCGTCGTAGACAAATATCAGCCCGGAGGACCCAAGTGAGATGCCCCCAAGGTCCTGAGACGCGCCGCCGGTTATCATGGCGCTTCCCTCTATTATGACGTGCTCTGAAGCGTGGAAGCCACTCATCTCTACATACTGCTCGTCATCCACCTTTTGCAAGATATCGACCGGCCTGGGCGCCCTGAACACAGAGCCCTTTGTCACGAACTCGAATTCGAGCGGCTTGTCCAGCACCACCTTCTTGCCCTGCACCACCTCCTGCCCGATCTCGATGTTGGCGTAGCCAAGCACCCTTTTCTGGATCTTGAGAGCGCAGTACGCCACTTCAATTCCAAACACCACTTTTTTCTCATACACTTCCAGAATGGAAGGCCACTCGTCTGTCAGCGCCTTTGTATAATATGGATAGTCAGAGGGGATCACGGCAAGCTCAGCGTAGGGCTGGCTGTTTGGCTCGAAGTGCAGCTCCTGAACTTTGTAACGCCGGCCTGCCAGAAAGTATATCGCGTTTGGATGCAGCTCTTCAAGCGCCTGCGGCAGCGACCGGTCTCCAATTATCTTCTTGTTGAACTTGATATCGACTCTGCTCCCAATTCCTCGGATGCTGTATTCATTCAGCATCTTCATGGCCTGCTTCAAGTCGGGCACGAACCTTTCCCTGACTGTTTTGACAACGCCTTTTGAGACGAGCTTCTGGAGCACGTTCCACACCGGCTTGCTTTCTGCCATCGACATTGGTCTGTCGCACGCCATCGCAAGCACCTGATATTCCTGCACGAACGGGTTGGCGGGATCGGTGTATGCATACTCGTGGTCAGCCAAATAGTCTGCAGGGTGCATCTTGTAGTACTGGCTTATCGGGTCGTTGCCAAGCGCAAGGAAGGCATACCCCTGCTGGCCGCGCCTGGCCGCGCGCCCAATGCGCTGAGTGAGCCTGTTGACAGGCACGATGTTGGAGATTATCGCGTCAACATCGCCAATATCAATTCCAAGCTCAAGCGTCGGGGTGGCAGATATCGCGGCAAGTTGCCCCGACTTGAACTGCTGCTCTATTTCCTTCCGGAGAGCGGGCGGCAGGCCGGCGCGGTGCACTCTGATGCTTACTCCCTGACGTGACCCATAGAACGCCATCAGCTCAGAGCCAAGGTGCGAGCTGGCAAAGGCTATCGTCTTGTGCTTCCTCTTTGTGGTCTGCCGCAGCAGGTCAAGCGCCAATGAACGGTATGAGCGAAGCGAGGGGAAGATTATTGCAAGGTTTATCCTGCCCCGCCTGCCCCTACCCTGCACGATATGCATCTTCCTGCCAAAGAGCGTCTGGCAAAATTCATCGGCGTTTGGCAATGTTGCCGAAGCTGCGATAACCTGCAGTTTTCTGCCGGCGAGCCTCTCAAGCCTTGCAATGATGTGGTGCACGTTTGCCCCAAAGACGCCAGTGTAGACGTGGGCCTCGTCAACTACCAGAAATCTGGCAGTCCTTATCATTCTTGAAAATTTCGTCCGGTGCATCATGTGGTAGTGCAGCACGTCGAAATTGGTGACAATGACATCAGGCGGCGAATCCATTATTGAAGTGCGTTCTTTTTCCGGCGTGTCGCCATCAAGGACTGCAACCATTGCGCCAAGCGGCTCTGCCAGTTCTTTTATTTTTGGCAACTGGTCTCGGGACAGCGCCTTTGTGGGGTAAATGAAAATTGCAGACACTTTGCTGCTGCCCTCGCCTGTGCGGAGCGAGCCAAAGCGCGGCAGTTCCTCCGCGATCTTTTGCAATACAGGGATGCAAAAGGCTTCGGTCTTGCCCGACGCGGTGGGCGCGGTAATGACAACATCATTGCCTTGTAGGATTTTCCTGATCGCCTGCTCCTGAAAACTGTAGAGGCGCTCGATCTTTTTTGCCTTCAAAGCACTGATTATCGCTTCGTCCACCGGCAGATCTTCAATGTTCGATCCGAATTCTGGCGGCGGCTCTTCTATGGCCTGAAAATCAACGACATAGTCCTGCTGCGAGCGCAGCAAATCTTCAAGGAGCGGGTCGCCGGCCGCATTTGCAGAAGCCATGAGAGCGTCTATTTCCTTGGCAGGCCGGATTATCCGTTCCTGTTCCATCAGAAGCTTTAGGTCGCTAGCGTCTGCGACGCCGCTGCCGCTTTCGAACCGGTCAAGAAAGTCAAGGTAGGCTTCGTCAATGCTGCCAGGCGCCGGGACTATTGAGCAAATCTTGCACTTTGCACACCTGAATATCAGCCGGCCGTCGAATATCTTGTCGACTCCGACCGAATGGGGCGAGCTGCATTTCGGGCAACGGTAGTTTACCACGGACATGCCGCATGAACAGTAGCAAGATAATTGCTTTTCTATACTTTGGCCATACTCCAGACGCTGTCAAAATACTGCTTGAAGTGATCATTGATCTCTTTCGAAGTGATCAGTATTGCCGTTGTATTTTCCCACGACACCATCAGCATCTTGTCTCCGAAAATGTCCATGGTGCCGGGAAGAGGAAACGACACAAAGCGCATGTTGACGTTTTTCAGCTCTTGATAGTGCTTTGATTTCTGGAAGGCGGTTGTTCCTATGCCTCTCTCATCCAGCCTTTTCTGCTTCTGGAAAAGGTGCAACCTTGCATAGATTGGGCTTGCGATCTCGTGATAGTCATCGAATGGATAGAAATAGCGCAAGATGTCGCCTCTTGCCGCATCCTGCAACAAAATTTCATAGGCAGTGCGGAGACCTTTCAGGCCGACAAATATCTCTGCGCTATTTCGCTTGCCTGCGCCAGCATATTTTAGCAAGCTTGGAATCAGCCTGTTAGCCACCTCCTTTTTGCTCTCTCGTGAACAGGAGCATTGACGATGTTTTTGACTTTTTCAACGACCCAATGGGCATGGAGATCGGCGGAGCCGCAAAGTCTGTCACAAAGGACAATGATGGTTCGTGGACGTTTGATCACTCTATCGCAGGCGAGTCGAGGATAAAGCACGCACCCATAAGAGAAGCAGGAGTGCTGGATCACGTCTTTACTGGCGAAGGCCTTGAATGGAATGTCTATGTCAGGATGATCCCGAATTACGGCGGCACGACGGTCGTCTGGACCTTTGTAAAGCCCGACGGCCTGAGCGACGAGCAGTTTGGGAGGCAGCTCAGAGGATTTGATCCGGGGATCATCCTCTGGAAACAAGCGCTCGAAGGCGGAAGAAACTAGCTATAATAATGGCATCGCAGAATCTGCCATCAGTTGTCCGGTCTTGGAAGCCGATACTGGGGCGAGGTAATAGAGGTACTGCGCTACATAATCCCTGTTTACGATAAGGTGAATAGAGTAATCTCGCTTGGCAAGGATGAGGAATACAGGTTGCGCGGCATCCGCGGCAGGGTGTCGGCCGGCAACATTGTATTGGACGCTGGCTCGGGCTATGGCAACATGTCCCGCGTAGCGCTTGCAGAGGCAGGCGGCGACGCAAAGATAGTGATGTACGACCCAATACCAGAGATGCTTGCAAACGTAAAAAATTATCTACCTGATTCGCAGGCGGCGCTTTCCTCTGGCGTCTTTGAATACATGCCCTTCCGCGACGGGACGTTTGACGCGGTGCTGTGTGGGTATTCGCTCCGCGACGCGATACAGCTACCGCAGGCGATTGCCGAGATGCACCGCGTGCTGAAGGCCGGCGGCCGGCTCGTCATAGTCGACCTTGGCAAGCCTGATAGCCCCGTTGCAAGGGCGTTTGTCTCGGCATACCTGAAATATTTCCTCGGCGTTTTTGCCTATTTTGCGGCAGGCAAGGCGGGGTTAAAGTTCAAGACGCTTTATGGCACTTATTTGCGCTGGCCCAAGAATTCAGAGCTTGATTCCATGCTGAAGGAAAAATTTTCCCGGGTGCAGTTCGACAAAGGAATGATGGGTGGCGCGGTGATAATCGCCGCTTACAAATAGTAGTAGTAGGATCGCAATGATCAGTCGCGCAGTTCTGCTCGTTGCAATTTGTGCCGCCATCGTTGGCGTATCGTATGGCATGCACTCGCCCATAGTACCAGTGTTTGCAAGGGACCAGCTGGCCGCAGACTACTCGCAGGTTGGTCTTATCGGGACCATCAACTACCTGCCTTACATGTTTGCGCCTTTCTTTTTTGGCATGCTGCTTGATAGGCTCAACAAGTCCTACATGCTCGTATCAGGCGTACTGCTCAACATGTTTTCGATCTTTATGCTCTCCACCGTGCAGTCAGTGCCCGAAATAATGCTTTACAGGACGCTAGCCGGCGTCGCACACGCCCTCTTTTGGCCCTCTGCCGAGGTGCTTGTCTCGACAAACACGACACCAGATAGGCGGGTCAAGAGCATCTCGACGTTCATTGCTGCATGGATTTTGGGCTTTATGGTTGGGCCTCTTATTGGCAAGCTTATCCTTGATGTGTTCAACTATATCATGCTCTTTCAGCTTGCCGCAGCCATCATGGCGGCAGGGATGGTGCCGTCGATGCTTTTGCGCCGCTACGGCTGGCCTGCGGTCCAGAAGGACTTGGAGGTTCGCGCTGGCACTGTGCAGATAATGAGGGAGGTGGCCGCGCGTCCGACGCTCAGCTCTGTCATCCTGTACTATGCGATAACGTTCGGGGTGGTGCTTGCGGTGCTTCCCGCGTACATGAATGAGGCATCGTTGACAAGCCAAGATATCGAGGTGTTGTTCTTCCTGTTCGGCATATCGCGCTTTGCCACTCTGATGTTCGTGCCAAGGATATCCGTGTATGGCGTTCTTGCGCTTGCGCTGGCGGTTTTGGCGACAGCAATAGCCATGTTGCTTGCATTTGTGTTCACTTCATTTCTGTCGTTTGCAATAGCCATCGCACTGGTCGGGCTTGCCACTAGCATATTCTACCCTGTAACGTTCAGCTTGGTGACAAGAGATACGCCATCAGGTCAGATAGGGGCCAAGCTTGGAATCTATAACGCCCTGTTTGGATCAGGATGGACGGCCGGGCCCATCGTGGCAGGGCTCTCGTCAGACGCATTTGGCTCAGGCAGCCCGTATTTTGCGTTCTTTGTTGCCGGGAGCATATTGGCAGGATCGATTGTGATGTTCAAAAGAAGATAGCTATGTTACCAAAACTCTGCGGCCCTGCACCTTTATCCTGCCCTCGCAAAACAGCCGTACTGCCTCTGGGTAGAGCTGGTGCTCCTGCTCCAGTATCCTTGCAGAGAGGGCTTCTTCATCGTCGCCTTCCATTACTGGCACGGCCTTTTGCAGTATCACCGGCCCCGAGTCTACCCCTTCGTCCACAAAGTGGACCGTGCAGCCAGTGACCTTGACGCCATAGTCAAGTGCCTGCTTTTGTGCGTGGAGCCCAGGGAACGACGGCAAAAGCGCAGGATGGATATTGAGTATTCTCATCTTGTACTGCCTGACAAACTCTGGGCTAATTATCCTCATAAAGCCTGCAAGGCACACAAGACCTGACTGGGGCGTCACGCCATGCGCTTGCAGTACAGCCACCACCTTCTGGTCATAGTCCCAGCCCTTCAGGCCGTCTGCTGGTACCACCTTTGCCGGGACGCCGTATTTTTCAGAAGCGATCTTTAGCCCTGCGGCATCGGGCTTGTTTGAAATTACGACCGACGGTTTGGTGTTTTTTATCCTGCCGGACTTGATCGCGCCAAGTATCGCATCCATGTTGCTCCCCCTGCCCGAGATTAGAATGCCAAGGTTTATGGTCAAATGTATATACTAACTAGCTTGCAGGCAGCCCATTCTTAAATGTCGCTGGCAGCAATCTTGGCTGGCTCTTTTACCCTTGCAAAGTAGAGCATAAAGCCAATCCATGAGACGACCTGCATAGCGGTGATGTACCCGTCTATTGCGCCTGACTCGTAAACGCTGGCATAGAGCCCTTCCAAAATTATCTTGGCAGCCTGGTCCGCAGAATACGCCAGACCCACTGCCAGTATTGCATAGTGTCTCTTGGCAAGCAGCAGCCATGCCGTGATTATAGCCACGCTTCCAGCCAGCCCAAAGACTCCGCCCATTGCGTTGTAGACAAAACTATCTTGCACTCTTCCAAAGCATATCATGTGGCCGCCTGTCGCGTCAACCCAGATCTGGTAGTCAAAGCCGCTGGCACTGCAAACGTAGGCATGGCCTGCCTCGTGCAGCAGGCTTATCGGGATGCCAAGCGCAAAATAGAGCACCACTGACCACACGACGACCTGCCGGCTAAACTTCAACAATTGTTCACGCGCACTATGGTGCTTTTAGCCTTCTGCTATGGTGGCAGAACGCTTTTGATCTTACCAAATGAGTAGCCTTTTGACTCCAGCATGTCGATCGTGTCCATGTGGACTTTGCCATGTGGATAGCTGCCCCCAAAGTTGCTGACAATGATCTCGACTGACAGCGGCTTGTTCTCTACGAGGAAATAATGCATTTATTGCAATATTGACGTTGGATAAACTCCAATCGATAACATCATCAAGGCGAAATATGTCACAATTGCAGGGACTGCCGCCAA
>FWPU01002115.1_pt1 | contig 56536 bp, 51 predicted proteins | sample 2228361 | NCBI WGS metagenome assembly FWPU01 (sample SAMEA103939777, study PRJEB20133) | metagenome | reverse complement strand
GAACCGGGGCGGGCCTTGCGGCCCGCCCCGGCGCACGGTACGGATGAGCGATCCGTCCTACGGGTAGCTCATTCCAGGTGCGGCTCTATGGACTGGGTTTGTGCCTTCGTTACGGACGCAAACGGAGGCACAGGCTGGAGTTCCGAGTAGGGTAGGATCAGAACCTCAGCCCGAATGCCGCGCAGTGAATTCAGCAGGCTGACAATGTGGTCGGCGACCTCTCCTGTGGCGTAGGGCTCGTGACAACTGGAACAAACCATAGCCGGGACGTTCTTGATCAGGACAGTAGCATCGGATAAGAGAAATGGTACAGTAGCCAGTTCGGGGTTTAGTCGCCCTCCACACAGAGGACAACGGTTATTTTCTGGTTTGCCAGTCATCTTTCCACTCCTTTGGAGACGGTTTATACACGGTCACAATAAACAAGCGATCGTTCGCCTCATCTATGGCAATCACAGCATGAAACGGTTCCCCTGTTGCCAGCCAACCCAAGACCAGGCAATCGGGCAACGGGCGATGCATGGTTGGATAATCCTCAATGACCTTACCGTTTTGGAGCGCCTCTTCTATCGAAACGCGGGTCCAGCCTTCGTTCACCAGTTCGGCGATGCCGTGGCGGGACCAGAGTATCTTTATCCCCTCCGGCTCCGACTGGTTCTGGCGCGCCTTCCAGCGGATAAAGCCCTGCTTGTCTTCGGTGTTCATCGCCAGCCTAATTGTAGCACATTTGGATTCGAGGGCAACTCTCGGCGCAGGGCTGCCATCGGAGTCAGAAAAAGGCCGGGGCGAGCCTTGCGGCCCGCCCCGGCGCACGGTACGGATTAGCAATCCGTCCTACGGGTAGTGGCGCAGCACCAGCGGCAGGTAGACCTGATTATACGGGTACATCCACACCTCCCCGCCGTTGGCAAAGGGCGCATATATAACTTGGGGGAGAGGCGCCGATCGCCGTTCGCCCGGTGCTAAAGCACCGGGCTGAACAGATAAAAGCCCCCTGCGGGGGCTGCAGATAAGCCCGGTAGGGCTTTCATCTGGCTCGGCCGTGTGCTTCGAGCGCACGGCGGCCCTGCAACCAACGTTTGCCCCCCAGGATTCGCATGCGCCCGGGCGCAAGTATTGGGGCTTGGGCATCATCTTCGTCTACTCCAAGTGCAACGCTTTCTTCAAGCTTCAATACGGGACATCAGGGCTGGTGACAAGCATCCCAATCTGCGGTATAGCACTGAGCGATGAACGATAGCCAACTTCTCTGCCTTGACTACAGATTCCGCCATTCAGTATAGCCAGAAACGCCGGGTTGTCAATTCACCGCGCCGATCAGGTACAGTTCCCCCTGCACAAACCCCCGTTCGCGGTAATAGGGGCGGGTGCCGATGGCGGCGATGACGGCCAGACGGGTAAAGCCCTCCTCACGGGCAATGCGCCGCGCCTCGTCCAGCAGCCGTGTGCCCAGACCGGCGTGCTGAACGGTCCCATCGCGCCGGTCGCCCAGTTCCAACGCCGGGCCGTAGACGTGCAGTTCGCGGATCACGGCACAGCCGGCGAGTTCGGCGATAGGCGGCTCGGCTTGCGGGAGCGAGAGGCGCGCAAAGCCTGCCAGTCGCCCATCGGGAGTGAGCGCGCTCAAGAAGCACTCGCAGGTAGCATCGGTCGCGTAATCCAGCCGCTCCAACCGTAGTGTTTCGACGTCCACCGGACGCCCGCGCACCTCGCGGCAGCGGACGCACCGGCAGACCAGCCCGTGCGCCGCCATGTACCGCTGCACGTCCTGGCGCAGGTTGGAGCGCTTGACTCCGGCGACGATGTCGGGGGCGGGGATGTCGCGCATCAGCCGGTTGACGCGGCAGTAGGGCGGGATGAGGGTCTTGCAGCGGGCGAGCAGTTCGATGAGCGTTGTTTCATCGTAGGGGTGATATTCGCCGCGCTGCCAGCGTTCGTGCAGTTCCGTGCCCGCCAGGAGCGAGGTGGGATAGATCTTGAGTTCGTCCGGGCGTATGGCCGGATCGTCCCACAGGCGACGGAAATCGGCCAGGTCGCTTTCCGGCGTAGCCCCCAGCAGGTTGGGCATCCAGTGGACGACGATCTTGAATCCGGCCAGGCGCAGGAGGCGCATGGCATGGCGCGTCTCGGCGACGGTGTGGCCGCGTTTGCTGAGAGCGAGGATGCGGTCATCCAGGCTCTGCACGCCCAGTTGCACTTTCGTCACCCCCAGGCGGCGCAGCCGGTGTATCTCTTCCGGCGTGATACAATCGGGGCGTGTCTCCACTACCAGGCCGACGTTGCGGTGCGCGGCCTCTTCGTTGAGCCGCTGCGCCTCTTCCAGCGACGCCGCCTCGCGTTCGTTCATCGCGTCCAGGCAGCGGCGTACGAACCATTCTTGATACTCATGCGGATAGCACGACCAGGTGCCTCCCAGGATGAGCAGTTCGATCTTGTCCACGGGATGGCCGTTATCCGCCAGCGCCCGGATGCGCCCGGCGGCCTGCCCGTAGGGGTCGAAAGCGTGGGTGGCGGCGCGCATCGCGCCGGGTTCATCCGGGAGGTAACTCTTGGGCATCCCGGCGACCGACGGACAAAAGATGCACGTGCCGGGACAGGGGGCAGGTTCGGTGAGCACCGTCACCGGGGCCACCCCGGAGATGGTGCGCACCGGTTTGGCCTGCAGGCGACGGATCAGGGCACGATCGGGATGGCGGCGTTGCTCTCTGCACCATTGGATGTAGCCGCGCAGGAGTTGGTCTTTGGAGAGCAGGTTGCCATCGGGCAGCGGGTGGCGACGCAGGATACGCGAGAGCCGCCGGTCGGAAAGGTCGGGGATAGCCTCGATTTCCTCCAAGACGGCAGCGAGCAGGTCGGGATCGGGTGGCGTCAGATGCGCCTCTCGCCAGGCAGCACGGCGTCGTTCGTTCATCCCGCCTTTGGGGGGAGCAATGGTTCTACGCTGGTCGGCAGATCGGGGATGCCGCGGGTGGCTGTTTTCCAAACCTCTTCTTTGGCACCGTCCAGCCTGGTAGCATCATCCCTTCGCATTACGCGACCTCTTGCATTGAGAACAAGACTCTAGCGGTGTTCAGTATCTCTGGGCGACGCAGCCAGTGTGTGCTCTGTTCGACCGCCCGTTTGCTGACAAGGTCTACGTTGCGCCCGAGTAATGCCTCAAGTTCGTGCGGCATCTGGATGTGGTCGAATAGCCCCCAGTCGGCATCTTCGGCACAGGTGACCAGGGCGTCCACGTCGCTGTCTGGGCCAAAGTCTTCACGCAAAGCAGAGCCGAACAGCGCCCACTCTCGAATCTTCCAGCGCTGGCAGAACCGGGCCATTTCGTCTGTGGTGAGTCCCAAGTTGCTCACTTCGTTCACCCTCGCCACCATTGTAACACGTCCTGCACTCGCGTGCAAGACCCTGCGGTTCGACGCCCTACCACCCCAGCGCGTATCCGATCTCGCCCCGTGGCGAAACCCCGCCGGCGATGAGGCCACGCTCCCTATCGTAACGGATGCCCATCACCTTGCCGTTGGCCCAGTCGCCGGTGACGACGACCGCGTGCCCGCGCTGTTCCAGTTCCGCGATCACCTCGCGCGGAATCCGCCCTTCGGCCACCAGCCGCCCAGGATGCGCCTCGCGCGGGTAGAACGACGAGGGAAAGTGCTCCGAGTGGACGGTCGGCGCGTCGAGCGCCTCTTGCAGGCTCATCCCAAAGTCCACGACGTTGAGGAAGAACTGCAGCGTCCACTGATCCTGCGCGTCGCCGCCCGGGGTGCCGAACACCATCCACGGCGCGCCGTCTTTCGTTACCAGCGTTGGGGTCAGCGTGGCGCGCGGGCGTTTGCGCGGCGCGAGCGCGTTGGGGCGCTGCGGGTTCAGGTAGAACATCTGCCCCCGTGTGCCCAGAGGGAACCCCAGCCCTGCGATGACGGGCGACGACTGGATCCAGCCGCCGCTGGGGGTCGCGGCGACCATGTTGCCTTCGCGATCCACAGCGTCGAGGTGGGTCGTGTCGCCGGTGTGGCCCCACCCCAGCCCACGGCGGTTGTCGGCGCGCACGTCGAAGGTCACGTAGCCAGGCACGCCGCGCCCCGCATCGCCAGGGCGCAGGTCGCGCGAGGCCATATCGCCTACCAGCGCGCGCCGTCGGGCGGCGTATTCCTTCGAGAGCAGTACGTCGAACGGCACGTCATCGAAGAGCGGGTCGCCGTAGTACGCTTCGCGGTCGGCGAAGGCCAACTTGGCGCACTCGATCAGCACGTGCAAATAGTCCACCGAGTTGTGGCCCAGCGCCGCCAGGTCGTAGCCTTCCAATAGCGCCAACTGCTGCAAAAAGACCGGCCCCTGCGTCCAGGTAGAGCACTTGAACACGTCGAGACCACGGTAGTTGAGGGATACCGGCTCCTCTACCGTCGCACGCCATTCGGCCAGGTCGTCGTAGGAGAGCAACCCTGCGTGTGCCGCGCCTGTGGCGTCCTCCACCGGATGGTCGGTGATGAAGCGCACGATGCGCTCGGCGATCTCGCCTCTGTAGAAGACAGCGCGCGCGGCCTCGATGCCGGCGACACGCCCTCTGCGCCGTGCTCTCGCCTCCGCTCGACACATCGCTTTGAACACGCCAGCCAGGTCGGGGTTGCGCAGGATCTCGCCCACCTGTGGCACGCGACCGCCGGGACAGTAGATTGCGGCGGTCGTCGGATAGAGCGTGGTCAAGCGCTGAACATTGGCCGTTATGGCGCCATGCAGGTTCGGGTACACCGGGAAGCCGTTCTCGGCCAACTCGATCGCGGGCCGCAACACCTGTGCGAAACTCATCGTCCCCCAGCGCGCCAGTGCCGTAGCCCAGGTATCCACCACCGCCGGGACGCATGCCGGCAGGTAACCGTCGCCGGGGATGAGGTCGATCCCGTGGGTGCGGCACCACTCGACGGTGAATGCCTGCGGCGACCAACCCATCCCGCTGATGGCATGGGCCTTGCCTTCCCGCGCCGAGTAGACGAGCGTGGGCACCTCGCCGCCCAGACCGTTGGCGTGCGGCTCCAGCAGGTTGAGGCAGAAACACATCGCCGCCGCCGCGTCTATAGCGTTGCCGCCCTGCTCCATGATGCGGAATCCGGCCGCGCTGGCGAGATAGTGCCCCGACGCGACGACGCCGCGTGAGCCCATGATGATGGGGCGTGTGGTGAAAGTAGGCATCACAGTCCCGCCTCAGCAAAGTCACACGTATTACGTATTACGTATTGCGTATTACGTATTACGTATTCCGTTCCACGCCTCGCGCCGCATAACCATCCTGTGGCAGACCCGGCGTTCAGGTGCATTTTACCCCATGTCGCGTTACGCGCAAGGACGCCTCGCATGGCAGGAGTACATGAGCCGCAGGACAAATGAGGGGTTCGAACCTGACGGCCTGCGGGGGGTCTTGACAACTCTACCGTCTCATGTTAGCATAGTTTCCGGTACACAACACGGCGGGCGCTTCCCGGCTAAAGCCGGGCCTCCAGGCCGGTTTTGTACCGAGAACTAGCATACAACTCACAACGTAGCGCGAGCCTCTGGCTTGCGGCACCTGTCGCTCGTCCGCCAGCCTCCTGCTATCCGAAGGCTGGTTTTTTACGCCATCTTTCGAGGAGATTATCATGACCCAGAACCTGGCCCGCAAGATCATCGCCGCACATTTGGTGAACGGCGAGATGGTTACCGGCCAAGAGATCGCCATCAAGATCGATCAGACGCTGACGCAAGACGCCACCGGAACGATGGCCTGGCTAGAGTTCGAGGCGATGGGCCTGCCGCGCGTGCGCACCGAGAAATCGGTCAGTTACGTGGACCACAACACGCTCCAGCCCGACAACCTCAACGCCGATGACCATCGCTTCTTGCAGACCATCGCCACCAAACACGGGGCCCACTTTTCCCGCCCCGGCAACGGCATCTGCCACCAGGTGCACCTGGAACGCTTCGCCGCGCCCGGCAAGACGCTCCTGGGCTCGGATAGCCACACCCCCACCGCCGGCGGCGCGGGGATGCTGGCCATCGGCGCGGGCGGGCTCGACGTGGCCGTGGCAATGGGCGGCGGGCCGTTCTACCTGACCATGCCCAAGATCGTCGGCGTCCGGCTGACCGGCCAACTTCCGCCCTGGGTGGCTGCACGCGACGTGATCCTCGAACTCTTGCGCCGTCTCTCGGTCAAGGGCGGCGTGGGCAAGATCATCGAGTACTATGGCTCCGGCGTCGCCGCGTTGAGTGTGCCGGAACGCGCCACGATCTGCAACATGGGCGCCGAGTTGGGCGCCACCACCTCGCTCTTCCCCAGCGACGAGGTCACGCGCGCGTTCCTCGCGGCGCAGGAGCGTGCAGGCGACTGGCAGCCGCTTGCTGCCGACCCGGACGCAGAGTACGACGAGCACATCGAACTCGACCTGAGCACACTGGAGCCGCTCATCGCCAAGCCCCATAGCCCGGATAACGTCGTGCCGGTGCGCGAGGTGGCAGGCACGCCCGTGGCGCAAGTCTTTATCGGCGCATGTGTCAACTCCTCCTACGAGGATCTGATGACGGCGGCGGCTGTGCTCAAGGGCAAAACCGTTCACCCGAACGTGAGCCTGTGCATCGCCCCCGGCTCCAAACAGGTCTATACGATGATCGCGCAGAACGGCGCATTGGCGGACCTGATCGCGGCCGGCGCGCGCATCCTCGAATCCGCCTGCGGGCCATGCGTGGGAGTAGGCCAGGCCCCGCCCAGTGGGAGCGTCAGCGTGCGCACCTCCACGCGCAACTTCAAGGGCCGCAGCGGCACGCCCGACGATCAGGTATACCTCGCCAGCCCGGCAACGGCCGCCGCTGCCGCCATCTATGGCGTCATCACCGACCCGCGCGACCTGGGCGCGCCGCCCGCGATCGCGCACCCGGCGCGCTATGCAGTCAACGACAACATGATCCTGCCGCCTGCCGAGGATCCCGACACGGTGGAGATCATCCGCGGCCCCAACATCAAGCCGCTGCCGCAGTTCCACCCGCTCCCCGATACGCTGCGCGGGCGGGTGCTGATCAAGGTGGGCGACAACATCACCACCGACGACATCTCTCCTGCCGGGGCCAAGATTCTGCCGCTGCGCTCCAACCTGCCCGCGATCTCCGAGTACGTCTTTCAGCGCGTAGACCCCGAGTTCGTGCAGCGGGCCAAGCAGTGGGGCGGCGGCTTTATCGTCGGCGGCGCCAATTACGGGCAAGGCTCCAGCCGCGAGCACGCCGCCCTTTCGCCGATGTACCTGGGGGTCAAGGCCGTCATCGCCAAGTCCTTCGCTCGAATCCACCATGCCAATCTGATCAACATGGGCATCCTTCCGCTGACCTTCGCCGACGACTCGGGCTACGACGCGCTGGAACAAGGGGACGAGTGGGAAATCGCCGGTGTTCACGCTGCACTGAAGGCGGGCAAGCCTTTGACCGTGCGCAACCTCACGCGAGATACAGCCTTCGAGGTCATGTACAACCTGACCCCGCGCCAGGTAGAGATTGTCCTGGCAGGGGGGTTGCTCAACTATGTGAAGCGATTGGGGGACGCTCATCCCAATCACCAATCTCCGAGCACCAATTCCTAAACCTGGAGGAAAGCATGCCTTACCGTGTCACCCTGATTCCCGGCGACGGCATCGGCAAGGAGGTCACGACTGCCGCGCAGCGGGTATTGGAAGCCACCGGCGTCTCCTTCGAGTGGGACGTACAAGAGGCCGGCGCCGACGTGATAGAAAAGTACGGGACACCGCTGCCGCAGAGCGTGCTGGACTCGATCCGCGCCAACAAGGTCGCGCTCAAAGGCCCCATCACCACGCCCGTCGGCACGGGCTTTCGCAGCGTCAACGTCTCCATCCGCCAGGCGCTCAACCTGTACGCCAACCTGCGCCCGGCCAAATCCATGGACGGCGTGCGCGGGCCGTACCAGGACATTGACCTGGTGGTGGTGCGCGAGAACACCGAGGGGCTCTACGCCGGGATCGAGCATACCGTCATTCCCGGCCAGGCCGCCGAGGCGATTCGCCTGATCACGCGGCCGGCCTGTGAGCGCATCGTGCGCTTTGCCTTCGAGTACGCGCGCGCCAATGGCCGTCGCAAAGTCACGGCCGTGCACAAGGGCAACATCCTCAAACTGACCGATGGGCTGTTCCTGAGCGTGGCACGCGAAGTGGCGGAGCAATATCCCGACATCGCGTTCGAGGACCGCATCGTGGACAACATGTGCATGCAACTGGTGCAGCGTCCGCAAGAGTACGACGTGATCGTCACCACCAACCTGTTCGGCGACATCGTCAGCGACCTGTGCTCCGGGTTGGTCGGCGGCCTGGGCGTGGCGCCAGGGGCCAACATCGGCGAGGACGCAGCAATGTTCGAGCCGGTGCACGGCTCCGCCCCCAAGTACGCCGGCCAGAACAGGGTCAACCCCACGGCCACGATCTTGAGCGGCGCGCTGATGCTGCGCCACCTGGGCGAGATCGAGGCGGCCAATCGTGTGGAGGCGGCCGTGCGCAAGGTCATCGCCGAGGGCCGCTACGTGACCTATGACCTGAAGCCGCACCGCGACGACCCCACCGCCGTCGGCACGCAGGAGATGGCCGATGCGATCATTGCCGCGCTATGAAGATTGACCTGCACGTCCACACACAAGAACGCTCCCTCTGTGGGCAGTCCGGCGAGGAAGAGATGATCCGGGCTGCCATCGCATACGGTCTCGACGGCCTGGCCTTTACCGATCATCAGCGCCTCGTCCCACTTGAGCGGCTCGCTGAACTGAACCGCGCGTACGCGCCGTTTCGCGTCTTTGGTGGGATCGAGATCGCGGTTGCGGAAGGGGAGGATGTGTTGGTCCTGGGCATTCACGACCCGGACTTGGAGGGGAAACAATGGACATATCCGGCGCTCTTTCGCTTCGTGCGCGAGCGGGGCGGGATGCTCGTCCTCGCACACCCTTTCCGCTATCACGAGGCGATTCAGATAGACATCGAGCAATACCCTCCCGATGCAGTGGAGATCCATTCCAAGAACATCGGCGCGTGTGACGAACCGCGCATTCGCACGGTCCTGCAACGACTGGGGCTGCGCCCTCTATGCAACTCCGACGCCCACACAGCCGACCTTGTGGGCATCTATTACAACCACTTGGAGCGCACGCCGCAGGATGAGGCAGAATTGCTGGAGATATTGAAGGCCGGTGCCTACAGGTGCTGTGGCATGGATGACCGCATTGCGGTCGTCAACCGCGAGGTCGAGGAGCGCGAGAGCCTGATTCGCCGCCTGATCGCCGAAGGACGCGATCGGGAATATTACCGCCAGATAACCGGTCACTGGGAAGGGCATTACGACCGTGTGGCGATGGGCAAGTCGTACCGGATATAGTAGGGGCGGGATGACCCCGCCCCTACACAGACATGGGGCAGATGAGACGATTCCTCTGGCTATGGGGCCCGCCGCTGGCCTGGATGGGGTTGATCTTTTTCCTCTCGGCACAGCCCGACCTGCCCCACGCACCCGAACCCTGGTTTGACACGCTGCTCAAAAAGGCCGGTCACGCCTTTGTCTTTGGCGTGTTGGCCTGGCTCTACCTGCGGGGACTGCGTGGATACGCGCATAACGGTAGCCTGCCGCGTGTGGCGAGCGCTTTCCTGGCTCTGGCCTATGCCATCAGCGATGAATACCATCAGACCTTTGTACCGGGGCGGCACGGGCGGCTTTCGGACGTGGGAGTGGACGCGGCAGGAATATGTCTGGCTATGCTGCTGGACCGGTGGCTGGCGCGTCGGCGAGCACCATCTCGTCAGGCTCAGTCTCCTGCCGCTCGATGACGATCTCGCCGAACAACTCTTCCTGTCGCACACGCGCGCGGTTCTGCTTGATCAACTCCAGCACTGCCAACAGCGTCACGATGATCTCGACACGAGTGGTGGCTTCTGAAAGGAACTCACGAAAGGGCACTTCTTCCCGTACCGCCAACTGCCTTTCGATGCGCTCGATCTGCTCCGCGATGGTCACGGTGATCGGCGCGACGATCTCGCCGACCGGTTGGGCGGGCAAAGCATCGAGCGCCTCCTGGACCAGAGCCAGCAGGTCATTCAGGGTCACGTTGCCCAGGTCTAGATGAGGCTCGATGTGAGGCGGCGGCGCAACGCGCACATAACAGCGTAATCTGCGCACCTCTCGCTCGTGCAGGAACGTGGCGACCTCTTTGAAGCGTTTATAGACCTGCAACTGGCGCACCAGTTCTTCGCCCACGTCCTCGGCCTCGGGGGAGAGCGTCGGCGGGCGCGGCAAAAGTGCCAGGGACTTGATCAACAGCAGTTTCGCCGCCACCACGAGGAAATCGGCCAGGTCCCTGACCTGCCGGTGCTCCAGTTCCGCCAGGTAGGCCAGGTACTGATCGGTGACCTGGGCCAGCGCGATTGTGGTTATGTCTAGTTCTTCCCGCTCGACGAGGTATAGAAGCAGGTCCAGGGGCCCCTCGAAGACAGGCAACTGAATCTGGTAGTGCGCCATCGAGGTCAGATTATAGCACAAACGGCCCGCTTTCCAACATTTCCCCACGCCCCAATTTGTGGTATAATCTTGGGTCGGTAGTCCTGATGTGGAGAGAGCGATTGAAGCAGGGCGATAGTTCACCAGTGGGAGACTTGAGTGTTCAATCCGATTGACGCCTTCCTCGGGCTATTTTCGCTCGACATCGGCATTGATCTCGGCACGGCCAACACACTCGTCTACGTGCGAGGGCGGGGCATCGTCATCAACGAGCCTTCGTGGGTCGCCATCGAGCGTGATAGCCGCAAGATCCTGGCCATCGGCGCCGAAGCGAAAGAGATGGTGGGGCGCACGCCGGCCAACATCGTCGCCATCCGTCCCCTGCGCGACGGGGTCATCTCCGAGTTCGAGGTGACCGAGGCGATGTTGGACTATTTCATCAAGAGGGCGCACAGCCAGTTACTGCTGCCGTTCCCACGCCCGCGCGTGGTCGTGGGCATCCCCAGCGGCGTAACCGAAGTCGAAAAGCGGGCAGTGCACGATGCCGCCATAGCCGCCGGCGCGCGAGAGGCGTTCCTGATCGAGGAACCGATGGCGGCAGCAATTGGCGCCGGGCTGCCGGTGACCGAGGCGCGCGGCAGCATGATCGTGGATATCGGCGGCGGCACGACCGAGGTCGGCGTCTTTTGCCTGGGCGGGTTCGTCGTCAGCCGCTCTATCCGCATCGCGGGCGACGAGATGGACGAGGACATTATGCAGTATGCCCGTCAGAAGTACAACCTGTACATTGGCGAACGCATGGCTGAACGCGCCAAGATAGAGATCGGCTCCGCTTATCCGCTGAAAGAGGAAATGACTATGACGCTGCGCGGACGCAACCTGGTCACCGGGCTGCCCGAGGCAGTCGAGGTGAGTAGCATCGAGATGCGCGAGGCGCTCAGCGGATCGGTCAACATTATTGTGGATTTGATCAAGAACACACTAGACGACACCCCACCGGAACTGATCGCCGACCTCATGGACACGGGCATCTGCTTGGCCGGTGGGGGTGCGCAGTTGAAAGGCCTGGCCGAGCGGGTCAGCGAGGAGACCAACATGCGCGCCTGGGTGGCACAGGATGCCATGACCTGTGTGGCCCGCGGCGCCGGTAGAGTCCTGGAGGAACTGGATACGCTCCGCGAGGTATTGGCCAGCACCGACGACCGGCGCCCTCGCTCCCCGCGGCTCTGATCTCTCTCCGTTCTGACCCTTCAAGGAGGTACCGGCCTCTAGCGCCGCTTGGGTGGGATGTTGAAGCAATCTCCCCGCCGTCCCTGGCTTCCTCTGGTGTTGGTCATCCTCGGGCTGCTGCTCCTGGTGCTTCACGAGTCCGGTTATCTGGCCCCCGTGGAGAGCGCCTTCCACTATGTGCTCGATCCTCTGCAGCGCGTGCTCTCAGAAGGGGTGACGGCCACAGGCAACCTGTTCCAATCGGTGCGCGAGACGCGCGAACTGCGCGCCCAGGTAGGACAATTGCAGGCCCAAGTAAACGCCCTCACCGCCGAGAACGTGCGGTTGCGCGAGTTCGAGGCGGAATCTCAACAACTCCGTTCCTTGTTGAACTTTACCCGCGATTACCCGGTTTCGGCCTACCTTGGCGCCGATGTCATTGAGCGCGAAGCATGTGATGTGTTCCCCTGCGGCGAAGTGGTCGGCACCGATCCCAATCCCTACCTGCGCTACATCACCATCAACGCCGGCGCCCAACAGGGGGTCAAGGAGGACATGCCGGTCGTAGCCGGGGGAGCCGTGCTGGTAGGGCGGATCACGCAAGTAGGGCCGCGCACATCCAAAGTGCAACTGCTCACCGATCTCGATAGCGCCGTCGCTGCCATTCTGCAGACCTCCCGTGCCACCGGCCTCGTCGTGGGACAACCCGACGGCTCGCTGCGCATGCAATACATTCCTCAAGAGACAAACGTCATCACCGACGACTTTGTACTGACGTCCGGGCTAGGCGGGCTCTTACCCAAAGGTCTACTCATCGGACAGGTGGTCGAAGTGCGGAAAATGGATTACGAATTGTTCCAGGAAGCGACCGTGCGCCCGGCGCTCGACCTTTCACGGCTAGAACTGGTCCTGGTGATCACTACATTCGAGCAAGTGCCTCCAGAAGAAGAAACGCCATGATCACCCCTTACGCTTTACTTTTTACGTTTTACGTTTTACGTATCGCCTCTTGCAAGACGTAATGCGTAATGCGTAAAACGTAATGCGTAAGGCATGAGTGGCGGGCATGCGATGAACTTTTATCTGACCATTCCACTTCTGACTACAGCGGCTTTGCTCCAGGGCGTTGTGTTCTCGCGGATGGACGTGTGGGGCGCGCGACCCGACTTGATGTTGCTGATCGTGATCCTGTGGACAATGATACGCGGCATGGATGAGGGGCTGGTGTGGGGCTTTATCGGCGGGCTGCTCGTTGACCTGCTCTCCGGCGGGCCGTTAGGTGGCACTTCGCTGGCGCTCATGGCGGCGGCATTCCTGGCCGGGCAGCCATGGGGACAGGGCCTGGGTGCGCAGGTCGTGCGGATGCTACTCCTGGCGCTGGCCGCCGTGCTGCTCTATCATCTGATTCTGTTGACCGCCCTGGTCTGGACCGGGCACACGGTGGTCTGGAGCCTTTCGTTACTCCGCGTTGCCGTTCCCTCGGCAATCCTCAATGCGGCACTGGCCCCATTCCTCCGACCGCTACTCGCCTGGCTAGAGCGCAAGACACGACGGGAGACGCTGACGCTGTGAATCTGCAGAACGGACCACACTTGACCACCCCAGAGAAGCGGCAAGCACACTGGGCGCTCATCAAAAAATCGCCACGAGTGATCCTTCTGGGCTTGCTGATCCTCGGTATTCTTGGGCTGTTCTGCTGGCGGCTGTGGTCCATACAGTTCATACAGGGCGAGTATTACCGCACACTGGCGGATCGGCAACGGCTGCGCGAGATGTACATCCCGGCGGCTCGTGGCATCATCTACGACCGCAATGGCATCCCACTCGTGCGTAACGTCCCCAGTTTCAAGGTCACGATCGTCCCTGCCAATCTCCCCGATTATGATGTGACCATCATTCCGGCCAAGTCGCCAGACGAGAAGAACAGAGTCGAGGTCACATTAAGCCCCGACACGGAAAACGTCCTTATCCGCCTGGCCGTGTTGCTCGACATGCCCTACACCTCGGCCGGCGTTCACGGCGGCGGCGCAGAGCCACAACCGGGGTTGCGCGAGATGGTGATCACGGCCATAGCGGACGGCGCCTACTATAGCCCACTGGTGATCAAGCAAGGAGTTGACCGGGATACTGCGCTGCTGATCGCCGAGGAGCGCATCAACCTGCCTGGGGTCTCGGTCGAGGTAGACGCACGGCGTGATTACCCCTATGGTGCATTGGTGTCGCAGTTGCTCGGCTACTTGGTGCGCATCCCCCGGGAAAACGCGGAAGCCTACATCGCGCAGGGATACGATCCGGATACTGATCGCGTTGGTGTCGCCGGTGTCGAATACACCTATGAAGGCGTGTTGCGGGGCCAGAAGGGCCGGCAACTGGTCGAGGAGGATGTCCTGGGACGCATCATCCGTGTAGTTCACGAAGAAGCCACCCCTACGCCAGGCGGTAATGTGTACCTGACGCTCGATCTCGATCTACAGCGCGTGACCGAGGAGATACTGCGGCGTGGGATGGCCAACGCCAACTCACCACGCGGTGTGGCGATCGTGATGAACCCGCAGACCGGTGAAATCCTGGCCATGGTCAGCCTGCCAACCTATGACAATAACCTGTTCAGCCAGGGCATCTCGGCAGCCGACTGGCAGCGCCTGCAAGAGGACGTCCATCGGCCGTTGCTCAATCACGCCATTGCCGATCACTTACAGCCCGGTTCGACCTTCAAGGTCGTCGTGGCGACAGCGGCACTCCAGGAGGGGGTACTAACCCCACGCACACGCCTCAACTGCCCGGGGATCATCGTCATCCCTAACAAATACTATCCCAACGATCCCGGTCAGGCCACGCCTTTCTACTGCTGGAACCGCGCCGGCCACGGCTGGCTCGACGTGGTGGGCGGCATCGCCAACTCGTGCAACATCTTTTTCTACAAGACCGGCGGCGGATACGAGCCCGACCGCTTCGAAGGCCTGGGGCCCACGCGCATTGCCCAGTATGCCCGGCTGTTCGGCTTCGGCCAGCCGACCGGCGTGGAACTGACCGGCGAGTCCGCGGGTCACGTGCCCGACCCGACCTGGAAACGGCTCACCTACGGCGAATCCTGGTCCACCGGCGATACCTACAACCTATCCATCGGAGAGGGTTACCTCGAGGTCACGCCGCTGCAAATGCTGAACGCCGTCAACGCCATCGCCAACGGCGGCACGCTCTACCGCCCGCGCATCGTCCATCATACCACCGATGCCCAGGGCAACGTGCTCCATCCTTTCACGCCAGAGATCAACGCCACGTTGCCCATCAGCCCGGAGAACTGGGCGCTCGTGCAACAGGGCATGGAAGGGGCAGTGGCTTACGGCACGGCGACGCGCGCGCAGATCGCGGGCATCCGCGTGGCCGGCAAGACCGGGACGGCCCAGTATTGCGACGACATCGCGCGCGCAACCGGCATCTGCCGCACAGGATATGCCCAACCGACCCACGCCTGGTTTGTGGCCTTCGCCCCGGTGGAAAAGCCGGAGGTTTCGGTCATCGTCTTTCTGTACAACGGGGGTGAAGGCTCGGTAAGCGCGGCGCCGGTGGCACACGACATTCTGGAATACTACTTCAACCGCGGGCAGGAGGCTGCCCCCTGACAAGTTTTGCAATCCCGCGTCCTATGCTATAATCTTGCACAGTTACACAGGGAGCGTGTGAACCTGGAAGACATCACCATCAAAGGCATACGCCAGGGACTCGTCATCATATTGGGAGAACGAGACTGGCATGCCGAATTGAGGGCGCTGGAGACACGCCTGAGCACCAGCCCTGCTTTCTTCCGCGGCGGGCGCGTCGCGCTTGACGTCGGCACACGCGAATTGAGCCGGCACGAGATCGAAGAGGCGCGCATGTTGCTGGCCCGTCATCAGGTTGACCTGTGGGCAGTGGTTACTACGAACTCCTTCACCGAGCAAGCAGCACAGGGACTGGGGCTGGTGATCACTGTTGACGTGCCCCAACCCCGCGTCCCCGCGGCCACGACCATAGCCGGGGCCGTGCCCGAGCCCGCCGCAGAGTCTCCTACAGAGGGGCTGGTAGTGCGGCGCACATTGCGCTCCGGTCAAAGCCTGCGCCACCCCGGCCACATCGTGGTCATCGGCGATGTCAACCCAGGAGCGGAAGTTATAGCGGGCGGCGACATCGTCGTGTGGGGCAAAGTGCGTGGGCTGGTACACGCCGGCGCCCTGGGGGACGAAGGCGCTGTACTCTGCGCTCTGGATCTGGCCCCCACGCAACTGCGTATCGCCGGGCACATCTCCCGCTCGCCGGAGGAACGCCGGCGTAAGCCCGTGCCGGAGATGGCCTTTGTACGTGATGGGCAGATTGTAGCCGTGCCGTGGAGCGAGTGAGCGACAGAGCAGAAGTGCAGAGCCATAGGGATGAAGCAGGCGGGAGTAAGGAGCCAAGATGGCTGCAAGAGTCGTGACTGTCACTTCGGGCAAGGGTGGGGTCGGCAAGACGACCATCGTTGCCAACCTGGGCGTGGCGTTGGCCATGCAGGGGCAACGCGTCGTGGTGATTGACGCCGATGTGGGCCTGCGCAATCTCGATATGATGCTGGGCCTGGAGAACCGCATCGTCTACGATCTGGTGGACGTGATCGAAGGGCGTTGCCGGCTGCGTCAGGCGCTGGTACACGACAAGCGGCTGTCGGAATTGTTTCTGATGCCCGCTGCGCAGACCCGCGACAAAAGCGCGGTGCGACCGGAGGATATGGTGCGCATTTGCCGCGAACTGCGTGAACACCACGACTTCATCCTGATTGATTCGCCTGCCGGCATCGAGCAGGGCTTTCGCTATGCCACCGCTCCTGCCGACGAAGTGCTCGTCGTGACCAATCCAGAAATGGCCGCCGTGCGTGACGCCGATCGGGTAATCGGCCTACTGGAGGCAGAGGAGAAAGGCCCGGCGCGGCTGATCATTAACCGTATCAAGCCAGAACTGGTACAACGTGGCGAGATGCTGGATGTGCCTGACGTGCTCGAACTGCTGGCAATCGAACTCATCGGCATCGTGCCGGAGGAGCCCTCGATCCTGATCTCTGCCAACCGCGGGCAGCCATTGGCTTTCTCGGTTGACAGTTCCCTTGCCGGCCAGGCCTTTCACAACATCGCGCGCCGATTGCGCGGGGAGGATGTGCCGTTCCTGGCCCTGCGCGAGCCGGGCGTGCTCAAACGGCTGTTCCGCTTTATGCGCTCTGGAGGGGACGAGTCATGAAAATTCTTGACCGTTTGTTAGGCCGTCGTGAAGCATCGAGTGGCGAGGTTGCCAAGGAACGGCTGCGCTTGGTACTGGCCCACGACCGTGCCAACATCTCGCCGGCATTGTTGGACACGCTCAAAGACGAAATCATCGGCGTAATCTCGCGCCACGTCGCCATTGACGCCGATGGCGTCCAGGTGACCTTTACCCAGAGCGCACGGGAATCGCGCCTGGTCGCCGATATCCCCCTGGCCGAACGCAGACGAAGGAAGGTGGAATGACCGGCACGCGCGTCTGGCGCCACTTTGACTTTGTATTACTCGCCACGACCATCCTGCTCACCATTTACGGCGTGGCAATGATCTACAGCGCCACACACGCCAGCCCTGACCCGCGCCTGCAGCCCCTGTGGCGGCGGCAGGCGATCTTTGGAGCCATCGGAGTGGGGGTGATATTCCTGCTGGCCGCCTTCCCGCGTGACTACCAGTGGCTGGGCGACTTTTGGTGGTTGGCCTATCTCATCGCCGTTGCCCTGCTAGTGCTCGTGCTCCTTTTCGGGCAGAGCGAGATCGGCAATGTACGCAGTTGGTTCCGCCTGGGCTCTATCAACTTCCAGCCCTCGTTCGTGGCGATGATCCTGTTGACGATCGCGGTGGGCACGGCTCTAAGCCGCCGACGGCGTAGACGTGGCTCCACGGCCAACCCTCCTCTCTTCGGGGCGCCCAAAACGAGCATGGTCGAAACGACCGCCGAGCGCCCCGATTTCGTCAGTTATCTGGTCTCTGCCGGCATGACCCTCTCGCTCGCAGCATTGGTGTTCCGCCAGCCCGATATGGCGACCGCCGCCGTGCTCATCGCCATATGGCTGGCCATGCTGTTCGAGTCCGATATCCCGGCGCGCTACCTGGTACTGACCCTGGTTATCGGCCTCGGTTCACTCTACCCGATCTGGAAACTGATCGAAGTACTGGACTTTGGTTACATGCACGAGCGCATATTGGGTTTCCTCAACCCCGGCGTATCGGACACGGCCTATCAACTACGGCAAGCCACCATCGCCATCGGCTCCGGCGGGCTGTGGGGACAAGGGTTGGGCCGCGGCACGCAGAGCCAGTTGCGTTACCTGCCCGTGCGCCATACCGACTTTATTTTCGCCGTCACCGCCGAAGAGATGGGGTTCATCGGAGTGATGCTGCTGTTTGCCCTGTACTTGGTGCTGTTCTGGCGGCTACTGCGGATCGTGCTGATCGCGCCAGATGCTTTCGGGCGGCTACTGGCAACCGGCGTGCTAACCATGATCCTGTTCCAGTTCTTCGTCAACGTGGGAATGAACCTCGGCTTACTGCCGGTGGCGGGATTGCCGCTCCCGTTCATCAGTTATGGCCCCGCGGCGCTGCTGACGACGATGGCCGGCATTGGACTGGCCGAAAATGTAGTGATGCGCCACAAGCGGCTCGAGTTCTAACCACGAATACCCTCAATGGACACATTCCACGGATCTTCTAGAAGCCGGAGGTTCGTGGAATTTCGTGTAACGAGGTGAAACGTTGAACGGACACATCCCTGTACTGATGGTCGAAGGCCACAACCTGGCCGAGGCCTGGGAAAAGTCGCTCGTCAGCCTCTATTATTACGGCTGCGCAGTCCGGACCGAGTACGATAAGCCGGATGATCCACCGAGCAAGGATTGCTCGATGACGATCGTGGTGCATGAACCACTGGCCGAGCCGATGATCCACAAGGACTTTCCCGGTGGTCTGGAGGATCTCCAGGAATATGTGATGGAGGTGCTCGACGGCATCAAGGATCACTGCGTGCGCAGCGCCGACGATCCGCACGACACCCGCTGGGAATACACCTACCATCAGCGATTGTTCGACTATTCGGTGCCCGGGTTGGACAAAACATACGACCAGATCGAGTTGCTGGCAGCGCGGCTGGCTCGCTCGCCGCACACCCGCCGCGCGCAGGCGATCACCTGGAAGGTCTGGGAAGACAATTTCTGCTATGACCCGGCGTGCTTGCAGTCTATTTGGTGCCGGCTGTTAGATGGCGAGGATGGCATATGGATACTGAACACGAACGTGCGCTTTCGCTCCAATGACGCTTACAAGGCGGCGTTCATGAACATGTTCGCGCTGACCCAATTGCAGGCACGCATCGCCGGGCGTATCGCGGCGCTCTCGGGCAGAACGGTCAGAGTAGGCCGCTACGTCCACCAGGCCGATAGTTACCACATCTACGGCGCGTACTTTGAGGAATTCGAAAAGCGCTTCCTGCGCGCGCTCGAGACCCGCACGTTCGAGCAGCGCACCTTCCGCTATGAGGCAGTTAAAGATATAATGGAAGAGGCTATTCCCGCGATCCTGGAGAAGGCGGCAAGGATGGGGAAGCGGGAGCGTAGAACGTAAGACGCAAAACGTAAGGCGTAAAGCGTAAGGCGTGATGCGGGAGCGGATGGAATGACGGCGGAGGAGCTGGCAAGGGCGAATGAGGAGACCCGCGCGGCGTGGAACTGCAACGCGGCGTTCTGGGACTCGCGCATGGGCGAAGGCAACGATTTCGTCGAGGTGCTGACCTGGCCGGCGACGGAGCGGCTGCTCGCGCTGCGCCCCGGCCAGCGAGTGCTCGACGTCGCCTGCGGCAACGGCCTGACCTCCCGTCGCCTGGCTGCACTGGGCGCACAAGTTATCGCCTTCGACTTTGCCGAGGAGATGATCACCCATGCGCGCAGGCGCACGGTGGAGTATGCCGATTGCATCACCTACCACGTGCTCGACGCGACCGACGAAGCAGCGCTCCTGGCGTTGGGCGCGCGCACGTTCGACGCGGCGCTGTGCGCTATGGCGCTCTTCGACATGGCCCAGATCGAGCCGCTGATGCGTGCGCTGGCCCGGCTGCTCAAGCCTGATGGAGTTGTCTATGAGTAATTCTACTGCCCCTACCGATTTCATCCGCGAGGCGGTCAGGGAAGACCTGGCGAGCGGGCGCTTCGACCACGTTCAGACCCGCTTCCCGCCGGAGCCGAACGGCTACCTGCACATCGGGCATGCCAAGGCGATGGCGATTGATTTCGGCATCGCCGCCGAGTTCGGCGGCGTGTGCAACCTGCGCTTCGACGACACCAACCCGGCCAAAGAGGAACAAGAGTACGTAGACGCGATCATCGAGGACATCCGCTGGCTCGGCTTTGAGTTTGCCAACGTCTACTTCGCCTCCGACTATTTCGAGCAGTTGTACGAGTACGCCGAGTACCTCATCAAGAAGGGCTGCGCTTACGTAGACGACCTCAGCGCCGACGAGATGCGCGAGTATCGCGGCACATTGACCGAGCCGGGACGCAACAGCCCCTACCGTGACCGTTCGGTCGAAGAAAACCTCGACCTGTTCCGGCGTATGCGCGCCGGCGAGTTCCCAGATGGCTCGCGCACGCTGCGCGCCAAGATTGACATGGCCTCGCCCAACATCAATCTGCGCGATCCGGTGATGTACCGCATCCTCCACCTGCCCCATCATCGCACGGGCGACAAATGGTGCATCTACCCGATGTACGACTGGGCGCACGGGCAGAGCGACTATATCGAAGGCGTCACGCACTCGCTCTGTTCGCTGGAGTACGAGATCCACCGGCCCCTGTACGAGTGGTTCCTGCAACAACTCGACCTGCCGAATCCGCTGCCGCGCCAGATCGAGTTCGCCCGGCTGAACATGACCTACACGGTGATGAGCAAACGCAAACTGCTGCGGCTGGTGAAAGAAGGCTATGTGCGCGGCTGGGATGACCCACGTATGCCCACACTCTGCGGCATGCGGCGACGGGGCTACACGCCGGAGGCCATTCTCGCCTTCCTCGAACGCATCGGCGTGGCCAAGGCCGATAGCGTGGTGGATTTCGCGCTGTTGGAGCACTGCGCGCGTGAAGACCTCAACAAACGTGCACCGCGCGTGATGGCCGTGCTGCGCCCACTGCGCGTCGTCATCGAAAACTACCCCGAAGGCCAGGTCGAGGAACTGGACGCGGTCAACAATCCCGAGGACCCCAGCGCCGGCACGCGCAAAGTGCCTTTCTCGCGCGTGCTGTACATTGAGCAGGACGATTTCCGCGAAGAGCCGCCGCCCAAGTACTATCGCCTGGCGCCGGGGCGTGAGGTACGCCTGCGCTACGCCTACTTCCTCAAGTGCGAGCGCGTGGTCAAGGACGCGCAGGGCAACGTGATCGAATTACGCTGCACCTACGACCCGGCGACGAAGGGCGGCGCCGCTCCCGATGGGCGCAAAGTCAAGGCCACCATCCACTGGGTCTCTGCCGCGCACGCGCTCGAGGCCGAGGCACGGCTGTATGACCTGCTCTTCACACAGCCGGACCCGGAGGAGGTGCCGGAGGGAGATTTCACTGCCGTCGTCAACCCCAACTCGCTGGAGGTGCTCACCGGCTGCAAGGTGGAGCCGAGCCTGGCGAGCGCGAAACCCGGCGACCGCTTCCAGTTCGAGCGGCTGGGCTACTTTTGCGTGGACCCCGATTCCTCCGACGGCAGACTCGTCTTCAACCGCACGGTGACGCTGAAGGACGAGTGGGCCAGGATCGAGAAGGCGGGACAGCAGTAGAGGAAACGGAGGTACGATATGGCCGACTATGAGTTTACAGTTGTCATAGAGCCTGACGATGGTCAGTTTCACGCCTACGTGCCGGCGTTGCCTGGATGTCACACGTTTGGCGCGACGATAGAAGAAGCCAGAGCGAATGTCACTGAGGCTATCCGGTTGCATGTCGAATGCATGCTAGAAGACGGCGAAGCGGTCCCCATTGAACAGGAACCGACGTTCATCACTCGCCTCTCGATTCCGGTGCCTGCATGAACCCGAAACTTCCCCAGGTCACGTGCCGGCAGTTGATTCGCGCGCTCAAACGCGCCGGTTTCGTCGAGCAGCGTCAGCGTGGCAGCCACCTGCACTTGCGGCGTGAGTTGGACAAACGGCGTGTCACTGTGCCAATGCACAGAGGGAGGACAGTGCCCACCGGCACACTGCGGGCGATCTTGCGCGATGCAGACATATCGGTCGAAGAGTTCCTCGATCTATTGTGATCGGCGCGCTGCGCGTTTAGGTGCTTTCGAGGCGGTGGGTGAATGACTTCAACCGCACGGTGACGCTGAAGGACGAGTGGGCGAGGATCGAGACGGTTTGATGGAAGGCTTATGACAGAGACGCTTTTGGCAGCCGTGGCAGTGTTGGCGATCATTGCGATAGTGCTCATTGATCGCCGGGTCAGGAAAGCCGGCGCACTGTTTACCGACCTGGCCTCCCCGCCGATGACGTTTCTCGCCCTGTTTCTTGGCGTTGTGTTTGCAGCCTTGTTGTTCGTGCAGTTCAGTATCGAGTGGTTGCTCGTCTCTGTTGTGTTGACAACCTATGGCTTGGGAATGCCAGGGCTCCTGGTGAGGCTGCAGAGGGGCACCCTAGATTCTAATGACATGGCTAGGAGCAGAGGAGAGAGTCGGTTCCTGTCGTTTCTGCGACGTTGGGCGTTCATTCTTGCGGCGGCCGGGGCCGCCATAGCCACAGCCGTGTGGATTTTGGCCCGCCCCGATAGTGGAGAAACCCTACTTGTCGTCTTGGTGGTCGCGTTTTCGATACTGGGAGTTATCCTAGGCATCCTGCTGCAAATCCAATTCTGGATTGACTTGTTCAAGAGGTTGTCTCGATAAAGGGTATTCTGGAGGTGAGTCATGCCACGACAAAAACAATCCCGCGGTACGTGCGCCTATTGCGGCCAAGAGATGGCGAAGGGCGCAATGTCCAGGCACCTGCCCGTCTGCGCCAAACGCCGGGCGGCCATTGCCGAGGCCGATGCCAAACCCGGCGCAACGCAGAGCCTGTATCACCTGCGCGTACAGGATGCGTACGACGGGCAATTCTGGCTCGACCTGGAGATGAGAGGTTCAGCCACGTTGAATGACCTGGACCACTATCTGCGCGCGATCTGGCTAGAGTGCTGCGGCCACATGAGCCAATTCTCGATCGGCGGCTGGAGCGGCGACGAGATTGCCAAGAAAACCCGCATCGAGCGGGTCTTTGCGCCGGGGGTCGAACTGACGCACATTTACGATTTCGGCACGTCCACCGAAACGCTCATCAAGTATGTGGACATGCGCGAGGGTAAACCCACCACGCGTCACCCCATCGCGCTGATGGCGCGCAACCTGATACCGGAGGTCGAGTGTAAAGAGTGCGGACGGCCGGCAGCATGGCTGTGCATTGAATGTGTGTACGATGAAAATGAGCCGGGATGGTTGTGCGATGAGCACGTCCAAGACCACCCACACGACAACTATGGCGAACCACTCCCACTCGTCAACTCGCCCCGGCTAGGGATATGTGGCTACACCGGCCCCGCCGAACCGCCGTATTGACTTGCAAACTTGCAGACTTGCAGACTTGCAGACTTGCAAATGCCCGTTCGCGTCCGCTTCGCCCCCAGCCCAACCGGCAAACTGCACGTCGGTAGCGTGCGCACGGTGGTGTTCAACTGGCTCTTCGCCCGCAAGATGGGCGGCCGGTTCATCCTGCGCATCGAAGACACCGACCGCAAACGCTACCACCCCGATAGCCTGGCAAGCATCTTTGACGGCTTGCACTGGCTGGGGCTGGACTGGGACGAAGGGCCAAGCCTTGAGGAATTGCAGCGGGTCGGAATGAAGGACGCCGAACGCTATGCTGTCGGCGGGCCGTTGGGACCCTACATCCAATCGAATCGCTTGCACCTCTACCGCGCCGTGGCCGAAGAGTTGCTCGCCCAAGGTTGGGCCTATCGCTGCAACTGCTCCCCTGAACGCCTGGCACAGGTGCGTGCCGAGCAGAAAGCCCGCAAAGAGATGCCGATGTACGACCGCCATTGCCGCGATCTCTTGCCTGGTGCCATATCGCCCCATGAGCCACATGTCATCCGCCTCAAGGTGCCGCTCACCGGGCAGACTGTCGTCCACGACATAGTGCGCGGCGACGCCGTCTTTGATAACGCCCAGATAGATGACCAGGTCTTGCTCAAGTCCGACGGCTTCCCCACCTACCATCTGGCCGTGGTAGTGGACGACCACCTGATGCAGATCACGCACATCATCCGCGCCGACGAGTGGTTCCCCAGCACGCCCAAACACCTGCTGCTCTACCAGGCGCTCGGCTGGGAAACACCGGCCTATTGTCACGTCCCGCTGGTGCTGGGCGCCGACGGCAAGAAACTCTCCAAGCGCCACGGTGCAACTTCGATCACCGAGTTTCGCGCGCAGGGCTATCTACCGGAAGCACTGCTCAACTTTTTGGCGCTATTGGGCTGGGCGCCGGGCGAAGGAGACGAGCAGGAAATCTTTGACCGCGACGATTTGATCGCGCGTTTCGACCTCTTCCGTGTCAACCGCGCCCCAGCCACCTTCTCTTACGACAAACTCGATTGGATGAACGGCGTCACCATCCGCAGCCTGCCGGAGGAGACACTGCTGGAACGCTTGTTGCCCTTCTGGCAACGAGCGGGCTTCGTGCCCAACCCATGCCCGAAAGAAGAGCGCGAGCGGCTGCTCAGAATCGTCCCGCTCGTGCGCGAGCGCCTCAAGCGGCTGGACGAGATCACAGAGTGGACCGACTTTATATTCCGCGAGATCGAGCCGGTGCCGGCGGAGAAACTGGTAGGCGACAAGATGACACCGCAGGCGAGTCTGGCCGCGTTGTGTCGCGTGCGTGATCTGCTGGCATCCGTCGAACCGTTCAGAGCAGAAGCGATGGAACCGCCGATGCGGGCGCTGGCACAGGAATTGGGCCTCAAGACCGGGCAGTTATTCGGCATCGTGCGCTGGGCCACCAGCGGCAAGCCGGTCTCGCCACCCCTGTTCGGATCGCTCGAGGCCATCGGGCGCGAACGCGTGCTGGCTCGATTGGACGCGGCGGAACAGACATTGGCTGCGATGGCCCAGAGCATGCCCCAGTGAGGAGAGCGTGGCCGATGACAACGAGAAAAATGACCAAGTGGCAGACGAACAAGCGACAGGGGATGATCGTCGGCGTCGCTTTGACGATCGCCATTGTGCTGGTAGACATTGGCCTGATCTCGCTGGTGGCAATGCGACGCACCGTGAACCTGGGCACATTCACCATCGGCCTAGCCGTGCTCTTGAGCCTCGGCCTCTTGGGGCTGATCATCTACTGGCTGGTCGGGCTGAGCCGTTCTCTCTATCTGCTCGACCGCAACGCATTGATTATCCAGTGGGGTCCGTCAGAACAGACTATCCCGACTACGCAGATCGAACGCGTGTTGCCGGGCGAGGAAATCACGGGACGCATCCGCTTTTACGGTGGCTTCTGGCCCGGTCACTGCGTCGGCTATGGCGACGTGCCTGGCGCAGGGCCAACACTCTTCTACGGCACTGACTTGCCTCGCCATTTGATCTACATCGTGACCCCTGCTCTCACCTACGCCATCTCCCCTGCCAACCGCACGGGCTTTCTTGACGCGCTCAAGCAACGCCTGGAAATGGGCCCCACTCAGGCCGTGGAGCAATCCTCCAAAAGGCCAAGTATCCTAGACTGGGCCATCTGGCACGATCGGATAGGGCTGGCATTCCTGGCAGTCAGCATCATCGCGCTTCTCGCCCTCGTCGCCCTCTTGTGCTTCCGCTTTCCCGCGTTGCCCCAAATGATAGCCCTGCACTTTGACGCAGCGGGTAATCCCGACCGCTTCGGCCCGCGTGGGCAGGTGTTCATGACGCCGCTCATCGGCCTCCTCACGCTCGCACTGAACGGTACACTGGGATGGCTGGCCTATCGGCGCGAGCGGATGCTCAGTTACCTCCTGTGGGGCGGTGTCGTTCTGGTCCAGGTGCTGGTGTGGACGGCGACCATCGGCATCCTGGCGCAATTGTAGAGAACCGATGGCTGGCTCGCTCAACTCTTTCGAACTCCTCGGCGGTCTGGTTGTTTCACTCGCCATCGGTTATGCAGGCTACAAGCGCGGGGCACTGACCGCCGGTGGTGTTGCAGGCGCGGTTCTCACGGGTACGCTCATTTTCGGGCTGGGCGGCTGGGAGTGGGGCATCCTGCTGATTGCCTTCTTCGTCTCATCCAGTGCACTCTCTTTCTATCGCGCCCGTGATAAAGAGGGCCTGGCAGAAAAATTCGCCAAGGGCCACCGGCGCGACCTGGGGCAGGCGCTGGCAAACGGCGGGCTGGTAGCCCTGCTGGCGATCCTCTCCCGCCTCCTCCCTCATCCGCTATGGTTCTTCGCCTGCGCGGGGGCCCTCGCCGCCGTCAATGCCGACACCTGGGCCACCGAACTGGGCGTGTTGAGCCGGCGCCCGCCGCGCCTGATCACTACAGGCCACGTGGTCGAGGTGGGCGCATCGGGAGGAGTGACTTCGCTGGGCACGGGGGCCGCCGCGGGCGGCGCGCTCTTCATCGCACTGCTGGCCGGATTGGGTGCACTCGCCACACACCAGGGCGGGGCCAATGGAGGGATGCTGCTTGTGGCTGCGATGGTCGGCGGGCTGGTCGGTTGTTCTTTCGACAGCCTGTTGGGTGCAACCGTCCAGGCCATCTACTGGTGCGATGCCTGCGGCAAGGAGACCGAGCGGCGCGTGCACCGTTGCGACACGCGGACGCGCCTGGTGCGCGGGTGGCACTGGCTGGGGAACGACCTGGTGAATTTCGCCGCCTCCGCCGTAGGCGCACTCGTCGCGGCGGGGCTTGGGTGGGTGCTGCAGGCGGGGGAGTAGCCAGCCCCTAGCGGCGAAGGGATGAGCGGATGCTGCGGCAAATGACCCGCCTTTCCATGGTCACGCTGCTCGTGATGTCGGCCAGTTGTTGTGGCGCCTGCCAGAGGCTGTTAGCCATACTCGCCCCAACGACATCGCCTCAGCCAGGTGAGTGGATTGCTTCGGCAGAATCGTTAGGCGAGTTCGTGTTCGAAGTAGCCCCGGACAGTACAATCGTGACGTTGGTCTCTGTCCATTTCAAGCAATTCCAGTGCGGCGGCGCCGTGGCCAATGAGAAATGGTTACATGGAGACTGGTGGCCCGACACGGCCAATACGGGAACTATTACCGACGGGGTGTTCGTTGTCAACCCCCAGGTATCGGGGCGCTACATGCTGACCTTTGGCGGGTGGCCGCCAGACTTTTCCCTGTTCGACGAGATAACCATCCGCGGCAGATTCGACGAAACCGGGACGCGCGCCAACGGCGTCTGGAGAGTAGTCTGGGGAGAACACGCCTGCTCAGGCAAGTGGGCATCTCCCAAGAGCACGATGCCGCCGGCTGCGCCGGTAACAGCGGCAACTCCCGTGGCACCTATGCGCCTGGGCAGCGGATTCACTGACCCCTTCGATGACAACACGCACGAGTGGTTTGTGGGCGACTACCACGACCAATTTGTTGCCGGTAACAGGTCGATCGTCAACGGCAAGTATCGCTGGACCGTTCAAGCCCATCAGCCTTCTCGGTTCTCGGCCGTACCCAAGATTGACCCGGTCTCTGACTTCTACTTGATCGTGGACGCCAAGCGGGTCAGCGGCGACCCGGGCTGCATGTACGGGCTGTTGTTCCGGCGGCTGGATCGCAACAACTCTTATCTGTTTCAAATCACCGATGAGCAGTACTTTGCCTTCGAACTGCTGGACCAGGATAGGTGGATTACTGTGATTGACTGGACCCAGACCTTGGCCATCCGCCCCGGTGAGGTAAACCGGCTGGCAGTCAGAGGTAAAGGGTCCCACTTCGAGTTCTTTATCAACGACGAGTTTGTCAGCGAAGCGGATAACGACGAATTCAGCAGCGGCACCGCTGGCCTCGTGATCGGATTCCCTGACGCGGGAGGCAGAGCCGTCTTTGAGTTTGATGACTTTGAACTAGGCACGCTGCCAACTCCGTAGGTTACCTTTCCGAAAGGTGCAACCTTTCGGAAAGACCACTGTCTCAACCTTGCGTCTGCGCCCTAACACCGGTACAATACAGGGCGATGGGACAAGTCACCATTCGCAGACTCACGCCGGTGATTCTCATCCTACTCGGGGCAGCAGCACTGCGTCTGATCGCCCTGGATACCGTCCCGCCCGGCCCCGGTTACGACGAACTGCAAAATGCACGCCTCGCCGCCCGCGTGCTGGCAGGACGACCGGCGATCTACTTCCCGGAGAATCACGGCCAGGAGCCGCTCTACCCGTTCCTGGCAGCGCTGACAGTACACCTGCTGGGGTGGAGCGTGTTCTCGATCCGACTGCCGGGGGCACTGGCAGGGGTGTTAGCGACGCTCGCCCTCTACCTGGCCGGGCAACGATTGGCCGGCAGGCGTGCTGCACTCCTGGCGGCGGCCTTTTACGCCGTCTCCTTCTGGCCGCTGATCGAGACCCGTATGGGACTAGAAACCGGGCTCTTGGCGCCACTCGCCGCGTTGGCGGTGTACTTCCTGGCGCGTGGATTGGACGAGCGGAGCAACACACTTTCGGCTACTACTCAAGCCCATTGCTTTACCACAAAGGACACGAAGGGCACAAAGGTTGGAGGCGATGGAGAGGTACAAGGTATTCTGCATCGAGGAAAGGCGGTCGAGCGCACATTGAAAGGCGCGCCGCATTGGCGCCCTTCTCATCCCCTCGTGTACTTTGTGTCCTTCGTGGTAAGTATGACCGACCTGGCGCTGGCCGGGCTGTTCCTGGGCCTCCATGTCTACGCCTATACCCCCGGGCGGCCGATGCCCGCCCTACCGCTGGCCCTAGTCGGATACTTGCTCCTGTTCGACCGCCCCACCCTGCGCCGATGTTGGCCGGGCCTCTTGGTACTCTGTCTGGTAACGCTTGTCGTCGTCGCGCCGTTGGCCCTGTTCCTGCGCGCCCATCCTGAAGCCGAAGAACGATTGGGCCAACTCAGCGGCCCGCTGTCAGCGTTGCGCGAAGGCGACCCGCGCCCCATCCTGCAAGTCGCCGCCGGAACCCTGGGGATGTTCTCGTTCCGTGGCGAGCCGCAATGGCTGTACAATATCGCCTACCGCCCCGTCTTCGACCCCGTCACCTCGTTCTTCTTCTACGTGGGGCTGGCTGCGTGTCTGGCTCACCTCCGCAACTGGCGACGTGGCGTCACCCTGCTCTGGCTGCTGGTGGGCCTGAGCCCGGCGCTGGTTAGCCCACCCGGTGGCTCGTTTACCCACACGCTCGCAGCGCAGCCGGCGGTCTATCTGCTACTGGCGGTGGGAATAGATGCGATGTGGGGGTGGCTCGCAGGACGACCAGGCTCGTCGCTACGGACGGCATTCGTGGTGATGGCTGCGGTCGCCCTGTTAGCGCTCAACGGCGCACTCTCTGGCTACGCCTACTTCGTCGCCTGGGCCGGCGCCCCACAGGTGTGCGAGTTGTACCAATGCGGCATCACCGCTATTGCCCGCGAACTCGACGCGCGCGATCCACCCGGCCCGGTGGCCGTAGGGGCCCCCTACGTCAACTACTGGCATCCGTGGAATGCCATGGGTTTCGATCTCGCACTGCGGCGGCAAGACCTTGCCGTGCGCTGGTTCAACCCCGGCGGCGGCTGGGTCTGGCCCGACGGTAATGGGCCTGCCACGTACTACCTCCCCCGCGATCCACTGGGCGCGCAGATGTTCGACGCCGAACTGCGTGCGCTCTTCTTCGGCGACGCAACGTTCCTGCCCCTAGAGCACAACGGCTTCAGCGCCTTCCGTGTCGCCCGCCCGACGGCGCTGGAGAAGCGACTGGCAACGGTGGCAGCGCACACGTCCCTGACCTGGCCGCCCGATCTGGCGCACTTGTCACCACCCACATTGCCGCTCGTCTTTGGAAATCGCTTCGCCTTGTTGGGTGTCGAACTGCAGCAGAACGCTGTGCAAACGAGAAGCGAACTGCGGTTGATCACCTACTGGCAAGTGCTCGCCGCCGATCCGGCTCCCGTTGTCGCCTTCGTCCACCTCACCGCTGACGGATTTGACATCTGGGGGCAGAGCGACTGGTTGGACGTGCATCCGGCAGGGCTGCAACCCGGCGATCGCTTCGCTCAGGTACACCTCGTGCCCATCGTGCCAGAAACGCCGCCCGGCACGTATCATGTACAACTGGGCCTATATGGTCCCGACACACTCGTGCGGCTGCCGCTCGCGATAGAAGGAGATGTGACAGCCGATAGAGTGTGGGTGGGAGATATGCAGATACGGGAGTGAATGTGATGGAACTCTACCTCATTCGCCACGGCCAGTCCACCAACAACACCCTAGCCGATGAGAAGTATCGGGTCTGCGATCCACCACTTACAAGCCTGGGCGAACGGCAGTCGGAACTGCTGGCTCAGTACCTGGCTGTCAACAGGTATGGTCCCAGCATCACCCACCTGTACTGCAGTCCCATGTGGCGTGCTTTGCAGACGGCCCGTTTCATTGGACAGGCGCTGAGCCTGAGGGTCGAGGTCTGGATCGAGGTGCACGAAAGCGGCGGCATCTATCTGGATCATGGCGAGGCCGGCGGCGTTGTCGCCTACCCAGGCAAGACCCGTACCGAGATACTGGCCGAGTTTCCCGATTATGTGCTGCCGGAAGGCATCACAGACACAGGTTGGTGGCATGGTGAGGGACGCGAAGACTGGCCTGCCTGTCACGCACGGGCGATCCGCGTCGCCGAGCAGTTACGCAGACAGGCCATGGAGGACAAGCGGATTGCCATCATCTCTCATGGCGGCTTCATAGACGCGCTGCTCAAGGCGCTCTTCAATCAGTTGCCCGGTTGCCATCTCTGGTATACTCACAACAATACGGGCATCACCCAGATAGTCTTCTCCGGCGAGGGGTGCCTGGAGGTGCGATTTTTGAACCGCACCGAGCATCTTCCGCCAGAACTCATCTCGTGAGGCTCGTCACCGCAGGACCAGGCTTGCTGGCACACTTGACATTCGCCTGGAACCCTGATATTCTTAACACTTAGTGACCTATCGTACACACTCAAAGAAAGGACTCTGCCAAGATGGAAAAAGTTACATACGGGGGTTGGCCTAACTGCTATCGCCTGTCCAACGGTCTTGTGGATCTAGTCGTGACGGCGGACGTCGGTCCACGCATCATCCGCTTCGGCTTCGTCGGTGGTGACAACGAGTTCGGCGAGCTGCAGGACATGCTGGGCAAAACCGGCGGCGATGAGTGGCGTAGTTACGGCGGCCATCGCCTATGGCATGCACCCGAAGTCAAGCCACGCACCTACTATCCGGACAACGGCCCGGTCAAGGTAAGAGAGCGCGCCGGTGGCCTGCGCGTCATTCAACCGGTGGAGACAACGACGGGCATCCAGAAGGAAATCGATGTTCAGATTGCGCCGGGCGAGGCGCGTGTCAAGGTGACCCATAGGCTGCGCAACACAAACCTGTGGCCGGTAGAACTTGCGCCGTGGGCACTTTCGGTGATGGCGCAAGGAGGGCGGAGTATCATCCCACTCCCACCGCGCGCCCCGCACGGCCAGGACGATAACTTTGTGCCCAGCAACGTGATCACACTCTGGCCCTGCACCGAAATGGCCGACCCGCGCTGGACGTGGGGCAACAAATACGTGATGCTTCGCCATGACCCGAAGATGAGCAAGGCACAAAAGGTGGGCGTGATGGCGCCCGATGGCTGGGCAGCCTATGCGCGCCAAGGGCACCTTTTCGTGAAAAAGTTCAACTACATTCCGGGAGCGTGTTATCCCGACCTGGGTTGCTCTGTGGAAACCTACACCGACGCGGACATCCTGGAAGTCGAAACGCTTGGTCCCCTTACGCTCTTGCAGCCGGGCGCAGTGGTAGAGCATGTCGAGCACTGGTTCCTCTTCCGCGATGTGCCCGTGCCGGAAAACGACGCCGACGTGGAGCACGATGTGCTGCCCAAAGTGCAGGCAGCAAAGGTGAGATAGACCTCTGTCGGGAGGCAGGAGTACGAACAGCACGCGACATCCCCTTGGACGTTTTTCCGAAGGGCTGACTCTCGTCGTGATGACGGCACTGGTAGCGGTAACCAGCCGGTGGCTCCTCGCCTCCCACTCCACCGCCCCGGTTCCGGTCGCAGTCCTCCCCAGTAGCACGCCTACGCACTTTCCTTCCCCTACGGCTGCGATCGCCATGCCGACGACCATCCTCACAACCATTCCCACTTCCACGTCCACACCCACGCCAGGCCCCACGCCTCATCCACCCGATGTCATGCCCACACCGCCCGTGATCTTGACGAGCACGGAATCGCTGACCCTGCCGCTACCCATGCCGTCGCCAATGCCCTTGTTTGAGCAACCCGACAACGTGATCAACGTCCTGCTGCTCGGCTCCGACCAGGCCGCCAGGGAGCAGGTAGGACGGACGGACATCATCATCATCGCCAGCATCAACCCAGACATCCCTGCTGTGACCCTGCTATCCATCCCGCGCGACTTTTACGCCTGGATTCCCGGCGAGGGTTTCAACAAGATCAACACTGCCTTCGAACACGGTGAACGTCACAACTACCCTGGCGGCGGCCCCGCCCTGCTCAGAGCAACCATCGAATACAACCTGGGCATCCGCACCCATTACTACGCACGGGTTGGCTTTGACGGCTTCATCCGGATCGTGGATGCGCTGGGGGGTGTGGATGTGGCGGTGGAATGCCCATTATCCGACACCTTCCCCGACCCCGATTCACCGACCGGACAGACCGACGTGGATTGGCTGCCGGGCGTTCATCACCTGGATGGCAAACATGCCCTCTGGTACTCCCGCTCGCGCTGGAGCACCAACGACTTTGATCGCAACCGCCGCCAACATCAAGTGCTACGTGGGATGTACCGCCAGATCAAGAGCCTGGACGTTATCCCCAGGATACCCCAACTGTGGGGCGCGCTCAACGAAGCCGTTGTGACCGACATGGGGCTGGACGAACTGCTCTACCTGGCAAGTATCGGCTCGCGGCTCGATATGACGAACGTGAAGAGCCGTTTTGTAGGGCACAACCTGGTGCAATCGTGGACGGCGCCCAACGGCACTGCCGTACTGGTGCCCAACTACGAAGCGATCAGCCTCATGCTCGACGAGGCCCTGGCACCACCAGCCAGCGGGCGCGCCCGCCAGCGTGCCTTCCGCGTCGAGGTATGGAACGCCACGCCCTATGAAGAACTGGGATACGTGGCGGCCGAGCGACTGATCTGGGAAGGCTTTGAAGTCGTGGGGGTGCAACGCTCCAATGAGGCATACCCGCGCACCCAGATCGTGGACCTGACGACCACGAGCAAGGGCTCGCCCTTGTGGATACTGAAGGCACTCTATCGGCGCAACACTGCCGACATTATCAGCCGACCTACACCGAACAGCACAGCAGACTTTCAGGTTTTCCTGGGAGCAGACTATAACCCTTGTGTGCCTACGAACGCCGTCCAATACTTCCCTACGCCTGCGGTTACGCCTACCCCCCTGCCCACTCTAGTGCCGACGCCAACACCGCAGCCGTAGCGGGCCACTCCGGATACTGCAACCCATTAAGAAACTCTCTAAGGCCGTGCTGACGCATCCCGACTTGGTCGAGGCCCGCATGCCGCTCTTGGCACCGATCCTTAGCACTACGCCCACGCCCCAAACACCAACCGAATTCAAACCAGAATGTACTACAATAATACGATAGTCACGAAATGGACAACCGGCATCCGCCGGCACCGGACCAGGAAACGTGCAAAACGGCGGGAACAAGACGGCGGGAACACCAGGTAACACCGCTGCATACGTCGCGTACAGCACTTGAACGGGGAGGTAGGCTCGCCTTCCCGTTCATCTGTCTGTACACAACCAGAGTCACCAGAGGCCAAAGATGCGCGATCTACATCGCTACTCCTACTCGGTTCTCCTGTGCCTCGACTCCCGGTTCGTAGCGCATCGCGCCGTGCGGGTCTTCAGCGCACCTGCTCCGAACAGGCCTACGCACGCAAGCCCGCCAGCACACCCATTCCGCCTGGCGCTGGCCCTCATCGCGGGCGGGATCGCCGCCCTGCTGTCGCTGGCGCTCTCTAACCTCACGCCATCAATCGCGCAGGCTGCCCCGTCCGCACGCCCCCTGCTGACGATTATAACCGGCACGACATCCATCACCCACACCGCGAACACCACCCACCAGATGCACGTCTATGGAAACGGAAGGATCACCAACCGCTTCCTTACCCCCGACGGCAGCGAGGGTGGCCGAAATCAGATAGACCAGGATGGCGGTGATCCCAATGCAACGACGATTGCGGTGCTGTTCGATCAACACGCTTGGACGACCAATACGGTGGACGTCGGCGCACAAGGCGAGTTTGAGCAGATCACGCCGATCACGCTCCAGACCGCCTCGACCATGCCGGGTTTCATCGAGGATACCTACGTCGTCTACGCCAGCCGGGTCCTCTCCTATCAGATCGCCCAACAAACCCTCGCCTCGGCCAGCGATAACTGCGTGGTCATGAGACTGAGTATCCGCAATACGAGCAGCGCCGTCACGCTCACTGGCGGCATTTTGCTGTACATGGTGGATATAGATGTGGCGCACAACCAGACGGGCGACCTGGGCTTTTACGACCTTACCCGGCGCCTGGTCTATCAGACAGACTACAACAACGCCTCACCTCACCCCGGATTTGCCATGGGGGTTTCCTTGCTAGAGGGGAGTTGGCGAGGATATAGCGTGCTGGGAGGATCCGGATACCCGACTTTGGACGCAGACATTGCCAGGGAAATGATCACACCGACCAACGTGGTGACTAACGGCAACAATGATGTGAGCGTGGTGGTCGCCAACATCCCCGATCTCAACCCCGGCGAGGACGCGGTGTTGGCCTTCGGTTTGTGCGCCATGACCGCCGAGACCGAAGCGGCTGCAGCCGCCGCAATGATCGAGGGCTTCGACAGAATGATCAGGCTCTCCGCCGCAAAAACGGCGACACCGATCGCCGGCAGTTCGGTTGCCGCCGGTGACCTGATTACCTATAGCGTCCTCATTTCCAACACCGGCTGCTGGCCTGTGCACAACATCATGGTCACCGACGCGATACCCCTCCCCACTGAACTGGTCACGTATGCAGTCAGTCAGGGAAGTATCACGGCCGGCGACCGGCTAGTCACGGCTACCATTGGCTCGTTGGACCCCCAGAGCGGCACGGTCACGCTCGCGCTGGTGGTCAGGCCATCTATCACCTTGACCCACGGGACGGTCATCAGCAACCAGGCCCACGTGCGCGGTAATTGCGTTATCACGAACACGAATGTGGTCACACACCAAATTGTCAACGCGCCGGTCCTGACCATCACCAAGCACAGCGAGCCGGCTGTATCGGTCGGCGCGGGCGAGAGGTTGACCTATACCATCGTCGTTTCTGCAGATGGTCAGGGATACGCCAATGGCGTCGTGGTCTCCGACACCTTGCCGGCCAATACCCAGTTCGTCCCCGACAGCATCAGTCTGACCCCACCTGACGCCGGCGTAGTTGGAACGGCCCCGCCCACCCTGGCGACCGGGCTCATCATTCAGGCCGGCCGCAGTGTGACGGTGACCTTCGCGGTGACCGTCAGCGCGCCGCTCACGGCGGGCACGGTGATCACGAACGTGGCAGCGGTCACGAGCACGGCGGAATTGATCCCCAAGACGGCCATCGTCACAAACACCGTGCTCAAGGCCGATCTAGCCATCGCCAAGTACAGCACGCCCAAGCCCGCTACCTTCGGCGAGGCCATCACCTACACCATCATCGTCAGCAACCCCGGCCAGAGCCACGTCGTGGGTGCCGTTGTCTCCGACGTGATTCCCTCCGACATCGGCGCGGTGAGTTGGACGTGCAGTGCGTCGAGCGGCTCGGCCTGCACGACCAGCGGCTTCGGCGACATCGCCGATACGGTGACCTTGCTCGCCGGAGGCAGGCTCACCTACACCGTCACCGGCACGCTCTCACCCGGCGCGCCGGCCACGCTGGTGAACACGGCCACCGTGACCGTTTCCCCGGGTATCACTGACGTGGCACCGGCCGACAACACCGCGGTGGATATCAACATCCCGCTCTCGCGGGTCAATCTGAGATTGAGCAAGAGCGGTATACCCGCCACGGCCGCGCCCGGCGGGGCCATCACCTATACCATCGTCGTCAGTAACAGCGGCGAAATTGAAGCCACTGGCAGCGTCGTTTCCGACACATTGCCGGAGAACACCTCCTTCGTGCCCGGCAGCATCACACTCGATCCGCCCGGCGCCGGGATGCCGGGCACGGCTCCGCCGATCCTGGCCTCGGGCCTGACGATCCCCGCCGGCCAGGAGGTGACGGTGACATTCGTCGTGACGGTCGCCACGCCGCTGATGAGCGGCACAGTCATCACCAACACCGCTTCCGTCACCTGCACGCAAAGGCCCGTGCCGGTCCAGGGCACGGTCACCAACACGGTGATCGGCACGCCGCGGGTCAGTATCGCCAAAGATGGTCCGGCCAATGCCACCGTCGGCAGCACCGCCGTATTCACCTTCACAGTGAGCAACCCAGGCAACACGCCGCTACGCAACGTGACCGTGCAGGACAACGTCGCGGGGCTGGCCGTTTACATGAGCGGCGACGACGGCGACGGCTGGCTGGAGTCGCACGAGACCTGGATCTACACCGCCGGTTACGTCGTACAACCCGACGATCCCAACCTGCTGACCAACACGGCCACCGTCACGGCCACCGATGCCCTCGGTGTCCCGGCGAGCGCGAGCGCCAGCCACACGACCGATGTGGCCTTCGCGCCCGTCTTGACGATTACCAAGAGCGGGCCACCGTGGGGTGGAGCCGGCCAGACACTCACCTTTACCTTCACCGTCTCGCACACCCCCACGAGCGACGGCTCGCCGGTCGGCAATCTCGCGGTGAGCGATAGCCTCGCCGGCACAGCGACCTACGTCGGCGGCGATGGCGACGGCGATGGCCGGCTCGACCTGGGGGAGACGTGGACATACACCGCTAACTATACCGTGCAGCCTGCCGACCCCGACCCGCTACCCAACACCGCGACGGTCACCGGCACGGACGGCGATGGCGACCCGCTCAGCGCCTCGGCTACCCACAGCACGCCTATCGCCCGGCTGGTGGCGAGCAAGTCGTCACAGGACGCCAACGACCCACTGCTGTACCCTGGCGACACGCTGATCTACAGCGTGGTCGTGACCAATACGAGCGTCACGCTGATCCAGACGAACGTCACCATCACGGACACCGTTCCGCTTTCGACGACGCTGGTGGGCGGAAGCGCTCAGAGCAACGGGAGCGTGAGCGAACTCGGCAGCACGGTCGTGGCGCGGATCGCGCAACTGACGCCGGGACAGGTGCTCACCCTCACCTTCCGGGTGACGGTCAATCCCGCCACCCACGGTCAGGTCATCGTCAACCAGGCCGAGATTGCCAGCGAGCAACTGCCCAGCCCGCCGCAACCACCGCCCACGACCGATGTCGTCGCCAGCACGGGGCCGGCGCTGACGTTCGCCAAGTGGGCCAGCCCCGAAGCCGCCCGCTCGCGCGATACCTGGACGCAATACCACTTCCAGGTCTCCAACAGCGGGACGGTCACACTGATAGACATCCAGGTGGTGGATAACCGGCTGGGCGTCGTAGGGAACGCCGCCAGTTTGGCCCCGGGCGAGAGCGCCCTGTTCACCCGCTGGGTGCCCATCTCCGCCGACACGTACAACGTGGCGACGGCGACCGCCCAGGCCCCCGGCTACCCGGGCACGATCTCGGCCAGCGACGACGCCTTCTTCGACGTGATCGAGGGGCTATCTCTGGTACTGGACGTCTCGGTCGAGCCCCAGACCATCGCTGCGAGGCAAGTGGTCACTTATGCCTTCACGCTAACGAACACCAGCAGCGACTGGATGGTGAATGGCGTGATCACGGACACGGTGTACGGCGAGATCGCCGGCGGCCTGACGCTGGCACCGGGCGCCGTCTACACGCGGGTGCTGACGAAGCAACCGACCTTCACGACCACCAACACGGCCTTCGCACGCGGTCGCAGCCGTCTGGGCGACGTGGTCACCGCCAGCGACAGTGCCACGGTCATCGTGATCCCGAATCACATCCTGTACCTGCCGTTGGTCGCGCGTCAATACACCGCGATTCCAGACCACACCCTCCATCTGCCGCTGGTGATGCGGCAGACGCCGCCGTAGGGGCAAGGCATCCCACAGATAAGGGGCGGGGTGACCCCGCCCCTATCGGCAACCTGAAGAGTTGCCCCTACCCGGCCAAACGGAAAGAGGCGAGCCAGTGCTCGCCTCTCGTCGTCCTATCCTTCGCGATGCCTAATTCAACCGCCGCACCGCGTCAATCTCGCCGAATTCCGTGCCGCCCGTCGCCGGATAGCGAAAGCGTATCAGGTGGTACGAGTAGCCGGGGGGCGGCGGCGAGGGGACGGCACCGATGTCTATGGCGATGCCGGTGTTCCAATTGGGTGGCGCTGCCGGCGGCGGATACAGGTCATTCGCATCAATTTGCTCGTTCTCCTGTTCGCCGTCTGCGGCGTAAGCATCTACATTCGTCCCGGATACACCGCCCGGAATGCCATCCCACACGAACACGGGATACCAATCCGTGCCGTTCCATGACAGTTCGATGATGATAAAGTCGAGAAGAATACCCGGCAGGTTCGGCCGTTCGTAGAAGACCATATCGTAGCCGGGGCCGTCCATGATGCCCAGCCCGATGCCCAGGTTGAGGGTCAACACGCCCGTGCCGTTGATGTTGGCACAGTTTTCGTCTGGCGCTCCTGTCGCATCCGAGCAATTGTCCGCGACCACGCCACTGCACTCGTAGGCTGCCGGATCAGGATACTCGTACGGCGTGATGTCGTATGGCTGCGCCGAGGCGATGTTGCTCGGCGACGACTCGTGGCTCCCGGTGTCGAAGGCCGTGATGTAGTAGGAATAGACGGTGCCATTGCTCAGCGGCAGGTCCAGGTAGCGCGTGGTGATGGGAAGCGTGGCGTGAAGGGCAAACGGCAGCAAGCCCGTGGTGCTCGAATACAGGCGGTATCCGGCCAGGTCCGGCTCGGAGTTGGGGTCCCAGCCCAGGAGGATCTGGGCGTTGCCAGCAGCCGCGCGGAGGTTCTGCGGTGGCGCAGGCGGCAGGTCCGGCGTAGGTGAAGGCGTATAGGTAGCCGTCGGTGGTATCGGCGTGAAGGTAGCCGTCGGTGGCACCGGCGTGTTGGTAGGCGGCAGCGGCGTGTTGGTCGGCGGTACTGGCGTGTTGGTGGGCGGCAGCGGCGTGTTGGTAGGCGGCAGCGGCGTGTTGGTAGGCGGTAGCGGTGTGTTGGTAGGCGGTAGCGGTGTGTTGGTAGGCGGTACTGGCGTGAAAGTAACGGTGGGCCATGGCGTCAATGTCCGCGTAGGCGTGGGGGGCCTGGTGGGAGTGGGTGTCCACGTAGGCGTGCCGGTAGGGGTCGGCGTCCGCGTGGGCGTGGGACACGGCGTGGCCGTAGGCGGCACACGTGACGGCGTCGCGCTGGGCGGCGGCGTCGTGACCTGCGCGATCTCTTGGGTCGGATTAAAGACCACCGGAGGCACGACGAATGGCGTCCCCACAGGGGTGAGCAGGCTCGCCTCATCCCACGGCAGGGGCGTGAGTGCCTCCGCGCCGAGTGGCTGAACAGGCTCCTGCCCGGCAGCGGTCACGTCGGGGTTCAGTCTGGAGAGCATGTCGGCACGGAGCAACTTTTCACGAAAGGGCCTCACCGCCACCTGGGCCGCGGCCAGCAGGCACAGGAACCCCAACAGCAGCAACAGGATGAACAGCAACAACTCGCGCCACTCACGCCTGCGATTGGTGTGAGAGTTCCGGTCAGACATGTCGCCCACTTTCTGCGATGCTCGGCCAATCTACCAGGTAGGTCGGCTGTCTAGAGGGGCAACGCCGGGAGGATCACGCTGAATGTGCTGCCGGCCCCTTTCCGGCTGGCGACACGCACTTCTCCCCCATGCGCTTCAACGATGGCTTTGGTCACATAGAGTCCGAGGCCGACGCCCCGCACTTCGCCATATGTCGCCTCCGTGACCCGGTAGAAGCGTCTGAAGAGACGCTGTTGATCTTCGGGTGAAATGCCAATCCCTGTATCTACGACATCAAGGATCACTTTGTTATCCCGCGCGGACAGGCGCAGGGTCACACTTCCACCGGTCGGGGTATACTGCCAGGCGTTACGCACCAGGTTGATGATCGCCCAGCGCAGTCGTCGTGCATCTGCGCTGACCCTGGGCAGATCCGTTGGGGCTTCGATCCTGAACGCCAGAGACTTCTCAACCATCTGCGGTTGCCAGTCTTCGGCGATCTCCCTGACCAGATCCGCCAACTGGACGGGGCGAGGGAGCAGTTTCAGGCGGCCATCTGCCTCGATCTCGGAGAAATCCAGCAGAGAGTTGATCATGGCCACCAAGTTATCGGTGTGGCGGACGATGGTCTCCAGAGCCTCACGCTGCTGTTGGTCGAGCGTCGTGCCGCTGCTGAGCATCAACTCGCTGTAACCCTTGATCGCTGTCAACGGTGTGCGCAACTCGTGCGAGACGTGGGCCACGAAGGCATCCTTGAGCTGTTCGGCCTCTACTTCGGCCGTCACATCCCGCAACACGATCACCGTACCCAATAACTCGCCATCGCTCATGCGCACCGCCGCCGAATGGACGCTGACTACCCTTCTGCCCACCTGGAAACGCCGGCGCTCCAAGAGCCACGGGCTAAGGGGGAGGTCCGCGGACTGCTCCGATTGAGTCAGGGATAACTCGCGCAATGGGCTGTGCACAAAGTCGGAGGCCATGTCCTGTAGCAGTGTCTCGGCTGCGGAGTTCAAGGGGATGAATTCTCCCTCCTTGTTCTCCAGCACTACGCCGTCGCCGATGCTGGAAAGGATAGCGCGTAGACGGCTCAGGGTCTCTTCGAGCGTACGGGTACGATCGGCCAACCGGTGAGTCATTTCGTCAAAGGTCGCGGCAAGAGTCCCGATCTCGTCCGTACTGATGATGCCGGTACGTTGCTCCAGATTCCCATCGGCCACCGCCTGCGAGACACGTACTAGCCGGTTGAGCGGGCGCGTGATACGCTGGGCGATCAGGTAGCCCATCACGACAACGCCCGCCACTGCGGCAGTAAAGACCAATGCATACGTGTTGCGGTTGGTAACGCCGGCCTGCACGACAAAGTTCGAAGGCAGGGCCACAGTGAACACGCCCAGTCGCCCGCTCCCGATGCGCAGAGGCCCGCGAGCCAAGCGGTAGGGACGACCACGAATCTCGACGTTCTCGCCCAGACTGGAGTCCATGCTGTTCAGGACGCGCTCGTACGTGTCGGGCGGGATCGAGAGTGCCTCCAGTAGCACTGCTGCCTCGGAAGGGCGTTCGCCAAGTGTGAAGGTAGAAGCAATGGCGCGGCCACCATCCGTGTGGATCACGACGTGGGCCAAAGAGGAGGACTGGAAGCGCGGGAGCAACGTATCGAGCGAGGTGCCGACGACAGCCACGCCGGCTACGCCGGTACCTCGTGGGACGAGGAGAGCGGTGAAGTAATAGTAGCGCCCGTCTGCCGGATGCACCCCCAGGCCGCGTGTAGGGAGCGCATTGCGATCCCCCTGCGCAAGCAGCGCCCGCACCATCCACGGCGGCGCACTGAACTGTGTCCCGAGGGTCTCTAGCGTGCCATCCTCTTGCCGCAATGCGTGCAGGACTTCCTGGCCCTGCGTGTCAAAGACAACAAGGCATTCGACTGCCCCCACGGAGGCGATTGGCAGAGCCAAGCCTGCGACTTTTTCGCGATCGCCGGCCTGTAGCGCATCGGCCAGGCCAACCGTGAGAGCCACCGCACGCGCCGACTGCGCCTGATCCAGTTCCTGACGCACCAGGCTATCGGAAACCGCGCGTCCTGCCTCAAGCACCTGATTGGTCAACCGCTCATCGAGGGAACTGAAGACGAGGTTGGTCACCACATAGGTGCCGACGATAGCCACGGCCAAGGTGAGGAGCAAGTAGGGTAGGATGATCTTGCTGCGGATATTGAGGAGCAACATGCGGCGCCACCGCCTCAAACCGGGGTGCTGTTCTACGTCATGGTTCTGTGCCACCGCGTCCTCCAATTCAGGGCATGGCAAAGTAAGCCAATGCCTGACGCACTCGCTCCTCGATGGGCAATTCCTCATCCCGCGGCAGGCTCTGCAGCGCCGCCTGTGCCTCGACCAGGCTGAAGCCTAGAGCCGTAAGGGCGGCAATGACCTCGGCGTCAACATCGCTCAACAGAGGGGCGGTTATGACTCCAGAGGGGATCAGTTTGTCCTTGAGATGGAAAATGATCGCCTTGGCAGTTTTGGGTCCGATACCCGGTACCCGGGTCAGGATACCGTGCTCTTCCTGCGTCACAGCCTGACGGAGTGTATCTGGCGAAACGGCACTGAGCACGGCCAGCGCGACCTTCGGCCCAACCCCGGAGACGCCCAACAGCAATCTGAACAACGCCTGTTCCTCTTCGGTAAGGAAGCCGTAGAGCGCCAGGTCGTTCTCGCGGATGTGCAGGTGGGTGAACAGTTCTATCGGCTGGCCCACGCCGTCTATCCGCGCCAACACGCCGGAGGGCACATGCACCTGGAATCCAATCCCTCCGACGTTGATGACCACGGCCCCTTTCCCGGCGCTCCATACCGTTCCACTGAGTCGAGCGATCACTGGCCGTTTCGCTTTTCGTCACGGTGCGAACAGATGGACGCATAAGCCTACGAACGAGGAGAAGCCGATACGTCCACCCGTTCGTTCGTCCACTGAACCAGGCGCGCCGAATGCAGATGACAGATAGCGACTGCCAACGCATCAGCCGCGTCATCCGGGCGCGGCGCCTCCCGCAACCCCAGCAGCAGCCGCACCATCTCTTGCATCTGTGCCTTAGCGGCACCCCCGTATCCCGTCACGGCCTGTTTGACCGCGAGCGGACTGTACTCGGCCACGTCAAGACCGGCGTCCGCCAAGGCCAGGAGTGCCACGCCACGCGCCTGGCCGACGCTCATCGCGGTGCGCACGTTGCTGCTGAAGAAGAGTTCTTCCACGGCAGCAGCAGAAGGCTGCCACTCTGCCACCAGTGCCCGTATTCTCCGATAGATGGACTGCAAACGTGCAGGCAAAGACTGGTCGGACGGCGTCCGGATCGCTCCGAAGGCGACCGGCTTCAACTCGGTGCCTACTTCCTCGACGATGCCGTAGCCCGTGATGGCGACGCCGGGGTCAACGCCAAGCACGCGCATCGCTCGTCAGGAGGCCGACGCCTCGTACTTGGACATGACCTCGTCGGTAATGGACAGGTTGGAGTAGACCTGCTGGACATCGTCCAGTTCTTCGAGCGCCTCGATGACGCTCATGACCTGCATGGTCTCCTTCTCGCCCAGTTCCACCATCGTCTTGGGGGCCATCGTCAACTCGGCAGTCTCGAATTCGATGCCCGCATCCTGCAACGCTTGCCGAACGGCCTGGAACTTTTCCGGCACGGCGTAGATCTCGATGAGATCATCGCCGAATATGACGTCATCCGCCCCAGCCTCTACCGAGATCTCAAAGATCGTGTCTGGGTTCAACCCATTGGGGGCAATGGCGATATAGCCCTTGCGCTCGAACTGCCAAGCCACGGCGCCGGCCTCGGCCATGGTGCCGCCCTGGCGGGTAAGGGCACGACGGATTTCGGAGACAGCGCGGTTGCGATTGTCAGTCAGTACCCGCACCAGCAGAGCGACGCCGTGTGGCGCGTACCCTTCATAGGTCGCCTCGGCCAACTCTTCGCCTTTGAGTTCGCCGGTGCCGCGTTTGATGGCCCGTTCGATGTTTTCCTTGGGCATGTTGGCGGCGCGGGCCTTGTCAATCGCCAGGCGCAGGCTAAAGTTTGCATCAGGATTCCCTCCACCTTCGCGCGCCGCGATGGTGATCTCTCGACCCAGGCGGGTGAACAGTTTCCCGCGCTTGGCATCGGTCGCGGACTTTTTGTGCTGAATGGTCTTCCACTTGCTATGACCAGACATACCTCTTCCTCCACTGCTCTCTGTCTGCTGTCTAGATTATACCACTGCGTACCCAGGTTTTGCAAGCGGCACACAGCGCAGCCAAGGACTTGGTCCGTTACACGTGAAATTCTTGAGTGGCGCACCAAAGCGCTGGGGTAGGGGCGGGGTAACCCCGCCCCTACCAGGGTCATCCCATCACTTTGGCGCGCCTACAATTCTTGCACAACGAGCAAGAATTTCTACCAAAGGACACTGCGGTTACACCAGTTCTCGGTACAAAACTGGCCTGTCCTGATGCATCGGCGAGCGGCATAGGGATGCCGCTCTACAGGTTTTGATAGGGATGCCGCTCTACAGGTTTTGAGATAGTTTCTTATGTCCTTCGTGGTGTTTGGCTCCGCTATCAACCATTCCTCCCAACCGGCTGCCCACAAAGTCGCGCTGTCCACGCAGAAACGCTGCAATGTCCATCGGCCGCTTGCCGGCCAACTGCACCCGCTCCAGACGCAGCGCCCCCTCACCTGTGGACACGATCACACCATCGGCCAGGGCGAGCACGGAACCCGGCGCTGCCTCTCCCCGCCAAGTGGGTATCGGCAGGGCCCGCAACACTTCAAGTCGTTGCGCCCGCCAGAATGTGAAGGCGCCGGGCCAGGGATTGAACGCGCGCACCCGCCGATCCAACTCGACCGCCGGACGGGACCAATCGAGCAGGCCGTCTTCCTTGCGTAATTGCCCTGCCCACGTCACCCCGTTCATAGGCTGAGGACGTGGCATCAGAATCCCTTCCAAGTACAAGGGCAGCGTCTCCACCAAGAGATCGGCTCCCAAATGCGCCAGTCTTTCCTCCAACGTCGCGCGTGTGTCACTGAACCCAATCGGTTCCTCGCGCTGGGCCAGAATCGGTCCGGTGTCCAACCCGGCGTCCATCTTCATGATCGTCACGCCGGTCACATCGTCACCGGCCAGGATGGCGGCGGCAACCGGCGCCGCCCCACGCCAGCGCGGCAACAGCGAGGCGTGAACATTGAGGCAACCATACGGGGGCAAATCCAGTACATCCTGGCGTAGAATCTGGCCGAAAGCCGCCACGACAACGAGTTCCGGACGCCAGGCAGCCAGTTGTGCAATCGCTTCCGGCTCACGCAGTGAACGCGGTTGCATGAGTGACAAGCCGTATTCCAATGCCACCCGCTTGACAGGTGAAGGCTGTAACTGACGTCTGCGTCCGGCTGGCCGGTCTGGCTGTGTGACGACGCCGACCACCTGGTGCGTGCCAATCAGTGCTTCGAGCACCGGCACAGCAAACTCGGGGGTGCCCATAAAGACGAGTCGCGCCATGACCGAGGTCATTTTAGCATGGCTCGATTCAGGGGGCAAACCGGCTTGAAAGTGCTAACCGCCTTCCACCAACTTTTTGAGATTCGCCAGGCTACGGCGGATGGCGCGGCGGGCAGAGCCCCGCCCCCCCAGCGCATCTCCAATCCGGGCAAGCAAGCCACGCGGGCTGTACTCCCAGATCACAGTGACCCGTGTGCCCATGGCTGTCGCGCTAAACTCCCAGGTTTCGGTGCCGGATTTGAACGGGCTACTCGGAGCAGCGTCGAGCACTCTCACCGTCGAACCGAGTGGATACTGAAACCGGACATACTCGCCATCCCAACTGAAAAGGGCCCCACCCGCCTGGCCAATGTCGAATCGGACGAGGGTTCCCTGGCGCACCGGCTTGGACGTAAGCAATTCTACGCGTGTCACCCGCTCATCCCAATCGGGTCTTTTTTCCGGCTCATGGCAAAAACGGAAAACGTTTGCCGGAGCGGCTGCAATTTCGACACTCTCCTCAATACGAGCCATGCTTCCCTCCTGCGATCGGGGCTCTCACTGTGATATTATACTATAACCCACGCTTTGCGGCGAACCGAGCAGTGGTCCGGTTAGCGAGACAGGCGCCCCCCTTGTACAACACGAGGCCCTTGCAGGTGCAAGAGCCTTGCGCATGCGATCAGATTATCCCTCCTGGAGAGTAACCACTCCATCACGCACCTGCACCCAATCGCCGGTGTGGACACACGAGATGTCCACCTGGTCCACCATCGGGATTTCGGCGATGATGGCGCCAACGGCCACGACGGGGTCGGCCTGGGCATTGATGATGGCGGCCGGGGCGAGGCCATTGCGCGCCAGGCGGTAGAGCGTGTAGGAGCCGACGGTGCTGCCCTTGCCGGTGGGAAAGACGAGCACGCGGCCAGCAACACATTCGCCGGCAAGCGGATGCCCGGCCTCGATCACCACGCCGGTGTCCGGGTCTACTCCGCCCAGGAAGCCAATGGGCTCGGAGGAGACGAGCGCCTTGCCTGCGGCGCAGCCAGATTTGACCACGCGGGCAAGAACACGGATTTCATGACAGCAACGGATCATAGATCATAGGCGCAGGAACACAGGGCGGATGGCGGTGTCGTAAAAGTTGGTCAAGACGCCCAGACGGATGCCCTGGTGGAGCATCCAGTCCTTGAGGTTATGCACACTCACGCGCTCCGACGGTCTTTACGAAAAGAGCTGCGGCCGGTGGATGCTTTCCAACCGGGGCGCTACTTTGCACTCGACTATTGTCCTGTAATCCGGGTTGCATCGAATGCCTCGATGTTCCATAGATCCAGGAACTCACCGGGGTCCAGGATCACGCCACTCACACCCGGCCTCACGGCAACCGCCTTGGGAGCGAAGTAGAGCGGCAGTACCGGCAGGTCGTAGGAGAAGATGCGCTGAGCCTCGGTATGGGAACGCACGTAGTCGTCTGTCCCCGGCAGTGCGCTCAGAGCCGCCTGACAGACCGCATCGTACTCGGCACTGGCATAGCCGGGATCGTTGGTCGCGGCCATCCACCAATTCTCCGGCCCGGGGATTTGCGAGGACAGATAGAAGCCACACGGTATGTCGAGGCCATTGAGCCAGGAGAAAAGCGCCAGGTCGAACTGGCGACCGAAAATCGGGCTATCAGGGCCGTCTGCCAAAAACTCCTCGGGCGGGAGGTACTCCACCGCCAGGCCGATGCCGCAATCTGCCAGGTTCTCGGTCAAGATGCGTGCTGCCCGCTCGTGCGGCAGGTAATCGCTGATCGTGAGCAGGGTGACGGTGAAAGGCGTGCCGCTGGCGACACCGGCTACACCGTAAGCCTCCCGTATCCCATCCCCATTTTCATCTCGCCAACCTACTTCCTCCAGCAACGAGCACCCACCGGCCGGGTCGTAGTGCCAGCGATGCAACGAATGGGCCGCATGGAGCGGGTGCCAGGGGGCAATGTACGTATCGGCGACAGCGCCCTCACCGTAGAGCGGTGCCTCGCGTGCGATACGCTCGCGGTCCACACACTGCGCGATAGCCTGACGCACCCGCACGTCGCCAAAGAAGTCTGGGCGGCGCACCCAACTTGCCGGCTTGATGCCAAAGTCCAGGTGCTCCCACTCGCTGCTGGGCGATGAGACCAGTTGCGCCCGACCGTCCCTGACGGCTGCCAGCAGCAGTTCCATGTCGTTGTTCTCGATCACGTCCTGGGTGATAAGGTCACATTTGCCGGCCGCCATCCAGTACAGCGCCTGGCGCAGATCGCGCACGAAGCGAAAGGTGACCCGGTCGAGATAGGGCAGGCCCTCGGCCGCGCGGAAGTAGTACGGGTTGCGCACCAACGTGATGTGATCGCCCGCTACCCAGTCCTCGACAACAAAGGCCCCCCACCCCACCGGCTTACGCCGCGTGATCTCGGCATTGAGCAGGAATTCAGCCGTGAGTTGCCCCCACAGATGGCGAGGCAACGGCGGGTAAAGGTTCTGGAAGTAGAAATTCTGCAGGGGATAGCCATAGAAAAATGCCCTATCACTGTAGCCGGGGATACTCGTCCAGACAATAGTGCGCTCATCTACCGCATCATACCTCTGGGTACGTTCCAACAGCCATCGCTGCTGCGCGGTCAGATTAGAGGTCTCACCCAAGTCTTTGGCCAATTCGTATGAATATCGGGAATCGTCGGCAGTGAGCGGCTGACCATCGGACCAAGTGAGGCCGGCACGCAGGGTGAATGTCACGACCATCTGTGTCATCGTGACCGTCTCGCCATCCTCAAACACGACTTCCTGGCCGCTCGCATCAAGGACGGTAACTCCGGCGAGCAGGTCAACAGCCAGTCCATTCACATCTACGACTTTGGTCCCTCCACGCACCCTGACGGTGTGCAACGCGGCATCGCCGTCAGCAAGACTCGGGACCTTTTCCAGGATCACCGGCTGGAATTGATGCGAACGCGTGTCAAACGGGCCGTCATAGATGGCCTCGAGCACCATACTAGCAGCGCGCGAGGGGCCGCCGTAGACGAAGAGTGTATTGGGTTCTTCCGCCTGACAGATGGTGAATTCCTTGGGGGGCAATGGAGTTGGCGCATCGGTAGGGATGGAGGTGGGAGAGACCGGCACAGACGCGGGAGGTTGTATGGTAGGTACTAGCGAAGGGACTATGAAAGTGGAGGCGGGGTCATGAGCGATCCACAAGGCGCCGAGAAATGCCAATACCCCAAGCGCTAAGATGGCGAGAGACCACTTGTTGCGCATCGCGGATGGACTCCTGAATCAATATGCCCGCCCGAAAATGGCCCGCTCGCCGGCCTCTTTTCCGCAGTGAATACACTTGCCTTTCCCGCCCTCCTGCTCCAGCGGGATACAGCGCACAGTGGCCTTGGTGTCTTCCTTGATCTGCGCCTCGCAGGCGGCATCCCCGCACCACCAGGAGTAAGCGAAGCCTTCTTCCACAGCCTGCCGGAATTCGGCATAATCGTGTGGGTCGTAGGTATGCGCTTGGCGGAACTCGAGCGCGCGGCGGTATAGATCGGCCTGGATCGTCACCAGCATCTCTTGCACCGTGCCCGACAGGCTCTCCAACGGGACGCTGCTCTTGCCGGCGCGGCCAGGCACGTCACGGCGAGCGAGTGTCACCTGTCTCTGCTGCACATCGCGCGGGCCGAGTTCGATCCGCAGCGGCACACCGCGCATCTCCCAATCATTGAACTTCCAACCAGGGGAGACCTCCTCTCGGCTATCCACACGTACGCGCACGTCGTCACGCAGCAGGGCCTCGACTTGAGTGGCAGCCTGCATCACAACGGCGCGTTCGTCGTCGCTCTTCCAGATGGGGACGATGACCGTTTGAATCGGCGCCAGTTTCGGCGGCAGGATCAGCCCCTGGTCATCGCCGTGTACCATCACCACGGCCCCCACCATGCGCGTGCTCACACCCCAACTGGTCGTCCAAGCGTATTGGAGTTCGTTGTTCTCGTCCAGGAACTTGATGTCGAACGCTTTAGCAAAGTTCTGTCCCAGGAAGTGGCTGGTGCCGGCCTGGAGGGCTTTGTAGTCCCCCATCATCGCCTCGATGGTGTAACTGGCCACGGCGCCGGCGAACTTTTCGCTCTCGCTCTTGCGCCCGGCGATGACAGGGATGGCGGCATCCTCGACGGCGAACTCGCGGTAGATTTCGAGCATCCGCAGTGTCTCCTCTTGCGCCTCCTGGGCCGTGGCATGGGCCGTATGCCCTTCCTGCCAGAGGAACTCGGTCGTGCGCAGGAACAGGCGCGTGCGCATCTCCCAGCGCACCACGTTGGCCCACTGGTTGATCAGCACGGGCAGGTCGCGGTAGGATTGGATCCACCTGGCGTACATGTGGCCGATGATCGTTTCCGAAGTGGGGCGCACGACCAGGGGCTCTTCCAACTGTTTGCCGCCGCCGATGGTAACGACCGCCAGTTCGGGTGAAAAGCCTTCCAGGTGCTCTGCCTCCTTTTGGATGAAACTTAGCGGGATGAAGAGCGGGAAGTAGGCGTTGACGTGACCGGTGGCCTTGAAGCGCCAATCCAGGCCCGCTTTGATGTTTTCCCACAAGGCATAGCCATAGGGCTTGATCACCATGCAGCCCTTGACGGGGGCATAGTCGGCCAGATCGGCCATTTGGACGACGTCGGTGTACCAGCGAGCATAATCTTCACTACGAGGTGTGACTTTCATGGCTCCTCCGCCGGTTCAGAGGTTTGCTGGGGCACGGCACACACTGCGGCCTCCGCGCTCTCTTCTTCGTCAGTTCGCCCAACGCTCAAGCGAGCCAGCATTTCGCGGATGGCGTGCCACACACGCTTGAGCGGCCGGGTGGTGTAATGTTCGGCAAAGTGCTCGGCGGCCTGTTCCGTGCTCAACTCCGGGCCACACTGTTCACGCAGGAAATGCTGATGATCCATGATCCACAGGTAGAGATCGGCTTCAGTGCGGCCGGGAAAGTCGGCCAGGATACCCTTTTCGCGGATGATCTGGACGAGCGGCAGATAGAGGTTATCATACCAGTCACAGACCGCCTCGTCCTCAGGGATGGGGCGTTCCTGTTCCAGGCCCATAAAGTAGCGATGCACGGCAATGTGTTCCAACAGCCGCTCATACCCACCGCCGATGGTGAACTCGATCCGCTGATCGGGTCGCAATTCGTCCAGCCGCGTACGCTCGAGGAAATGGGCATATTCGCCCATGATTTCCAGATCGTTGGCATCCAGGTCGGCCTCTACGGGCACGCGCACTCTAGCCTCGATCACCTCAGCATCCACGAACTTGGCACCGCGCTCTCGTGCCACCGAAACGCGATGGTTGCCATCGAGGACGAAGTAGACCTCGCCTACCTTGTACAATTTGACCGGCGGCAGGCTGACATCATCGTAATGTGCTCTGGCGATGGAGCGCCAACGGTCTGCCGTCTCGCCCTGCACAGGCATAAAGGCGCGGTCAAAGTCCTTGTAGCGCCCCACGCTGCCGACAATTCGGTCCACCGGCACTGTCTGGATGCCACGGTAGACCTGTCCGCGGATGCCCAGTTTGTCGCGCACTTCGTTCCACGAAAGCAGGCGGTTGGGGCGGCGACTCAGAAATGCAGAGACCTCATTCCAGAAGGCCTTGCGCCGTGCGTCACTGTAATCCACCTGCGCCAGGCTTTCACTCAGTCTGCTCATCGGGCATCCTCCAATTCGATGATGCGATAAGGATAGACATTGATGATCTCGGTGTCCAGGTAACAGGTGCGGTAGGTCTCCTGCCTGTAGAGATGCTGATGTCCGTGCAACAGGTAGCGCGGACGGAAACGGGCCATAAATCCGAGCAGCGCCTTGAAGCCACGGTGTGGCAAGTCATCTCCATCGTGAATACCGAACGGAGGCGCGTGCGTGATGAGCACATCCAGGTAACGTCCGTGCCGTACGCGGTTCATCCATAGGGCCGGCGTCATCCGCAGGATCTTGGCCGACATTTCGGCCTCGGTGTACTGGTAAGGCGCATACGGCTTGTAGCGGAACGACCCTTCCAGACCGGCGAGCAAGATTCCCCTGGCCATGGCGGTCCTGCCATCCAGATTGACCCAGCCATCCGGCCGCGTCAGCGTGTGGCCGCTGGCCAGGTGCTCATCGCGGTCGTGGTTGCCGTGCACAAAAAAACACGGCGCGTTCAGCATGGACATGATGTACTCCAGGTAGGAATAGGGCAAGTCGCCACATGAGAGCACTAGTGCCACTTCGCCGAAACGCTCGCGGATACTTGGACTGTAAATGGCGCTGGACACGTCATCGCTGATGGCAAGGATTTTCACCGGTCCGTCCTTTTGACCAATCCCGCCCATAGTTGACCGTCAATTTGTCGAGAATCGCCTGTTCCAGGTCTATGCCGGTCAGGTAGGCCAATTGTAGCAGGTAAAGCGCTACATCGGCCAGTTCTTCGGCACGGGCCTCGCTTTGGGCCTGTTCGCCCCACTGGAAATGTTCCAACACCTCGGCGGCTTGCAGCGCGCGAGGTAGCGATGTTGCGCGGCGTCTGGGGGCAGGGCGAATCGTCGTCGTACCAGCCCATTGTCGCCACGAAGCGGTTCATCTCGTCAGTTCCTGGATCGTCTTCACGGTCACGAAAAAGCCAGCCTCACGCGCGGTCTGGAAGGCTGGCGGGTTGCCATTCCGGGCGCATTTCCACGCACTCACGCGGTGCGCACACCGGCCCCCTGAGGCTGGCAGTATACAATGAATGAGTCAAGATGTCAAAGTGGGGATGCTTTCTGGCCACCTGGACGGACGGCAAGACTCTGGCAGATCAGCCCGCATCCGTAGGAGATGTGTATGATGATGATGCTGAACAGGACCAGCAGCAGCACACTCCCGGCTACTCTCCGGTGTTTCAGGCCGAGGTAGATACTGGTCGAGAGCACTAACGCGAGATACATCACCACCGGCAGCGCGACCCACGCGCCCAACTTCCACCACAGCGCCGGTAGCAACGTCACGTACACCCACCCGAGCGCAGGCGCGAGGAACACGAGGTTGGCGGAAGGAAACGTCCTCATAATCTGCCGTATACGGCCTCTCCCGTAAGCGAAGAACTGCCGGGCCAGGGTGGTCAGCGAACGACGCTGAGCACGCCAGATGGGCAGATGAGGATCGTACAAGAGCAGATTCCCGTGTCGCTGCAAACGGCTGACCAATTCCGTCTCTTCGTTGGGGAACAGGTCCTCGCGAAACCCTCCGACGGCCCAGAAGACGTCGCGCCGCACGCTCAGGTTGCAGCCGATCAGTTCCTTTTCGGTAGCGGGGCGACAACGGCCTACCTGCGCGTAGCGGGCACGCATCGTCCACGCGCCCAGATGTGTTCCCAGAGCATAGCCGATGCAGCGCGATAACAGGGGTTCACTGTCGGGTGTAAGGGCCGGACCTCCTACGGCGTGTGTGTTGGGATTGCGGTAGTGGGCAGCCAGGCGCCGCAATGTGTCCGGCGCGACGACTGAATCGTCGTCGAGGAAGTACAATACGTCGCCATTAGCGCGGCGAGCGGCCTCATTGCGCTGCCGGGGCGGGCAATCTCCTTCCACGACGATGATTTCCAGCCAATCACGCCCCGGCCCCACCGGCCAGAGCCGCTGCGCCAGCAAGCGGCAAGCAGCGCGGTCGCCGCAGCGCAGCGATTTGGCGACGATGGCGCCGGCGCCGCGCGCGTAAGCCGCCTCGCGGCGTAACGCCTGACGCAGATCGTACTGCTGTACGTGCCAGACCACAATTCCGGGGTCGTATACGGCCAATCCGCCACGGCGCAGCACGCGGTAGACCAGGTCCACGTCGTTGCAGCCCCAGCCACGCGGCGAGGCGGGGCCCAGCATCTCGTCCAGGCCGCCCGCGTCGAGCACGGCCCGAAGACGGAAGGCCATGTTCCCGCCATATCCCAGCCGCCAGATTTCCTGGGAATTGCGTGGCGACCAGCGCCGCCGTCCTGTCAAGACGGCGACTGGGAGCGCCTGGGATGACGAACTGAGCGGCAGGAAAGGGCCGAACACTGCCACGACCTGCGGGTTGGACGCGAACTCCTCGGCCAGCCGCGCCAACCAGTTTGCCGCCGGGCGACAGTCGTCGTTGGTCATCGCCACGACCTCACCGCGCGCCAGTTGCAGCGCGACGTTCTGCGTGTGCGACGACCCCACCGCGTCGCTGCGCACGTAGCGCAGCGACGCATCGAGAACAGCCGCGCGTTGAACGACGGCTGCCGTTTCACCGTCCCGGCTCTGGTCCACGACGACAATCTCGCGCTGCGGGTAGTCGTTGGCTCGCAGGCAGGCCAGGCAGTCAGCCAGGAGTTTCGGGCGGTTGCGGGTGGGGAGAATCACCGAGATGAAGGGGGCGGTGGACACGGGCTCATCATCCCGGCCGCGTGTGCACGTAGAGCCATAGGGAGCCGGCAGCGTACAAGGCGACGATGCTCCATACGACCCAGCGGGGCAGGCGAGCCAAACAGGCGGCAGCCAACGTAGTCAGGGGAAAGACCCACGGAAAGAAGTAACGAGCGATTTCGAAAAAGCCCTGGCTGCGGACAGTGGGCTGCGAGAGCAGTTGGTCTATCCAAGTGAAAGAGATGTAGGATGCCGCCACGGCCAACATCCACAGCGCGGCTGCCCAGCGCCAGGAAGAGAGTCCCGAGCTGCTGCGGCCGAGCGCGATCCAACCGGGTATCGCCAGGAACAACGTGGGGAAGCCGATCAGCCACGGCTGAACGATGCGTACCAGGTTGCGTCCCACCATCTGAATGGCAGCACAAAAGTCTACCGCCGGGACGGGGAGACCAGGCTTGCCGATGGCCGGCCCAAACGCGGAACTGACCCGATACACACTGTAGGCGTAACCCACGTCGAGCGGGCGGCCAAAGACGGTTTGATTGTAGGCTGCCAGCGCCCCTAGAGCCAGCACGACTCCCAATGCGAATGCGGCTACTCCGACGCAGGCAGGTTTGCGTTGTGACGCTCGCCAGGCTGCTATCAGCAGATACAGGCCGCACAGCCCGAGCAGCGGCAAGTTGAAGAATCGTACCACCGCCGCCCAGCCCAATGCCAACCCCGCGCCGAACGCCAGCGCTGGCCCGGCGTATCCTGTGGGCTGGCGGAGGATGTACAAGAGATAGAGTGCCCCGCCGATCAACGGCACCGCTCCGCTGGCGAAGGTATCCATCCAGGCATCGCGCAGGGCTATCAGGCTCATCGGCGTGAACAGGAGCAGTGCGACGGCGGCGCATGCCAGGCCTTCGTCGAGCCAGCGCGCGACCAGTGCATACAGCGCCACCGCGGCGAACATGGCCAGCACGGCGTTGGTCAGTTGAGGGACGCCCAGCCACTGGAGCGGCACGGCCAGGAGGGGGAAACCGGGTGCCTTCTCCAGCGCCCAACGGTCGGGCCCCACGTTCACATATTGGGTGAGATGGCCGCCCTGCAGGCGCGCCTGCATGCGCCCGGCGGCCACCTCTTCGTCTGTGACCACCCATTTCCCCTGGGCAAAGTTCTGAGCGGCAAAGGCGTAGGCCCAGGGGTCAGGCATATCCGGTTGGCGCGGCTGGGGCGACGCCTGCACTGTCAACCCTATTGCCAACGCGATTGACAGACCGGCAATCGAGCGATAGGCGGCCTTTGCCCGGCGGCGGGACGGACAGGTTGCTGATGAGGTATGCATATTGACGTTCATTGGGATGTAGTCAAAGTAGTGCAAGCAATTGGCCGCCGGCGCCGGGCGATAAATCGCCCGGCTGAGCAGGGCAAAGCCCGTAAACCGGGCTCAGAGCGCGGTTCACCGCGCTTGCACCTGGATGAGCCGGTGGATTCATCCACTGGCGGTCACAGGTGACGGGCACGCGATGATTGCGGGGGTGCGTAGCCAAAGCTGCTGACCCGGAGCGAAGCGAAGGAGAAGGGGAGGCGGGTCCGAAGCGATCTCCGCCGAGATCGTTTTGCGCCCCTCGAGCATTCGCAATGGGAGTGCCAAAGCGCATATTGTTGTGCCCGTGCCCATAGTTACCGCGCATGGTACCACCACAGGTGATGATAGGTGTGGAAGACCAGGTGCCTCTCGTTGGAAATCCATGGCACCCTGTCCTCGGCCAGTGGCAACTGCAGCCCCACCGTCGCCTCGGCCGGACGCGTGCCGGCATTCACCCCCGGCATCGTAAAGGTGCCCTGGAGGACAAACTGGGCCGAACGGCCAGCGCCGCGGCCGTACCAGACGACGATGGCCTGCCTCAGGTCCAGTCCCGCTGCCGGAGGGCCAGATTCTCGGTGGAAGCACCACAACCCCCTTCCGATCTGCCTCAACGAGATTGTCTGGGAAACGCTGCCCGCGCCGATGCGTAACGACAACGTCAGGTCACGGCTCAGGCCGGCGCTCGTGTAGCCATCCGGCAACTCGATCCGGCCGATGAGCGTGAAGGCGGCGCGGTCGCCCTGATATTCCCACCAGTGGATCGTGGCGTGCTCGATAGCAAGCTTTTTGAATATGGGTTGCACCCTGATCCTGGCACTGTCGCTGCCCACGCCGCCGTCGTCGTCAGTGACGGTCAGCGTGACGGTGTAGGTGCCGCTGTTGGCGTAAGTGTGCATCGGCGTCAGCGTGCCACTCACCGTCGCTTCATCCCCAAAGTCCCAGGCGATGGTGTGCGCATCAAGCGTGCCAGGATCGGTGAACACGCCGCTAAAGTACACGACCTCCCCCGCGTCCGCCGTCTGATCCGGCCCGACGTCCACAGTCGGCGCGACGTTGCGCACGGTGACCACGAGCGTGTCGCTGCCGACTGCGCCTTCGTCGTCGGTCACGGTCAGCGTGACGGTGTACACCCCGTCGTCCGCGTAGACGTGGGTCGGCGTCAGACCCCCCTCGCTCCCCCCTACGAGGGGGGAAGAGCCGTCGCCAAAGTCCCAGGCGACGGTGTGCGTGTCCCCGGCGTCAGGGTCGCTGAAGGCGCCGGCGAACGAGACGACCGCGCCTTCATCGGCCACCTGATCCGGCCCGGCGTCCACCACCGGCGGCCGGTTCGCGCCAGGTAGGACGGTGATGTAGCCGGGTTTGCTCTCGACGTAGGTGGAGATGCCGACGGTGGTGGTGAGGGTGACGGTGTAGACCCCCGGCGCAGTGTAGACGTGGACCGGATTGGCCCGCTCATGTCGGTAAATAGGTGAAGCCGGGTATCATCAAGGTCCTCAAGAAGTCGGCGGTCACTCGCTTGAGATTATGT
>FWPU01002114.1_pt1 | contig 56541 bp, 50 predicted proteins | sample 2228361 | NCBI WGS metagenome assembly FWPU01 (sample SAMEA103939777, study PRJEB20133) | metagenome | reverse complement strand
TAGTAAATTCAGAGCTATCTTTTTCAATTTGAGAATATAAGTTAAAACAAATAAAAAAATAAACAATCAGAACTTTATACGAATAATTATCTACGTCAAAATATTTCATCTAACTTTATTATTTTTATAAACTATATATAAATGCAAAAGTTTCACTAATGCTATTAGGGTCTTTTTCTTGAGTAAATGTCATAATCTTCCAGTAATAAGTTCTGTATGGCTCTAAAAAAATATAGGGTAAATTTATTTTTATTACCGTATCAACTTTTGTTATATAAAAATCATATTCATAAACAATTCCATATACTGGATTAGTTTGGATAACAAGCTTATAATTTGCAGGTTTTGATACTGCAACAAATTTAAATTCATCTACACGATTTATTATCGAATTATTTTCAGGATACATCAAAACTGGTTTATTCAAAATCATATCTGTTACTGGTAAAGTTGGTTCACTTTTTAATCCGCCTTTGTCCACAGCTACTATAGAATAAGAATAATTTGTAAGTACGCTTAACTTATTATTATCTATATAATAATTATTCACAGTTGTATCAATCATATTTTTTTCTGTTATTTCAACTGAATTAATCGTATCTCTATAGATTTCATAATAAGCAATATCATTATCTAACGATGGGCTCCAATTGATCACAATATAGCATTCATCATTATAATTCTGTGCATTAATTCTAATATACTGAGGGCGTAATGGCCTATAAATGTTTTTGGGTTGTGCACTAACTATAGAACTAAATTTACTTTCTCGATTAAATTTATCTACAGCAGTAATCTTATAATAATATATTGAATCATAATATAGTTTTTGATCCACATAATAATTATCAAAAACGAAATTTATAAATACAAAATTAAGAGTATCATTTACACTGCGATAAATATTATATCCGTAAATATCTGCTTCATTATTATGAAGCCATGATAATCCTACCTGACCATCAAACGCAGCATAGATAATTAAACCAGCTGGAGTAGCTGGAGGTATACCATCGTCATAAGACTCAGTAATTTCCTGTCTTTGGCAGGATAAAAGAAAAATTAGTATAAAAAATAAAACCACACATTTAAAACCTGACACATTCACCTCGTTTGGGTATTTGTACATCATTAAAACCAAGTGATATTAAGTTAGACTTGAAAATCTCCTGCTGAGAATTTTCACCATGTACAAGAAAGATACTTTGCAATCTGCTTTTATCAAATATTGAACAATATTCCATTAATTCATTTGCATCCGCATGTGCACTATACGAATCAATTACAATTACTTCTGCATTTAAATTATATTCATCACCAAAAATTTTTACTACTTTTTCTTTTTCAACAAGTTTTCGCCCAAGTGTATTAGTAGCCATATAACCAACTATTAATATAATATTTGCTGGGTTTTCGATATTATTAGCAAGGTGATGTAGAACTCGTCCAGATTCACACATTCCGGAACTTGATATAATAATGCATGGTCCACTTAATGAATTTAATTTTTTTGATTCTTCAACATCAGAAATATATTTTAATTTATTAAAACCAAAAGGATCTTCATGCTTCATTATAAACTCACTGATTTCAAAATCAAAACATTCTACATGCATTCTATAAATATCTGTAGCATTAACAGATAAAGGGCTATCAACATAAACTGGAATTGCGGGTGCTTTATTAGATTCAAAAATTTTATGCATAGAATAAATTAGTTCTTGTGTTCTACCAACACTAAATGATGGGATTATAATTTTGCCTTTTTGCTTTACAGCTTTTTGAATAACCTCTGCTAATTCATTTTCTGATTCCTGAATGTCTTTATGTAACTTCCCGCCGTATGTACTTTCGCAAATAAAAAAATCCACATCCGGAATTTTTTCTGGATCCCTTAGTATAGGCATATTCTTTCTTCCGAGGTCACCTGAAAATCCAAGATTAATTATTGTACCATTTTCGTTAATCTTGAGAAAAATTATTGAGGAACCCAAAATATGACCTGCATCAAAAAATGTGAGAAAAATCCCAGGAGCAATTTCAAATTCTCGGTGATAATTCAATCCAACAAAAGTCATAATTGTAACAATAGCATCTTCCTGAGTATAAAGTGGTTCAAATAAATTTTGTCCTTTTTTCTTTCTTTTCTTATTTACATATTCAACATCTTTTACCTGAATATGTGCTGAATCCTGAAGCATAATTGATGCAAGGTCACGTGTTGCAAAAGTTGAATAAATTTTCCCTTCAAAACCATTTTTTACCAGTGTAGGTAAATTGCCAGAATGATCAATATGAGCATGCGATAAAATAACAAAATCAATTTCTTTCGGATCAAAGTGATCAAAATTCCTATTTAATTCAAATGCTTCCTTTCTTTTACCTTGATATAATCCACAATCAAGTAAAAATTTTTTCCCGCATGCATTTATCAAATGCATTGAACCTGTTACTGTTTGAGTAGCTCCAATAAATTTAATTTCCATATAGTTCTCCTAAAAGAAATGAGAATTGAAAATTTGATAAGATAACTATGTATGAATAATTCGATAATTTTTATAACCATAATAAATTTCTTTTGCGGCTGTTTTAATAACAGTTGCAGTTGGCACCGACAACAGCATACCAAAAACACCAAATAATTCTCCACCAATCATAATTAATATTATTATAATAAGAGGATGCATGTCTGTGCCTTTAGAAAAAACTTTTGGTTGTATATATCCATTGTCGATAACATAAATTATTACAAATAATATTACAATCTTTGGGAACATCGAAAAATTTCCTAACTGAATGATAGATATAATTACTGCAGGTAACCCCCCGATAATAGGTCCAAAGTAAGGAATTAAATGACCTACACCTGCAACAAATCCAATTGAAGCCGAATTACTAATACCTAAAAAGGAAAGACCTACACCAGCCATCGTTCCTACTATAGCTGCATCAAGCAACCAGCTTCTTACATATCTCCCGAGCTGTAACGATATTTTTTTTATTACCCAGTATGATACTTCAAAATACTTATTTGGCATAATGTTAATAATACCTTTTATGATTTTTTTGTTATCTTTTAATAAAAAGAAAGTTATAAATGGTACAACGACAAGAACTGCTATTAAAGAAAAAATACTATAAAGAATGCCAGAAATATTATTAAGCCAGCCAAATAATAGATTCTGAAATTCAAAAGAAATACGATTAAACATATTTTGTGTATTAACAAAAGGGAACAGTTTTTTTACTGTTATTTCTACATTCTTAAATACTAAAGATAAATTCTCAGGAGTAACAATCTTTGCAAGAGTATTAAGCTGGGCAAATACTTTCGGGAAAAAATAAATCGAAGAAATTAAAATCATCGAACCTAATATTAAATAGACAATTAATACAGAAACTAATCTATTAACGCCTTTTTTTTCAATAAAATCTACTACTGGATTAAATATTAAAGCTGCGAAAGATGAAATAATCAAAATAACAATGATATCTGAAAACAATACTAATAAAACAATAATAAATAGGATCAATGATATAGTTAAAAATATTCTCTTAAATAATAAACTTCCAAAATTCATTTCTTAATTCCAGTTTATAATGCGGTTATTTTTTACAAATATAACTATTGCTTTAATAAATAATAATAATTTTTATTTACTTTTTTATAGTTAACTTCAATTAAATATGTATAATTATCAAAAATATATAAACTATTTTGCAATAATTATTACACAAAAATGACTTATATTTGAAAAACAAAAAATTTAAATACAGGAAATTTTATGGAAGAAATCGAGCTATTAAAAAAATTGATAGGGAAAGCCTCACAAAGAAAAAAAACAATTATCCTTCCAGAATCTCACGATGAAAGGGTTTTAAGAGCAGCTGAGATTTTAACTAAAGAAAATATTGCTTCAATTATTACCTTAGGTAATGAAGAAAAAATTAGGGAAACTGCAAAAAATCTTAATATCAACCTTCAAGGTATAAGAATCATTGACCCTGAAAAATCTGACAAGCTCAGCGACTTTGCTAACATTTTTTATAATCTTAGAAAACATAAAGGGATAACAATTGAGCAAGCAAGGGAAACAGTAAAAAGAGATATTTTTTTTGCAGGTATGATGATTCGTGAAAATATGGCTCATGGAAGCGTGGCAGGTTCTATTGCTACAACAGCAGATGTTAGCAGAGCAGCAATTTTCTGTGTAGGTTTAAAAGAAGACATTTCAATACTCTCTAGCTTTTTCTTAATGATTTTTCCAAATAAGGTTTATAGTTTTGCTGACTGCGCTGTAAATCCTAATCCTGATGCCAATCAACTGGCAGACATAGCAATATTAACCGCTGATAATCACAAAAAACTTACAGGAGAGGAGCCATTTATTGCAATGCTATCATTCTCTACAAAAGGTAGTGCCGAGCATGAAATGGTTGATAAAGTACGTCATGCAACAAACATTGTAAGAGAAAAAAGACCTGACTTAAATGTTGATGGCGAACTTCAGTTTGATGCTGCTATTATTGAATCTGTAGGAAAAAGAAAAGCTCCGGGTAGTATTGTTGCTGGAAGAGCAAATGTATTAATATTTCCAGATTTAAATGCCGGAAATATTGGTTATAAAATTGCTCAGAGATTAGGAAAAGCTGAAGCAATAGGTCCAATTAATCAAGGCTTGAAACATCCATTTTTTGATTTATCACGCGGCTGTAGCGTGGAGGATATTGTAAGAACAGCTTCAATTGCATGTATAATGGCTGAATAATAATTGCTGTCCTCATAAATCTGAGGACAGCTAATTTATTTTTCCAGCATTTGTCTTTAAACAATCTTTGTTCTCCCCATCCAGTCGAGATCTTCTAATTCACCAAAGTGTTCTTTGAAGATCCTGTAATACATCAATTCTTCTTTCGAATTAAGAACATAACCATTTTTTAAGACTCTTTCTTGATTAAAATCCGAATCAGAAATTTTTGCATTTGCATATTCAAAAAGTAATTTACCATTTCCTGCACCTTCCCAAAATTTTGCTTTTCTCCTTTTAGATATTTCTTCTGGCAATCTATCTTTCATTGCAAATCTCAAAATCCATTTTTCTGTTCCATCGTATATTTTATATTTAGATGGAATTCTTAAAGAAAAATTAACGACTGAAGGATCAACAAAAACTACACTTGCAATCGTAGAAAATGCAGAAGCGCATCTATCTACTCTTTGCAATGCTGTGTTATGAAGTCTATTAGTAATATCAATTAATTCATTTTCGAGTTGCATAGGTGATATTTTTTTTAAATAACTGTAACCACCAAATAATTCATCTCCACCTTCACCAGAAAATACATGCTCAACATAATTTGATACTTCTTTCGATAAAAGAAAATTAGTAATGCTTGATCTAACTAAAAAAGCATCAAAAGATTCTAAATGATAAATTACATCAGGTAAAACATTTATCATTTGCTCAAAATTTAGTTGTATTTCATGATGAATTGAATTTAAATATTTAGCCATAATTCTTGAATATTCAAGGTCTGAAGAATTCTTAAAGCCAATTGAAAATGTATGTAATTTATCTACATATGGTCTTACCAAAGAAGAGATAATGCTCGAATCCAAGCCACCAGATAACCAGCATCCTAATTCTTTATTTTTAATTCTTCTTTTTATAGAGTCATTAAGTAGGCTATATAATTGTTCTGCTATTAAATTTATATTACCATTGAAATATGAATCTGGTTTTTCATATTTATAGTATTGGATAGGTTTATTATTTATTAAATAGTGACCTGGTAAAAGTTCTTTAATTTCCTTTGTTATCTCCAAAAGAGATTTAATTTCTGATGCAAAAATCAATGAGCCTTCATTTGTATATCCATAATAAAGTGGAGCTACACCTATTGCATCCCTTTTCAGTTCCAATGAACCATTGATTTCCTTAGCTTCTGCAAAGTGCTCATCACCAAAATAATCTCTTACACAATTTTCTTTTAGAAAATTCTCGGTATTAACAGATTCTAAATTGTTAGTCACCGCTCCTAAAGTTGAAAATCGAGTAGAGAATACAATTTTTTTTGCTTTCCCTCGATGAGATATTTTACTCAATAAGTTATTAACAACATCAATCTGACCAGGCTTGTTTATTCCCGCTATTCCTGCCATTGTAACCTCCAATATAGTTTTAAGAAAATAATTTTAATTCAAGTATTCTTTTAATCTTTCTCTTTCAGATATGATATTTCCGTTGTCATCAGTAGCATACCATGCCCCATTGATTAAATTTGTTTTAATTTTCCCGCATAAGTGTGGATTTTCAATAAAATGTGGTGTATCAAGAATTCCTTGTTTAATTGCAGCAGCAAGTGTTTTTGGATCTGCCCAAGGATCGTCACTTAAATTTTTACCGAAGTTTTTTAATGCCTGAAGAAGAACTCTTGCTTCGTCTTTGAGTTGATTTTTCCTGGAAATAATTTTTTTATCATTTGATATATCTGGCAATCCATAAAGTGAATTATGAATTACACCATGAACAATATTACAACTTTCAATAAGTTCATAAGGATAAACTGCGTGGTCTCCTTCGCAATAAGCCACAACGTGTAGTATATGAGGTTTAAGTGATAAACTAATAAATGCAGAAGCAGCAAGTTGCCCTTTTGCGATTTCTGGATTAGGGGAAAAATGGGCTATACCTGCACGTACTTCACGAATAATATTAAAATTTTCATCACTTAATTCTTCTATTAATTCATTTTTGGCCATCATTTTAGCAAGGTCCATTTGAGGTGATGTTCCGGGTGGGGTATTAAACATAAATTGTGATACATAATTTCTAACACCAACTTTTTTTGCATTGTATGCTGCTAAAAAGGCAGTTGATACTGCAAGAGAATCGTGAGCATCACGTAAACTCCATTGATGAGATTCATTAACTTCTACCGGAATCCCATGTTTAGCGTACCAGCGCATTGCATCCTGATTTTCTTGAATCGAAATTTCAAGAGGTCTTTTCGACCGTCCATCCATAACACTATACCATGTCAAAGGAATTGCAGCCCATGCATTATTAATAGTCTCAACGCTCATTTCAGCCCATTTAATTAAATTATTTGTTCCACTATAACATCGCATCAGTGGATAATTGCCACATCTTGATGCCTGGTATAATGCAATTAGATCCTCTTTTTTTCTTACTGGAACACCACCGGCTCCATCTAATTCTGGTTTCATTAACTCAGGAGTGAAAAAAAATTCCTGTGCATTCTGGTCTGTACCGAGTGATATTACGTCAAGTACTTGAGCTTCGGATATTTTTCTAATTCCATCAATTGTTTCCTGAAGTGATGGTCTGCCAAAGTGATGTCTAAATATTGGATATGGAAATTTTTGATTTATTCTCTCTATAAGGGTTTGCGGATAAATCTCTTCAATATTTTTCTTTTCACTCCCTTTTAAATATGATTTAATATCATCAATGCTTTCAGTACCATCAAATATCTTTTCAAATATATTTTTATTACGTGCTACTTCTGCTACAGAAGGAGTTCCTCCAAAAATAAATTTAATTTTATGAAGAGATTTCTTATTAATTAATTCTTTTAATTCATTAAAAAGATGATCAGCAACCTCTGGTGTGAGGCGATAACTTAATGCTACAATATCGGGCGATAATCTTTCAATTTCTTTAAATAATCTTTCGAGTGGGACTGCAGGACCAAGAGAATGTGTCTTAAAGCCCTCCAGCTCAGCAAGTCGTAGAAAATGATTTAATCCACCTATATGAACACAATTCCCAATTGCACAGCCAAGAATTAATTTTTTATTCATGATTTCACCTATTATTTTTCTCCAATTGCTAATAAACGAAGTTCTTTTAATGACATATTATGAATGTTTAATTTTTCAACAGTCCTTCCTCCTTCCCAATAATCTGTCTGAGTTAAAATAGAAGCGAGATGTATAATTGAATTTATCGTAGGAGTTTCAACACCAAATTTTTTCCCAACAGAAGCAATTGGGACAAGACTTGTGGGAACATCTTCAGTTATATATCTCATATTCAATCTATTAGGAGCTTTAATACCTCTATAACCAGGGTTAGCTTTCATAGCTTCATACAAATTATTACCTACGGCACTATATGCTAAATAGAGCCATTCACGTGCTGTAATTGCTCTTATCCCTAATGCTTCTGCTACTTTAACTCTTTCATAATCTACTTGTTCTAACACTTTTGCAACAGAAAATGTCACCCCCTGATAATAAAATTCAAATTCTTCATCATCTTCAATCCAACCTGCATTCAATACACATAACGAGGGATGAAAAACAGCCCCGATATTGTCAAAACTTGTCTTAAAAATATTATCACCAGGAACAAATTGAGGGTAAGCTTCGCGAATTTTATTTATTACAACAGGAATTAAATATGCACGAATTGAAGCAAGTGGTATAGAATTTTTAATGCGGAATATCCTCACCTGTCCTGGATTCATAGCTCTCGAAGCATAGATAAAAGTCTGAGCTTCTGCAACTATCACATCCTGAGTCACGTTCAAACTATTTAATACCTGCCTAAACTCTAATGCACCTAAAGTTCTTCCTGGATTTAGTATGATAATTTGTCCATCCTTTAAGTAAGGAGCTGATATTTCTGCAATATATTTGTGGGCAGTGGCTGGTACAGCAACCATAATAATATCAACATCATTAATTGCCTCCTGGATATCAGTTGTAGCTATATTAATCTTTCCGAACCCATTTAATCCAAAGTCACTTTCGATGCGAATACCACCAGTGGTTTTTATACCCCATAATCTTTCTTCCGACCGATTAAATAAATTTACTTGAAAACCCATTAAAGCAAGATGACCAGCCATTGCAAGTCCACCATGTCCCGCACCAATAACCGCAAATTTTGGTTTTACGTTTGTTGCCATAATTTTATTCTCCCAAAAGTTGATTCAAAAAAATTCTTTTTGTGTAAATAATTCAATATTTATAGAAGAAATGATATTATTTAGTCAACTACGATTTTAATGTATCTCTATTTAAAACATTAATAATAATTTTTTTTATTAAACGCAATTAAAGAGATGTATTTTTTTCCTTGGTATTTTTAATAATATAGAAGGAAGTATGGTAGGAATATTTATGAATTTCGTTGTCTATTAATTTCAAATAATAAAATCCCTGTTGCTACGGAAACATTTAATGAATTGATTTTCCCTTTCATTGGAATTTTAACTAAAAAATCACAATTATCAGCCACAAGTTTATGAATCCCTTTTTCTTCATTTCCCACTATTAATGCTACAGGCATTTTATAATCAATTTCTGTATAAAATTTTGAATTTTCTGTTAATGAAGAACCAACAATCCAGAATCCTTCTTCTTTAAGAATACGAATCGTGTTATTAAGATTATTGGTTTTTGCAATTTTCACATTAGAAAGAGCACCTGCCGAAGATTTTTCAACTGTTTCATTAATTGGAGCTGTATTATGCGTTGTAATTATTATTCCATCTACTCCAGCACATTCTGCAGATCTGATTATTGCTCCTAAATTATGTGTATCCTGAATTCTATCAAGTAATAGTAGAAGAGAATATTTTGATTTCTTCGATTCATTTATAAGTTCATCAGAATTAAAAAATTTATAATTTCTTTTTACTGCTATTATACCCTGAGTATTTTTACCCTCAGCTATTTTATCAAATTTCTCTCTTGAAAGTTGAGTTATCTTAATTTTTTTCTTTCTGGCTGCTGAGTATATTTGATTAATAATTTCTCCTTTTAGTCCATAAGAAACATAAACCACCTCTATTTCTGAATCAGAGTTGAGTGCTTCAAGCACCGGTTTACGCCCATAAATTTTTATCACATGAAACTCCAAAAGTAATTTAAACTGATTCGGGGAATGCGAATTTTTCTTCTGCTACTTCAAATTTACAAAAGTATCTATTGTTTTTCTTTTTAGGGATGAATTCTCGGATAATTCTAATTTCTTTATTAAAGACGTTAAAATGAAATTCAGCGGAATTAATTGCACCATCCTGTTTTACTACATTTACAATGAAATTGCCCGTTAAATTATCAAGTAGTAATTCTTTGCTTGCACGTGCAATTTGAGGAACAACATCCATTCTTGCAACAAGCCCAGTTATAACAAAATAAAGAACGTTTTTTTCAATCAGTAATTCTACAGTAATTTCATATGTAAAGTTTGTAAACTCAATGTTTGTTTCAATTAAAAATGCAACGAATTGTTTTTTCAATTTATAATCATATTTAAAATAAACTTTGCAAATAAATTCGAGTTTGTCAGACTTCTTTAAAGGTACGGATTTTATGATTGCCTGTGGCTTTTTCTTTCTTGTTTTAGGGATTTTTGGAATCCCTTTTACTTTTCTTAAAGACAATTAATTTCCTCTTATTAATGAAATCAATTTATCAATATCATTTGCAGAAACAGTAAGTTGCTCGCCATTAGACATGTTTTTAAGTACAAGAAGATTATTCTGAAATTCCTCTCCACCAATTATTAAAACGTATCTAGAATTTAACTTATTAGCTTCGCGCATTTGTGCTTTTAAACTTCTGTTAAGATAATCCATTTCCACGGATAAATTTTTTTCTCTAAAATTAATTGCTAAATTAAATGCATAATTATAAATTACAGGATTTATTGTGACAATGTACAAATCAATTTTTTCTTCATCAATATTTAATGATTTTTCATTTTCGCAAGCAAGTAATATTCTCTCGATTCCAGCGGCAAAACCTACCCCAGGCAAATCTGGTCCATCAAGTTCCTTACATAATCCATTATATCTCCCACCACCACACAATGCACTCTGTGAACCTACACTTGAGCTTATAATCTCAAAAGTAGTATGTGTATAATAATCAAGACCACGCACTAATTTGGGATCAATTTCGAATGGTATTTTAGCATCGAGCAATGATATTTTAACTTTCTCAAAATGTTCTAAACTTTCATCATCAAGGTATTCGATCAACAGTGGAGCATTTTCCATTATTTTTTGATCTTGTTCTTCCTTACTATCAAATATTCTTAAAATATTTGTATCAAATCTTTTTTTACTTTCATTCGATAAATCATTAAAATGATCAGCCAAAAATTCTCGCAATAATTTTTTATACTTTTCTCTTGATTGATGAACCCCAAGAGAATTTATCTTTACTGAGATATTTTTTAATCCCAATTGTTTTAATATTCTAAAAGCAATAATAATCATTTCAGCATCTAAAAAAGGATTATTACTGCCAATAGCTTCTGCACCAAACTGATGAAATTGTCTTAGTCTTCCTGCTTGTGGTCTTTCCTGACGAAACATTGGGGAAATATAAAAGAACTTATTAAGACTATTTTTTTTATATAAAGAATGTTCAATTAAAGCTCTTACAACAGTAGCAGTCATTTCCGGCTTAAGAGTAATGCTAGTACCACTTCTATCGAGAAATGTATACATTTCTTTACTAACAATATCTGTTGATTCACCAATACCTCTTGAAAAAATTTTTGTTTCTTCAAAAACAGGAGTACGTATTTCTTTATAATTATAATTACGAAAGGTATTAATTACAATTTTTTCTAATTTTCTCCACTTGCCAATTTCATCTGGAAGTATATCTTTCGTACCGGTAATAGCTTTCATCATTCGGCAGGATTCCTAAACAATTAATTAATTTCAAAATATTGCTTTTCTTCGTTTTCAAACAATTCATAAATTTCATCGGCTGTTTTTGCATTTGCAAGATTTTCTCTGAATTCGTCTCGGTTCATCATTCTTGATATACGGCTTAATAGTTTAATATGAGGACCAACGAGATTTTCTTTTCCTACTAACAGAAAAATTAAATTTACATGTTGACCATCGAGCGCTTGAAAATCAACAGGCTCATCAAGTTTACCAAATGCAGCAATAATATCATTAACACAATTTGATTTTGAGTGTGGGATAGCAAAACCTTTTCCAACTCCCGTTGACATAATTTTTTCCCTTTCAATTACAGATTGACGCATACCTTCAAGATCTTTGACTCGCTCATCATCTTTGAATAAATCTACTAATTCATTTATTAATTCATATTTTGTTTTTCCCTTCATAGAAGGAATAATTTTATCTTTTTTAAGAATATCACAAATTTTCATAACTCTACCAAATTATTGAATTATCAAGTGCAAATTTAAGAAAGGCTTCTACCTTAAGCAATTAAATTAAAATAGTTATTTTCTTGCAGACAGCTTACAGTTAATGTAATTTTCCTTACAAAAAATATTTACGGAGTTATTATGGACATTCAAAACAAAACAGTACTGGTATTAGGAGGATGGGGATTGGTTGGAAATGCTGTAATCAGAAGACTTATCCCCGAAAAACCCAAAAAAATTATTGTAACCTCTCTCAAAAAAGAAGAAGCTGAAGAAGAAATTGCAAAATTGAAAAAAGACTTCGCGGATCTTCCTGAAGATTATTTTGCAATATGGTGGGGAAATATTTTTGTACGAAATGAATTTAAAGATATGAACAGAAATGATTTATTAAACAATCCAGTAACTCGAAAAATTATTATGCAAGATATTATGGAAGAATTAAATGATGATATTTTACAAAATTCATCCATTTATCATTTATTAATGGAATTTAAGCCTGAAATAATTATTGATTGTGTTAATTCTGCAACTGCTATTGCATATCAGGATGTTTATTCAAGGTATTACAGAATTAAAAAATTATTAGAAGGAAAACCTTCTGCCGAAGTATTAATTGAAGAAACAGAAAAAATCTTTTGCACTGAATACGTGCCACAATTAATTCGTCACGTACAGATCCTTTATAACTCAATGAATAAAGCGGGAACCAAAATTTACTTTAAAATTGGAACAAGTGGAACTGGTGGAATGGGTTTAAATATACCTTATACACACAGCGAAGAAAAACCTTCTAGAGTTTTACTAAGCAAATCAGCCGTTGCAGGTGCACATACACTACTTTTATTTTTAATGGGCAGAACACCTGAAGGACCAATCACAAAAGAAATTAAACCGACCGCAGCAATCGCCTGGAAAAAAATTGAATTTGGTGAAATTAAAAAAGCTGGTAAACCAATTGAACTCCTGGATATTTCAATGGAAGATGCTCAACCTTTAAATGGTAAATTGATACTTCATATCGATAAACAATTCATGAAGACAGGAGAATACTTAAAATCTGTATTTATAGATACTGGCGAAAATGGAACTTTTTCACTCGGTGAATTTGAATCGATAACTACGCAAGGTCAAATGGAATACGTAACCCCCGAAGAAATAGCTGATGATGTTATTTACGAAATCAAAGGTGGAAATACAGGACACGATATAATAAATGCACTTGACAATGCAACATTAGAACCAACTTATCGCGCTGGATTTTTACAACACTCTGCTATAGAAAAACTTAAGGAACTCGAGAAAATTCATAACGTCAGCAGTGTAGCATTTGAATTGCTTGGACCTCCAAGATTATCCAAACTTTTACATGAAATTAATTTATTAAGAATAATTTGTGGTACATTGAAAAAAATTCTTGAGGAATCCCCCGAAAGTTTATCACAAAAAGCATATGAATACATAAAGAAGGATTCAAAATTACGTAACGAAATAATTTCAATTGGAATTCCAATCCTTTTGCCTGATGGCCGTTCGATTCTCAGAGGTAACGAAATTAAAATTCCACCTTACAGAGGGGAAAATGAAATTGATATTACACCAGAAAGAATTGACCTCTGGGCACATGATGGTTGGGTTGATTTACGAATTGAAAGCATGAAAATGTGGCAGGCAAGAATTAAAACCATAATATCTGAAGCAGAATCAATTCCACCAGACGACACAAGCTCAATGTTTGTTAGAACAAAAAAATATTGGAATAACTTTGAAGCTATAGATATTGGTAAAGTTGTTGGATGGATTTTTAGTAAAGAAGAAAAAGGAGAAAGAATGAAAGCATAAATTAAAGGGGCTTATTGCCCCTTTTTATCTGTATAAAGTAAACTATTTTTTTATTACCGATTGTTATAGAAAACAACCAAAATATAGATAATAATAAAATGAATTATAACTTCCTGCTCAAGATGAAAAGTTAATTAGCAATACTTTTTCTAAAAATATTACTTTCTTTCATAAGAAAAGATAGTCTGGAAAAGTTAGCTTGTATTCTTTAGTTAAATAATTATTTATAATTGTAACATCAAGTAAATATTTTGAGAGAAATTTATGAAAACAACTTTTATTTTTTTATTTATAGTAATTGTCGTTATAAATTATGGTCAAACAACTAATGTTAATTACGACTCAACACTTGCAAAAAATTTAAAGGCAGATGATTTTGGAATGAAATGGTACGTGTTAGTTATTCTCAAGACTGGTAGCTATAATCCCCAGGATGAAGAAATAAAAAACAAATTATTTACAGGTCATATGCAAAACATAGAGCGGCTTGTTAAAGAGAAAAAGTTAATTGTAGCTGGCCCATTTAATAAAAATGAATTACAATACCGTGGATTATTTATTCTTGATGTCAAAGATATTGAAGAAGCTAAGGAAATTGTGAATACCGATCCAGCAGTACAGGCAAAAATTTTCGATTTTATTTTGATCCCCTGGTATGGCTCTGCAGCATTACCAACTTATTTAGAAACCGCAGATAAAATATGGAAACTTAAACCCTGATAATGTTTCAATAAATAAAAATTCCCTTTAATAAATTTTTCACTATCACTATGTAATAATAAAGTTTTAATATTCTCTTAAAATTCTATAATATCAATAAGAGATTCATTTTAATAGAAGATGCATTACCTTTTTTGAGAAATTTGTGGACAAAAATCTCGGTAAATTTGATCGATAAAAACTTAAGTAAGTTAAAAACCTATCAAAATAAAAATTACGAGCAAAAAAATTGTTAGAATATGAGATTTATTAAATGTTATTTAATAATTCAGAGTGACATAATAAGTTTAACTATATTATAATTTATCACAAACTGCTTACGATTCACCAATTCGTTTCAATTCTACTGTAGTTCGATTAACAACCCATAAATATATAGCATATTTTACCTATAATTCAAATATTATTTTAATATTTTGTCGTCGACATTTGATAGTGCGAAATTCATAAACCTTTGACGATTTTCTATAAATTGTGTCAATTTCATTCTTTTCTACACCAATAATACCTCTTTCATGATAATTTTGTGCTTCATATACATAGTAAATAACATTATCCACTTTTTCGTTTATTATTTGTTTTATTCCATATTTTATTTTCTCAAGTTCGCCTTCTGTAACTTCTCCCTCAAATACAGAATTTTGTACCCAATTTAGATGCTGTCTTAAATATTTTAATAATTTTGTTCCTCGTTTTGGTGTTGCATCATATACTATAATTACAAACATGAATTTTCCTCCATTACCACCAGGTCTTAAATCCTTTGTATTCTTCTCCTGATACAAGATGCTTAACAAGCTTGTACACTTCAAGTCTTATCAATTGACTGTATGATACTTTTCTTTTCAGATTTCTATGATGTATTGTTGTCTTTAAACGTTCATCGTATTCTTTAAATATTATTTTCCTACCCGTTTCTTCTAAATAACAAAAATTTAATTCTGTTCTAAAATGTTTACTCTGTATTTGTTTTGTATTCAACAGTCGAAATATCATTCTATCTGCAAGCAAAGGCTTAAATATTTCTGCAATATTTAAAGCAAGTGAATATCGTCTTCTTCCCAGTTCATGCAAAAAGCTTATTGTTGGTTCTAAATGTGTATGATAAATCTCACTTAATACTGTTGCATATACTAATCCATTACAGAATGAAATCATAGCATTAATTGCATTATCTGGTAAATTTTTTACTCTTTTTTCAAGAGCAAATTCAGCCCCTAAAATTTTTTCCCAACAATCATAATATTTTTCACGAATATTTCCTTCTATTCCCATTAACTCTTTTGTTGTTTCAGTTTTCTGAATTGAAATACGTAATTGTTCTATCTCTTCGATAACATTACCAAAATCTATCATTTTTTCTTCTGCCTTTGAAGGTTTAAAATAATACTGAAGATTTTTTATAATATTATGCGATGCTGAATCCACAATTTCCTTTGCAATCAGTAAGCGATGATTCTTGTTGAGATATGCTTTATCCTGTTCGATTATTGTAAATCCAGAAGGTAAATAATCTCTGAGAATAAAATTACCAGAATGGTATCCATAATAATTGAATAAATGTAATAAAGTTTGATTTTGACTGAGGAAGTTAAAAAAACGAGTATTAGAACCATTTAAAATTTCATTTGCCATTAATTTGTCAAATTCTATCAATTCGTTATTCTCATTAAGAATATCTTGTAAGTCATTTTTAACATTGAAAATAATTTCATCAGTAATTTTCGAGTCAGTTAATTTTTCAATATCAAAATTCGAATACCTGATAACTTCATCAAAATTACTTTTCCAGTGATGATATGCTACTGCCGATAGAACAAACTGTGTATAATCATCAGCTTTATCATAATAATACTTGCTTATTAATTCTTATAATTTTTTTCTATTTATCAGGAATAAAGAAAAAATCGAATGTGGTATATTTACATAAACATCAAAAGGCTTATAGTTTATATTACGAAGAATCCTTATTTGAAAATAAGGTAGCGCTTTCCCAAGATCATGCAATAATATAGAGATTTTGGTCATTTCATATAAGTTTGCATCGTTTATATATTTTTTGAGTTTATCAAGATTGTCGAATATATCTTTAATATGCTTTAATAAAGAAATCCCTTCATTTTGTTATATTTTGAACTTTAGTCCAGATTTTATAATTAATTTTTTCCATTTAATTCTCCCAGAAATATTGGAAGATTAATTTCAGTATCACTTAGCAATTTTTGTTTTATAAGCAATCCATCGTTCAACTTTGTTCTGACAAATTCAAATTTTCTTATGCCATGTCGATTAAAACTCTATTCATAACCTTCTATCTTACAGAATGAAGGAAGATTATATAACAATTCTTCAAATACGTCAAATTTTCCAGTTCCCCATTTATTGTTTTCGAGTACATAAATGTCTTTGGTATCCAAAAGAAGTGATTAAAATTTCCTCCATAATAATCATAAAACAATTGTGAAGTATCAATTAATTGTGGTTTATCGAACAAGACAATCCAGTCTTCAGCGCGACCAAGATGAATTGGCTCCAATCTGTTTACAGGGTTGATAATAGCATTACTAATTTTTTTATAAATCTATAATTGTTATGTCCTAGATAGATCGTTAATATTATATCATTTAATACATCTATCCGCACTGGAGATTGGCCTCCTGGGTATTCTATATCTCCATTTAATTACTCTATTTTAGAATAACCAAATCTTTCAATATGAGCACTTTTACTTAAATTTATAAACCAGATGTATTCTGTTGTTTTACTTGCAAATCTTCCAACGATTGATATTTTGAGTTTTTTAATTCCTTCTTGATAAACCTCACTTCGTTGGTCATATATCCCCATTACATTAATTAAGAAACCTATTACTGTTGAATAAGGTGACAAAGGATAAGTGTGCCTTCTCTTATAAGTAAATGGTATTCTATAATGTGCAGAAGGCTGATAAATTCTAATTCTCAGAAGATGCATTTTTTGCCTTTGAATTGTTATTTAAATGGAGTTCTTTAAGAAATTCGTCCCAATCTCTTGTTATATTATCATCTAAAACATCAACTGGAATTATTTCACTATCTTTTAAGAAAACTTTACTATCAATCCAGCCATTACCTAAACAATCTTTTAAGCCAATGACTTTCAACTTCCCGTTTTCTCTAAAAACATCGATATAAGTATTAAAATAGGAGATGGAATTTTAACACCAGTTACAATTATGAAAAGAGGAATGATTGTATTCATCTCACCACTGGACTGAGAGTGGAACCCATTTTTTTAATGCTTCCTCTATCTGCTTTATTCTTTCCCTTTTGAGATTCTCTGCTAATTCAAAACGGAGATTATATATCTGAATTTATTTTCCCAACATATATTTTTCCTTTTTCTACGCTTCTATTTTCTTCTTTTACTTCAACGACAAAAAGGCTCGCATCTGTATTATATCCCTTCTACATTCTATTTCTTTTTCAACATTTAATGCAATAATCAATTTACCATCTTTGTATTTGGGTTGTTTATTAACTATCCATATATCTTCACCTAATTTTTTTTGTATCTATTGTAACATTGAATTTGTAAATTGAAGTATGTTCTTCCTTACTAAAAGGATTAGGTGAAACACTTTTTCCTTGTCTAAAAGCTCTACTCATCAAATCATGATTAGCACAATAAGTCAAATCTTGTTCATAAGAAAAAGTAGAAATAGCTTTAGTTATGCCGATAAAACTTTTTCTAGTTAATGAGTTTTCTCCACTTATTGTATACATATGCCCGAATGCATACAACTCTACACTAGTTAAGATATCATCCCTCGCTATATCAAACTGTACAGCCTATCCTTCACCTGTTAGTTTTGAATCCTCCCAGTATTTGGGATAAGCTTCTTGTAAAGTTTTAAATAAATAATGTCTAATAGCAACTTTACTAATAAATGGTTAAGTTTCTCCGTTCACATTTAATTTTTTTAGATAGAATATTACCACCAATTTTTTCATCACGGTTTAAAGCTGAACCTTCGAACAAAATTGTTAATGTTATATTTTTCATTTTTTTTAATCTCCTGAATTATTTTCTGATTTTCTATCTTTTCCAATAATTCCACTTAAAAATAAAAAGAGAAAAACTTTGAACATTTCCTCTGTGTAAATTGGCTTAAATGCCTCGATTAATTTATCAAGGAACTTTTTGTTATTTGCAACAAAGATTTTCAGAATACTATAATAAACCTCATCTCTTTCACCTATTCTTGTGAGTTCCAGCAAACGATAACCTGATTTATTAAAATCTTCACCAAATTTATTTTTCAGTTCATAACCCTTTCTTGTAAGTTCATCTACAAAATTTGATGAATTCCTGTCTGAAACTCTTCTATAAAGCTCTAGAAATTCTTTTTCATCTTTTTTAAGCTCAACAGCATATTCAAGCAATCTCTGAAATTCTTTAAACTTACGATTGAGTTCCAAATAATACTCATTAAAATCTTTGAAAAAAGGATTGAAATTTTTTTACTATTCAATAAGAAGTTTTAATTTTTCTTCCATAATTATTTCCTTTTAATTTGTTCTTAATTAAAGAATATAGTTTAAGAATTTTATTTGCTGTCTGTGTAAGGTTAATACGATTTTTTTTATGATATAAAAAGAATTAATAAAATCATTTTCATTCTTAGACAATCGTTCTTTAGTTGAATATTTTAAGATTTTATATGCAAATACTAATAATTGCTCGTATTCTTCATTTAGAATTTTATTGTAAATGTAAAATTCACCTAAATCGTATAAAATTGGCAAAATATTACGGTCTGTTATAATTTTTATAACATCAGAGGGCAAGGGGGAAAAAAATCTATAACATCATCTTTTTTAGTAACAATTTCAATATTCATCTGTGACCATATACCCAGAGTAGTATTAATTTTATTCATATATTCTATTAATGTTACGGCAAGAATTTCTCTTTTAGTTCTTGATTCAAATTCACTGCTACTTCCATATACTTGCTTAACCAACTTATTTAACTCGTACATCAATCGAAAAGATGAAGCATTAATAAAAATTTCTTCTTTAAAATTTATTTTTTTATACCCAAATGATGATGTATAATTAAAAAAGAACATAATGGACATACAATATTTGAATGCTTTAAATTCCAATAAGAATTAGGAAATTTTGTAAATGCAGCCCTTAATGTTACAGAATGAGTATATGAGAACCCTTGAATTGATTTCAAAAATGTTTCAAATCCATTATCCTTATTATCCCCAAAAGTTTTCCATTTTTCATATAGTAATTTATAAGTATCCACTGGGAGTTCTAAATTGTGATTACATAAAAAACAATAATTACTACCAGTGTGAGAAATATTTGAAAGCGCTTTTACAAAGAATGGAAAACCTTCTTTATCCTGCTTGCGACTCGGATTTAAATAATTCAAATACTTTGTTAGTTTTGTTCTCTCTACATTGCCTATAATTAAACAGTTGCATAACTTTTCTTCAAAGTACCTTTCATTTATTTCTAAAATTTAAAAACATTTTTATTTATTAGAATGACACTCTCATCAAAGTTAAAACTTTTATCTGCTTTTTCAATTTCTTCTACTGAGAATAGAAAACCTATAACACTTGCAATATAAAGCCAATTAGATGGATAAAGTGTAATTACATTATTTTGTTCGCTCATTTTATCACCTCCAATAATCCAAATCCCTGTGAACGATGGACCCCAAGTCCTATGTCATAAATCATCTGTAAAATTTCTGGTTTTGCTCTAATTGTAAATACTCTTACAACACCTGGCATTTTTTGATAATGATAAATTACTTTCATCTTCCATTCATGAATAATGATTTCAAACTCAAAATCATCTATGTAATTCAAAAAATCTCTTACACATTCCCTCAAAGAAAATTTTAGCCCTTCTAAAAAACCTTCTTCATCTGGCAATAAAAACTTATTTGAACTGCCGATTTTATTAACTAGAAGAGGAGACAGCGTTTTTACTGTTACTTCATTATCTAATATTTTTTTATCTTTGTTAAGATGTGCTCTAAGAGACTTAAAGTTAATTTCATCTCCGTTAGATTTCCAAATATGATTTTCGATATTTCTAAATCCATTATACACAAATGAAGCAAGTTCTAATGAAGAAGTATAAAAATTTAATATCGCAAGATTTCCGACATTGAACTTTTCATTATTATCTTTTTTTGAACCTGGGAAATAAACACCAAATGTAAATGGTTTTATTCTTCTCTGATTATAATAAAAATTATACAAAAGTGGATTCCCTGTATCAATCAATTTCTTAATTAATGAAATAAGCCTCTTCGATAAACCCTTGGTATTACTGATGGTGTGATTTGAAAATCAAAGGTGATTCTCATTTTCTTCTCACACTGTTTAAAAATTGATCATCATTAGAAGATTTCCACTTATCGTACAAATGAATAGAGAGTATAAATATTTAATAAAATTATTGCTTTAATGAGCAGGGATAAAGCCCGAGAAATTTAAAAAACACCCTATATTTATTTGAGATAGAAAAAGTTTGGAAAGAAATTAAAAATTTATAATTATTATTTAAAGAAAAATTTTAATTGAATATATAAAAAAATTATGTCCCCCCCTAATTTACTTTATTAAAACCATCTTTCCTGTTTTTATTTGTTTATTCGAAATTAATTGATAAAAGTAAATTCCTGAATTTAATTGTTTTGCATTCCAGAGGAATTCGTAATTCCCTATATTTAATTTTTGTTCAATTAGTGTTTGAACCTTCTCCCCAAGCATATTAAATATATCAATCTTAATATCCGAAGGTTCATTAAGCATCAAAACAATTTTTGTTTCTGCATTGAAGGGATTGGGATAATTGCCAATGAAAAATTCTTTAGGTAAGTCGTCATTCTCTATTTTTGTTTTTACATTTGAAGGTATTAAATCTGGTAATACATCGGGTTCATGCAAATATTTTTTGTATGCATAAGGAACAACGAAATTACAACCAGAAAGTGGATAAATGTTACTGCTGACTAAATAATTATTTAATAAATAACCCGAACCGTTAATTAGACTAAAATCTGAGAAAACTGCTTTTTCAACATTTTCAAAGTAATTATTTTCAACACGAACACATGCTCCCATTCTTGAATTAATTGCTGAATTGCAATTTCTATAAAAATTATTAAAAATGTGAGCTTTCCCAAATCTTATACTCGGTAGTCTCGATTCGCAGTTATAAAAATAATTATGATGAAATGTAATGCGAATTACAGTATCAGCATATTGTTCGTCGCCAGAGCTGATTAAAACAGTTTTATAATGGTCATGAAAACTTGACCATGAAACTGTTATAAAAGAGGACTCATTTTTTATATCAAGCAAGCCATCATAATAATCTGTGCCATGCTCTCTATCAGAAAAGAATTCACAATGATCTATCCATATATTTTTTGATTTACCATTAATTTCAACTGCATCTTGTGGTGTTACATGTGATACGGTAATATTTTTTATAATTACATTTCTTGCATTATTTATAGACAACTCGATTCCTTTCAAATGTGCCTGCGAACCATATCCCAATAAAGTTTTATCTGATTTTATTTGAATTATATCTTTACCTTCAATCATTCCGCTGAATTTAACTACATAGGGTTTATCACTACTTAAATAATTTTTTAAGTCTTCTAAAGTAAATGCTTCAACTGTATCTCCAAGCAAACCTCCTATGACCATAAATGGAGTTCCTTTATCATCCTGAACAGTTGCATATCCAATTAAATTAGAATCTGCATTAATTCCCAGTGGTAGAAATCTCGCAACTGCATTAACATTACTTTTTATTACGAATGTAAAAATTGAATCCGAGCTTGGTAATTCGCCCATCCAACTTTCAAAAAAATAGCCAGGTTTTGGATAAGCTCTAAGTGTTATAATTGTACCTTCGTCATAATAATTCTGCACAGGTGAATAATCAACTGTGCCCCAATCATCGTTATTACTTTTAACTGTTAAAACATAAGAAGGTGTACATTGTGCAGGTTCGATTCCATCACCAACAATTTTGAGATAATCAAAATTACCCAATCCATTTGGAGAATGTGATTCAATTCTTATTTTATGGTATCCTTTAGTAAAATAAATTTGATAGGATTCTGATTCTTTCCATGAATCCCATTTATCTCCTGTTCGAGGGAAATATAATGTATCTTTTACCACATTACCATTGATCAATAATTTTGCATTTCTTTCCTGAGTACTTCCACTTACAGCATACCTCCATATTAAAGAAAAATTACCTTCTTTAATTACATTGATTTGCCAGCTTATACTTTTTCCCACGCCTAAATCAGTATCAGCATAACCTTGTCCAGTATAACCTGTAACACTTGTTGCTATGGTTCCATCTACAGAGCAAAAGCCCAATTCATTTTCCTGTATAATAATTTCGCTCTGTGCTAATAATTGAATACCAAATAAAACAATAAGAAAAATTAATTTTTTCATAACTAGCACTAAACCTTATTTTAATAATAAAGCTTTTATTACTTTAGATGAATTATAAGCATCCATTTTGATAAAATAAATACCACTCTGTAAATCATAATTATTTGCATCAAAAATTATTGAATAATTCCCGGGATAAAAATATGAGTCGACAAGAGAAGCTACATTTTTACCCAGTATATCATAAACATTAATTTTTATAAATGATTGTTTTGGCAGATAAAAACTAATTGTAGTAGCAGGATTAAAAGGATTGGGAAAATTTTGATAAAGTATAAAATCATTTTCAATTATATCATTTTTATCAGAAATGTTTGTAAAATAATTACTTTCGAAAGCACCTAAATCGGGAGCATTGCCGTAGTATTGTAGACCAACATCTACACCAGCATCAATAAATTGACTTGACTGGCTTAGATGTAAAAAATAAATATCTGGTAAATTTCCATTGGGTTTTCGAGGTAATGTAGCAGAAGAAGCATCCAGACTAACAAAATCAGCCTCGGTGATTTTAAATGGATTTAACCAGCTATTTCTTTCCTGAATTGCAAAGTTACCAAGTTCAACAGAGCCATTAAACGAAACACAATTTTTAACAATTAATTGCTGACCAGAATTTAATTGTCGTGTAATTCTATAGTTTGCACTTTTATTTCCATAACCAGTACAATTTAATAATATCATAGAACCAGCGTTATTATTCTGGTCAAAACCTTTAACCTTATTATTAAAAGCAATACAGTTTTTGAGAATAAAATGATGCATAAGATTTAGACTATTACTGTTATCGCCTCCTCCCATTTTAAATCCATTTCCGTTACCTGAGCCAATTGTACCATCTTTTCTATAGCCATTTAAAAATGTCCAGCAATTTTCAAGTACAGTAGTAACATCATTAGCACCTCTTAAATATCCATCCCAGCCATCATCAGAATTTTGCCATGCTCTGCAACCATAAAAATAATTATTAGTGCCAACAGTAAGTTTAGGGGCAAATCCATCAGCATCTCCTTCAGATGGATCGGCATTATAATAAGAATCGCTATTAATAATTTTATTATTTGATGCTCCGTTACTCAACTGAAGACCTGAATCTCGATTTTCGTAGAAAGCACAATTCTCTATAATATTATACGAACCTCCATCTATTAACATTCCATTATCTCCAGCCCCTTTAATATCAATCCCTTTGATGTACCAGTAGTTAGCTTTTAGACTTATACCTCTGTTACTACCATTTATACTCATTGAAGAAAAATCGAGAAGAGGTCTTTCACTTGGATAAGCAAAAAGATGATACATTTTAGAAGACGTTCCTGATTTAGAAGAACCAATACTTATTGTAGTATTCAATTTATAAATTCCAGCTCTTACATAAATAGTATCACCTGGATTTACTAATGAAATTGCTTTTGTAATAGTTCCAAGAGGGGAATCTTTTTGACCAGTGTTATTATCATTTCCATCGGTAGATACATAGATCTGAGCTTTAACTGGAAATGTTGTAATGAAACATACAAGAATATAAAGTAAAAGAATTTTATTCATATATATTTTTATTTATGATAAAAAATAATATTGTGAAAATTATTTCAATAAAGTCATTTTCTTTGTACTTATAAAATAATCAGTTTCTAATTTATAAAAGTAAACCCCTGATGTAAGACTAACTGCATTGAATATCACTGAATGTGTTCCAGCATTCAATTCTTTTGAAATTAATGTTTGGATTTTTTCTCCTATAGAATTATAGACCGTAAGTTTCACATAAGTTCTATATGGTATTCTAAAAGTAATTGTAGTAATAGGATTGAAAGGATTGGGATAGTTTTGATTCAATACATATTCATCAGGTATTAAATTATATTCATTAACATTTGTAATAAATTCATTGTAAATTTCAAGAATTTGTTGTTCATTAAGTGCATAATTATAAAATCTTATATCATCCAATTCCCCAAGCAATGTAGCATTTTTGTCAAGTGTATTACCAAAGTAAAGATCTGCATATTCAGATATATCACCAGTCCTATCATCTATTTGATTTACAAGTTTTCCGTTAATGAATAATTTTAATAATTTGTTAACTGAATCGCGAATTGCAATTATATTATTCCATTTATTTTTCAATAAAGTATCTACATTAGAAATTGAAACAACCGTTTTAAATATATCATCATCAATTGAAAACCGAAGTTGATTATTTTTTAATTCGAGCCCATACCATTTACCAAAATGACCAATCGTTGTATCTTTCACAAAAGAACCTTTACTTAATAAATACATTGATGTTTGAGGTATGTTCCCAATTTTCAACCAGAGTGAAATTGAAAAACTTTCTTTAGAAAAATCGAAGATTCCATTATAGGGTACAAGGACATAGTCGTCTATTCCATCAAATTTAAGTGCATTCCCGAAAATTCCATTACTCCAGGCACTCCCACTCATATTTATTAAATTGCCATGATTTTTAAAATTGCTATTGTCCTCAATAATTAAATTTTCTCCTTCATCGAATTTCCAGTATCCAATCATCTGTGGAGGAAGTTTAAATTTAGTTGTAAAGCTCCATACCTGACCTTCAGTTTTTCCGAATTGATTTACCTCATTAACTCGCCAGTAATAAGTTTTTCCATTTTCAAGAGAATCAGGTTTAAAAAATTTTGACTTTTGATTACAAATAAAAGGAGGAGGATTTATTGTGCCAAAATAAATATCATGACTTTCCGAATTTAATCCAAAATTCCAACTTAACGTAATGGATGTAACAACATTTTTTTCATTATCTTTAGGAATCGGAGTTGTTGCAGGCAAAGGGGCTGCATGAGCACTTAATGTTAATATTTCGACAAGTTCGGATGCAGTTTTAAGTGATTCATTATATGCAACTATTCTATAAATGAATTTTGTAAAATCAGGTAAGTCTCTATCTATGTAAGTTGTTATATTTGATGAAACAGTATCTATTGATATAAAATCTTCATTTTCTTTTTTTCTTTGAATAATAAATCCAGTTTCATCATCCGAATTATCTTCCCACGATAGTTTTATAGTATTTGTATTAATTAATTCCGATTTAAGATTTGTGGGTGCAGGGATAAAATCTGGAAATTCTTTTATACTGTTTAAGTAAACCTCAAGCATCGTATAACCATCTTCTCGAATTATATTACGGTCCTCTGGATTTTCTGGATTAAGATTATTAGCCATTTCCCATTCATCAGGCATTCCATCATGGTCAGAATCCACAGGAACATTACCAGTATTTAATTTTGGCCAACCACCAACGTCGTTTTGAGAATCGATAATACCACAAATTTTATTGGGATCTAAAAGACTACTGCTTCGATCGAATTTATAAGTAACCCCTTCAAAAGTTGCATATCCACGTCTTACTTCATCAATAATTCTTTTATCTACCACATCTCTTCTTGGCAAAATAGCTCCTACATTATCAAGTACCAATTGATAAGCTTCTTGAGCATTTTGTTGATTTATGGGGATATAATTAAATGGAACATCAGATTTAATCTTAAGTCTGTCTGATGCAGACGGTCCCTGAACCCCATATGTCCAGTTATCTTCTGTAGCATTTTGATAACCTTCAACATAATTATCTGCAACATACCATTTACCATAATCTTCCAGTCCGCTTCGTGTACTTGGATTAACAATTCTATATTGAACGCTTCTTAATGTAGCTGGTCCTGGTTTATAATAATTTGCCACTACATTTATTGTAGACAGTGGGCTATTTTGCCAATTTGGGTCATGGGCTTCTCCACCATAAACATTATTAAAACCCCAATTATAAATTACATTATTCCTAAAGTCGGTATTACCACTTCCAGAGGCAAAACGAGGTGTTCTGCTTGAATGATGAGCAAATAAATTATGGTGATAAGTTGAATTAGCACCACCCCAAATTCCACCATAACCATGTGCACCTTTATAATGATTGGAGTTATATAGACTTTCACTAATAATGCACCACTGAACTGTCAGGCTATCACACCAATAAAGTGACATTGTTTCATCTACACTCCAGCTTAAAGAACAATGATCAATAATTATATTTTTTTGCTGGCGCGCACTCATAGCATCTGACTCAGTACCTGATACGTCTCCAAGTCGAAATCTTAAATAACGTATGATAACATCATGTGTGTTTATATTTAAAGAATAATTTTTAATACAAATTCCATCTCCAGGTGCTGTTTGTCCTGCAATAGTAATGTAAGGATTATTAATATTTAATGGTGACTTTAAGCTAATTGTACCGGATACTCTAAATATAACTGTTCTGGGACCAGATGCGTTTATAGCTTCTCTAAGACTTCCATGACCACTATCATTTAAGTTAGTAACTTCAATAACTTTTCCACCTCGACCGCCTTTAGTATATTTCCCAAAACCTTCAGCTCCTGGAAAAGCTAATTGTTGAGCATAGTATGTGGTCCTGGAGCCTGCAAAAACTAAAACTAAAATAATCAAGAATATTTTGTAAAACTTTTTATAACAGTAATAAATGTTCATAAATATCTTCAAAAAGGTTTTATTAGAATGTTTATTATCCTGGTAAACATTATTTAATCAACATCATTTTCTTTGCTATTGACACAGAGGGAGTAGAAAGTATATAAACATAAACTCCTGATGGTAAATCTGATGCATTAAATTTTACTGTATAATTTCCAGCAAATTTTTTTTCATTTACCAATGTAGCAACTTTCTTACCCAGTAGATTATAAACCTCAAGCTTTACGAATGATTCTTTTGGTATTGTATAAGAAATATTTGTTATTGGATTAAATGGATTGGGATAATTTTGACTTAATTCAAAGCTTTGTGGTAGAGATTTATTTTCTTTAACATCAGTTCCAGTTTCCAGAACCCATTTAATAGCAGCTTTAATTAATTTCCAGCCATCTTCAGTAATATTTGGGTAAGCCAGTGCATGAATACCCACCGAAGCATAACGAGCTGTTGTTTTAACACTTCCGTCATTCACACCTGAGGAATTAAATACCGAAGTTCCTTTTTCAACGCCAAATGCTATAAGTTTATTTTGATCACTAACAGAAGCAGCTATTGGGATAACATTAACAGATGGATCTGGGATTACATACGTATTCTGATCAGTTGAATTACTCGAAGTTGTACCATTAGTGATTGCAATAGTAGTACCTGGAGCAAAACCTGCAACTAATGTATTACCAGTTTGATCAACAATAATTACATTACCATCAATACTACCATAGCCCGAACTTCCGGAAACAAAACCAAGTGCACTTACTCTCGAACACCAATTATCTGTATTAACCGTTGGAATTGGTAACCAGCCTGTAGTAAATGTATTATCTGCACCTCTCAATCGAGCTAAATCTCCAGATGAAATAGCTTCACTTACAAACATCAATTTGTAATTAGCCAATTCTTCATCGGCAGGGATTCTATTTCTGAACTCTGATTTTACATCATTGATCTCAACTGTGAACCCCCATGATGTTAATTTTTCAATAATATAGCTATCGGTTGTAGCAGAACTGGATGTAACAAATAAAACTTTACCGGAAAATTCCTGAGCAAAGATTAAAGAACTTACATTGACAATAAAAAGAGAAAATAAAATTGAAATAAGGATTTCCTTAAATAAATAATTTCTCATAAATAAACCTCCATTAAATATTAGGGAAACAAACAAGATATTACTGAACGAAAAAAACAGATATTATAAAAAATTTATGCTGATTAAATATTGTGTAAGTAATTGTTTGACCAGCTTTAGATATTCTCTAAAGCTGGTCAAATTAAAATAAGTTTACTTAACTAATGTCATTTTCTTTGTGGTAATAAAATTATTGGCTTCAAGTGTATAGAAATAGGTACCGGATGGTAAATTTTTTGCATCAAAAACTACAGAATGCATACCGCTATCTAATTCATTTGATATTAATGTTGAAATTTTTTGACCCAATGAATTATAAACCGATAGTTTTACATAAGTTTTAGCTGGCAGAATAAAAGATATGGTTGTAGCTGGATTAAATGGATTAGGATAATTTTGCATAACTACGAAATTGGATGGTAAAAGATTTTCTTTTACAGAGACAGCTGTTTCTGTTTTTCCAATAAATTCAACATTATTAAGACAGAAGTATTTAGTTGTACCTCCTGTAGTAGAGTACCATGGATAAATTCTTAAAATAAAGGATTGACCGTCAAGAATTTTTTCATTTATTCTGTATACACGAACATAAGCAGCACTATCACGAATATCATTTAAAGGAGCAGATGTAGTATCAAGCATTCTTTTCGTTGCAAAAGTAGAATCAGTATCCCAATATGAATTTGCATGCATATATGAGCGCGTTCCATAAGTTCCCATTCCAATTTTTACTGTATCAACTATTAAGTTATTTCCAGGTTTGGGTGTAACTTTGAATTCGACATACTTATTAAAATCGGGAGCTGTTTCGTTTGGCCATTCTCCACCATCCTTATACCATATTCTCACAGCTGGTCCAAATGAAGAACCATTAAAATCACGCACTGTTAAGCCTCCTTCGAGTTTAACTTCGTTTGCTACTATTTCGCCCTGAGTTATGGTGGGATTTAAATCCAGAATTAGTTCCCAGATCACATAAGCACGTTGAGCGAATAAATTTTGTGCGGTGAATAAAATCACAGCAAATAATATTGTAATAATCTTATTCATTGTGTCCTCCATATTTAATTAAATAATTTAATTCAACTTTAAAAAGCAACACTGAGTGAAAAACGATTAACACCATCAAAATATTCTGTAGCCGAATATGAATAATTAATGTCGAACTTTACTCCACCTATTGATTGTTTAATTCCAACGCCTCCCGACCAGCTAAAAATATCATGATTACTTTCATAACCAGCACGTAAAGAAATCATGTTCAAATAAGTATATTCAACACCCGCATTTACACGATCTGTATAATTATTCGGATGAATAAATTCAGATGAAACAAGAAGTGAATGTTCTTCAGAAAGTTTTTTATTAATTAAGTTCATTATATTCATTCCGAGTCCAACAGCAAAAGCAATTGGAAGAGGTGAACTAAAGCTCTGGTATCTTACAAAAGTGGAGAAATTTCTCATTGACATACCAAGTCTTAAAGATTCAATTCCAGGAAAATATTTAATTCCCATATCGAAGACCCATTTATTTGCACGATTATCGCTCACATTACCAGCTGCATCTACAGATTGGCCAAGTTGTTGACCGACATATTTAGCAGTACCACCAATAGCGAATTTAGGACTTATCTTTTTAACATACGTCAATCCAAAAGCGTAAGCACCTACATTTTTTACATCTCCAGTAAGAATATAATTTTCTGGGGAAGTACTTGCAGCATCGACGAGTGCTGTACCTCTAATAGTTCCATAATCTACAAGAAGAAAACTTAGAGCAACAGCTCCATATTCTTCGCCATTCCATGCTACTGCTCCGCTCAAATATTTTATATCGGCAAACCACTGAGTAGAAGATACAAACGCTTCATACTTAGAATTCATTTCCGGAAGACCAGCTGGATTAGCAAAAACACTTTCAACACCCTTGCTGATTGCAGTAAAAGCATTACCTAAAGCTGAAGCTTTAGGTGAAACACTAATTTGTAAAAAGTTCATCGTTGTTTGTCCGGTCTGCTTTAAATTTACTCCACCCTGACCGGTGGTTTTCATATCAACCTGAGCATGTAAATTCAGGTTTATTACCAAAAATAATGCAATTATTTTCATTAAACTTTTCATTAATATAATCTCCTTTTAATTAACGAACAACTACAAGTTTCTGATAAGATACATTACCATCAGGAGTTTGAAAGACAACGATATAAATTCCACTTGCTATAGTTTGTCCTCTTTCGTTTGTCATATTCCATTTATTAAACCCACTATCCTGATTATGTTCAATAGTTTTAACAAGATCGCCTGTTTCTGTAAAAATTCTTATTGTTACTGTCTTTGGTAGTTCATAAAAGGATATCTGCATATTGGAAGGATTAGTCCATCCATATCCTCGTATTTTAGGATCATTATAATTATAAGGATTGGGAACAATTACAATTTTATCCAAATCATTTCCAAGTCGAGCTTCCCCTTTTACTGGAGTATTATTATAAAAATAAACTCTACCACTATAAATTGTTTTACCTCTTTCATCAGGATGAGCATTAGGATCATTTAAAGGAATTTTAGCTGCTGCCTGGACATAATAAAACAAATTAGCACCTACACGAATCTGTGTATCTGTAAAAGTATGAACCGCTGCTTTGTCATTTGGACCTGATCTATAAATTTCCTGATAAAATGTAGTATCACGATCAGAAACTTTTTTCATAATTCTGTAGCCATCGAAATTGCTCAATGCCTCAGCTTGAGGATCAGACCATTCAATTGTAACACCCTGACTTGTTCCTGTAATATTAACGTAAGTAGGAGGAGGAGGTGTTTGTGGTGCATTGTAATTATGTAAGAAATTATATTTAGCTCTACTTACTGTACGATGCACTGAATCAATGCCAGTGCTTACCCATCTATCTTTTTTCTTATCTGTCTCAGTAGCTCCATCCGGGAAGACAAAATTACTCGGGAAATATCCTGTTACAGGATTAGGCAAATTAGGAGGATCTTCTAAAGTATTTGTTTGATTTTTTGTATCATTCAACCATTTTTCCCCAACTTCAACAGCCTTTTCTCTACTAATACCTGCAATACCTGTTACTTTTACAATTCTAATTTTTTGTCCTGGAGCAAAAGTATACGGACCATAACATTTGATCATACTTTCGAAAGTATTAGAGAGAGCACTTATACCGGTTTCTCCTCCTGGTGCATTTTTCCCCTGTTCATCTAAATTTTTTCTATGATGTCCTGGTCTTACATCCGGTCCGGTCATATCTTCACTTTGTAAAGTAGAACCATTAATCAAATTATAATATAAAGCTCCATCTACAACAGGGTCATAAGTAGGAGTAAATAAAGGCAGATTCAAATTATTTTGCATATTTGCAACAGTTGTTACCATTGGCTGATTGATATCATCCTGGTCGTTAGGATCAATGGGCCCGAAATAATTGGGTGTAGGATAATATGGCTGTTTAGAAGCATGAATTGTAGCCATAAAAGTAAAATCTTTATCTAATAATCTTCCACCCTGCTGTGTAAGTGGTTGGCCTATTCTATCCCCCTGGACTTCAGGATCGTCAGAAGAATAGCAGTAAAACACACGAAGGGTATCTGATGTTTTAGCCCCATAATAATGATACCATTTTCTTGGTGAGTTATTATTTGCATATTGATCTACAGTTGCAATTGAAGGATTAGTTCCATCAGCTCTTTGTAATTGATATTCACCATCGTGAAGGAAGATGTAAAAATTTGTAAACGTGATATTAGTATCATTTGAAAACGTATAGTCAATAACCACATAATTATCATGATATTGCTGGCTCCATGCTAAAACTTTCTTTTCAACAGAAACACCGCAGGAATATTTATTTGTAACAGTAACTGTTTGATCGCTTGTACCAATACATTTTGAAGGATCAATAACAACATTTCCCAAGTCATTTTGTGGTGGTGGAGTAGAGGTGCCCTGAGAAGAAATAGTATATACAGGATTTGCATATCGTGCATAATTTTTTAATGGGACAATTATTCTGCCATTTGGTTGATCTTTACCTATAGGAGAAAAGACAGCAGGTTTTCCATTCCAGTTATCAGTTGCAATAGCTGCAAATCCTCCAAAATAGCCTTCTGTACCTTGGAAACGAGCTCCATACGCACCATAATCTGCAAAAAGATTTAAATTAGATGCACCATAAGAAATACCTTTGTTTCCACCATTGGCAGCAACCGCTCCCCATATTCTATTGACACGTACCAATGCATCTGTTTGTGAATAAACATAGTTTGAATATATGATACAAATGAACAGTGCAAATAATATTATTTTACTTTTAATTAAGTTATTCATTTTCACTCCAATTTTTTTTATTATAATGTCTGACATCTTTTACTTTCTTAGAAGTCAAACCTAATTCCAAACCAAATCGACCTAGAGTAACCGTATGTGAAAATATCTACATTCGGATCATTAATCCATGGTTTATCTTTTGATCTCATATCACCTATATGATCTTCCTGAACGACTTCCCCTTTTTTGTGTTCGATACCCCACTGGTCAACAACATCTTTTGTATAAACATAACCTGGATAAAGATAAGTCCCTTTTGTTTCATCACGTAGTGGCTCCCAGTATGGATCAGCATATTCTTTAAGATGCAATGATGCCATATATGCTTCGAAATCTGATCCTGAAGCACTACCATTACCGCCATAGAATGCATAGTTATATAAAAAGATTTTATTATTAAATAGATTATTCACATCAAGATATGCAGTAGCTTTTACGAATCCAATATTAAATGTTTTACTCAATCTTAAATTAACCATCCAGAAATTAGGCCATCTGAATTCATTATTAACACCTTCTACGTTACGAGGATTGTATCTAAAGATCTCACCCAATCTCCAATTGGGGAGAATACTTAAATTCCAATCTCCAAGTAAATAACCCCATTTTGAAGGGGATCTCAAATTAATATTTGCTTTTATAGATGGTACAGGATCAGGTCTTGAAGGATTAGCATATGTAAAAGCACTAGGGGCATTATTAGATGATGGATCTTCAAATACAGCATTTCTACCAGTATTACCTCCGCTGGCATATGTATATTGAAGATTTAACCAACCAGTCAAAAAATCACCAATGGTTTTTGTAATTTGTAATTCAACTCCCTGAATTGTTCTATATCGGTCATTAGTTCTAAATCGATAAGTAGGAATACCAGCTGTAACCGGGGTATAGGTAAGAACTCTAACTTCGCCAGTTACATCTTTATAATATCCTGCAATATGAATAAGATATTGATCCATTAAGTTATAGTCTACTCCAAGTTCATATTGAACAGTTTTAGTAGGTTCAAGGTTAGGATTACCTAATTGATAGAGACCACCTTTTTTATCATCGTATCTAAAATCATACATAAACAATTCGCTAAGAGGTGGAAGACTTCTGAAATGGCCATAATTAAAATAAAACTTTGCTCTTTCGGTAATTGGGAAAGCAATTCCGAATCTTGGGCTAAAAACGAGATGGTCTTCAACAGGTTCGAGTAATGGCTTTTTACCTTCAGCAATTAATTTATTATTAATTTCATTCCATCTTTCCCAGATAATTGACCTGCCGGATCTAAGAATTTCTAAATAGTCTGGTGGAGTCCAGTTTGGAGCTGCAAAAGCATCTGCATTCCATGGGTCACCAGTAGGCCACTTAATATCACCGAATCCATAATAATCCATACGGATTCCAATATTAGCAACCATATCTTCAAATGTAATTTCGTCCTGGAAATAGGCACCGAAAGAAATAGGTTCAACTTTGAAATTATATTCATACATGCTTAGAGGTCCCTGATTGGGCCAGTAAGACCATCTATCGTTTTTCAAGTTTATATAGGAGAATTCCATACCCATTTTAATAAAATGCATTTTTGTAATTTGACTTCCAAAATTAAATTTCATTCTTAGCTGACGAGTAAGTGAGTTGTCATAAAAAGCTCCGCCTTTACTATCGAATCTTTCTCCGAGTCCAGGCACTGAATAATACTGATCGAAAATAAATCCATCTATGGTATCCTGCGATTGTCCAACATTTAATATTCTTCTACCGTATGGCATTTCTGTTACCGGGATAGGACCAAAACGAGCAACAACAGATAAATCTCTTGTTTGTGTCGCATTTATATCTTCTTTGGTTGCTTGATAGCTTACAGTAAAATCGTAAAAAGTTTTTGAGCTAATTGCATGTGTTAAATTGGCTCCGATTAAATAATTCTTTTGAATCCAAGGTTGAAGCATGGTTGGATACCAGTAATAAATAGGTCCATAATTAGAGCCATAGGCAACAAATAGAGGAATATTATTTTCTGGCATAAGTGCACCACGATCAAGACCCTGATAAACTGAGGAACCTAAATCATTAGCACTTGCTAAATTAGGTAATTCACTATCGGCACCACGAGCAGGATTCATTCCTTTTTGATAACCATAAACACCTGTTAATTTTAATGTAATTGAATTAGTGATATTCGATTTAACAGCAAGCATTGTAGTGCTGCTATAATCAAAGTCTAATTCCAGAGGCTGAATATATGTTTGCCTTTTCGTTACATTAGATAAATAAAATGTAGCATTACCAAGAACTTTACCAATAAGAGGAACTGGTCCACCAAAACCACCATCAAAATTAAAATCGCCATATTTTGCTTCTTTATTTGCATGACTTGCAAACAAATTAATCAGGTTCTGGTCTGTAATTTCATTACCAACATTCAGTCCTTGAGCATTTAATTCACGGATTACGCTATTTAATTTATTGAAATCTGGCATAACCATATGCATCCAAGCATCATACAAGTATAAATCAACCGGAGTAATGCCTTTATTTTTCCATGCTGCAGGTAATGCTTTATTTGTAACTTGAATCCATCCTGGGAAAGATGAATATTGAGTGAATTGTTGTTTTTGGTAATTATCGATAATTCCTTTATTGACAGCTTCGTTAACGCCAACAAATGCTATTTCAGGGTCCAGGTGGGGACGCAGATAATTATTCATTGGATCATAGAGAGAAGGTCCAAATCTTTTCATATGGGCTGGTGATTGAGTAAAATTAAAGGTGCCATGATAATCATCGCTTGTTCCATATTTAGTTGTAACATTTATGACCCCAGAACGAAAATCTCCATATTCAGCTGTCATTCCACCTGCTTTCAAAGAGACCTGTTCGACTGCACTGGTAGGAATAAAGGATTCAGTTTTCCCAACTCTTGCATTAATAAAGGTCAAACCATTCAAAACAGTTCCGGTTTCCGAAGGTCGACCCTCTCTAATAGTCAAATAATCAGCACCAGTAATACCTGCTTGTGTTGAAATAAAATCCTGTAATGTTCTTACACCTGCAGCTTCGCTTAATTGCTTATTATCGATTACAATTTGAGTACTGGATACTTCTTTGTGAAGAATATCTCTTTTAGCAGTTACAACTACTTCTTGACCTACAAAAGCAGTTTCTTCAAGTTGAAAATCAACGCGTGTGGTCTGGTTTTGTGAAACAATAACATTTGTTAGAGTAACTTTATTCATACCTACCATCGAAGCTTGAATTGAATAAGTACCAACAGGAACATTGACAATAATAAAATCGCCATTTTCATCTGTAGCTGCACCCATGTGCGTACCAAGTATAATTACATTAACACCTAATAGAGGTTCACCTGTACTTTTATCTGTCACTTTACCCACTATTTTCCCTTGTGCATATATCATACTCTGAATAATGAGTAAAAGAGCTATGCACATAAGGAATAAACGACGCCGTAGAACTATAGTCATATTTACTCCTGTATTTTTTTAAGAGATAATATTTAACTTATGTTTCTTTTTAAAATAAGTTGAGATTTATATTAAAATTGCTTATTTCAATTGATAAAGCCAGACAAACCTTTTAAGGGGAGAAATTAAAAGATATAATAAAAAACTTAAACATAACATAATTTAATATTATCAATAAAGTTAATGTTTACTTAATTGCTGACTTAACTTGCCAAATTTTTTTTATAATGTCAAGTTAAATTTTACACAAGTTAAAAAATGATTTCTCTTATATCTGTTACAAGCATATTTGCTTTTTGAGCTGCAAATATACCAAGATCCCCATCTTCAAATACCTGGCAGTAGTGGGGCTCAACATTTAATACTTTGGAAGCATGGAGAAATAAATCAGGCTCAGGCTTGGGAGGGATATTATAGTCTGCTGTAAGAATTATATTGAAATATTTTTTTATACCTATAATTTCCAATTCTTCATGAACAATTTTTTTTACTCCACCAGATACCACTGCCATTGGATATACATCTTTATACTCAAGCACGATATTTACTATTTCATTAATTGGTTTTATTTCATTTATATTATTCAAAAAAAATTCATGTTTAGCATCAATGATTTCATATGTATTAAAAGGAATACTCATTTGTTTTTTTAGTAATTCAACTATATCTGTTTCTTTCATTCCTTTTTTGGAAAAGAAAAAGTCATAATCAAATTCCAGATTAAATTTATTTATTGCATATTCCCATGATTTCATATGCAAAGGCATGGAATCTACAAGGGTTCCATCACAATCAAAAATTAATGCTTTTGCTTTCGGGTGTATTAGAATATTTTTCATGAGTGTGAGAAATAACTATCGTTCCAGTATAATTGTTTCTTAAAATCAGAAATATTTGTTGAACCATTTATCAATAAAAATTCTATGTTTGCTATATCAGAAAAATCTTCAAGATATTCAGGAGTTATTGCTTTAGAAAATACTGTATGATGAGCACCGCCAGCAAATATCCATGCTATAGCAGAAATTTCGAGATTTGGTTTTGGGATCCATATTGCACGGGCTATAGGCAGCTTAGGTAACTTTTGAGGTGGATCGATAACTTTTATTTCATTTACGATCATTCTAAATCTATTTCCAAGGTCGATCAGTGAAACATTTAATGCTTCTCCCGCTTTAACATCAAAAACCAATCTTGGGGGAGCGTCTTTTCCTCCGATACTGAGTGGGTGGATTTCTAATCTTGGTTTATCATCTGCAAGAGATTCGCATATTTCGAGCATGTGAGCACCAAGCACCATCATATTTTCAGGTTCGAGATGATATGTATAATCTTCCATAAAAGAGGTTCCACCGTCGAGATCCACAGACATTACTTTAACTGCTCTTAAAAGTGCTGCGGTTTTCCAATCACCTTCTGCTCCAAATCCATAGCCTTCTGCCATAAGTCTTTGCACTGCAAGTCCAGGTAATTGTTTTAAGCCGTGTAAATTTTCGAATGTAGTAGTAAAGCCTTTAAAATTACCATTTTTCAAAAAATTTCGAAGAGCAATTTCAATCTTAGCAGCTTCTACTAAGTTCGAATAATTTTCTCCATCTTTTCTAGCATTTTTTGCAATTTCATATCTTTCATAATATTCCTGTATAAGTTTTTCAACTTCATCGTCAGAAACTTTATTAATATAATTTACAAGGTCCCCTACGCCATAACCATTAACAGAATATCCAAATTTCATCTGTGCTTCAACTTTGTCGCCCTCTGTAACTGCAACTTCTCTCATATTATCACCAAATCGAGCAATTCTGGCTCCCTGAGCATCCTGCCAGGCAATTGCTGCTCTAAGCCAAATTGATAATTTATTTTGAACTTTTTCATCCTGCCAGTAACCAACTATAACTTTTCTTGGTTTCCTCATCCTTGTGCAAATGTAACCAAATTCTCTGTCTCCATGTGCTGATTGATTTAGATTCATAAAATCCATATCAATGCTGTCCCATGGGATATCTCTGTTAAATTGAGTGTGAAGGTGTACAAATGGCTTGTTCAGAATTTTTAATCCATTAATCCACATTTTTGCAGGGGAAAAAGTATGCATCCATAGAATTAAACCTACGCAATTTTTATTTGTATTTGCTTCAAGACATAAATTATAAATTGATTCTGGAGTAGTAAGAACTGGCTTGAAAATAATCTTTACAGGTAATTTTTTTGATTTATTCAAACTATCTACAATTGATTCTGAATTTTGAGCAACTTTCTTTAAGGTTTCATCTCCATATAAATGTTGACTGCCTGTAACAAACCAGGCTTCATAATTTTTTATATCAACCATAGATATACCTAATTTTTGTTATAGTTATTTTGACCATAATAAGCATTTGGACCATGTTTTCTTTCGTAGTGTTTTTTGATTATATACTTGGGAATAATTTTCAATTTTGGATTTATCAATAATGAACCAAATGCTAATTGAGCTACAAATTCAAGGGTTTGAGCATTTTTAACAGATTCATCTGGAGTTTTTCCCCAGGTAAATGGAGCATGTCCGCCAACAAGTACTGCAGGCATTTCTGAAGGATTTATATTTTTAAATCGCTCAACAATTACTTTCCCAGTATTTTTTTCGTAGTTTGAATCAACCTCTTCTCTAGTTAAAAATCTTGTAACCGGAATTGCTCCATGAAAAGTATCTGCATGCGTAGTTCCTAAGCATTGTATTTGTTTACACGCCTGTGCAAACATAGTTGCATATAGACTATGAGTATGTGTAATTCCCCCAATTGCAGGAAAAGCTTTGTATAGTTCAATATGTGTCGGTGTATCTGATGAAGGCCTTTTATCTCCTTCAACAACTTTACCATCGAGATTTAATACTACCAAATCACTAATTTTCATTTTGTTATAATCTATTCCACTTGGTTTAATTACAATTAATCCTTCAGACCTATCGATACCACTAACATTTCCGAACGATTGGATTACCAATCCAGATTTAAATAAATCAATATTTGCCTGGAGCACCTGTTGTTTTAATTCTTCTAACATATTACTTACTTTTTATTGCTTCTTATTTGATCACGAATATTCAATAAATCTTTCATTACGTTATAGAGTGAGCCATTCCATTCTTTTGTTCCAAAAGCATCGTGTAGCTGGCAATAAAGTTGATATAACATTTTATAAGTTTCATGATGTTCGTAATCAGGGTTATAAATTTTACTAATACTTGTCATAGCTGCCTGAGCTTCTTTTATAGTATCGTAACCACCATTTTTTTTACCTGCTGCAACAGCCGCAAATATTGCAGCTCCAAGAGCAGGTGTTTGTTCACTTTTAGATATTTTCATAGGTCTTCCTATAACATCGGCATAAATCTGCATCATAAGTGGATTTTTTACTGCGAGCCCTCCACAATTAACAACATCTTTAATTTTAACTCCATATTCTTCAATTCTATCAATAATTTTAAGAGCTCCGAATGCAGTAGCTTCTATTAATGCTCTGTAAATCTCATGTGGATTAGTATGCAGTGTTTGACCAATTAATAAACCAGATAATCGTACATCCACAAGAATAGTTCTATTTCCATTATTCCAATCAAGAGCAAGTAAACCTGATTCACCCGGTTTTAACTCAGATGCAGCTTTTTCAAGATTTAAGAATTTTTCTTCTGTAGTTTTACCATATTTTTCAGGGGTCAGATAATTTACAAACCATAAAAGGATATCGCCAACAGCTGATTGTCCTGCTTCAATTCCAAAATAACCATTTATAACTGAACCGTCCACAATTCCACATACACCTACAATATCATTTAATGGTTTATCATTTTGCCAGATCATGATATCGCAGGTACTGGTACCTATAATTTTGACCATTGTTTCTTCTGTTATACCGGCTCCAACAGCACCCATATGAGCATCGAAAGCTCCTACAGCAACAGCAACATTTTCAGTTAATCCCAGTTTCTCAGCCCATTGTTTAGATAAAAAGCCTGCTAAATTTTCTGATGTATATGCTTTATCATACAATCTATCGCGCAGATTTCCAAGCCGAGGTGATAGTTTATTTAGAAATTCTTTATCTGGTAATCCATTCCATTGAAGATTATAAATTGCTTTATGTCCAGCTGCACAAACACTTCTTTTAATTTCTTCAGGTTTTGTTTTTCCAATTAAAACAGCAGGTATCCAATCACAAATTTCAACCCAGCTATATATTGCATCGAACAATTCTGGATCCACATTTTCACAATGAAGTATTTTACTCCAGAACCATTCTGAAGAATATTTACCTCCGATTTTGGATAAATATTGTGGACGAATCTCTGCTGCCAAATTGGTTATATGCTCAGCTTCAAGAAAACTAGTATGATCTTTCCACAACCAGACCATCGCATTTGGATTATCTTTAAATTTATCTTTAAGACACATTGGCAAACCTGATTCATCAACAGGCATTGGACTACTCCCTGTAGTATCTATTCCAATTCCTATAATATCTTCGTTACGAAAGTCTGGTTCTATTTCTTTTGCTCTTAATAATACATCTTTTATAGTTAATTCAATGCCAAGTAAATAATCGTTTGGATTTTGTCTTGCAAGATTAGGATTTTCAGAATCAAGTATTACTCCATCAATACCTGAAGGATAAGGAAAAACCGAGCTTGCTAATTCTTTGCCGTCAGATATTCTAACTAATAACGAACGACAAGAATTCGTTCCAAAATCCATTCCGATTACGTATTTATCCATATACAACCTCTATTAACTAATCAACCTGTGAAGTATAAATAAGCAAAGAGGATGCAGAGTAACACTACTGCAGATGCAATTACATCCCATTTGTTCCAGCTTGCTCTTGATTCTTTTCGGTGTTCTTCAGTTACAGTTTGATATGTTAGTCCATAGAGATTTTCATAGGATGGTTTTTCGGTTGCATAACTTACTACAATCATAACCACAAGACTAATTAAGAAAATTAATAAGCTATAATATTGGAAAAAAATATTATTAACAATCCATAAGAAAGACCCTTCTGTATACTGAAATCCCTTAATTAATTTTACAGGTGTATCAACTGCAAGTCTAAATATACCTAAAACAAATCCTGTATAAAGAGCAGCAAGGCATCCTTTAGCATTTAATCTTTTATGGAAAATTCCGGCAAAGAAGACTACAAATATTGGTGGGGCAAGATAAGCTTGAATCCCCTGCAAATAATCATATAATCCTTTACCACCGCGAATTACAGGCAACCACAATAAGCCAATCAATACCATAACAGTTGTGGCAACTCTTCCGACCCAAACCAATCTTTCCTGTGATACATTTGGGTGAAGCCTGGAATAAAAGTCAATAGTAAATAAAGTAGAGCTTGCATTAAATGCGCCTGCTAAAGAACTCATTAAAGCAGCCAATAAACCTGCAACTACAATACCCCTGATACCTAGTGGTAAAACATTAGCAACCATTAATGGGAAAGCCTGTTGAGCGTTATCACGAATTATATTACCATTCGAATCCAATAATATATTTTGGAATGCAGGGATTTTACCATTTATTGCGAGTGCATAAAAAATAATTCCAGGAATTATAAATATAAAAACCGGAAGTAACTTAAAGAATGCAGCTGCAATTGTTCCACGACGAGCTTGAGTTTCGTTTGGAGCAGATAATACTCTCTGAACGATATACTGGTCAGTAGTCCAGTACCACAAACCGATAATTGGTGCGCAAAACAACATACCAAGCCATGGATAATTGTCATTAAAATACCATGCCATTCTTCCTGCTTCTTTAACAGGTTCCCATGTTCCTTCTACTCCATGTGGTACTAATGGTTTCCATAAGTTAAACATTTCTGGTCCAACAATAGCTTTTAATTCACTCCAGCCTCCTACAGCCTGGATACCAAAAAATGTTACAAGTGCAGAACCTATAATTAATACAATTGTTTGAAGTGCTTCAGTATATGCAACAGCACTCATTCCACCGAGTATTGTATATATTCCAGTTATAACAATAACAAGAATGGAACCAATCCAGAAACTATCCATTCCAAGAAAATTTATATCTGGTAGAAGGACCGCAAAAACAACTCCACCTGCGTAAACTCCGACTGCTATTTTTGTCAATATATATGCAACCAGAGAAATTCCAGATAATACTATTCTTGCTTTTGGCGAAAATCTTTTTTCCAAAAATTCTGGCATTGTAAAGACTTTTGATCTCAAATAAAAAGGCACCATTACCCAACCCAGAACTAACAAACACCATGCATGCAATTCATAATGAGCCATAGCTACTCCATCAGTTGCTCCCGAACCTGCTAAACCTACCAAATGTTCAGAACCTATATTTGAAGCAAATATAGATGCACCAACTATAAACCACCCTAAGCTTCTTCCTGCTAAAAAATATCCATCGGATGTTTTCTTTTGTCTTTTTATTACCCACCATGCTAAACCAAGTATAATTGCAAAATATGCGGCAATTGCCAGCCAGTCAATTGTGCCAAGTACTTGCATATGCTCCTCAATTTTATTAGTGTGTATTAATTTACCTTAAAGTGATAAATGGTTCTTTGAGTGTATTTTTCGCCTGGCTTTAAGACAACAGACGGAAAGTTTGGATGATTTGGCGAATCAGGGAAAAATTGGGTCTCCAGACACAATCCTGTTCTATAATCATAAGTAACACCATTTTTACCTTTAATTGAACTATTAAGAAAATTTCCAGAATAAAATTGAATGCCGGGTTGGTCTGTTAAAACTTCCATTGCCCTTCCGCTTGATGGGTCATAAAGTTCTGCTACTTTTCTTACTTTACTATTATAATTATTTAAAACCCAGTTGTGATCGTAACCTTTTCCAAATACTAATTGTTCATGTTGTTCATTAATTCTTTCACCTATTTTATGAAATGTTTTAAAATCAAAAGGAGTATTTTCAACTTTCATAAATTCTCCCGTAGATATCAATTGATTATTAACAGGTGTAATAAAATCTGCATCAATAAATAATTCATGATCGAGAATTGTATTACTAAAAGAGCCACTTAAATTAAAATACGAATGATGTGTAGGATTGACAATTGTTGGTTTATCTGTAACAGCAGAATAATCAATAATTAAATCGTTATTATCATTTAGTGAATAAATAACTTCAATAGTTAGATTACCTGGATAGCCTTGTTCACCATCTTTACTGTTATACATTAATTTCAATGATTGTAAAGTATCAGTATTTATTGGTTCAGCATCCCATAAAACCTTATTAAAACCAATTGTTCCGCCATGAAGATGGTTTTCGCCATCATTTATTGTTAATTGATACTCTTTCCCATCAAGTTTGAATTTACCTTTGTTAATCCTATTCCCATAACGACCAACTATACAACCAAAATATGAACTACCATTAATATAGTCTTCGAGATTATCGTATCCCATTACAACATCATGATAATTATTATTTTTATCTGGTGCTGTAAGTGAAACAATCGTTGCTCCATAATTAATTATCTTAACCTCCATCCCATTTTTGTTTTTTAAAGTAAACATATATACTTCTTCTCCCGAGGGGAGGTTACCAAATAATTTTTTTTCAATCATTTTATTCCCCGTTTTACTTGTATTACATGAAATAAATATTAAGCCACTAATAATTAATAATGTTAAATTCTTAATCATTTGTAGACTCCATAATTTTAATCAGAGATCAAAAAGTCAAACGTTTTTTAAAAATTAATTTACAAAAATAATCTTAATATTTGTGAAGATTTTTTTGATTAAAAATCATTAAATAATAGCTCTTTTTATGAATAAGTTTTATTTAATCAATTTAATTTAATTAATGATGAATAAAATTTACTACATAATATCGACAAAAAATAACCAGATAAAGTCATAATCCAATAAAAGTTTGAGTAAATAAATTGGGAAAGAAAAAATAATGTGATGTTTAATTGTGCGGTAAATTAAATAATTAAATTTAATACATCTAATCATTTCGATTAGAGAAGTGCAATATTCTATCGATCAAAGAATTATTATTTAGCTTTATTTTTTAATTGATGTCTTTCTATTAAATTATCAAAAACTTCTTGAAGATCAATTTCGGTTTCTACAAGCATTACAAGAAGGTGATAAATTAAGTCTGAGACCTCATTAATAATTTCTTTCTTATCACCATTTTTAGAAGCAATAATAGTTTCAACAGCCTCTTCACCTAATTTCTGTATAATTCTATTTAAACCACTTTTAAACAATTTTGTTGTGTAAGAATCTTCGGGTAATTCTAATTTTCTTTTTTTGAGCAATTCGAACAGATAATCAAGAAATTTTGTATTCGATTTCTCATTACCAAAACATGAATAATTTCCAAGATGACAAGTAGGTCCATCTGGTTTAGCGGTTATAAGAAGAGTGTCATTATCACAATCAGTTTTAATATCAACCAGATGTAAGTAATTATTTGAAGTTTCTCCTTTGGTCCATAAATTACTTCTCGTACGACTGTAAAATGTTACTAATTTTGTCTCAAGAGTTTTATCCAGAGCTTCTTTATTCATAAATCCGAGCATTAGCACCTGACCAGTAAATTCATCAATTACAATTGCAGGTACCAATCCTGAATTTTTTGAAAAATTGATTTTAGTTGAGTCTATCATAATCTTACATTCACATTATTTTCTTTAAGAAAATTTTTTAATTCCGATATTCTTAATTCTCCATAATGAAATAATCCTGCAGCCAAGCATGCATCAACATTAGCAATATTAAAAGCTTCAAGGAAATGTTCTTTTGAACCTGCACCTCCACTTGCAATAACAGGTATAGTAACAGCATCAGTAACTTTTTTTAGAAAATCAATATCGTAACCTTTACGAGTTCCATCATGATCCATTGAAGTCAATAAGATTTCTCCTGCCCCCAGTTCACAAACACGTTTACACCACTCTAATCCCTCAAGATTGGTTTCTTCCTTACCACCTTTAATAAAAACTTTTTTTATGCCATTTACAACATTTACATCAATTGCAGCAACAACAGCTTGAGAACCAAATCGTTTTGCAGCTTGAGAAATTAAATCAGGATTTTTCACTATAGCGGAATTCAGCGAAACCTTATCTGCGCCAGCTTTTAACAATTCTTCAATATTATCAAGTGATGATATTCCACCCCCCACAGTAAATGGTATCCTCAATACTTTAGCAATGTCTTTAACAAGAGCAATTAGAGTTTTTCTTCTCTCTTCTGTTGCTGTAATATCAAGAAAAACAAGTTCGTCTGCACCTTCTTCATAATATCTTTGAGATAATTCAACGGCAGAGCCTGCGTCCTTAAGATTAACAAATTTTACTCCCTTAACTACTCTTCCATCTTTAACATCAAGACAAGGTATAATACGTTTAGTTACCAATTTTTACTAAGTCCTCCGGTTTTATTTTGTTTTCATAGATTGCTTTTCCTACAATTACAGCGTATAAATTAATTTTATATAATTCTATAACATCTTGCAGAGAACCTATTCCTCCAGAAGCAATAAGATTAATATCCGTAAAATCATTTAATATTTTTTTATAAAGAGTAACATTAGAGCCTTTAAGAGTACCATCTCGACTTATATCTGTACATAAAAATGTATTAACATTGAGCGATAAACAATATTTAATATGCTGATAAATTGATATACCACTTTCCTGTGTCCAACCTTTGATTAATATTTTTTCATTATTCGAATCGATAGCAATTGCAAATTTATCTTTATCATATTTATCAATAATATTTTCAAATTCTTTCTTGTTATTAATTGAAAGTGAGCCAATAATTATTCTGTCGACTCCAACTTCAAATAATTGTTCTACTTGTTTTAATTTTCTTATGCCTCCACCAAATTGAATTTTCAATTTTGTTGTCTCTTTAATCTGCTTAAGTAGAGAAAGAACATTAATTTTTTCGTTTAATGTTGCAGACAAATCAACAATGTGCAACCATTGAAAACCTGCATTAAAGTAATTTTGTGCAACTTTCAGGGGAGAAATATCATAATACTTTGCCTTACTAAAATCCCCTTTTGTTAGTCTTGCAACTTTCTTATCAAGTATGTCAATTGCTGGTATTATTAACATTTTTCAATAAAATTTTTTAGAACCTTTATGCCTTTAATTCCAGATTTTTCTGGATGAAATTGGATACCATAAAAATTATCTTTATAGCATGCTGCTGAAAAATCGATATCATAATTTGATTTTGCAACTGTATAATCATTTAATGGTACATAGTAGGAATGAGCAAAATAGAAATAAGAATTATTTTCAATGCCATCGAATAATTTATTACTTTTAATTATCTCAACTTTATTCCAGCCCATGTGTGGAACTTTAACTTTATGTGTATCAAAAATTTCTGTTGTTGTATTAATAATACCAAGACATGTAACATTTCCTTCAATCGACTTATCGCATAATATTTGCATACCCAGACAAATTCCGAGCAAAGGTTTTTTTATAATCCGCAACATAGTAAATAGATTAAGAAGATGAAGTTTTTTGACTGCAAAGGAAGCTTCGCCAACACCGGGGAAAATTATTTTATCGCATTTTAACAAATCACTTTCTTTGTTAGTAACAATAAAATCTGTATTAATATCACTTAAAGCATTTACAACCGATTGAATATTCCCTGCCCCATAATCAATTACAGCAATCATAATTTCCCTTTTGTTGTTGGTAATAAATTTTTACCTCTTTCATCAATTCTACATGCTTCGTTTAAAGCTTTAGCAAAAGCCTTAAATATTGATTCGATTTTATGGTGATCGTTCTTCCCTTCAGCTTTTATGTAAATATTTGCCATCATTCCTGATGCTATTCCTCTAAAAAATTCTTCAGTTAACTCTGTGGGAAATTCTCCAACTTTTTCTCTGTTAAATTTGCATTTGAAGTTCAAATAACTCCTGCCACTAATGTCAATTGCACATTCTGCCAGTGAATCATCCATTGGGAGCATAAATCCAAATCTTTTAATCCCCTTTTTATCACCAAGAGCAATTTTAATCGCTTCGCCTAATGCAATTCCAGTATCTTCCACCGTATGATGTTCATCTACTTTTAAATCACCTTTTACACGGATCGTCAAATTAAAATTTGCATGTCGGGCAATTTGTTCTAACATATGGTTAAAAAAACCAATCCCTGTCTTGACGCTCGATTTACCTTCTCCATCGAGTTCAAGTTTAATCTCTACTCTGGTTTCTTTAGTCTTTCTTTTAACATTTGACGATCTACACTTTTTTATTAAACTATCAACAGCTTGTGCAATGTTTTTAACTTTATTATTAGTTACAATTATCTTTTCAGAGGATTTACCAGTTAAATAAATTTTTATAAGGTCTAAGGCTATTTCCTTTTTGTAATTGTGAATTTTTATGTCTTCAAGATCAAATATTTTCTTTAATTCTGGATCGAGCTTTTCTGAATCAGTAAAGATCTGAAATGAATATTCAGATAACTTTTTTAAAGCACTTATTAGCCCACGAGACTTTTGACTATTCAGTTCAAAAAATTTCGAATCAATTAAAATATTTTTCATAAAATTTCACTTAGCTTTTGTAGAAATAAATTATTTTCATCTGGGGTTCCAACTGTAACTCTTAAATAGCCATCAAAGTTATATTGATTACTTCGATCTCGTATAATTATCTTATTTTTTTCCAGATATTCAAAAACTTTTTTTGGGTTTTCAACTTTAAAAGAAATAAAATTTGAATCGGACGGCAATACATTTAAAATCTTTTTATTTGATTTCAATTGGCTGATAATTCGTTCTCTCTCACTTATAATCATTGCTACATAATTATTTCTTTTTTTAATATTTTGAAGTGCGAGAATAACAGCCTCTGCAGTAAGTTTGCTAATATTATAAGGTAATTTTACTTTAAAGAATAAATCAATAATTTCTTTTGAAGCTGCACAGAATCCACAACGTACTCCAGCCATACCCCAGGCTTTTGAAAAAGTTCTCATTACAATTAAGTTAGAATACTCAAGTATATATTTGATTAATCCTTCATCCTGTGCAAAATCTATATATGCCTCGTCAACAAACACTATTATATTTAATTTTTTTGTTAAGTAAAGAATTTTATTTTTATCAAGTAAATTAGATGTTGGATTATTAGGTGAACACAAAAACAGAATTTTAGTCTTATCATTGACTGTTTTTTCAACTGCATCAATATCTATGTTATAATCATTTGTTAAAGGGACATTAATCACATTCACTTCATTAATATCGCACGCAACTTTATACATACCATAAGTAGGTTCACAAACGATCACATTATCAATTGCAGGAGAACAAAATATTCTTATTGTTAAATCAATTATTTCGTCTGAACCTACACCAAAGAATAAATTCTCTACCGGAATATTTAGAAGTCTACTTACACCTTCTCTCATCTTTTTCTGATAAGGATCTGGATAACGATTAACATTATTATAATTATCTGGTAGAACAGTTCCATAACAGTTTTCATTTGCATCAAGTAATATTCCTTCGTTATGCGATTGACGAGCAGAAGTATAAGGTTTTAATTCTAATATATTTTTTCTTACAAGATTTATTATATTCATTTATTCAACCTTATTTTAATTGCATTAGCATGAGCTTGTAGATTTTCTGCTTCAGCAAGTTTGATTACAGTATCAGAAATTTTTTGAAGCCCATCTTTTGTCAGATGTTGAAATGTAATTGATTTCATAAATGCTTCACAGCTTACCCCGCTGTAAGATTTTGCATAACCATAAGTAGGTAAAGAATGATTTGTACCTGTTGCATAATCACCCGCGCTTTCAGGAGAATAATTTCCTATAAAGACAGAACCTGCATTAACAATATTTTTGAGAATACTTTTATAAGTTCTTACAGCTAAAATCAAATGTTCAGGTGCATATCGATTACTTATGTCTATTGCCTGTTTAAGATTTTCTGTTATAATAACTTTTGAATTTTTTAATGATTTTTCTGCAAATGTTTTTCTTGGAATGAGTTCCAATTGTTTTTTTAAATTAATTAAAACTTCATCTGCAAATTTTTTACTGGTGGTAATCAAAATAACCTGTGAATCGTTCCCATGTTCGGCTTGAGAAAGTAAATCAGCAGCTACATAAGAACTAACAGCAGAATCGTCTGCAATAATTAATACTTCACTTGGACCAGCAGGCATATCAATAGCACATCCATCAGGATCAATACATACAAGGGATTTTGCTGCTGTTACAAATTGATTCCCTGGTCCAAAAATTTTATCAACTTTTTTAAAATCTTCAGTACCATATGCCATCATACCGATTGAATGAGCTCCACCAATTTTATAAAATTCATCAGCTTCACATATTCTTGCAGCAAATGCCAGAGCCGGATTTATAAAGTCGCCTTTAACAGGTGAGCATACAACCACTCTTTTACAACCAGCAATTTTAGCTGGAATACCCAGCATGAGCATAGTAGAAAATAAAACAGCACTACCGCCCGGAACATATAATCCAACATTCTCAATTGGAAATGATTTTCTCCAGCATTTAATTCCTTTCATAACCTCAATTTCATATTCAGCATTCTTTTGTCTTTCATGAAATTTTGTAATGTTTTTTGCTGCCGTCAAGATCGCAGTTTTTAATTCATTCGATAGTTTTTTTTCTGATTGGATTAATTCTTTCTTTTCGACTAAAATATTCTCTCCCTTTAATCCATCAAATTTTCTTGCATAACGTAAAACAGCTTTTTTACCATTTTTCTTTACATCTTTTAGTATCACTTGAACCGTATTAAATATCTCTAATGTTTTAATCGCTGGTCGAGTCAATAATTTTTCTAACTGCTTTTCAGTTAAATTTTTGTATTCTACAATTTTCATATTATCATATTCTCGATTGGTAAAAGTAAAATACCTGAAGCACCGACATTTTTTAGTTTTTGATAAATCTCCCAGAATTGTTCAGCTGGAATAACCGCATGAACAGCCACCATTGTTGGATCGGCTAAAGGTAAGATTGTAGGACTTTTGAGTGATGGAATAATTTTTTCAATTTCTTCAAGAGCTCCCTTAGGAGCATTCATCATTAAATACTTTGAAGTCCTTGCAGTTAATGCAGAATCAATTCTAACAAGTAAATTATTAAGCAATGTTTTTTTATCGAGATCGGTTTCTATGTCTTTATTTTTAATCAATACAGCTTCTGAAGAGAAGACATCAAACGATTTTTTGAGTTTATTCAGTTTTAATGTATTACCTGTTGAAACTAAGTCACAAATAACATCTGCAACTCCCAAAGAAGGGGTAATTTCCACAGAACCACTTATTTCAACTATTGTTGCATTAATCTTATTTTTATCTAAAAATTTTTTGAGAAGATTTGGATAAGAGGTTGCAATTCTTTTCCCTTCAAGTTCTGAAATATCATTTAGGGTTTTATTTTCTGGTATAGCAAGTGAAAGATTACATTTGCCATAACCAAGTTTTCTTATTACCTCAACATCTGCATTTCTTTCATAAAGAACATCTTCGCCCACTATTCCAATATCTGCCACTCCATCACTTACATATTCGGGGATATCATCATCTCTAAGAAATAAAATATCGAGATCAAAATTGCGTGTTGTTATAATCAATCTTTCAGAATAATCTTCAATATCCAGTCCACAATTTCTTAATAGCTGAAGCGACTTATCGGTTAATCTCCCTCTTTTTTGTAATGCTAATTTTAAATTCCCATTTAACATGATTCACTCCATATAACAAAAAACCCCGACATGCGCCGGGGTTTGTTTTAAAGTTATAATATTTATTAATGTATACCGGCGCTTTCTATTAAAAGCAAATAATGATGCATATGGTGGTATACTATAATCATATATTTCTCTAATTTTGTATACAAATGTAAAAAAAAATTTAATAAACAAAAATTATTAATCAATATGAAATGTTTTTTTGTATCGGACCTGCATGGCAATTTAGATAAATATGAAAAACTTTTCCGTACAATTAATGAGGAAGTTCTTTTCGGTGGCGATATTCTGCCCCGTAATAACGCCAGATATTTTCTTCTAAATTATTTAGATATAGAATTAACAAAGTTAAAGAATAATTTAAAAGATGATTATCCTGATATACTAATTATTCTTGGAAATAATGATCCTAAAACAGAATTAGAAAATATAAATAATATTACTAAGAAGAAGTTGTGGTATTATATTCACAATAAGTGCAAAGAAATTTATAATCATAATTTTTTGGGGTATTCTTATTCGCCTCCTTCCCCTTTTTTACTTAAAGATTGGGAAAAATATGATGTTTCACCTGAGATTGAAGAAGGATGTATAGCCCCAGAAAATGGAATTACAACTGTAATGATTAACCATAACGAAAGGTTATCAACTATTCAAAACGACCTTGACAAATTAGCAACAGAAAAGAATATAAAAAAATCGATTTTCTTATTTCATGCTCCGCCTTACAAAACAAGTCTTGATGTAATTTATAATCATCATAAACAAAAAATACAATATGCTGGCAGTAAAGCTATTAGAAAATTTATTGAAATAAATCAACCATATATAACATTACATGGACATATTCATGAATCGTCGAAATTAAGTGGAAGCTGGAAAGATAAGATCGGGAATACATTTTGTTTTAGTGCAGCATATGATGGTAATGAATTAGCAATAATAAATTTTAATCTGGATAAACCACAAAGTGCAGTAAGAATTTTAATCTAACTTTGACTTCATTTTAAGAGGGTGAGCTGCTTCAGAAAGAGCATTTATTTTGACTGCAAAACTCGTTTTATTTTGTATATCATCATCTGTTACATAATGGATATCAAGAAGTCCCTGAGTTTTTATACCTGTTCGCATGTAATTAATTTCGCTCAAACATAAACTCCATCCTTCAAACCACAATTCTAGTTCATCTTTTTTACATTTATCTTTGTCAATGTGTACAATTAAATTTATGTCACTACCAGGTCCGCAAGAAGCATCCTTCGTACTTCCAAAAAGATAAATACCTTTAACACCAAACCTCTCGCCATCGAGTTCAGAAGCAATTCTTTCTGCTATTTTCATTCTCCACCTCCAATGTTCTGTAGAATGATAGTCAATGTATTCTTTTGTTTCTTTTTCAGACTGGATTTCTAATGAGGGTTGAACAAATATCGCAATTGCTTCGTCACGTTCAGCATTCATTAGAACTCTTAAAACCATTCCACCAGTAGCTTTTATTACGTTAATTACTCTTATTGTATCCTGAAGAAAATAAAATTCAGGTAATATATCTTCAAAAATATTTTCTGACTCCGTAAGAAATTTTTCATTAAATATAATTCCATCATCATCTGGATATAATGGAAGATATCTGATATTTGATTCAACTAAATCCTGAAAGAAATGTGTTCCAAATGAAACTTCCGGGACATAATTCCCCTTCTTTCGTGCAATTTCAATTAGCATAGCTGTATTATTTATATCAGAATAAGTTACATTTACTCCAAGTTTAATATCGCCTCTACTTCCCCATCTTCCGGGTCCCATTAATATAAATTTTCGTTTGGGTAATAATTTATTTAGTTTACTTATTGCTTTTCCTACCTGCAATAATTTATTTCTTTCATTTAATTCATTATACTTAAGAGGGTCTACATAAACAATATATGTTATTTCTGGAACCTTTCCATTGGAAACAAATTTTTTAGCATTAAATAAAATTTGTTCAATGGGTTTATCTTTTGGGATTACATCTGCTGTAACTTCATGTGATTGGCTTTGTGGTCTGCATTGCAACAAGTAAAAATCTTTGCCATCCGACGCAAACTCTATATCAACAGGTGTTTTCATCTTATCTTGCAAAATTTTTAATATCAAATCAACTTTCTTGAGAAAATTTGTTTTAACAAATAAACCATCAAATGTCACAATATACTCTTTTGCTGAATCTCCTATTTCAAAAGCAGTTGGTTGACGAATCATATCACCCTGAATAATTGAAAAAACATGTTCAAAAGAAGGATATAGATAATTCGTTTCTTCCAATAATTTTTTAATTGAAATTGTTTCGAATTCATCAGTATGCAAATTAATAACATCAATATTTTTAGGTGAATATCTTAAAATTTCTTCAGGCGAAACATTAACACGTATATTTGGCTGAGTAGGAGAAATTAGTACAGGATAATCATCACTTAGCCTATCAACTGCACGCGTACCAAGACCCGGTACTATTCTTACTAATCCATCATCACGTTTTATTCTAGGAGACCATCTAAATTCATTAAGGCTGAATGCAACTCCAGCATAAGAAGGTAAAAAGTAATTGCCTACTCTAGTCCCAACTACTTCCTGAATCATAATTCCCATTTCTTCATGAAAATCTAATAATCCTCTTTCAGCTCGATATTCAATGGGGTCTGGACCAAATGTAGAAGCATAAACTTCTGCGATTGCATCCATTAAAGCATCTAATCTTTTAGATTTGCTCCCTTGATTTGCCAGGAATAGACTTTTATACTTACCTGAGAAAGTTGCATCTAACCTATCTTCCAGTAAACTGGAACTTCGAACAATTAGCGGTTTATCTCCAAAATCATCTAGTGCCATAGATAAACCTTTAACAATATCTGGCGGAAATTCTGAATTCTTAAAAAGCTGGATTATATGAGGATATTCAACACGAATTTCATCAATATCTTTATATTTTTGCTCAAGTACTTCTTCTAAGTTATTAAATTGCATAAAATTAAGGATGCCATCTGAAGCTATATACCATGTCTTGGGAACTTTAACATCTCTTAATATATCATTATTTTCTGCTTCTTTTTGAATAATGTGGGAAGAAATAAATAAACCTGCACTTTTACCTCCAAGTTTTCCATGACTTCCTGGAGTAAAGATCATTTTATCAATAAGTCGATAAAAATCTGTAAGTTTAACATAGTCTTTTGCTATTGAAATAAAATTTAATTGGTCAGTAAAAAATCTACGGAGCAAAGATACTCTTAATCCTTTTACTGTAGATGGTGGCAATTCAAATTTTTCGGGGGCAAGATGGTAATATTTTCTGATAGCTTCAGAAATTTCTGTCAATGATGTATCCTGATTATCAACAACTTTAATCAATGCTCCTGATTTATCTTCCTGAATCCATTTTTGAATTTTATTCAATATTACTTCATCAGGTAAGTTTTCGTCTGCTAATCTTTGAATTGTTTCAACATATTCATCATAATTAATAATTTTTTCTACTTTACTAGGTTTGTTTTCATCTTTTGTTTCTTCTTCATCAAAACTAAATCTTATTTTTCTCGAAATATTTGAATGTTTCATCAATATTTCAGCTTCTTCTACACCTTTCCAGCACAGCAGGTGGAGCATTTTTCTCATAAGACTCATAAATAAATTTGGATCGGTTTTTCTTATCATATCAAGAACTATTTTCCATTCACCTCTAATTGTTTTACCTATTTCCTGCCTTGCTGTTTGCAATTCCTCAAAAACATTTTTCAACTTTTGATGTAAAATAAAATGACCCAAGCGCTCAGCTACTGTATTAAGTAATTTTTCCTCTTCTTTAGAAAATGGACTCCCATCTGTTGAAGGAAATTCTTTTATGTAATAGACTAATATTTTCCCTACTATTTTATCCTGAACAATAATATCTGTACTGAGTACCCATGGTGTTTCCGTAAAGTCACTTGTCTGGTAGACTATATCACCATAAATTAACTTTACTTTACAATATTCAGAATATTGAAAACCTTTTGGAAGTGCATCAATTACAGTATAAAATGCCTGTCGTAAAGAAATTTCTGATCTATTCAAATTATCTTCTATTGTATAAAGACAATTTAGTTCTTTGGTCTTTTCTTGAAGTTTCAGAATTACATTATTGGCAGCTTTTTTATTTTCATCTGCCATTAAATATCCTCACAAAGGTAAGTTTGTAAAATTAATTCTAAAAAAATCCTCAAAATAAATCTACACTTAAATTTATTGAAAAATAAATTCATTTGATACACGGAAAATCTTTTTTTCAAATCAGGTTGCCTTATAAAATATCATTAATATAGCTGAATTAAAATAAAATAAATTAAGGCAACCTGTTACATTTTAAACCCAACCACGGTCTTTACATGCTTGAGCAACTCTACTTATCGCAATTATATATGCTGCATCTCTCATGAATAAATTTCTTTTCCTTGCAAGTTCACTTACTGCTTGATATGCCGCTGTCATTTTTACATCAAGTTTTTCCAATACTTCATCTTTTTCCCAAAAATAATTCATGTTAGATTGAACTTGTTCGAAATAACTACATGTAACACCTCCAGCATTAGCAAGAAAATCTGGTATTAGAAAAATTCCTCTCTCCTGAATCACTTTATCTGCATCAGGTGTAGTTGGACCATTAGCTCCTTCTACAATTACTTTTACTTTATTACTAATTTTTGAAACATTCTCACCATTAATTTGATTTTCAAGAGCTGCGGGGAGTAAAATATCAACTTCCTGAGAAATCCATACATCACCATTTAAGATTTCATATCCAAGCTCTTTTGCTTTATCCTTGTTAATACCACCGAATTTATCTGTTATTTTAAGAAGCTCGTCTTTATCAATACCTTCTTCTTTTCTAAATGCATAAGAACACTGATCCTGTTCATCCCAGCTTGCAACTGAAATTACTTTTCCACCTAACTTTTGGTACAATTCGATAGCATACTGAGCAACATTACC
>FWPU01002113.1_pt1 | contig 56548 bp, 46 predicted proteins | sample 2228361 | NCBI WGS metagenome assembly FWPU01 (sample SAMEA103939777, study PRJEB20133) | metagenome | reverse complement strand
CGCCTGGGAGGCAGAGCGCAAAACGGTTTGAGCGTAGGCAGGGGGGATATTAGTCCTGGAATGTATTGCCAGGACGGGAATCACCCTGTATGATGCGACTCAGGGGCTTAGTGCGTGGTCTACGTAAATACATCGCTGCTGAGCGGGCAAACGCCGGCGCAGCGGCAGAGGGTCCGGGAGCATCTGTTTCAGCGCCGTTCGGGAAGCCGGCGCTAGATCTGGGGCCGGGAGAGCAGCAGTCGTCGTCAACACCGCTGTCATGGCCGCGGTGATCACGGTCGGGCAGGGGAAACCGGAGCGGATTGATGGCGGAGACGATGGGGCCGTGGTCGCGACCACAGCAGCAAAGACAACAAATCACCCCACAACGTCCGGCCTGCATCAGTGCAAGCGTGGCCCGGATTTTGCATCGCGTGTGGACAGGACGCAATCGGCGCGCGGCGCCAGTGGAGGGAAGGGCCATGGTCACTGGTGTCACGCGTTCGTTGCGCGCCGGTTCTTTTCCTCAGTCGCCGGTTGACCGGCTTCATGCGCGTGGCATTCGCCACAGAAGTTATCGCTTGTGCTGGAGCGGTCCGTAACGACGTCAAGATGGGTGCGCGGTCGTCTCGGGGGATGCGTTTCGCCACCTGGTGTGGCAATGATCAAGGGGTCCGGGCTTGGGCTCTGGTGATCGGGAGGGTTCCACAGTGAAGCGGACAACGGCTTCGAAAGTCTTGCGCGGTTTGGGCGTGCTGCTAGTGTTGGTCAGCATGGTCACGTATGCGCAAGGCACCGTGGTGGCCGGGGGTAGCGGTGGAAAAAACACCGTGGCACTTGCGCGCCATCAGGATTCAACGGGCGATGCGGCGGGAACTGACGGTGGTAACGGTACGAGCGGCGCCGCGACCGGCGGCAATGGGGGCTCTGGCGCGAATGGTGCGGACGGGAGTTCCGGCATAGGCGGCAACGCCTCGGCCAATGGTGGCACTGGCATTGGCGGCGACGGTGTGGGTGGCACCGCGGTCGGCGGCAACGGCGGCGATGCCTCGGGCGATACGTTTGGCGGCGACACCACGGGCGGCAGCGTCAGTGGTGGCAGCGCGACCGGCGGCAACGCGACCGGCGGTAGCGCTGGGCCGGGTGGCAACGCAACCGGTGGAGCGGGCACGGGTGGCGTAGCCTCGGGCGATACAACCGGAGGCGGCGCGACCGGCGGCAACGCCACGGGCGGCACAGTCACTGGCGGGTCGGCCAACAGCAACACAAATGGTAGCGTGTTGAACGGCGGTCGCGGTGGAGAGGGCCTTAGCGGCAGTGTAGGCGTTGGTGGCGATGGTGGCGATGGTGGCAACGCGACGGCTGGCAACACGAGCGGTGGCGGAAACAGTGGCGGCGATGCGATCGCTGGAGCGATTACCGGCGGCATAGCCGTTTCCACGGTCATTGGCGGCTCAAACACCGGCGGCTCCGGCCTGGGTGGCAGCGCTTTTGGCGGTGATTCGCTCGGCGGCTTGGCAGTGGGCGGTGTCGCTGTCGGGGGAGCGGCGGTTGGTGGCGTCACGGTCGGCGGCTTGACGATCGGCGGTGGCAACATCGCGGGATCGGGCGGGAGCGCCACGGCTGGTGAGGGCACTGGCGGCGATGGCACCGGTGGTTTCGGTGGCGTGGCGATCGCCGGTTCTGGCGTTGGTGGCAACGGAGGCATTGGCGGCTCGGGCGGCGCGGGTGGCGCTGCCTTTACTGGTGATGCTGCCGGTGGCCATGGTGGGAACGCTAGCGCGCAGGCGGAGTGCGATAGCTGCGCCGAGGATGTCTCCGCTGCTGCCGTGGGAGGCGCCAGTGGCGATGCTGTCTCCGGCGAGGCGTTCGGCGGTGACGGCGGCGACGGCGGCGATGGCGGTGCCGGCGGGCCTGGCTTCGGCGGCGACGCCAGCGCTGATGGCGGAACAGGCATCGGTGGCAACGGCACCGGTGGCTCGGCTGTGGGTGGCACTGGCGGTGACGCCTCGGGTGACACCTTTGGCGGCGACACAACCGGTGGCTCGGCGGTCGGCGGTAACGCCGTGGGTGGCGTAGCAACGGGCGGCACGGCTGGTGTCGGTGGCGAGGCCATCGGCGGCAATGGCACCGGTGGCAGCGCGTCCGGCGATACGACCGGCGGCGTTGTGACAGCCGGCGAGGCAACGGGTGGAGAGACCCTCGGCGGCAATGCCTTCAGCCTAACCGTTGGCTGCGTGGCAAATGCGGGCGATGGCGGTACCGGTGGCGCAGGTATTGACGGTGGCTCTGGCGGTGCTGGTGGTGCCGGCGGCGATGCTGAGTGCGGCGATACTAATGGTGGTGGCAATACCGCTGGCTTTGCCCAAAGTGGCGATGTGACTGGCGGCAACGCGACCGCAGATACCACTGGCGGTGGCAATACGGGTGGTAGTGGCACAGGCGGCGCCGCATTCGGTGGCGATTCCAGTGGCGGGATTGCTGTTGGCGGCGAAGCGGCCGGTGGCTCCGCTGCCTCCGGGAACACGACGGGCGGTGCGACGATTGGCGGAGGCAATGTCGCCGGCAATGGTGGCAATGCAACCGGTGGTAATGGCACTGGTGGTGCGGGCACCGGCGGTGACGGTGGCGCTGCGACCGGTGGTGATGGCTTCGGTGGCAACGGCGGCGATGGCGGCACTGGTGGCGACGGTGGAACGGCCATCACGGGCGATGCGACTGGCGGTCACGGTGGCAACGCCAACGCTGGCGCTCTTGCCGCACAGGTGGTGGTCGATCCCGAGGCGGTCGCGGTCGGCGGGGATGCCGGTAGCGCCGAGTCGGGCGACGCCTTCGCTGGCGATGGTGGTTTCGGTGGCACCGGTGGCGATGGTGGCGAGGCTGTCGGTGGCAGCGCCGAGGCCAATGGTGGCATCGGCATTGGCGGCGACGGCGTGGGAGGCAGCGCCGTCGGCGGAAATGGTGGCAATGCGTCCGGCGACACCTTCGGTGGCGACACCACCGGCGGCTCGGCGATCGGTGGCCCCGCAGTTGGCGGAAACGCCACTGGTGGTACGGCTGGCAACGGCGGCGTGGCGACTGGTGGCAATGGCACCGGCGGCAACGCGTCGGGCAACACGTCTGGTGGTGACACAACCGGTGGCAGCGCGGCTGGCGGGCTCACGCAAGGTGGTGATGTCCTCACCTTCACCCTCGGCTGCGAGGCAGACGCGGGTAATGGCGGCACTGGCGGTACGGGTGACTTGGATGGCTTCGGTGGCAACGGCGGCGCTGGTGGCCTTGCGAGCTGTGGCCTGACCGACGGCGGTAGTAATGGCAACGTTGAGGCCGGCGCGACCTCCGGCGCTGTGACCGGTGGCGGCGCGACCAACAGCACCGCCGGCGGCGGTAATACCGGTGGCAACGGGCAGGGTGGTGAAGCCACCGCTGGAAACTCCTCTGGTGGTAATGCGATTGGCGGCAATGCCGCCGGTGGTTCGGCTGCGTCGGGCGAGACCACGGGTGGCGCCACGATCGGCGGCGGCAATACCGGCGGCGACGGCGGGTCCGCGGACGCTGGCGATGGCATTGGCGGTGCGGGCACCGGTGGCGCCGGAGGCACAGCGACAGGTGGTAGCGCGGTCGCTGGTAATGGCGGCAACGGTGGTGACGGTGGCGCCGGCGGCACGGCGATCTCGGGCGATGCCGAAGGTGGCCACGGCGGCAACGCCAACGCCGAGGCAACCGTTGCGAACGGCGGTGACGAGGCTGCGGCTACGGCAGTTGGTGGCTTCGGCGGTAATGCAGTCTCCGGCGACGCCTTTGCTGGCAGTGGCAGCGATGGCGGCTCCGGTGGCTCTGGCGGCGATGCCTTCGGTGGCGATGCGGCAGCCAACGGCGGCGTGGGCATCGGTGGCAACGGCACCGGTGGCTCGGCTGTGGGTGGCACTGGCGGTGACGCCTCGGGTGACACCTTTGGCGGCGACACAACCGGTGGCTCGGCGATTGCTGGCGGGGCGTTCGGTGGCTCGGCCACCGGCGGTACCGCATCTGACGGCGGCGCGGCTACTGGTGGCATTGGCTCCGGTGGCGACGCCTCTGGTGAAACGCTCGGGGGTGCGGCAACCGGCGGCGAAGCGCTTGGCGGTACAACCATCCAAGGCGATACCGTGACGGGCACCCAGGGCTGCCTGGCGCTCGGCGGGGACGGTGGCGCCGGTGGTGCCGGCGTTGCGGTTGGCTCTGGCGGTGCTGGTGGCGGCGGTGGCGCTGGCTCCTGCGGCGACGTGATCGGCGGCGGCAACGCGAGTGGCGCGGCGACGTCCGGCGATGTGACTGGCGGAGGGGCCTCGGTTTCGACAACGGGTGGTGGCAACACCGGTGGCAATGGCACTGGTGGCGCGGCCACCGGCGGATCCTCGACGGCTGGCGATGCCACCGGCGGAAGCGCTGGCGGCGAGGGCGCGGGGAACGCGGTCTCCGGCCCGACCACGGGCGGGAATACGACCGGCGGAGGCAATGTCGCCGGCAATGGTGGCGATGCAACCGGTGGCGATGGCACCGGCGGTGCGGGCACCGGCGGTGACGGTGGCGCTGCAACTGGTGGCGCTGGTATCGGTGGCAACGGCGACGATGGCGGAGCTGGCGGTGATGGTGGAACGGCCATCACGGGCGATGCGACTGGCGGCCACGGAGGCAATGCTAACGCGATTGCCGCCAGTGCTGGCGTGGATCCCATCGCCGTGGCTGTCGGTGGCGACGCTGGTGACGCAACGAGCGGATCGGCCTTCGGTGGCGAGCCGGGTTTCGCTGGCGACGGTGGCGATGGTGCTGAGGGTATCGGCGGCGGCGCCTCAGCCAGTGGTGGCGATGGCTTCGGTGGCAACGGCACTGGCGGCTCTGCCGTTGGTGGCGACGGTGGTTCGGCCTCTGGCGACACCTCCGGCGGTGACACGGTGGGTGGATCCGCGGTTGGTGGAAACTCGTTTGCTGGTGACGCCGTGGGTGGCAACGTAGGCGCTGGCGGAGCGGCTACTGGCGGCAATGGCACTGGCGGCAGCGCGTCCGGCGATACGACCGGCGGCACCGCCACCGGCGGCCAGGCGTCCGGTGGCACAACCCAGAGCGGTGGAGCGCTTGACGGCTTGATCTTCTTCCCATTCCCACCAATGCTGCCCGATCAGGGGGATCTCTTGGGCTCGCTGTCGCTGACAGGTGGCTGCGAGGCTATCGCTGGCAACGGCGGCGCTGGAGGCACTGGCGGCGATGCCTTCGGTGGCGCTGGCGGCGCCGGCGGTAACGCGACCTGCGGTGCGACGGACGGCGGCGGCAACGCGAGTGGCGCGGCGACATCCGGCAACGTATCTGGCGGGCCGGCGTCGTCTACGACCACTGGCGGCGGCAACGCCGGCGGTAACGGCACGGGTGGTGGGGCCACCGGCGGCGAATCCCAGGCTGGCAATGCCATTGGCGGCAATGCGGCGGGTGGTTCGGCAACTTCTGGCGCCACCACGGGCGGCGAGACGGTTGGTGGCGAGAATGCGGCTGGCGATGGCGGAGCCGCGACCGCTGGTGGTGGTTTCGGTGGTGAAGCGACCGGCGGTGCTGGCGGTGAAGCGACCGGTGGTGCTGGTATCGGCGGCAACGGCGGTGCTGGCGGCGATGCTGGTTCCGGTGGCGAGGCTGTCACCGGCGACGCGACCGGTGGCCATGGCGGCAACGCTAACGCCATCGCTGCGACGATTGGCGACGCGGGTGCGGCCGAGGCCGCGGCAGTCGGCGGTGACGGCGGCGGCGCGGTGTCCGGTGACGCCTTCGGCGGCAGCGGCGGCAACGGCGGCTTCGGCGGCTTCGGCGGCAGTGGATTCGGCGGTGACGGCGGCGCCGGTGGTGGCGTGGCCGAGGGTGGCGACGGCACTGGCGGACCGGCAGACGCGGGTGCTGGTGGCAATGCCGAGGGAGACACAACGGGCGGCAACACCACGGGTGGCGAGCCCGGTGAGGTAGGAGCTATCGGCGCGGTCGCTGGCGATGCGGACGCGGGCGAAGGCACTGGTGGCGACGCTGGTGCTGGCGGGCAGGCTACCGGCGGCGGCGGCAACGGCGGCGAGGGGTCGGGCAACACCACTGGCGGAACCGCTCAGGGTGGAACGGGCACCGGCGGGCAAACCGAATCTGGGCCAGCGGTAACAATCACCGCGGGCTGTGGCAACGAGCCCATCATCATCGGCCCAGCCGAGATCACGGCCGGCGATGGCGGCGCTGTTGGTGACGGAATTCTGGGTGACGGCGGCACCGGTGGCGATGGCGGAGATGCCAACTGCGGTGACGTAATCGGCGGCGCCAACACCGGTGGTGATGCGAACGCAGGCGATGTGGCCGGCAGCGACGCAACATCCGACGTGAGCGGCGGCGGCAACATCGGCGGCGATGGCACGGGCGCGGAGACGATCGGTGGCAACAGCGCCGCTGGTGATGGCATCGCTGGTGACGCGACCGGCGGCAACGCGGTCCAGGGCGACACGACCGGCGGTGCGACCGAGGGCGGCCTGAACGAAGGTGGCGCTGGCGGTGAGGCACTCGCAGGCGACGGTACCGGCGGAGTCGCTGGTGGTGGCGCTGGCGGTGTTGCTGATGCTGGTGACGGTGTTGGTGGCAACGGTGGCAACGCCGGCCATGGCGGTGATGGCGGTCCCGCTGTCAGCGGCGATGCGACCGGCGGCCACGGCGGCAACGCCAATGCCGAAGCCTACTCCTTCGCCGGCGATGCCGATCTGATTCTCCTCGGCGGCTGCGTCGATGATCTCGACTTCGATTGCAGCGAAGGGAACGTCGACGGCGACTGCACCGGCACCTGCGAGGGCGACGTCGAGGGTGACTGCACCGGCTTCTGCTTCGGTGACGTCACTGGCGACTGCACCGGTTTTTGCCCAGGTGAGGTCGGTGGCGACTGCACCGGGACCTGCGGCGATGGCGATGACAACGGTGATAACGGCGGTGATCCTGGCAACGGCTCCGATGAGGTGAGCGGTGTGCGGGCATTGCCGAACACGGGCGCGGGGGCTTTCGACGGGCTGGGCGGCCAGATGTTCTGGCTGCTGGCACTGAGCGGCGCGCTCGCGGCTGGCGGCGCTGGGCTGCGCCGGCGCCGGGCGTAGGGGAGTGAACCGGCCGGGAGTCGAAACGATGGGCTCCCGGTCGGATTGGGAACAGCATGTGCGTGGAGCCCTGGCCCTGCGTCAGGGCTCCTGTGTTCTGGCAGATGGAGAGAAGGTGACCTCGGTCGCGAAGGTGAATGGGAAACACACGAGGCTGATAAGCCAAATGAGGTATATGACCCACTTGTCGGCAACGGATGTGACAATTGGTGGGAAAATCCCCGGTTTTTCCCGTTGTGAAATGGCAATAAAGTTGCTAGGATGCTGAGGGGAAACCGTGAGGTCTGATGGGGAAGACTCGTGGGGATGGCGGCGGTGATGGGGGCTTGCAGGGGAGTGTCGGGCCTGCATGGTGCGAGCGGCGCATGGCCATGGTCGCTCATGCGGCTCGATCTCGGTCTCCCTGTCCTGCCAGCGTCACCGGCGCGTTTAGCCCTGCATCGTGACGAGGCGAAAGGTAACGTGGCGCCATCGGCCGCATGCAGCGTCTCCGGGTTTGGGGGAGGAGCGAAATGACACGGCTAGCAAGGTTGGGCCGGTGTGCTGCCATGGTGCTGCTCGTGCTCGCGATCGTCGCTCCTTTGCGCCTCGCTGAGCCGGACCGGAGCATGGCAGAAGTGCTCGTCGCGGATATGGCACCTGACCCGTCGAATCAGACAGCGACGGATGTCGCCGGCTGCGGTATTCCCGCGGAAGGAACCCCGGAGCCGGGGGTGGAGATGTTTGGGGACACGAGCGCCGCGAGTGAGGCCGCTGGATGTGAGGAGCAAGGTGAGAGCGAACCGGGTGTCGCTCAGGATGAAGGCGTAAGTTCCGGAGGGACCATCGAGCCAGCCGGTGTCATTGAGGATGGGGGTGAGGCGACCCCTGAGCCTGAGCAGCCCACCGAGCCGCCCACGGACGTGCCTACCGAGGTGACAGAAGGGAGCGAGCCGCCGGCGAGCACCGAGGAAGCTGTTCCAGATTCCGGCGCGGTCGGCATGGCCAGCGAGGCGACGCCAACCGAGGAAGTGGTGACCGTGTCCATTCCGGTCACCGTGTTCACGTGCTCGGCCGATCCTGGACCGGGTGATCCGGCGACCTCAGGCGTTTGCGCCGGCGCTGACGGTGTGGAGATCGCGTACTCCATTGACGATGTGCCTGCGACACCCGTGACCACGTCTGGCGGCGGGACCGCACTCCTGGAGGTGCCTGAAGGATCTGCGGTCTTCGTCGAGGAGACGGTTCCGGCTGGTTACCTTCCCATCGGCGACGGCACGGCCTGGATTGCCAGCGCCGCCGACGGTGACGCGGTGACGTTTGTGAACGTCGTGGAGACGGCGTTGGGTCGCTTGCAGATCGTAAACGGCTCGTGCCCGACCTCAGGTGAAGCGCGCACAGAGTTTCGGGTCCTTGGCCCGCACGCGATCAGCGCCGCGGCGACACCTGTGTGCAGCCCGACAGCCAAGGCAGTGTTCACCATTACTGGTGGCACGCTGCCTGAAGGGGGCATCCAAGCGATCACGGACGACAATGGCGTCTGGAGGGGTTACCTGACTGCCGGCGACTATACGGTGATAGATGATTCTGGTGCGTCCGAGCGAGCCACAGTCGAGACGGATGAGCTGACTGTCGTCATCGTCATCGACTACTTCAGGCCGCCGACTGGCGTTCTCGTCATCCAGCGGTGGGTGTGCACCGAGGGCGAGGAAGAGCGGACGGATATCGTCATTGATGGTGACGCGAGCGGGCCTGGTTGTGGCCTGGCCGATGGGCAAATGTCGCTCAGCACCGTCGCGGAGGCGAGCGCCGCAAGCTCGATCACCTTTAGCCTGGGATCGGATGGCACCGCGACCATGACGCTGCCTGCGGGCACCTATGTGCTCACTGATCTAAGCTCGTCAGCCAGCGCACAGGTGTCGGTAGCCGCTGGGCGAACGACCCGAGCGAGTGTGCGAACGATCTCACTGTATGGGACGCTGGTCGTCCGGCACTACTGGTGTGCCGATCCTGCCTCGAACGATGAGGATGCCGGTGTTCCGACCTACTGGCAGGCGGAGTGCGACGCGGCCGGTGGGGTGACCGTGACGCTCTACGACGCTGGCGGGACCTCAGTGAGGACCCAGGCGACGAGTGGAGGCGGCACCATCACCTGGAGCGGAGTCAGTCCGGGAACCTACACCGTCGATACCGAGGGCGGAATCTGTGCCGCGTTTGTGGACGGCGTGGATGCCCGCGGTGGGTTCGGTATCTCGGCTGGCAATACCACGATCATCAAGATCTACTCGTGCGCGCCTCCGGAAGACACTGGTGGAGGCGGCAGCGGCGGTGACGGAACTGGCGGGTCGGGAAACAATGGCGGAAACCCCGGCGGTGACAACGGCGGCAATAACGGTGGCGATGGCACCCAAGGTCCACCGGACGCTAGCGATGGCGGCAGTGACGGAAGTGATACGGGGGGTGAAGGAGACGAAGTAGCGAGAATCACCACGTTACCCTCGACCGGCGAAGGTCCGCTGCATCCATCGGAGCTCCCATGGTTTGCACTGATGGCCGCCATAGCCGGAGTTGGGGCGGCTGGAATCGGCTTGCGGAAGTGCACCCAAAACCGCCTGCAAGAGACGCGCTAAGCATCTCCCGCGGAGACGCAGGGGCACGCTGAGCAGCGGAGAATGGCGATGGCAGGCGTGCCGCAGACGTGGGCTATCGTCGCTGGCATCGCAGGTGGCTAGCGCACATCGAAATTCGCGCCATCGCTCTACGACCCCGAGCGGTGCCCAACTGAGCACTTGGCAAACATGGCCGGCGCGCGTGCGGCAGGGTATTATTGTGAGGCGGCGAACACCAACGGTGTTGCTGTCTTTCGTACCGCGTCTCGACCCCGTAGCTCAATCGGCAGAGCAGCGGACTTTTAATCCGTTGGTTCTGGGTTCGAGTCCCAGCGGGGTCACCCCGGAAAACGGCAGAGATATGCCAGAAACGACGCCGGGCCACTCGGAAGAGCGCCCGGCGTTCGCGCGTATGATGCCCTATCCGGAGAGCATGGCGTCGGAGCTTGGCGGTTAGGCGAATCTGGGGGTGGCCAAGGGCTTCTGAGCCGCGCGAACGCCCTTGTCAAGCTGAATGCTGTATGAGAATCCGGCGCGGCGGAAATCTCGCGCCCTTGACGTGGGACTTGGGCCTCCTGGTCTACCCCGTGCGTCGCGACGGCAACGCGCCGGAGAGACGGCTAACGTTGGCGTGCGTGCGGATGAGTGCCATCAACACCGCGAGATCCTGCCGCGCCGGACGAAATGACCGAGGTGCGATCAACGCAAAGGTATCGATTTCCCTCACGTTGAGTTTCACCCGCTAGATGGACGTGACTCTCCCACTGCTCAGCCCGTGTAGCCACAGCCAGGAAGACCATTGCGGTAGCCGCTGACAAATGCCGCGACGCGTTGCTCAGAAGTCCCGTGCGCGTCCGGATCAAACCAGGGAGTGCCCGCCGGGTCGCCAATGCGCATCATGAGGTCCACGGCCGCGAGCACATCGGTGGTATCAATCCAGTCCTGCGCTTCGGCATAATGGACAAAGACACCAGCCAGGCAATCGGCCTCAAGTTCAAGCTGAATGCCGTACACACCGCCTGTCAGCAGCGGAGCAGCCGACGCCGATATGCCAAGCTGCTCCTCAACGTGATGGCCCCACTCGTGCGCGAGCACCACCACCCAGGGGAAATCTCCCAAATGCTGCTTGATGGCAGTTCGCCACGCTGCCGAGACATAAATCGTCTCGTCCCGCGGACAGTAGAACGCCGGGCCCTCGACCTGGCTTGCCTCGCCGCAGGCGGTCATCACATTGGTGTCAAAAACCTGATAGTCAGCCATCTCATAATCAAGACCGTTTGCAGCGAAGTTCGCCTGCCAAAAGGTATCCAGATCGTCAATGACGCGGGCATCCTGATCATCTGCGCTCGATGTTTGCGCAACGATATCCGGCGCGCTGGCAGCAGGCGCGCTCTGCTCCGCGGCACCGGCCATGGAACTGGCAGTGATCCAGACCGCCACCCCAAAGGTGGCTAGACATCCAGCGAGCATCCTGCTAGGGAACGGCGACAACACCTGCCCGGTACGCGACGCTACCGTGCCGCGCCGCTGCTCATAGATGTAGCGGGCAACAGCGGCGGGATAGAAAACGAGTGCGAGCATGCCCCACTTCCATCCCACGCGCCGCCAGATCCAAATTGCACACCCAATGGGTAACGCAAGCCACTCTAGCCACAGCACGCCGCTCAGGATGCCACCGAGCTGGGGCAGACGCGTAGCCGCCCCGCCCAAACCTATGCTGAAGAGCAGGTTCCCCGCGACGATGAGTGCGAGCCCTTCAACGGCGGCCAGCAGTGCCTTGCCGCGGGAGGTGCGCGGGAGGTTGAAGGCCGCCGCGCGTTCTTCAGGTGACCGGCTGCGCGGCGGGTAAGCGCTCTGCGCGACGCCCTGAAGCCATTCGTGCACGTCGTGGCCGTTCGGCGGCGATGCATTCGGTGGCGGAGCGGGCCTTACGGACGGTGTGGGCCAGGATACCAGAGGCCACGGAACGCTACTCTCTGAGGAGCCGCCGGGACGACCTGCCGATAGGAGGGCCGTGCCACAGTTCGCGCAGCGCTGTCCACCCTGCTGCCACATGCCGCAAAACCGGCAGAAAACGGCTGACATATCGGTTGGTTCCGCGAATTCCATGCTATCGTCCCCCTTGTCGCCCATACACTAGGATTCGATTACGATGCGTGTCATTAGCCTAGTTGTCACCCATTTGGCAGAATCAAACGTCACTGGGAACGAATGAGGCGCCATCGTTCATAAATACATATTCATAATAGGGTCGGGGATCGGAGCTGACTTGTGCTCGGGTATGGCGCGTGGCAGCGCTCCGCCGGCGTTCCCGTCACGAGTTGGGTCCCAGGTGGGCAGGTCTTACCTATCCGAACGGGCTGAGCAGATTGTCTTGAGCTGCGTACCCTGTTCGTGCGGCCGCGTGAAACGTCGTCCTCTCGGGCAATGGTCTCCTAGCGGATGCACTGCTACTTTGGTGAGCAGCAGGGCCGAAGCCATGAAAACGTCCGCGGAATCAATGAGCGTTCTCGTGACAGGGATGCTCCTCTGGAGCCAACAGATGGTACAACGCAAGCGCCCACGCCGCACGAACGGCTGCACTGGGCCCGGCCAGAGTCTGATCGAGCTCGCCATCGCAGTGCCGATCATGTTGCTGATTCTGCTGGGCACGATTGATGTGGGCCGGTTGTTCTTCGGCTATATCGAGATGACAAACGCAGTCAGAGAGGGAGCGGAATACGCGGCGCACCGGCCCGCGGAAACGGACAAGATCCGCTCGTACGTGACGCGCCATGCCGAGGATCTCCCGGTGGCGACGATTGCAGTGACGTGCAGTAACGGCAACTGCGGCACCGCCGTCGCCGGGGATCGGGTAACGGTGTCAGCGACGTGGCAGTTCACGCCCTTGACTGGCGAGTTTCTTGGTGCGTTCTTCGGATTACCGCGCTTCGATCTCCGGGTGACATCGACGATGAGGGTGCTCTGATGGACAAAAAAAGGCGCGAGCAAAGCAAGACAATGCTTGGCAAGTGGCGGAGTGCACCGAACGAGCGCGCTCCGGCCCATCAAGGCCAAATTCTGATCATGTTCGCAATGTTCGCGACCGCCATGCTGGGGATGCTTGGCCTGGCGACTGATCTTGGCTATGCCTTCGCCAACCGCCGCAACTCGCAGAACGCGGCGGATGCGGGTGCGCTGGCTGGGGCCTCAGCGGTACTGCGCCAGGAGGTGGCTTGGACGCCGGTTTCGACGACCGTCGCGCAGAATGTGCTGCCCGGCACAACCCTGACGGTGACGGAATGCTCGTACGTTACCGACGCTGGGCCGCATGCCAGCGTCGGGTCGTGCACCGGCGCACCCCCTGCTACAGCCACCGGGGTTCATGTGCATGTCGCAGAGAAACACGGAACGTTCTTCATGCGGCTCTTTGGCATTTCCAGCGCTTCTACCACCGCGGAGGCGACGGCCAACGTGCAAATCCTTGCAAACCCACCGGCCGATGGCCCCTTCCTCGTCTGCGGCGTGCGCACGAAGGTGGCAGGCAATGGCAATAACACCTTCAATCTCCTCACTCGGGTCAATGGCGAGTGGGTGTTCAACAGAGAAGCAGACGGCCGCTGGTTCGAGGTGCATGGTCCCCAAACAGAGGATTGCGACGCCAAGGCTGAGCGGTACAAAGGGGTTGCGAACCAGGAAGCAAACCGGAACAAGCGCACACCGGATTGGTTTCAGTACACCGAGGGCGATACTGCTGGGCCAGTCACGCAGGATGTCCAGGGACCGGGAGGATGCAAGGCAGGTCAGACGACGAACTGTGTGATGATCTTGCCGATCGCTGTGAACGATCCCCCGGAATCAGACAACAACCGTGGGATGTACACGATAGGATGGGCGGCGTTCTACATCGTTGAATCAAGCCCCAGCGGGAACAGTCACATCGGCAAGTTCCTCTACACCTACAGTGTGAAGGGTGGCGGCAAGCCGGGGTGGAAACCGGGTTATGTGGGTGGGGTGACCACGATTCGCCTAACGCAGTGACCTGGAATGCCACGGTGCCGGTCGAGGGGTTTAGCCTCTTTTGTTTGGCAGGCACGGTTTGCGGGCTGGTCACGGCGTGAGTGCCCGGCCGGCAACAGTAACGGCGAGCTCGACTGGCACATCCCCGCTCAGACTGTGGATGAGACTGAGGATTTCGTCCGCGTGCTCTGCCGCCAGCACATCGCCCTGGAGCAGCACGCTCCCGCCCTTGGGCATCGCCAGCAGCCAGACCGAGGGCGGTGCCTCTAGCCGCAGAAGGCGGTTGATCATTGCGGCGTGGGCCAGTGCCTCGCGGCATTCCTGGGGGATGACCACAAGGGAGCCGTCGCGGGAGATAAGGGCGGCGACGCTCTCACAGACCGTGGCCGGGTCGAGCACTTCGGTGTTGATGACGAGATCCCAATGCAAAGGGTCATCCCAATCGGCGCCGAACACGGCACGGTTGTAGTCACGCTGCTCCCGGTCGGCGCGCTCGACCGCGGAGCTGGCGTCCTCCGCTGAAAGGCTGTAGGTCTCCCTGAGTCGTTCTTTGCGAACCTCCGCTGGCGCGATGACTTTGAGCCGGATTACCCCAGGAATGCCGCTCAACAGGTATTGTCCGCCAGCGCCAATGATAACGGCGTTGTCGCGTGCAGCAACGTCGAAGATCAGGCTGGCGACAGTGAGGAGGATTGACCTGCGCTCCTGAGCGAACTCCTCGAGCACGGAAGCTGGTTGATTGAGCGTGCGGAAGGTGCCTCGCAACGCATCGTCGAATTCCAACTCGCCAACGCTCAGGTACCAGGGTGAGGCGCCGGAGGGGAGGGCGGCACCGAGCAGAGGTTCGTCTGCGAACTCGGCAAACGCGCGAGGCAAGGGCATTCCGCGCTGAGCTGCCTCCGCAAGCAGATCCCGGCGCCCAAGCACGGTCATTCCGAGACGCTCACCGAGGAGCCGCGCGATCGATTGCCCCCCACTGCCAACCTGCCGGGCAAGGGTGATCACAGCCATGAGACAGCGCTCCTTCTCTCATCCGGCATGCCGGCCCGGACTCGGGTCCTGGCGAAGCCGGAGCGAGCTTCCTGCGGCGCCCCCTTCGGCAACTGGGCCATCGAGCGCGGGGGCACGTTGCGGCAAGACAGGGATACGCGCGGGTGGCCGTTTTCTCAGTCGCGTTGCCGTGTAGGCACGGCCGATCGCACGATATCGCTCGAAGCGCATTTCCAGCAGCCGCTTCCGCTTTTGGCTTTCTAATCCAGCGAAGGAACTGAGAATCCAGGTCTTCAGGAACTCGGCAGCCGTCTCCGGATCGGACGCGGCCCCTCCCTCCGGCTCGGGAACGATAGCATCAATCAGGCCGAGCGACTTTAGATCGGGGGCAGTGATCCGGAGCTTGGCGGCAAGCTCCGGCGCCCGGCTGGCATCCCGGTAGAGGATCGCCGCCGCGCCTTCCGGAGCGATAACCGAGAAGATGGCGCTTTCTTGCATGAGGATGCGGTCTGCTACCGCCAGCGCCAGCGCTCCACCACTCCCGCCCTCGCCGATGACCGCGGCAACCGTTGGCACCGGTAGCTCGCTCATCAGCGCCATCGTCTCGGCAATCTCTCCGGCCAGGCCACGCTCCTCCGCCTCAATGCCCGGATAGGCGCCAGGCGTGTCAACGAGGGTTAGAATGGGCAAGCCAAGTCTTGCTGCGAGTCGCATCAGTCGCTGGGCCTTGCGGAACCCCTCAGGCATGGTCCGGCCGTGCCGCCGCCGCTCGGCATCGTCGCCATGGCCGCGCTCCATGCCGATGACTGCCAGTGAGCGGCCGCCGATGCTGGCAAACCCGGCAACGATTGCAGGATCGTCTCCTGATTCGCGATCGCCATGGAGCTCGACGAACCGGTCACACATGCGCTCAAGGTAATCGAGGCTCGTCGGTCGGCCTGGCGCACGGGCAGCGACAACGATGGACCAGACGTCCGCAGGACTGGCGGTTGCTTGCGCTTCCGGCGGCGGCGATGGGAGCTTCGCTCGCTGTCCACGTGGTTCAAGAAGGTCAAGGACCTGCCCGAGATAACCGCGAAGGGCGACGCGGTCGACGATGTCGTCAATAAGCCCATGAGCGAGGAGGAACTCGGCTGAGTGTGAGCCGGGAGGGAGGGGTTTCCCAAGGAACTGTTCGACGACCCGAGGGCCAGCGAAGCCGATCAACGCGCCCGGCTCGGCAAGCATGATATCGCCGAGGCTGGCGAACGACGCGAACACGCCGCCAGTCGTCGGATGGGTGAGGATCGAGATGTAAGGAATACCCGCGGCGTGGAGGCGCTGGACTGCCGCGGCCGTCTTGGCCATTTGGAAGAGCGAAAACATCCCCTCCTGCATGCGGGCTCCACCACTCGCGACCACAGTCACCAGTGGTCGCCGCGCCTCTAATGCCAGCTCAATCGCGCGGACGAGCTTTTCTCCGACCACCACGCCCATGCTGCCGCCCATAAAGGCGAAATCCAGCACGGCGATGACGACCTTATGGCCGTGAATTGCCGCCGTGCCGGTGATGAGCGCGTCTGATTCGCCAGTTTGCCGGCGTTGTTCCTCAAGGCGCTGGGCATAGGGTGCGTCGTCCACGAACGCGAGCGGATCGGTTGAGCAGAGGCGAGGATGCGTTTCACGGAAGCTGCCCTCATCAACGAGGCTGTTGATGCGGAGGCGCGCTGGAATCGGCAGATGAGCGCCGCAGTCGTCGCAGACGCGGAACCGCGTGAACCGTGGCCGCTCCCCGAGCTGCGCCCCGCAGTGGGGACAGACTGGCGCGGACGACTGCTCAACTTCGGGGAGCACCGCAGCCGGAGATGACCGAAAACCGAAGAGAAAACGTCTCATAGACTCCACCGCCCAAGGCTTGCCGGTCAGCGTGACGAACGGTACATCATCAGGGTACCATGCTCTCTCCCCGAGGGTTCCGGCTCCTTGTACAATCCAAAGCGGCGCCTGAATTCCAGTGCGCCAGCGAGCGAGGCGTGTCAATGGCGATGGACCAACACAGCGGCGAGATTCGAATGGACGTACTGCGCCGGCTGGCGGAGCAGGCGATGAGCGACCCCGATTTCCGGGCTGTGGCGCGGCATGATCTGGATGGAGCACTCCGCCAGTATGGGTACGATCTCAATGAGCGGGAGCTGGTGCTTGTCCACCGGTTCCGCGCGGCTCTGGAAGAGGCGGGTATTGATCTTTTCCTCATGGATCAAGCAAGCAACGAGGAGCTTGAATCGTTGCGGCACATCGTCAACGATGCGGCATCTCAGGTAGATTAGCGGGGCGACCCCTGGCTGCCAGGAGCGATGGCGCCTGGCCACCGTTTACCAGGTTATTGGTCGGTGGTTCCGAAGAGCCGGTCGCCGGCGTCGCCGAGGCCTGGTCGAATGAAGGCGTTGTCGTCGAGCTGGCGGTCAAGCCGGGCGACATACACAGGGATGTCCGGGTGATCTGCCAGCATCCGGCTGACGCCTTCTGGCGCCGCGATAATCCCAACATACTTGATCCAACGGGCTCCCCGGCTCTTAATCTCAGTTGCCGCAGTGCTGACCGAACCCCCGGTCGCAAGCATAGGATCGAGCAAGAGAAAGAGATCGTCCGGTAAGTGGTCAGGCAAGCGCCGGTAGTAGCTTACTGGTAGGTGCGACAGCTCATCCCGGTAGATGCCAATGTGGTAGACCCGGGTTCGGGGGAGAAGGTCGCGGGCGCTGTCGATCATGCCGAGGCCGGCGCGAAGGATCGGGACCAGCGCGATGTGGGAGTCGTTGCGATACCCGATCGCTGGCTCTAACGGGGTACGGTAATAGACGGTCTGGAGCGGCAAGTCGGTTGTCGCCTCATAAACGAGCAACTGCGTCAGCTCGTGGAGCAGGCGGCGAAAGGTTGTGGTGTCCGTCCGCTCGTCGGAGAGCAGCGTCACCTTATGCTGGACCAGCGGATGCGCACTCACGTGCAGGTTCGGGAACGCCCCGGCGGGTGCTTGCGCCTTGCTTGCCGGGCCCGTCGTCGCCATCCGTCATCTCCTTGGAATCGCTAGGGTGCATCACCGTGCGCCAACCTGCCGTGCGTCCTGTTCGATTCTACAGGAGAGGCGAGGGACGCCAAGCCCAAGGAAGCCACCAGTGATGCTGAAGACTGGACATTCTCGCCCGGGTGTGCGGCAATGTGGGTGAATTGGCGTTCCAGGGTTGCGAAGGAGGATGACTATGCCCCGCGTGCTGCGACTCCAACACACGAGCATCCCGATGCCGCCGGGTGGACAGGACTCGGCCCGGGCTTTTTTCGGAGGCATTTTGGGGATGGAGGAGGTGCCGCCACCATCAACGCTTGAGCGCGACCGGCTGGTCTGGTTTCGTGCCGGCCCCGATGGACATGAGGTGCATTGCTTCACCGATGAGGCAATGCAGCGTGTGTCTGCCGCACAGCATCTGTGCCTTCAAGTGGACGACCTGGCAGCATTCCGCGCGCGCCTGGAAGCCCACGGGGTACCGATCGAGGATCCGGTGAAGATACCGAACCGCCCCCGGCTGTTCGTGAGGGACCCTTTCGGCAACCTGATCGAGATCACGGAGATCACTGGGGATTACTATTAGGCAGCAAGAGCAGGGCCGTGGCGCTGAAGCGGTCCCTGGCAGCAGGAGAGGAGGTGTCCCCATGGCCGTAACTGTCGAGAAGGTGACGTACACCGCGACACCGGAACAGGTGGAGCGGATGCACCTCGCGTTTGACGATGCGCTCAGCCGCGTTGCCGGGGAACTCGGGCGTGTCTATCCCATGGTTATCGGCGGCCAGGAGCGGCAGGGCGCGGAGACGTTCGAAGTTCGCTCACCGGCTGACCGGGACGTGCTTGTCGGCACATTCCAGACAGGCACCAAGCGCGATGTTGACGACGCGGTCGCCGCGGCGCGGGCGGCGTTCCAGGCATGGTCACATCGTCCCTACCAGGAGCGCGTGGCGACCATGCGGCGCGCGGCGGAGATCGTGCGAGAGCGGAAGTTCCGTATCGCCGCGCTCCTCATTCATGAGGCGGGCAAGAGCCGGGCCGAGGCGATTGGCGAAGTCGAGGAGGGGGCGGACCTTATTGACGAGTACGCCATGCAGATGGAAGAGAACCAGGGATACGTCCGGCAATTGCGGTCGCTCGATCCGGCCGAGCGCAATCGCTCCATCCTCAAGCCCTATGGCGTGTGGGCGGTGCTGGCGCCGTTCAATTTCCCGTTCGCACTGGCGGCTGGGATGTCCTCTGGCGCGCTGGTTGCGGGCAACACCGTCGTGTTCAAGCCAGCCAGCGCGACACCGCTTGCTGGGTACGAGCTCACACGGTGCTATCACGACGCGGGAGTGCCCGTGGGAGCGTTCAATTACATCACTGGATCAGGACCTGAGGTGGGTGAGCCGCTGGCGTTCCATCCGGGTGTCGATGGCGTGATCTTCACTGGATCGAAAGACGTCGGATTCCGGCTGTTCAAGGAGGTCAGCACGGTTTACCCGAAGCCGTGCATTACCGAGATGGGCGGCAAGAACCCTGTTATCGTCACAGCGAAAGCAGATTTGACCAAGGCGGTTGAGGGGGTGGCCCGGTCGGCCTTTGGCTTTTCCGGGCAGAAATGTTCGGCGTGCTCGCGCGTGTACGTGGAGCGGCCGGTGTACGATGCCTTCATGGAGCGGCTCGTCCAGCGAACAGGGGAGCTTGTCGTTGGCAACCCGGCGAAAGACCGGCGAGTCTTTGTCGGTCCGGTCATTGACGAACGGGCTGTACAGCGGTTCGAGGCAGCCGTGGCGTCGGCCGCTGGAGGCACAGTGCGCGCCGGCGGGCAGCGGTTGACGAATGGCGACTTTGCCCGGGGGTACTATGTTGCTCCCACGGTCATTGATGGACTGCCGGCGAATCATGACCTCTTCAAGCGCGAGCTGTTCTTGCCGCTCGTCGTCATCGCTCCCGTTGACTCCCTGAGCGAAGCCATCGCGTTGAGTAACGACACCGAATATGGGCTCACCGCGGGGATCTTCACCGAGGATCCCGCGGAGATCGAGCAGTTCTTCGATCAGATTGAAGCTGGCGTGCTCTATGCGAATCGGAAGGGAGGAGCCACGACTGGCGCCTGGCCGGGTTGCCAGTCTTTCTGCGGCTGGAAGGCGAGCGGGAGCAGCGGCAAGGGCGCACTCGGCCCGTACTATGTCCAGCAGTTCATGCGCGAGCAGTCACAGACGGTCGTGGTTACACCCACTGAAACCACGGGAGAAAAGGTCACTGCAGCCGGCGAATAACCACTGGGGAGGACGACTCGGAGCGCCGCGCATGGGACGATTCCGGTCGTCCTCCTTTCCTGTCAGGTGGGGCTGCCATTGGTGGAGGGGTCATGCCAAGGCAGACTCGTCGCCGGGAGCCGCCGGCTGGATGGGGAATGGAGGCATGATCTTGTCGCCGGATTGCTCCTTCCTAACGGATGTCGCTGATCGCTCGGGCGTGGCAGACACCAGCCGGTCTTCCGCAGTCTCTTGGGTTGCCTCCGCCTCAGACGGGCGTCGTTCATGCTCAGTTGCGGGCGGGTGGCGCCGATTCGCCACAACAATGCCGGTCGCCACAGCAGCCGCTGCCAGCGCGGTCACCGGCTTGGGGATGTGGATACCGAGCGCGTGATCGAGGGAATAGCGGCCCGGCCCGGCAAAGGCTAGGCCAAGACCGATCGTCGAATAGATCACCGGTAACTCGGCGCCACCTTCCGTTACCCAGATCGGCTTCCCCCAGTGAACCTGGCGGATCGCGGTCATCATTGCGCCTTGCAGGGCTATCGGGCCGAGTGGATGCATCAGCCCAAGCCCCGTCAGCACACCTCCGGCAAACTCGGAAAGTCCGGCGAGAGCCGCCCATCTCATGCCTGGCTTCAGCCCGAGTGACTCAAGCCAGCTTCCCGTCCGCTCCAACCCAGGACCACCGAATGTGCCAAAGAGCTTTTGGGCGCCGTGGCCAGCGAGCAGCCCTCCAGCAGCCAGGCGCACGGTTGCCAAGCCGGCATCGACCACTGGCGTTCGCGCCGGCGGACAGACTTTTGTACGCATCGCGGTCCACGCTCTCATCACCGCCTCCTTTCCTCGATGTCTCAGCATTGCGCACGATTTGGGCGCTCCGATCGCTGAGCCCCGTGCCAGGGAGTGAACGCGCAAGACTGCTGCCAACCTCGCCGGACAGGATGACAACTAAACAGACCCAATCGCATTGCGAGGTGGAAAACCATGCTCCGGCAGCAATCGCGCCAGGCCCGTACAATCCCCCCAACAGGCACAACAAGCGGCGCGATTGTGAGAGGAGAGACGTGTCATGGCCGTGCAAGCGCGGATCCAGCAACCGGCTCCGGAGACGTTACAGAAGCTCTGGCAAGAGCTGGTCGCGGACTATCAACGGCGGACGCCAGGATCGGCCGCGCAATTCGCCGCGGCGCGACGAGTCATGCCAGGCGGTGATACGCGGACGGTGGCGTTTCACCCGCCATATCCGCTAACGGTGGACCGGGGACAGGGCTGCCGGTTCATTGATGTGGACGGCAACCAATATATCGATCTTCTCAACAACTACACCTCGCTTATCCATGGGCACGCACACCCGGCGATCGTCGCAGCCGTGCACGAGCAGCTTCCGAAGGGGACGAACTTTGCCGCGGCGCTGGCGGCCCAGACGCGCCTTGCTGGCATCCTTACGTCCCGCGTAGCATTGGTTGACCTGATCCGGTTTACCAATTCCGGCACCGAGGCGACGATGAACGCCGTTCGTGCCGCACGGGCGTTCACTGGTCGCGACGTGATAATCAAGATGGAGGGTGGCTATCACGGCACCTACGATGACTTCGAGGTGAGCGTGCATCCCGACTTGGCGATGGCGGGGCCGGACGATGCTCCGGTGGCGACGCTCGATGCACAGGGTGTGCCACGGAACACGGTCGAGAACGTGCTCGTGACCCCTTTCAACGATGCCAACGCCATCTCGCGGCTGATGGATGAGCGCGGATCGGAGGTCGCGGCGATCATCGTTGAGCCGGTGATGGGAGCCGGGGGGATGATTCCCGCAGAGCGCTCCTTTCTTGAGACGCTGCGAGAGCTAGCCACCGCGAACGGAAGCTTGCTGATCTTCGATGAAGTGATGACGTTTCGCCTGGCGCCCGGCGGGATGCAGGAGCAGTACGGAGTACGGCCCGACCTGACGACCTTTGCCAAGATCATCGGCGGTGGCTTCCCGGTCGGAGCGTTCGGTGGGCGGGCCGAGGTGATGGAACTGTTCGACCCGAGCCGGCCCCGGCCGTTGTGGCAATCCGGAACGTTCAACGGCAATGCCATCACGATGGTCGCGGGCATCGCTGCACTGGAGCACTATTCGCCGGTGGAAGTCGAGCGCATCAATCGCTTGGGAGACCGGCTTAGGGACGGCATGAACCGGGCGTTGCGCGAGGCAGGCATTGCCGGTCATGCCACGGGCTATGGCTCATTTGTGGGTCTGCATTTCACGGAGAAGCCGCCGCGAGCCTACCGGGACGCTGCGCGCGGCGACCAGGCGCTGAAGCGGCTGATCCACGTGGGCCTGCTGCTCGAAGGAGTCTTCTGTGCGCCACGGCTGATGTTCTGCACGTCTACTGCCATGGATGAATCGGTCATCGACGAGGTGCTCTCGGCGTTCCGGCGGGTGCTGGCGCGCATCATCTAGGGCAGGGCTGCCGGAAGCGCAATCGGCGCAGCGGAACACAACCGGTTTGACAATTCGCGCGAGATTAAGGATGATCTGCAATCACCGGCCACAAGTGGAGTTGGCTGCCGAATCCGGAGTCCGATGAAGTGCGAAGGAGGCAGACGATGCGTAGTGATCTTCTCCGACGGTCCATCTCACGGCGAACGTTTGTGCGCGGAAGTGGTGCGACGCTCGCGGCCACACTGTCGCCGGCCACGCTGCGGCGCATCGAGGCGGCTGCACAGTCGTCGACGCCGACCGCGAACATTCAGGGCACGAAGCTCCGCATTCTCCAATGGAGTCACTTTGTCCCCGCCTACGATACCTGGTTCGATGCCTTTGCCAAGGCCTGGGGTGAGGCGAATGGCGTCGAGGTGACGGTCGATCACATCAACACCGCCGATGTGCCGGCGACGATCGCGGCAGAGATCAGCGCCGGTGAAGGGCATGATCTTGTCGAGCACATCGCCTCCCTTGCGCAGTACGAGAAATCCATGCTCGACATGACTGATGTCGTTCAGGAAGCGAGCGCGCGCCATGGCCAGCAATTGGAGATGGCGCGGAAGAATTCGTTCAATCCCACGACGAACCGGTTCTACGGCTTCTGCCATGGCTATGCGCCGGACCCCGGCGACTACCGCAAGAGCTTGTGGGAGAAGGCAGGATACCCCAATGGTCCTACGACGTGGGACGAGCTTCTTGAGGGTGGAACGAAGATCAAGAATGAGCAAGGGGTGCAGATGGGCATCGGGATGTCGAACGAGATCGACTCCCGCATGGCTGCCCAAACGCTGATGTGGGCCTACGGCGCCTCGATCCAGGATGAGAACGAAAATGTCGTTATCAACTCCCCAGAGACGGTTGCCGCGGTCGAGTACATGGCCCAGTTGTTTAAGAACTGCATGACCGATGAGGTCTTCGGGTGGAACGCGGCCTCCAACAACCAGCTCCTGATCCAGGGGCAGGCGTCGTACATCCTCAATTCGATCTCTGCCTATCGCACCGCGCAGGAAGCCCAGCCAGACGTGGCGAAGGATATTTTCTTCACGCGACCGCTCGTCGGGCCGGCCGGACCCGAGCGCGCGCTGGCGCACGGCCACGCGGTGTTTATCTATCAGATTCCGAACCACGCGGAATACCCGGACACGGCGAAGGAGTTCATCCTTCACCTGGTTGATAACTACAAAGACGCGTGCTATGAGAGCAAATTCTATAACTTCCCCGCCTGGCCGAGCCTGACGCCGGAGCTCTTCGCCGAAGGCGGCTGGCTGGACAACGATCCATTCGGGTCGGAGCCGCCGGACAAGCTGGCTGTGCTCAAGGATGCCAACGACTGGACGACGAATCTGGGCTGGCCCGGGCCGGCCAACGCGGCTATCGGCGAGATCTTCAATCTGCCGATCTTGCCGAACATGATGGCGCGTGCGGCGCGGGGCGAGCAGACGGCTGCGGAATCAGTCGCCCAGGCGGAGGCGGAGATCAAGGAGATCTTCGAGCGCTGGAAGGGCGAAGGGTTGATCGGCGGCGGACAGGCATAGTTCAGGTATTTGTCGAGGGATGAGGGGCAGCGGCGAGGAGTTGGTCACTCCTCGCCGTTTGCGCTTACCATTGTGTTATGTAACCTCTGTGGCGAACCGGAGGCATGGTCTGTGTATGGAGCCACGCGTTGCGTGGGACGGTGGGCTAGGGAATGCACACGTTCACAAGGTGCGATGTGAGCCATGGCAACGATTGAAGTGCGCGGTCTAACCAAACAATTCGGCGACAACCCTCCAGCGGTCGATCATATTGACCTGGCCAGCGAGGACGGCGAGTTTCTGGTGCTGCTTGGGCCATCCGGGTGCGGCAAGACGACGTTGCTGCGGATGATCGGAGGGTTAGAAACTCCGACCGAGGGGGATGTCCTAATCGGCGGCCGAGTGGTGACGAACTTACCGCCCCGGGCGCGCAAGATTGCAATGGTCTTCCAGTCGTACGCGCTCTATCCACACATGAGCGTCTACGACAACATCGCCTTTCCCTTGAAGGCGCAAGGGGTGCCCAAGCAGGAGCAGCGGAAGAAGGTCGCCTGGGCGGCTTCAATCTTGGGCATCGAGCAGTTCCTGCATCGCAAGCCGAGGCAGCTTTCCGGCGGACAGCGGCAACGCGTGGCATTGGCCCGAGCCCTCGTCCGGGAGCCGAACGTATTCCTGCTCGACGAGCCCCTATCGAACCTCGATGCGCAGCGGCGCGCCTCGGCTCGGGATGAGCTGCAGCAGTTCCAGCGCAGCATTGGCACGACGACGATCTACGTGACCCATGACCAGGTCGAGGCGATGGGCATGGGCGACCGCATTGCTGTCATCGACCGGGGACGCATCCGGCAGCTCGGCACTCCCAAAGAAATCTACGACGACCCAGCCGACACGTTTGTCGCCACGTTCCTCGGCACGCCGCCGATGAATCTGGTTGAACGAGACGGGCTGATTCTCGGTTTCCGTCCGGAGCATTTTGCCCCGGCTCGGGCGGATCAGCCGCAAGATTCGGTAGTGCGGTTCCCGTTTGTCGTTCACCGGGAGGAATATCTCGGCTCGGAGCGCCTCCTCTATGGTGAGATCGGGCAGGCGAAGGCGGTCGCACGGTTCCCGGCTACCGCGGCCGTCGAGGTGCAGATCGGCCAGCCAGTGGATTATGTCGTCGAGCGGCGCCATTTGAAATTCTTCGATCCAAGCACGGGCCAACGGACCAGGGGCTGAGATCGAGGAGGAGTGCCATGAGTACCGTTACCGGGCGACCGGAGTCTCCAGCGATCCCCTGGACCGGGGAAACGGCCGAAGCGCGCGGACGCTACTTGCTCGACCGGGCGGGTGTCCTCGGGCCGCTCATGCTGCTGCCCGCGATCATCTACATCGTCGCACTCGTCGGCATTCCCCTGGTCCTGGCTGTGCTTTATAGCCTCAGCGATGTGACGGTCGCCGATCAAAGCATCGATTGGGTAGGGCTGCGGAATTTCCGCACTGTCATCAAGAATGAGACGTTCCAAACCGCGCTGAAGAACACCTTCCTCTTCGCAGCGGCTTCGCAAGTGATCGTCATCGTTCTCGCCAACATCCTGGCCTTGGTGTTGTCGTCCGAGTTTCGCGGTAAGCGGCTCGTGCGCTTCCTCGTCCTCCTGCCGTGGACAACGCCGATCGCTCTTGCCGCTCTCGGCTGGCTTTGGATGCTGGACAATGTGGCGAGCCCGGTCGATGCCTTCCTCCGCATGCTGCACATCATTGGGCAGCAGACGATCTTTGATCCCCATGCGCGTGTTCCCTTGCTTGATATCCCGTTTGGCGACCGGAATGTCCGGTGGCTGTCCAAACCAGATCTTGCGCGCCTGGCAGTGCTCACCGTCCACGTCTGGCGGACGTTGCCGCTGGCCACGGTGATCTTGCTCGCCGGGTTGACCGCGATTCCACAGGATGTGAAAGATGCGGCGGAGATTGATGGGGCGAGTTTCTGGCGGCAACTGTTTTATATCCGCCTGCCTCTGCTGGCGCCGATCATGGCCGTTGCTGTCCTGTACGGCGTGGTCTTCACGTTCACCGACATGACGGTGGTCTACGTGCTCACCCGGGGCGGACCGGTGGACTCGACGCAGGTGCTTGCAAGCTGGGCATTCTTCAAAGGCGTTGAAGGCAGCAACCTCGCCCAAGGCGCGGCAATTGCCCTCTTCCTCTTCCCGGTACTGGTCGCAGCCGCCATTGTGATGCTGCGGCTGGCTAGGCGATCGGAGACGGTGTGATGGTGGCAAGCGCGGACGTGTATCGATGGCAAGCGGAAGAGCGCCGGCAGGAGTTGCGCCGGGTTGGACGGCGCGGGCTCCTGTACACCGTGGCGACGTTTTTCGCGCTGTTTGCTGCCCTCCCGTTTGCCTGGATGGTCTTCACCATATTCAAGCAAAACAGCGACCTGTATAACGGCAAGAACAATCCCTTCTTGTACAACGATCCGCCGACGCTCGATAACATCCGGTTGTTGTTCGAGCGCACGAACTACACCACCTTTCTCACGAACACGATTTTCGTGGCAGTCTTCGTCGTCGTGATCACGCTCGTCGCCGCGGTGCCGGCTGCGTATGCGCTCACCCGGCTGACGGGGCGCTGGGGCGAGAGCCTGGGTATCGGCATTTTCTTGGTCTACCTCGTGCCACCCACGTTGCTGTTTATTCCCATGACGCGGATCGTGGCGGAGCTTGGGTTGAAAAACTCCCGATGGTCCATGGTCGTGGTCTATCCGACGTTCACCATCCCGTTCTGCACCTGGCTGCTCATGGGGTTCTTCAAGTCGATCCCATGGGATATTGAGGAGCAGGCGATGATCGACGGGTATAGCCGCCTTGGCGCGATTGTCCGGGCAGTCATCCCCGTCTCATTGCCAGGAATCCTGACCGTGATTGCGTTTTCCGTGGCGATGACCATGCACGAGTTCGTCTACGCCCTGGCGTTCGTGACGTCGTCGTCGGAGAAGACGGTGAGTATCGGCGTGACGACCGAGCTGATCCGTGGTGATGTCTTTTTCTGGCAATCGCTGATGGCGGCAGCGGCGATCGTGGCGATCCCGGTGGCCCTGATTTACACGTTCTTCCTTGACCGGTTCATCGAAGGCTTCACCCTTGGCGCGGTCAAGGGATGACGTGGGTTGGCGCCTGAGGCCGGCGACCAGAGCGTCTGCCGGGAAGGGGCACGCGCAACGCTATGTAATCTCCAACGGTGGATGGCTGTCAGCGTTGACAAGGGTACGCTCCGGATGGCGATTCGGGTATTGGCTGTTTCCGATCAGATTGATCCCCGCATACACAGCTCGACGTTGCGCGAGCGGATGCCGGATGTCGAACTCGTGTTCGGCTGCGGCGACATCCCCGCTCGGTATCTTGAGTTCCTCGCTGACGCGCTCAACAAGCCGGTCTACTTTGTCCACGGCAATCATCTCGAAGAGTTAACACGGCTCGGGCACCAGGGGAAGTATTATGAGCCGATGGGGTGTGTCGACCTCGGGGGGAAGGTCGTTCGTGACCGGGATACAGGGCTGCTGCTCGCGGGCTTGCCTGGATCGCCGAGATACTGCGACAGCGGGCCTGAGCAGTACAGTGAAACCGAGATGATGATGTTGATCGCGCGCATGGCCCCACGGCTGCTGTGGAACCGCGTCCGGCATGGCCGGGCGCTCGATGTCTTGATCTCCCATGCGCCGCCGCGCGACATTAACGACCGATCTGATCCTGCTCACCGAGGATTCCAGGCCATCCGGCGGTTTCTCAAGTGGTTCAAGCCCGCCTATCATTTGCACGGGCATGTTCATCTGTACGACCGGAACGAGCCGCACACAGCCCTGTTTGAGCACACGACGGTCGTGAATGTTTACCCCTACAGAGTCCTTGATCTCGAGACGAATGGCGCCGGCGCTCCCTTGCGGTCCGCAATGCGGACCATGAGGGCCTAGCACCGCGCGTCACAGGTGAGGCCATGCTCGAAGAGCAGGTCAATGCCGACTTCGAGCGAGCGCGCCACAAAGCGTTCCTGCGCGAGCTGCGCTCAATCTTGCGGCGAGAGCCAAACCGGCTGATCCCGTTTCATGAGGTGCGAAGCCGGATGGCGCCGGAGGGCGAGAGTTACCGTGGCCTGCAGACGGTGCCGCTCGACAAGATCATCGGCAGCGTTGATCGGTTCCGGGATTTCGACCGCGCGTTCTTGCCGCGTCAGCGGCACACGGCGCGGCGCTGGAAGAGCATTGACCGGGCCTACTATGAGGACGTGACGCTTCCGCCGGTGCAGCTTTACAAGGTTGGCGACGTCTACTTCGTCAAGGACGGCAATCACCGGGTCTCAGTCGCCAGGGAGCGAGGCGTCGAGTACATCGACGCCGAGGTGATCGAGGGGCACATTCGCGTGCCGCTCTATGCCTCCATGTCGCCTCAAGAGCTGCTCCTGCAAGTCGAATATGCGGAGTTTCTCCGGCGCACGGATTTGGATCGCTTGCGGCCGGAGCACGACATCCGGCCGACCGCGCTCGGCCGGTACGATGAGATGTGGGACCACATTCTGATGCACCAGCAATGGCTCAGCGAGCGAGAGGATCGGGACGTCAGCCTCACCGAGGCGGTGACAAGCTGGTATGACGACGTCTATTTGCCGATCGTTCACGCAGTCCGGCGGCATAACCTCCTCAAGCGCTTTCCGGGCCGGAGCGAGGCGGATCTCTATCTGTGGGTGATGGCGCACCGCGACCTGTTTCTGGGGAGACCGGGCCGCTCGGTCGATGCCGACGCGTCCGTTGCTGAGCTGGCTGAGGCCGCGAAACAGGACGCGCGGCTCGTGCGCCGGATCAGCCGGGCAACGCGGGGCGCAAAGCGGCGAATCAAACGCGCCCTTCATCCCGAGCCGTCTCCCGTCGAACCATGACTCGTGTCGAACGCTCCTCGGCACAAGCGGCTCGGTAATTTTCGCCTCAGCGATAATGTACCGTGAAGTCGGCCTGTTCGTTTGCGTAGCGCAGGAGGTTCATCCCATGGCACAGCAACGAAACGACCATCTCTCCCGGCTTCTCAGCGACGTTCGTGGCGGACGGATCAATCGCCGCCAGTTTGTCCGTGCGGCAGCGTCACTGGGCTTGACCGTTCCTCTAGCCGCCTCGATCGCGAAGCTCTCCGAACAGGGAGCGCTGGCTGGAGGAACGGGTGGGCCTCGCGCTGGCGCTTGGCTTCAAGACGGTGGCAAGACACTCGTCGTCGCCATCGCCCAGTCAACCGTGCAGCTAGACCCGGCGATCGCGGGCTCCAACGGTTACGGCGACATTATTCCGATCACGGGCAATCTGTTCGAAGGGCTCACCCGCTTCAAGGAAGGCACGGTCGAGATCGAGCCGGCGCTCGCCGAAAGCTGGACACGATCTGACGATGGGCTCACGTATGTCTTCAACATCCGGCCAGGGGTTACGTTCCATGATGGCACGCCGCTCGACGCCAAAGCAGTGGAGATCAATTTTCTCCGCCAGCTCGATCCCAACCACCCCTTGCACTTCGATGGCATTACCTACGCTGAAATCGCGTTTGCCGAAGTGGAGCGTGTTGAAGCGACCGGCGATCTTGAGCTGACCATCCGGATGAAGCGGCCGATCGTGCTGCTCCCTGGCAATCTCGCCATTTTCGCCGCGGGGATTGCCAGTCCGACCGCGCTGGAGCAATACAAGCTTGACTTCAGCCAGCATGCGGCTGGTACGGGGCCGTTCAAGCTTGAATCATGGACGAAGGATGTTGAGCTCGTCTTCGTTGCGAACGACCAATATTGGGGCGGCCGCCCGGCTTTGGACCGCGTGGTGTGGCGAACGATCCCCGAGGATACGGTGCGGGTCTCTGAGCTCAAGACGGGTAGCATTGACGTTGCAAACCAGCTCGACTTCAAAGACGTAGACGACGTGCGCAACGATCCAAACCTTCAGGTCATCTCCGGCACCTTCCTCAATGTCCAGTTCATGGGGATGAATCAAACCATCCCGCCGTTTGACAATCCCAAGGTCCGGCAAGCCATGCAGCATGCCATCAATAAGCAGAACATCGCCGATGTTGTTTTCTACGGCAATTACACTATCGGAGCGGGGCCGATTGCTCCGGGCCTTCCGGGCTACGATCCAAGCCTGGCTGAGATGTATCCCTATGATCCCGAACGTGCGAAGGCATTGCTGAGCGAGGCTGGCGTGAGCGACCTGTCGTTCGATCTCTACAACCGCACCACCTCGTTCTGGCCGTTGCTCGGGCAACTGGTGCAGGCCGACCTGGCGGCAATCGGTGTCAAGGCGAACCTCGTTGCCTTGGAGGATGCGCAGTTCTTCGCCGAGCTCAACGCGAGCAAAGCGCCAGCATTCCTCAACGACTGGACCTGGGACAACGGCGATCCTGACAACGTCATGTACTCGCTCTTCACTGCGCCCCGAGCGAAAACCCGGCTCGGCTATCAAAATGAGGAGGTGAACCGGTTGAATTTGCAGGCGCAGGAAGAGCCGGACCCAGCCAAGCGCGCCGAGCTTTATATCCAAGCACAGAAGCTCATCCTCCAGGATGCGATCAAGGTCATCCTGGGGTATCCGTCCAGGGCTATCGGTGCACACAAGCGTGTCCAGAATCTCAAGCTCTCACCGGTTGGTAATCTGGTGCTGCGCGAGGTGGACTTGGCGTAGCGCATTCCGGTGCAGGCGTAATCGGGCCTGGCTGGTGCAGCCGGTGCTTGGGGAGGAGCCGGGCACTGGCTCCTCCCCGATGGTGACCGGATGACAGGGCATCATCATGGCATTGTACCTGCTGCGGCGCATCCTTCTGATCATCCCGATCCTGTTCGGGATTTCTCTCGTCGTCTTCGTGATGCTCCACACCGCGGGCGGCGATCCCGCAGTGCTGAAGCTCGGCCAGAACGCAACGCCGGAAGCCGTAGCCCGGTTGCGCCATGAAATGGGGCTCGACCGCCCTCTCCTTGTGCAATACGCCGATTTCCTGTGGCACGCACTCCACGGGGATCTCGGCCGCTCGTATCGTTCCAATGCGCCAGTGACCGACGACATCGTCGCCCGGTTTCCAGCGACGGTGGAACTTGCGATCGCGGCGATGGTCATCGCGCTGGGTATCGGACTCGGCGCTGGAACGCTTGCCGGGACGCGCCAGCACTCGTTCTTTGACTACTCCAGCACGCTGATGGCGCTGCTCGGTGTTTCCATCCCAACGTTCTGGCTGGGGCTCGTGCTCATGCTCGTCTTTGGGTTGTGGCTTGAGTGGCTGCCACTATCCGGGCGAATCAATCCGCGGCTCGGCGTGGATCCATCGGCTCATTTTCTTGTCCTCAATGCTGCGCTGCGTGGTGATTGGGTGGTGTTCAGTGATGCTGTCAAGCACCTCATTCTCCCAGCGGTTACGCTTGCCGGCTGGCCCGCCGCGATCGTCGCTCGTATGATGCGCGCTTCGCTGATCGAGGTCCTGGACCAAGACTACATCCGCACCGCGCGGGCCAAGGGACTTCCGGAGCGCCTTGTCGTGTTGCGTCATGCCTACCGCAACGCGCTCATTCCCGTCGTGACGGTGATTGGGCTTGAGCTTGGCGCGCTGCTCGGTGGAGCAGTTGTCACGGAAACGGTGTTTGCCTGGCCGGGCATCGGACGGCGCACGGTTGAGGCGATCCTCCAGCGTGACTACCAGGTCGCGGTGGGGATTGTGTTGCTCCTTGGCGTGATCTTTGTGGCGCTCAATCTTCTGACCGATCTCCTGTATGCGCTGCTCGATCCGCGCATTCGCTATCAGTGATGGCCACTCCCGCCGCACCGCCCGTATCTGAGGCAACCAGCCGGCTCGCGCTGGAATACCGTCCAGCGGTGCGCTTCGGCCGGCGTTTCGCTCGTAACCGACTCGCTCTCGTTGGTGTGGCGATCCTCCTTGCGATCGGACTGATGGCCGCGATTGGGCCGGTATTCGCTGGTGATCCAACCCAGCAACGCGTGCGCGAGCGCCTGCAAGGACCAAGCTGGCACCATCCGCTCGGAACCGATGAGCTCGGCCGGGATATCATGTCCCGCGTCGTGCACGGAGCGCGAGTCTCGATCCTGGCTGGCCTGGTGTCGGTGGCAATTGGATTGACGAGTGGCACCTTGCTGGGAATCACCGCTGGATATTTTGAAGGGCGGATTGGGCTAGCGATCATGGCGGTGGTTGATCTGCTGCTAGCCCTTCCTGCGATTCTGCTGGCTATCACGATCGCAGCTCGCTTAGGATTTGGCTTGACGTCGGCAATGCTCGCTGCGGGATTTGTGGGATTGCCCAGCTATGCGCGCTTGTCCCGAAGCTCGACGCTCACGATCAAGCGCCGCGAGTTCGTGGATGCGGCCCGTGCGACCGGCTTGACCGACGTGCAGATCATGGCCCGCCATATTCTCCCCAATACCCTAACACCGCTCATCGTTCAGGGCACGATTGGGGTGGGCAATGCCATTCTCCTAGTGTCGGCACTTGGCTATCTTGGGCTCGGAGCACAGCCACCGGCGCCGGAGTGGGGACGGATGCTCAGTGATGCGCAGCGGTACATTCTCGATGCGCCGCATCTCGCGGTCTTCCCCGGACTTGCTATCGCCCTGACGGTCATAGGGTTCAACCTCGCTGGGGATGGCTTGCGAGACGCGCTCAATCCGATGGCACGGCGATAACCTGCCGGATTCGCGCTACCACACGCTGTGAGGAAAGGACGGTTTGCAGACACCATGCCTGCGCGCAGCATTCCGGATCCAGCGGCCCATGCGCCGCTGGCTGCGCTGTTGCCTGGCGCTCGCCGCATCGTGCGCATCTGCGCTGGCGTGCGTCCCGGAGAGACGGTGGTCATTGTCACCGACCCTGACCGGCCCGCGGATGTCGCCACAGCACTGCGGCTCGCAACGGAGGAAGCCGGGGCACGTGCAATACAGATCGTCATGCCGAACATTCCTTCGGGCGCCGAACCGCCCGGGCCAGTCGCAGCCGCCATGGCTGCCGCAGATGTCATCCTCGCTCCGACGTCCGGTGCGCTGTACCACACCGTGGCCGTGCAGGAGGCGCTATCCCAGGGCGCACGATTTCTGGCACTGACGGGTTTCATCAAAGATGTCCTGGTGCGTGGCGGTGTCTTCGCCGACTTCCCGGCACTCGCGCCGCGCGCGGTCCACTTGGCCGCGCTGCTGACTGGTGCAAGCGAGGCGCGAGTTGTGGCGCCGGGCGGCACGGATCTGCGGGTCAGGCTTGAGGGCCGGCAGGGCATTCCGGTCACCGGGATGGCACGAGAGCCCGGCCAGCGAGATGCCTGTCCCGATGTGGAGGCATTTATTGCGCCACTGGAGACGAGTGCTGAGGGGGTCATCGTCGCCGATGCGAGTGCCTCGCTCGTTGGCGTACTCGCCCAGCCATTGACGATCGTCGTCGAGCGCGGGCAGGCGAAGGCCATTGAGGGCGGTGCGGCCGCGGAGCTTGTCCGCACCGCACTGGAAGCCTCGGGAGACAGGGACGCCTACACCCTGGCGGAGCTTGCCTTCGGTCTGAATCCACAAGGGATCATTCGGGGTGTTATCGTCGAAGACGAAGGGGTGGCTGGCACCGGCCATGTCGCACTTGGCAGAAACGTATCGTTTGGTGGCACGAGCGCAGCGCCGATTCACCTGGATTTCGTATTTCGCTGGCCGACACTCTGGCTCGACGATCGCCTCGTCATCCGCGAGGGCGAGGTGATTCAGCCGCTCTGATGATTGGCCGGATCATTCCGCAGGTGCGAGGCTGGCGATGATTGCATCCCAATAGGCGCGTTCTTCGGTAGGAACGGGGCCGGACATGCTCGTGACTGCGAAGTCGCAATACCGGTCTGGGAATCGAGCCCGGTAGACAAAGCCGCGGTGATCGGCATAGGTGACGCGGACAAACGTGTCGTCCCGCTCAACCGTCGCGCCTGGCCGCGCCTTGACTTGATTCAAGAGTAGTTCGACCGCAGCCTGCCATTCGTCGTCGCTGGCGAGGCGGTTGCCGAAGAGCTCGAACCGCGCTCCGCTTGGCGTGGTGCCGCGACCAGCGCCTGTCTCAACCCAGTCAACGGGAATGCGCGCCTGGCACACTCGGTCGGTAATCACCTGAGCGGTGGCCGGGTCGAGCGTCGCGGGCGGCAGCTCCTCCTCCGTCGCGGGTGACTGCGTGGCCATGGCGGGGGCGCCCGCCGTCGGCACCGTCGTGCCTGCGGCGGGAGTGACGGTGACAGTCGGCGTTCGCGCCGCGGGTGTTTCTTCCTCTCCTTCGTCGTCCGAGGTTGTGCACGCAGCGAGCAGCGATACGAACAGGCTGATGAAAATCGCCCAACGGGTGGCGCGGGTGACGAGACTGAGGCAGGGCCATTGTGGCCCGGTCATCCTTTCGCTCCTGTTTGCTTCGTGCGGCCGGACTCGCGCTTTGCCCGCTCCAGCAGGCCGAAGTGCAGGATCTTCAGGTGCAAGATGCGGCGCACGCTGGCCTCGATCCGGGCTTCGCTGAGATCCCCGCGCTTAACCCGGTGGCGCACATGGTTGACAAGGTCCCGGATTGGCGCTGGATAGGATGCGTACAGCAACAGATCGACTCCTGCGCGCAACGCGCGGTCGACCGCCTCAAACGGATCAACGCCGCGGAGCGCGCCCATGCCGAGATCGTCGGTCACGATGATGCCGTGAAAGCCGAGATCGTGGCGAAGGGTGCGCACGGCGGCCTTGGACAGCGACGCCGGGGCGCTGTCCCACTGGGGAAAGCGTAAGTGACCGAGCATCACCATCTCAACGCCAGCCTGGATCGCGGCTTGAAAGGGGAGCCCATCGCTCCGAAGCCATTCTCGCTTCGAAATGTCGATCTCCGGAATGGCGAAGTGTGAATCAACGGGCGTGCGCCCATGCCCCGGGAAATGCTTGGCGGCGCCGGGCATGCCCCCGCGCCGAGAGCCGCGGACAAAGTCGTTAACCCGAAGCGCAACGCGCGACGGATCGGAGCCGAAGCTGCGCCAGGCCATCATGCTGCTGGACTGGTAGGCGACGTCGGCAACGGGCGCGAAATTGACATCAAAGCCGTAGCTAAGGAGAAATTCCGCTCGCTGCCGCGCTTTGGCGCGCACGGCGCGGCCGGGCTCCCGACCGAGCTCGACCGCCCCTGGCGCTGGGTCCCCCGGAATGCGCGTCACCGGTCCGCCCTCTTGATCGACGGCTATCAGCGGTGGCAGTCCTGCATCGGAACGATGTATGGCTTGGGTATAGGCGCGGATTTGATCCGGCGTGCCAATATTCGGCCCCAGAAAGATCACGCCGCCAGGCTTTATCTCGGCAAGGAGCGAGGCGAGATTGGGTGTCATCGCCTGCCCTTCGGCGGCGATCATGAACAACTGCCCGACTTTTTCGGTAAGAGTCATCTCGCTGAGCATGTGCTCGACCCGAGCGGCGACCTCCTCGTCCCGTACAGCGAGCGCAGAGCTTCGCGTTGCCACTTCGAGAGCGAGACCCGCGGCGCCGGCTAGGAAGAGTCGCCGGCTGAGGCCGTTTACAGGATCCATGCGATGGGGGGGAGATTGCGTCACGACGGATTGATCGCAGCAGGAACGATCAGACAGCATCATCCTGTCGAACCACCACATTCTTGCTTCTTACGATGCGGGGCGAACGGTTGATTCGGGCTCGGCCCGGTCCGCTGGCAGGAGTGGGCGGCCCCGTTGCGAGGCTCCTGCTGCGCGGGCGCTGCGGGGAAGCGCAGCAGGAATGCTGCCGTTGAGCACCAGCGGGTGACGACGATAGTAACCGAAAAAGAGGATTGCTGCGACCGTCGTGGAGATGATGATCGCCGCAAAGGTCGACTCGTAGCCCGAGGTCACGATGATCTTGCCGGCGGTGAAGCTGGCGGCGGCGAAGCCGAGATTCCAGGCTGCCGAGCGTAAGCCATAGATGCCGGACCTGACCCGGGGAGGCAACAGCTCCCCGATAAACGTAGAGTCGATCGGCCAGGCCATGCTAATCGTGATCTGGCGGATGAGATATGCCCCGACCGCCAAGAGGTAATTGGGGAAGAAGATCAGGGGTAGGTAGAATGGCACGATGGCCAGCCTGAGGATCACAACGGCCATCAGCGAGCCGAACCGGTTGGAGACATACGGCGCCGCCAGGCCGACGACGGCCGCTGCCAGGCCGCCCAGCGCGAAGACAAAGCCGACCTCGCGATCGCTGGCGCCCAGCCGGGTGAGAAAGACGTTGTAGAACGGCTGGACCATACCGACCCCAATGCTCATGATGCCGCCAGCGGCGACGAAGACGGCAACATCCTTGCGAATTTGCTGGCGCTCGGCCCGGGTTTCGGATTCGAGAGCTATCGGCACTGCCCGCCGTCCCGGCCGCTGCCGGGGCTGTTTCATGAGCAGGAGGGGCACCAGACCCAGCGCGGCCGTGGCAGCGCCGATGATCATCGCCCACCGGTAGGCCACCGCCGATCCCGGCTCGATTGACGCGATGAGTCGCCCCACCAGCGATGGGGTGAGTCCGCCAACAAGCGAGCCAATAGTCAAGGAAAAAGAGACGATTGAGAATGAGATCGCTGCTACGTGCTGGCGCTGCTCCGGTCGAGCCCACTCCAAAATGAACGGCATCAGAGGATTGAAGAGATACGCAAGGGACACGCCGTACAGGGCCGCCAGCACCAGCAGCACCAGGCGATGCTCGGACAGCGCAAGCGCAACCGAGGCCGCGTTGAGGAGGGCGAACCCGCCCACAATACCCCGCCAAGTGCCGAAGCGGTTCAGCACAAAGCCAACTGAGGCGGCGCCGGCTGCCATCGCGCACGTTTGCACGGCGCGCCACTCGCCGATGTAATCCTCGCGGTAGCCAAGCTCAACCAAATAGAGATTAAAGATGAGCTCGGTGACACCGAAGCCGACGTTGGCAAGGAGGTTGTACAGCAAGAACAGTTTGATATCCGTCTCGTAGTCCCGGATACCTCGGAAAAACCCCTTCATGTCGCCCGCCTGCCCGCGCCGCTTCCCTTGTCGCGACGGGGCAGGATATCACGGAAAGCGGCTGCTTGGGAGATGGCAGATCGGTACAATCGGCCAGTTTGGACGGAGCCGGAGTCTTCAGTTGGGAGGAGGCAGATGGGAAGCGAGGAACGAATGGTGCGCGTTGGTCTCGTGGGCTTGGGACGGTTCGGGAAGCTCCACGCGGCGGTGCTGGCGGGCATGCCGGGGACGCGCTTGGCCGCTATCTGTGATCCGGACACGAGCGAGCTCAGCAGGGTTGGTGACCACTACCGCGTTCCGCACCGCTTTGAGAATTACGCTGATTTTCTCGCCCACGCCGATGTCGATTGCGTGTTCCTGGTGACACCAGAGCCATTGCACGCCGAGCAGGCCGTACAGGCGATTGAGCGCGGATTGCCAGTGTTCCTGGAGAAGCCGCTGGCGACGACCGCAGCCGAAGGAGAGCGCGTCGCCACAGCGGCACGCACGGCGGGCGTGTTGCTCCAGGTCGGGTTTGTCCTGCGGTTTGAAACCCGGTACGCGTCGCTCAAGCAGGCCATTGATCGGGGAAGCATTGGCAAGATTGTGACTGCTCGGGTCAAGCGTAATGTCTCCAAGGCATGGTTTGCTATTTATGGGGGCCGCGCCCACGCGGTGCACGAGACAGTCATCCACGACATTGACATCTTACTCTGGCTGCTGCAAGACCGGTGCACCACGGTCTACGCTGTTCAGCGGCATGTATCCGGCCGACGATTTCCGGAGGCTACATTGGCGCTCTTGCAGTTTGCGGGCGGCGCGGTGGCCGTGGTGGAAACGAGCTGGCTGGTGCCAGCGAGAGGGCCAGCGAATGTGCTCACGGAAGACTGGTACGGAACGATCGATGCCGAGCTGGAAGTGGTTGGGACGGAGCAGACGGCGCGCTTGCGCGGCCTGGACTCCGGCCTGGAAATCTGGACCGCCGACGTGAGCCAGCATCCTGATCCGGGTCTCTGGCCAGAGGTGCATGGGCAAATTGGTGGTGCACTACGCGAGGAGGACGCCCATTTCCTCCATTGCGTGCGGACGGGCCGTCCATCGGCCATCGCGTCTGTGGACGATGCCGTGGCCGGGTTGCGGATCGCTGAGGCGATCATTGCGTCGGCGGAGCAAGGCCGGGAGATGACGCTCTGACTGCCTCCAGCACCTCGACGCGGGTGAGAGACAGCGAGACGTAGGCCAGAAGTAGCGATTGACCTCGCTGCAGCTTGACAGCGCAGTGCTTTGCGCTACATTGGGCGTAAGGCACATCGGGGTGCAGCAGGGATGGCAACTGGGAGTGGAAAGCGCATCGCCGCGGCGCCCTTTTCGCTGAAACATCATCGCGGCTTGCAAGGGGTGTGGGCGAGCCAAGCCGGTGCTCCTCCGGCGCCGGAGTGGGCGAGGATGCCGCGGCCGGGCCGGGTGTATCTCCTGACCGCTCTTGCAACATTGCTCGTTGTAGCGTGGGCCGCAGCGATTCTTGCTGTCCCTGATGTCCGCTTTGTCGTCCTCGCGCCGAAGGCCAAGACGGGCTTCGAAGTCTCCCTGGCCTTGTTGCGCCTCTTCGTTGCTCTGGTGCTCTTCCTCTTCCCACACGAACCCGTGCGCGACCGCTTGCGCTGGGTAGCCCTTGGCTTCTTGATCACCGGGATAGGGGGCCTTGGCTTCGGCTATGTGCTGCCGATGGTGCATGCGGCGGACGATCTTAATACAGCCATGTATGGCTCACTGCTGGCCCGGACGACGGCCACGATAGCGATGGCCGTTGGCCTGGCGCCAGCGCGCGCGCCGCGATTATCGACACGCGGATTAGGGGTAGCGGTCGTCGCGTTTGTGGTGGCTGGCGCTGGGGTCGTTGCTGCACGCGATTGGTTGCCGGATCTCGTCAGAATCGAAAGTCTCGAAGTGGCGGCCCAAGGGCCTGCCACCATCTTGGAGGGGTTGACGCCCTGGCACTGGCTCCTCTCCACGATTCCTGTGCTGGCGGCGGGTGTGGCAGCGGCAGGCGCCGTGCGTCATTATCCTGGGTTGTCGCCCGCTGGCTGGCTGGCGGTGGCCATGGTCCTGATGGCCGGCTCGCAGTTACACACTGCGTTTTGGCCGTCGGCCTACAGCCCGATCTTAACGACGGCGAGTCTGCTACGCCTCTCGTTCACGCTTGTTGCCGTGACGGGTGGTGTATTTGAGCTCTACCGTGCGGCTGTTGAGCGCGCCCACCTGTTGCGCGCTGAGCGGGAGCTCACCACGCGACTGGCCGATCTTGCGCGGCTGCGGGCCGATTTTACGGCGATGGTGGCGCACGAGCTGTCATCACCGGTCGCCGCCATCCGGCGCGCTGCCGAATTGCTGGCAACCGAGCCTCTTACGCCGGCACAGGCGCGCTCATTGGGGATCATCGAGGCTGAAACAGCCTTGCTTTCCACGCTCGTGGACGATGTCCAAGCGGCGGCAACCATCGAGCAGGACGATTTCGCAGTGCATCCTTTCCCGGTCGCGGTGGATCTCTTGCTGGCCGACGCGCTGGCCTATGCCCGTACTCTGCCTGGCGAACATCCAGTGTCGTGCGCGTTGAATTCCCATGTGCAAGTGCTGGCCGACCCAGAGCGGATCGCACAGGTGTTGCGCAACTTGCTGAGCAACGCAGCGAAGTATGCTCCGCCTGGTACTCCAATCGAGCTGCGGGCGATCCCTTGTGGCAAACGGGTGCGGATCGAAGTGGCCGACCATGGCCCTGGCATTCATCCGGATGATCTGAGCCGCATTTTCGAGAAGTTCGGACGGGGACGGGACCAGGCTGGACGGCGGGTGCCAGGTGTGGGGTTGGGGCTTTACCTCTCCCGCCGGATCGTCCGCTCCCACGGAAGTGAGCTCACGGTGATCTCCCGTCCAGGCGAGGGTGCAACGTTTGGATTTGAGCTCCTTACGGCTTCCTGAGTGCGCCGGGACTCCAGTCCCTCCCCCGATTGACCCTCCTGGTCATAGGCCAAAGGGTCTATCTCGACTACCCTGGCATGGGGCCGTCCCACCTCGCGGGCCAGAGGAACGAGGATGACCGAGCAACCGATGATCCGCCTCTTGCTCGTGGACGATCATGTCGCCTTGCGGGAGCCGCTCGCCGAGCTGCTTAGCCGTCAGCCGGGGATGACGGTTGAAGGACAAGCAAGCACGCTGGCAGAGGCGCGGGCGTTACTCGCCGCCGGAGTGGACGTCGATGTGGCGCTGGTTGATCTCGACCTGCCAGACGGGCATGGGGCGGATCTCGTGCGCGATCTCCGGCGGCGCGCACCTGGCGCTCTGGTGCTTGTGGTCACAGCCAGCCGAGACCGGCGAGAGCATGGGAGAGCGGTCGCGGCTGGAGCGTCCGGGGTGGTGCATAAATCTGTTTCGCTCCGTGAGCTTGCGGAGGCGATCCGGCGGGTGCACGCAGGTGAGCCACTCATCCCGCCGCGGGAGGCCGCAGCGCTTGTGGCCGAGGCGGCGGTGACACGGGAGGAGGAGCGCTCGTTCCTGGAGGCACTGCAAACGCTCACGGTACGGGAGCGTGAAATTCTCCAGGCGCTCGCCGAAGGGTTAGACAACTTGGCAATCGCAGAGCGCCTTGGCATCAGCGAGCGAACGGTGCGTAACCATATCGTTGCACTGCTGGACAAGCTGGGCGTGGAATCCCGTCTGCAAGCAGTCGTTCTCGCCGCTCGGCACGGCGCGGTGCGATTCGGGTAGGGGTGGAAGTCCGTCATAGGGGCGAAGGTTTCTGGAACGGCGCATGACAGACGGCTAATGGCTGCCCGCTACCGGCTACCTCTCGCGCCCGGGCGAACGGCTATCGGCTGCTGGCTCAAAACTCTCAGCGTCGTAGCTCTGAATCTCTTCCGAGATCAGAAAGAGCGCGTCCGCGATTTTCGCCACGGCTGGCACCAAGCGCGCCTGCTCTTCTGGGTCTTCCCAGGAGGCACGGAAGGTCTCGTAATCGGGATAGTACGACTCTGTGATGAATCGGTACGGCGCCGTGGAGGATGCCGGACGATCTGGCCCGATCATTGGCATGCCAATCACGCGATAGAAATCGGACCGGAGGACGCCAGGCCGCGCGATGTTTGCCTGATGATGCGTCGTGGTTCGCCACCTGAGGAATTCCTCCTCATCGGTGCCAGGCGGCAGATTATAGAGCACGGTAACCTTGATCATCGTTTTGTCGTCCTTTCGCGATACTCGTGTGCCCTGCCAGCACACGGCCTATGCAAGACGAGGATGACGGGGAGCACTCCGACGCTGCCGCGAACGGTATGACCCGGAGAACGGCGGCCCGGACCGGAGCCTCACCGTTCCAACTCGCCCGAGCGACCGCGCCGGTGGCCAACGTCAGCGGGCATTGCCGTCCCCGGATATTCCCTGGCGCCCGGCGAATGCGTTACAACGTGCCAATCATGTCCAAAATGGCCGCCTCGTCCCGTGCCGGGTCATCACTCGGCACAAGGCTGACGACAAGCTCGTCGAGGCCGCGGTCGAGCCGGGCGCGAAGAGCGGCGGCGATGCCGCTGGCCTCCCCGCTTACGACGAGCTCGTCAATCAGCGCATCGGTTGGGGTGTTGTCCGGGTTGAGAGGAAAGCCTGCATCGGCAAACATGCGCCGGTAAAACGTTGCTCCCCCATAGTACGTGAGGAGCTGGCGGGCATCGCGCCGGACGGCTTCCCGGTCTGTGCGTGGCGAGACCAGGACGTGGGCGACGATCGGCGGGGCCTTGCGTCCGGCCTTTTCCGCTCCTCGCATGAGCGCGGGCTTGCCAACCGACAGAATGTAATCCACGGGGCAGAGCCAGGTGATCGCGCCATCGGTGAGCTCGCCCGCAAGCTCAAATGCATGAGCGCGCAAGGTTGAGATGAGGACCGGTGTCTTTGGTGCCGTGCCAAAATCTGCCTGAACACGGTAGTACTCGCCCTGAAAGGTGACGGAGCCAGTCTGCAACGCCGGGCGCAGCACTTGCACGTATTCCCGCAATTGCGACAGGGGATGTGAGAACTCCAGGCCATAGACGGGGATCATCGTCCGCTGATGGCTTGGGCCGATGCCTAGGCGGAAGCGGCCTGGCGCAAGGTCTTCGAGCGTCAGGTACTGTGTCACTAACGCCAATGGATGCCGCGTGAACGCGGGCACAATGGCCGTGCCCAAGGTGATCCGGCGTGTGGTCATCGCCGCGGCGGCATAAAGCGTTGGGGTGTCCCGCCCGGTTGCGCGCATGACGACCCAGACAGTTTCCACACCCGCTTCCTCGGCGCGTTGGATAGTGTCCAAAGCGGATTTCGCATCTGAGGGCACGAAGCCATAACCAACCCGCTGACGATACCCTGTTTCTGCCAGATCACCCATCATCGCCTCCCTTCATCCCGTTCGTCTGAAAGAGCCGGCGGCTCAGATCAGTCGGCCTGTGTCCATCGCAGCCATGTGCGGATTTTGACAAATCGTGACAACCAGCGTACAATACGAACAAACGTTCTTATTGGGAGCTCGCTGAAAGGAGCCCCGTGTGAGTCGGATTACCAATCGAGACGCAGCAAACGTTCTCTTTAACGTCGCAACAATTCTTGAACTTGCCGAAGACAATCCCTACCGCGTGAGGGCGTACCGCCGGGCAGCTCGTCTGCTGCTGCGGAACCGGGAAGATGTGCGCCTCAAGCTCACGCCGAACAAAGAGCTTGACCTTCCAGGCTTGGGTCCCCGCTTGCGCAAGAAGCTCGGTGAGCTCTTTAGCACCGGACACCTGCGCTTCTACGTTGAGCTGTGCGCCGATCTCCCTCAGGAGGTGAAGAACCTGATGGAGATCCCCGGGGTTGGGCCGAAGACGGCCTACCGCCTGCATGAGGAGATTGGACTCGCCTCGGCCCGCGATGTCTACCTTGCGGCTCAGCAAGGGAAGATCCGGCAGCTCTATGGGTTCGGCCCGAAGCGTGAGCGCCAGTTGATGGAGGGGGCGGCACGCGTGCTTGCTGGCAAGCCGAAGATGCCGGCGCCCGTGCCTCCGGCCACTGACGACGAGCTGCCACCAGCCGACCGGCCGGTGCTGGCGATTGTCAAGCCGGCTGGTGGCGAACAGCCATTGCTGCCCGAGGCCGCGTAGCATGGCGGCCTGGCACGGCGGCATCCGCCGGGGCTGGCATCACCCTCACTCCGCTCGATCATTCCAGGACGATGCGGACCTCACGGTGACCTGGCCCGATAGCGATGCCCAAGGTGAGCCGCTTGCGCTGTTCGATGTCCTCGCTCCGCTCGATGAAACTCCCGAGCTGGCAGACGCGGCCGGGCTGCTTGAACCCCTCCAGGCGGAGACAACGCGCGATCGTGCTGGCGGGGTCCTGGCGATTGAGCCCGAGGTGCGGGAGCGCTTCGGGCTTTCGTTTCCTTGTCAGTTTTCCTTGCCGTTGCGCCCGTATCAGGAGGAGGCGGTGGCCGCCTGGGAGGATAACGGCGGGCGAGGCATTATCGTCTTGCCAACTGGAGCTGGCAAAACGATTGTCGCGATCGCTGCTCTGGCCCGTTTGGGGTTACGCTCGCTGATTGTCGTTCCAACGATCGATCTCCTCCACCAGTGGCGGGCGGCGCTTGCCGAGCAGCTCGGTTACCCGCTGGCGGCCGTCGGCATGATCGGCGGAGGAAAGCGGACGGTCCGCGAGCTGACCGTGATCACCTATGACTCGGCGGCGCTACCGAGCCGGCGCCTCGATGACTTTGGCTTGCTGATCGTGGATGAGGTGCATCATTTGCCCGCGTCTGCCTATCGCGTCATCGCCGCAAAAGTCAACGCGCCGTTCCGGCTCGGCCTTAGCGCGACGCCAGAGCGAGCCGATCTGCGCCACTGGCTGCTGCCGGACCTTGTCGGCCCCGTGGTCTATCGCAGGACGGCCGCCGAGCTCGCAAAAGCGGCGTACATCGCACAGTACGAAGAGAAGCGTCTCTTCGTCGATCTCACCGCCGGTGAGCGCCTGCGCTATGAGCAATGCATGGCCCAGTACCGGTTGTATCTGGCGACCCACCGCTCGGCGCTCGGTGGCCGGCCGGACGCGCTCTTTGCAATGCTCATCCAGCGATCGGGTCATGACCCAGCGGCGCGGGCGGCACTGCGTGCCCACCATGAGGCGCGAATGATCGCGCTCAACGCACAGGCCAAGGTGCAGACGGTCGCCGATCTGTTGCAGCGTCACCGGGATGACAAGGTGCTTATCTTCTCAGAATTCACGGCGATGGTTGATCTCCTCAGCGAGCGTTTCTTGATCCCCGCCATTACCTATCGCACGCCGCTGGGAGAGCGGAGGCGCATCCTGGAGCGCTACCGGGCTGGTGAGCTCACCAAGCTTGTAACCGGCCGGGTGCTGAATGAAGGTGTGGATGTGCCGGACGCCAATGTCGCCATTGTGGTCAGCGGCTCATCCGCCACGCGAGAGTACATCCAGCGGCTGGGGCGCATCCTCCGCCCAAAGGCTGCAACCGCCATCCTCTATGAGCTCGTGTCGCGCAAGACAACGGAGGGCACAGCGTCTCGCCGGCGCCGGCCGAAGGCGCAGTAACGGGCCACGCTCTGTCTCTCCAGGAGGTCCCCACATGGCCTTTTCACGCCGCGCTATTCCCAAAATGACCCGGTCGGGGCAGTCCGGCGAGCCACGCCGCCTCTTTCCCCGCTACCTACGGGATCGCCGGCTGTGGCCGGGCATCGAGCGAGCGATTGACTACCTTGACTCCATGATCGGGAGCAGGCGCGGTGATCTCAATGCCGACGCCGTGCTCGATCTATTCGGTGATCCGAAGCTCGCGCGCTGCCTCCTGGCCAGCCTGGGCGAAAGCTACCGGTTCCGCCCGTTGAGTTTCCACGACACGCTTGGTGACGCGGCGAACGTGCTAGCAGCGCGGGGTATTGTCACACCGGTAGACCTGCGTGATATGGCATATCTCGCGCTGCAGGACCGGTACCGTGGGGTGCTCGCTCCAGAAGAGCGGGAACGCTTCCTTGAGCAGCTTGCTGCGCCTCTCGGTCTCAGCGGAGCGACACTGGAGGAGCTGTTGTTTCTTGACAGCGAGCGGAATCAGCGGCTGGTGCGCATCGGTCCGAAACCAAACGTGGCCGACGTCGTTGCGCGCTACAATGCGACGCTGACACTCTCGGTCCTCCGCCAGGCGTCTGTGATTGAGCTCACGTTGCCGGGCTTGTCCCGCTCGGTGGTCGATGTCATCGCTGCGCGCTGGCAGGTGGCGGCGCGCCGTCGCAGTGGTGACATCTGGCGTCTGAGTGGCCGTCAGGATGGGCGGGGTTCGTGGGCACGATTTGGTGGGAAGCTGGCGCGGTGCGCAGTGCATCTCATCCTGCTCTGCGAACACGAGCCTGATGGGTGGGCGCAGGTGCATCTTGATGAGCGTCGAACGCGTTTCATCCTCGACCCAAAGGTCATCGGCACCCTCCGCCTGAAGCGGCGCCTCGTTGCTAGCCCTGCGGCTGTCATCCAGACAACTCGGTTGATCATGTCACTCGGGGAGGGCCGGCGGGAGCGAGGCTTGACGGGGTGGGTAGCGCGGCAGGCTCTCGAGCCGATCGTGTGTGATGCGATGATTGTGCTGCCAGAGTTCACGATGGTGCGGGGCGATAGGGCGGTGGCGCTCGTGCCGGTTTCCAGCCAGGGTGACCTGGAAGCGGTGAAGGTATTGCGAAACTGGCGCCCGGTCCTTGCGCTCGGCGACATTGCGGGCAGCGATGATGTGCCGGTCGTCTCCGGCTACGAGCCGGCTGGACTCTGGGCAGCACTCGAACACGTTGTGCGTGATGTACCGCGCCCAACACCAGCGGGTCTCGTGCAAGAGGAGCTGCGCGCCGCTGGTTGGGCGCCATGGGAGCGGCTGACCGCATTGCTCGGTCCGATTGGGAGCGATGACCGCCTCGTCGCGGACACGCTCGGGGTTACGAATGTAGTTGTAGTGCCTGGCGCGGGCATCTTCCACGCCGGCTGGCTGGAGGCGTGGCAGCGCCGGTTTGAGGATGGCACGCTGGACATCCCGGGATTGCGGACTGCGCTAGCTCACGCGCTCGGCGAGATGGCCCGAGCCGATGCGCTCACCCTGCATCTGCTGACCCATACGCCTGCCATCGCACGGCGGGCTGCTTAGGGTGGAGTTGCCGCGATCCGCCCGTGCCCCTGCGGCGTGCGGCGGCATGAGCCCCGCGCGCTGTGGTATCGCTCTCGATTACGTTGACGCTGACAGGACGTCGCTGAGGGCCTGGAGGAACTCCTCGACCTGTGTCTCGTCCCAGATCATCGGCGGCAAGAGCCGGAACACAACCGGGCTGGCTGGCAGTACGAGGACGCCACGCTGCTGCAAAGCGCGAAGCGTTGGCGTGACCCGCTCCTTCAATTCGACGCCGATCATCAACCCGCGGCCACGCACGGCTCGAATCTTCGGGCTGTTGAGCGCTTCGATCCCTGCCAGCAATGCGGCGCCAGTCCTGCGCGCTCGTTCATAAAGACCGCGCTCTCGCAAGGCATGGAGCGTGACAACAATGGCCCGGCAGGCTAACGGATTGCCACCGAAGGTTGATCCGTGGGCACCGGCAGGAAGGGAGGCGCTCACCTCATCGGTCACGAGCGTCAAGCCGACCGGAAAGCCATTAGCGAGGGCTTTGGCGGTGCAAAGAACATCCGGCACGACGCCAGCGTCAGTAATCGCGAAGGGTGTTCCCGTGCGGAAGGCGGTCTGGACCTCGTCGGCGATGAGCAAAGCGCCGCGCTGCCGCGTCACCATCCGCGCGGCTTGCAGGTAGGCGTCGTCCGCGGGATAGATGCCAGCCTCACCTTGGATCGGCTCAAGGATCACGGCTGCTGTCTGGTCATCCACCGCTGCCTGCAGCGCGTCGACATCGTTGAAGGGAACATGGACGACGGGGATCGGCAGTGGCTCGAAAGGCGCTCGATATTTGGGATCGGCTGTCGCTGATAACGCGCCGAGAGTCCGGCCGTGGTAGGCCCGCTTGGTTGCCACGATCTTTTGCCGCCCGGTGGCCGCGCGGGCGAATTTCAAGCCAGCTTCGATGGCCTCTGCCCCCGAATTGCTCAGGAAGGCGCGCGTCAAGCCTGGTGGTGCTATCTCAGCGATGGCCGCGAGCGCAGCGGCTCGCACATCGTTGTAGAAGCTCTGGTGGCATGTCGTGAGTCGTGTGAGCTGATCGGCAAGCGCCGCCGAAAACTCCGGATCGGCGTGACCAAGCACGGCGATGCCGTAGTTGCTCATCGCATCGAGGTAGCGGCGGCCATCGCTGTCATACAGATATGCTCCCTCACCACGAACCAGCGCGATCTCGCGCTTGGCATACAGCGGGATTTGAACGTCGTGTTCGTGCTGCTGGATTTGGGACAGTGACAACCCAAACGATAACGTCGTCATCAGAGTTGCTCCTTAAGACAATTCTCGGATAGCTTCATGAGCCACGCTTCAACCGGCTCACCGGGGGAGTACCGTATGGCGCCCTCTTGTTCCTGGGGCGGCTGGAATTGCCGGACGACACGATCGAAATCCTGGTCTGGAACATCGGGCCGTGCGGGAGAGCGGCGATTTTCCGCACGACGGCGCACGGTTTCCTCCCACGGCACGTCAAGATAGATGATCGTCATCGTAGCGCCGTGTTCCTTCGCGAGCCGCTGGAGCTGTTCCCGGTGCTCGCGGCGATGACTGGTCGCATCGAAGATCACGGAGCGTCCCCGTTGGAGCGCCCTGGCCGTCCGCCGGAATGACCGGAGATAGGCTGCGAACCAATCTGCTCGCTCGATGGCTTGTCTCGCTGCCAGCAGGCCGCGTTCCTGGTGGACCGCATCAACTTCGATGTGAACAAGGTCGAGCTGGCTGGCAAGCTGGCGAGCCAGCGTCGTCTTGCCGCTAAACGGCAAGCCACAGAGCACATAGAGCCGGACAGCGTTGCTGTGATGATCCGCCACCAATCTTACCCGAGGACAGCGGCGCTCTGCGCCTGAACAACTGTGCCTTCGCCAGCGAGGGCTCGCTGAATGGGTTGCTCGACGCGGGCATCAGCAAAGACGACGCGACCGACGCCCCGCTCAATGGCCTTCAGCGCAGCTTCGACCTTGACCACCATGCGCCCCTGCGCGGCTGCCAGCGCCCCATCTGGATCGGCGGCGTTGATCACTCGGATGAGTGTCGATTCGTCATCCTTGTCGCGCAGGAGTCCGGGCGTATCGGAGAAGAACAACAGCGCTTCGGCGTTGAGAGCGATGGCTAGCTCAAGCGCGAGCTTGTCCCCGTCCACGTTGATCGGCTTGCCTTCCTCCAGCGCCAGCGCAGGTGGCGTCAGGACTGGAAGATAGCCATGGTCCAGCAGGAGACGGACGAGGTGGATATCCACCTGCTCGATCGTTCCCGCATGGTCATCTCGGAGGACCTTGGGCCTGCCATCTTCGAGACCCCGGAGCACGGCTTTGCGCCGTCCAGTCGCGATGCGCCCGTCAATGGCGCTCAAGCCGACCGCGTTGACCCCGGCTGCTTGCAAGATGGACACTAGGCGCTTGTTGACTTTTCCCGCATAGGCCATCAGCATGACGTCAATGGTGGCGCTATCGGTATAGCGTGTGACGCGGCCTTTCTCGTTCGTGATCATGCGTGGCGGCAACCCGAGCGCCTGGCTGAGGCGGCTGAACTCGGCATTCCCTCCATGAACGATCACCACCGGTTCGCGAATCGCGGCAAGGTCATGTGCGAAGCCCGCGTACGCTTCTTCGGTGATACCCGCCCCGCCGCCGATCTTGATCACGTACATAGCTACTCCTTGTTTGCGGATGCGTATGGCTAGATTGGGTGCAGGCCAGGGAATTCGAGCCCGCACGTTTCATCGAAGCCGCACCGGATATTGAACGCCTGAACCGCCTGGCCTGCCGCGCCCTTCATCAGGTTGTCGAGCGCTGCCATGACGACGAGACGTTTGCTGTGCGGGTCGCGCTCGAACCCCACGTCGCAGAAGTTCGAGCCGGACAGGATCTTCGGTTCCGGATAGCGATGGATGCCGGTTGCCTCCTTGACGATGCGCATGAACGGCTCGTCCTTGTAGGCGGCGCGGTAGATAGCCCAAATCTCCTTCTCACTCAGCGGTTCTTTGAGATAGACATGTGACGTGGTCAGAATGCCGCGCACCGCTTCGACCGATGTGGCAGAGAAGGCGATCTCGGGCGTAACTCCATTGAAGGTCAGCTCCTGAATAATCTCGGCCGTATGCCGGTGCCCTGTGGCCTTGAACGGGCGGATGACGCCGGACCGCTCGGGGTGGTGCGATGCCAGGCCAGGCTCGCCGCCAGCTCCAGAAGAGCCGGTCTTGGCCTCGATCACGGTCGGGATCGACGTGTCAACGATGCCGGCCCGGAACAACGGATACAGACCTAGGATTGCTGTTGTGGCCATGCAGCCGGCGCTGGCGATCCGGTCTGAGGACCGGATTTCTTCCCGGTGGAGCTCTGGAATACCGTATACGAAACGCTTGAGAAGGTCTGGCGACGTGTGCTCGTGGTCGTACCAGGTGGGATATCCCGCCGGATCGTTCAGGCGAAAATCGGCGCTCAGATCGATGATCACCTTCGCAAGCCCCTCGAGCGAGCTCATCCGGCCCATGGCAACACCGTGGGGCAGGGCCACGAAGAGCACGTCGCACGGCTCGAGCTTTTCAATGCTGATGAACTTCAGTTGCGTGCGCTTGCGCAAGTTCGGATGCACGGAATACACGAACTTGCCAGCATTGCGCTCCGACGTAACCTGGCGGAGCGAGGCGCCAGGATGGCTCAGGAGCAGCCGGATCAGCTCACCGCCGGCATAGCCTGAGCCGCCAATGATTGCGACATCGAGCATGGAACAATCCTCCGATTGGTTCCGGTCAGCGCCGGGTATGACGATTGTAGATCGATAAAGACGCCATCAATCAGCAGCCACCACCACGTCCTGCTGAGCGCGGTGACGGCGTCCCTCCTCGCGGGCTTGCAAGCCAACGGCAATGACGTAGTCGGCGACCTTGCCGGGGATATTGACGCCGGTCGTGTCGATGCTGTTGCGGAACTCCATGGTGTAATTGACTTCATTGACGAGCAGGCCCCGCTCGGTTTCGAACAAATCGATCGCCACAACGCCGCCGCCGACCGCCCGCGCCGCTGCGCGCGAGATTGCGTCCAACTCAGGGGTGACGGGGCAATTGGAAGCCTGCCCACCGCGGGCCGTGTTCGTGATCCAGTGCTCCGAATTGCGGTAGATCGCGCAGATCGTTTCATCACCGACGACGAACGAGCGAATGTCCCGTCCCGGCTTGTTGACATATTCTTGAATATAGAAGGCACCGTGGTGGAACGACCCGAGGGTGACCTTATGCTCCAGGAGGGCCTCGGCGGCGTCCCGGTCATTGACCCGTGCCAAGAGACGACCCCAAGATCCAATTGCCGGCTTCATCACGACGGGATAGCCAATCGCTTCAATGGCCTCTAACGCCGACTCCGGGGTGAACGCCAGCACGGTGCGTGGCGTTGGCACGCCGTGCCGGACCAGCGCGGCCGACGTGAGCAGCTTGTCGCCGCAGGTGTTGGCAACCTCGAAGGTATTGACTGTGGGGATGCCCCAGTCATTGAGCACGCGCAGCGTATAGAGCGCGCGCAAGTGGTTGATGCACCGTTCCAGCACGACATCGCAGTCGAACGATGGGTGCTCCAGATCAAGCGTAAGCTCGCGATCATCGAACCGGACGATCTCGACGCCGCGCTGGTGCAGCTCGTTCATGAGGAGTTTTTCTTCGACGCGAACCCGCGACATCAGAATGCCGACTTTCAGCGGTGTTCCCATGGCCGCTCTCCGGGTGAGGGGATCCGGGACGGATCCCGACCATTCCTGAAAGACACGAAGCCCCCGTCCAAAGGACGGAGGGCTTCGCTCCGTGGTACCACCTTTGTTCGCCGTGGCCCTCGCGGTCCACAGCCTCAGCGGGCGCCAACGTCGCCCTTGCCCGGTAACGGGAGCAACCCGGCCGGTTCTACTCCGCAACGGCAGACGCCAGACGGAGCAACCAACCCGCAAACGGCAGGTTACCGGTAGATCAGGTGCCGTCTGTCTCGCTGCGTTTCTTCCGGCGGCTCGGAGGTCTTGATCACACTGGCGGCATTCCGCGGGCCTCGCACCGAACGTCCGCTCGCTGTGGCGCCCTTCCGGTGGACCGTGTCCTCGTCATCGCCATTCGTTGGTCAGATTATGGAAATTCACCCCGTGTGTCAATCCTCGGCCATCTGCCCCGCCCGAATCGCATCCTCGCGGTCTGCGCCAGGGTGCTGGCGGGCAAGGCGCACAGCCTCTTCGACAATTTCTCCCGCGATGTCTACGTGCGTCGTCGTCATGAGTCCGTGAAATTCGCCGCCAGTGTTAACTTCGACAACCGAAAAGCCATCCCGTGTTTCGATTAAATCGACGCCAGCAAGCCGGGCGCCAACAGCAGCGCAGGCTCGCAGCGTCGTCTCCTCTATGTCCGGAGTAATCGGGCAGGCAACGCTGGTGGCCCCGCGGGCCGTGTTCGTGATCCAGTGCTCGGCCACCCGATAGGACGCGGCGAGCACCCGGTCGCCGACAACAAACGCGCGGATATCGCGCCCAGGCTTCTCGATGTATTGCTGGACATAAAAGATGGTGTGGTGAAACGATCCAAGTTCTTTCTTCTGCTCCAAGATCGCGCGCGCCTGCTGTGGGCCGTTGGCCTTGGCGAGCAAGCGTCCCCAGGAGCCCGTCACGGGCTTGAAGACGACGGGATAGCCGATCGCTTCACACGCCGCAAGGGCCGATTCAATCGAGAACGCTAGGAACGTTTTCGGTGTCTGAAGCCCGGCCGCTTCTAGCGCCAGGCTGCAGCGCGCCTTGTCATCGCAGAGCGTGGTCGCGGCCGAGCGGTTGAGTGTCGGAACGCCCCAGCGCTCGAAAACCCGCAGGACGTACTCGGCCCGGGAATGGGCGACACAGCGGTCGAGCAGGACATCAATGGCAAACCCTGCGTGCGCCGCGCTTGGCTTTGATAGATCAAGCACAAGATCGCGGTCGAAGATGGGGGCCACATCCAGTCCGCGTGCTCGCGCCGCGGCCAGAATCAGCTTTTCCTCCTGGCGAAGGTAGGACACTAGCACGCCGAGACGAAGGCCATCCGCCGGTCGAGCTGTGGAAGCAAGAACGCTATTCATAATGCAACCAGCACGTCTGTCAGCACGCGGATCGCCCGCAGGTAATCGTCAAGAGCGATGCGCTCGTCCGGCGTGTGATCGAGCGCGGCGTCACCGGGACCGTAGGCCACAATCGGGCAGCGCCAGGCTGGGCCAACGACGGTCATGTCGGATGTGCCAAGCTTGCGCGTGAACCGGGGTGTCCCACCAGCAGCGCGAATGGCGCGCAGAAATGGAGGGATAAGTGGCGCGCGCTTGTCTGTCTGGTAGCCCTCCTGCCGGCCGTGCTCGATGATCTCCGCAGGGCTCGCAAGTTCCCTGATGCGATGCTGAAGCTGCGCGACATCAATACCGGGTGGCAGCCGCAGACCGATCGAAAGCCGCGTCTCGTCGTACAGCCCGTCGCTGTCTGTCCACATGCCTCGCAAGGACAAACCCAGGGCGTTGAATCCGGTTGCTTCGCCATTCATCGCGGCAATGTCCGCCGTGAGCGCATGCCAAAACGTGATCGCGCGTGCAGCCACGGATTCCCCTGGGCCGGCAGTATGCCGGCAAGGCTGGCGGAGCCGATAGGTGAGTGACAACGTGCCACGGTATCCGAGACAGACGGCGTCCCAGCCGCTTGGCTCCCCAATGATGCAGTAGTCGGGAGCCGGCCAGGTTGCCACGGCCTGTGCGCCAGGCGAGCCGATCGTCTCTTCGCCAACGGCTCCGACCACCGTGATCGTTGCCGTGGCGCCGGCGTCGGCCGCAGCGTGGGCCGCGGCGACAAACGTTGAGAGCGGCCCCTTGGCATCGACGGCGCCGCGGCCGTGAAGCACCCCATGCTCAATCCGGACAGGAATCTCGCCGGGCACCGTGTCGATGTGCCCCAGGAGCACGACACGGCGCTCACCGCTACCGATTGTGCCGATCGCGTTCCCTGCGTCGTCTGTTCGGGTGGTGAAGCCCCGAGCGGCCATCTCACGACACAAGTAGGCCACAGCATCCGCTTCCTGGCCGCTCACGCTCGGAATAGCCACCAGACCGCGAAGGAGCTCGATGTTGGCCTCATCGAGGGAGGCGTGTGGCATCGTCTCAGACAGCGAGGGCGACGCCATCGCCTACCTCCTGTCTGAGGGCTGAACCTATGGTGTGATCTGACGGAATTGGGGACACCATCGCGGTCCGCTCGATCAGGCGCATCGCTGCAAGCTCGGCAATCGCCAGCGCGATCGGGCGAGGGCCACACGGGATCGCGTCGCGGAAATCGGGCGCGGCCTGAACGTCCCAGACGACCGGGGAGCCGGGCAGCAACAGCAATTCCACACCGATGATATCCGCGCCGAGGGTGTGGGCCGCCGATTCAGCCAAGGCAACCGCCTGTGGCGCCAGTGCAGATTGTCCTGCCGGCGCATGAATGCCGACAGCTTCGCCTGCCACCACAATGACCGTGGCATGGGGAGCGCAAGCGATCGCCCCGGCTTGGACGAGCCCGACGATGTCATGAGCGCCACCCAGCGTGTGCCGGTGCTCAAAAACGGCTTCGGCAGTGTCGCGATCGTAGAGGAGGACGGGTGCGCTCCCCGGCGTCAGGGGCAGCAGTGTTGCTGGATAGCCAAGCTGCTCGGCCGCGGCCAGTCCGGCCTCTTCGCTGGTTGCAAGGTACGTCGCGGGGCGCGTCACCCCGGCGGCCACCAGGGCTGAGGCGATGGCGAGCCGGTTCGCTGTCGCAGCGAGTCCAGCACTCAGGATGGTGGTGCCACTGGCTTTCCAGACTGGCAAGACAGCCGATGCGATGACCCGGTCCTGGCAGCGGTCGAGCAACACGGGCAAGGTCGCACCAAACGCGCCTGCGACCGGCGGAGCGGGCGGGCACGGCACGATCGGGAGCGGCATCGCGGCAGGCGGCACCGGGATGGCCGGCACACCTGCATCTGCCAGACTCTGGATCACCTGCTTTTCTTCGACCCGTTTGCGCTCACACAAGACGCCGATCGCTGCATTCATGGCTTGACCCCAGCTTCCCCGTTACCGGCCAGCGGCGGTATTCCCAAAAGCCGCCAGCCGGTACCTCCTCTTTGCCTATTCTCCCCAGTCCTCGCCTTCCTCTGGCGCCAGTCCGACGGCAATCGGATCGACGCTCAAAACCTCAAGCTCGACGTTGCACTCGGGGCAGACCACGATTTCACCCACTTCGACTGTCCCGGCGTCGAACTCGGCAGCACATTCAGGGCAGGTAACGGTTGTCGCAATCGCCATGGTGATGTTCTCCTTTCTGGTCGCTAAGTATTGGCCCGTTTCGGGCTGCCTGCTTTCCTGCTTCGCGCTCGCGCTGAGCACGGCGCTTCTCGTAACGTCGCTGGTGTCCTAGATCATCGCAGTGCGATCACCCTCCCTTCTCCGAAGTGCTAGCAGAGCAGATGGAGAAGCAACGCCTTGTGCAGATGGAGCCGGTTCTCCGCCTGGTCAAAAATCACCGACTGCGGACCATCGGCTACGTCCGCGTCGACCTCCTCGCCACGGTGCATAGGCAGACAGTGCATGAAGATCGCATCGGGCTTAGCTGCTTCCATGATCGTTTTGGTGACCTTGTAGGGTGCCAGGGCGACGGCGCGCTGGGCTCCGTCGAGCTGGCCCATGCTGACGTGCACGTCCGTATAGACCGCGTCGGCGCCAGCGACAGCCTCGAGCGGATCGGCGGTAATGTGGACGCGGGCGCCGCTTGCGGCCGCGAGCCACGTGGCTTGGGTGACGATGTCCGCTGGCGGCTGGTATTGGGGCGGGCACGCGACCGTCACGCTGACGCCGGCCGCTGCGCCACACACGAGCAACGATGCCGCCACGTTGTTGCCATCGCCGAGATACGCCAGCTTGACACCCTTTAGCTCACCGAACCGCTCGCGCAAGGTAAGGAGATCGGCGAGCGCTTGCGTCGGATGGCAGCGGTCCGAGAGACCATTGATGACTGGGATACCGGCATGCTGCGCGAGTTCCACGACATCCTCGTGCCGCGCCACGCGAGCCACGATGCAATCCACATACCGGCCAAGGACGCGGGCCGTGTCAGCGATCGTTTCGCCGCGCTTGAGCTGGAGATCGTTGATGCCCAGGAAGATTGCCGTCCCGCCGAGCTGAGCCATGCCAGCCTCGAAGGAGACGCGGGTGCGGGTGCTTGGATGCTGGAAGATCATGCCAAGCGTCTTGCCGGGCAGATACGTGTGCGGCTCGCCCCGCTTCTGCATGCGCTTGAGGCGGGCAGCCGTTTCGAGCACCTCCAGGATCTCATCCGGGGTGAGGTCAATATCCTCGACGAGGCTGCGGCCGCGCAGGCGAGTGCCGATGGTGAAGGTTGAGAGCTTCGGTGTCAGTGAACCGCCGAGTGAGAGCGTCCGGGTTAGATGAGCGCCGTAGTCGTCCGCGCCGGCAGCCTGCACAGGGCGCAACGCGGGAGTCTCGGCAACGACGCGGTCATCCGATTGGGCAGGCTGATGAACGGCAATAGACGGATCGGACATGGTGGTCCCCCTTCGGCTCACGTCAATTCCTCGACGCGCTGCCGCCGCGACACCGTGTCGCGGACCGAAGGGGCGAGGGGCGTCAGTCCCCGCGGTACCACCCTCCTTACGCGAAGGCACATTGACCAGGCTTCGCGTATCTCTCGGCTGTTGCGTGCGTGGGAGCCACCCACCCGATCCTACTTGGATGCGGGCTTGTAGCTGCGTGCCGCTGCCCGCCATCCTTTCTTCGGCCGGCCGCTCGGGAGCCCGTTCCGAAGCGAGGCGCCAATTCCGGGCTTCCACCGTCCCCGGATCGCTAGGGCGCCCCGGCCCCGTACTGTTCTCCCTCAACGCGGGCATGGGCGACGACGTTGCCGCCCAAAGGAGTTGCGTGATCGATTGCGTCAGGTGGCGACCGTTAGCGCACCGCCAGGAAGCTGGGCGCCGGTCGCCATCGCGGAGAGCGGGAGAGGCTCTCCGTTCCGATGCAGAACGTCATCGCGTTACCTCCGCTCCCGCCTGTTCCATGACGACTCGATCCCGCATCGCTGCGACCTTGGTGCCGAGACCAAAGAGCTTGATGAAGCCCTCCGCATCGGCTTGCTGATAAACATCGTCAGCGCCGAAGGTCGCCAGATCCTCTCGATACAGACCATACGGTGAGCGTCTGCCCACCGCCTGGCATGTTCCTTTATAGAGCTTGATACGAACGTCACCGGTCACAACGCGCTGCGTCTCGTCAACAAATGCGTCGAGCGCGCGCTTGAGCGGTGAGAACCAGAGGCCATTATAAACCAGATCAGCGTACGTGATGGCAAGGGTATCTTTCTGCCGCATCGTCAGCTTGTCGAGCGTGAGGTGCTCCAGTTCCTTGTGTGCCGTTGCTAGGATGGTGCCG
>FWPU01002110.1_pt1 | contig 56593 bp, 57 predicted proteins | sample 2228361 | NCBI WGS metagenome assembly FWPU01 (sample SAMEA103939777, study PRJEB20133) | metagenome | reverse complement strand
AAGAAGTCTGCCTGTGCACAGCTAATCAGCATACTGTTCCTCTGTTAACTCATTCAGGTATATACTCGTCTTCATAATAATACCTGTGCGTTTCTGGATAGCATAGAAAATGCCGGACAATTAGGACGCGACGAGCGTCGGTGACGTGTGGATAACATGAGGACGAGAGGATGCATTATCTGTTTATAGTGGGATGTGCACTGAACTGTATCAGGTACACCTGCATCACCCGTGCCGTAGCTGTTGGATGATTTCCTTGATTCTGACGGCAAGGTGAGGATCCTGTTGCAGGGCCCGACGCACGCGGTCGCAAGCGTGCATGACTGTTGTGTGGTCACGCCCGCCGAACTCGCTGCCGATATGTGGCAGGGAGGCGTCCGTGAGCTCGCGCGCCAGGTACATGGCGACTTGCCGCGGGAACGCCACGGCTTTGGTTCGCCGCTTGGCGCGCATCTCCTCCACCCGAATGTCAAAGTGCTCAGCGACGGTTCGTTGGATGGCGTGGATCGTGATGTGGCGTTCCGGTGTGGGCGGGAGCAGCTCGCGAAGCACCTCTTCGGCCAGAGGCCTGGTGATGGCAGTACGGGTGAGCGTGGCGTAGGCGACCACGCGAACCAAGGCGCCCTCCAGTTCGCGAATGTTGGTCTGGATCCGTTCTGCGATGAATTCGGCCACCTCGTCGGGGATGTGAATGCCGTCCAGTTCCGCTTTCTTGCGGAGGATGGCGATGCGTGTCTCCAGGTCGGGGGGTTGAATGTCGGTGATCAGGCCCCATCCGAAGCGGGAGCGGAGACGCTCTTCCAGTGTGGGGATTTCCCTCGGGGGCTTGTCGCTGGTGATGACGATCTGCCGGCCCGATTCGTGTAGGGTGTTGAACGTGTGGAAGAACTCCTCCTGAGTCCTCTCTTTACCGGCGAGGAACTGGATGTCGTCGATGAGCAGGACGTCCACGGTGCGGTACTTGCTGCGGAACTCTGGCATCCTGTCGTCGCGGATGGAATTGATGAGCTCGTTGGTGAATTTCTCGCCGCTCACGTAGACGACGTGGTGCGGTGCGTCCAGGCCGAGGACATGGTGGCCGATGGCATGGAGAAGGTGGGTCTTGCCCAGTCCCACGCCGCCGTAGATGAAGAGCGGGTTGTAAGCGCGGGAGGGGGCTTCGGCCACGGCGCGGGCGGCGGCGTGGGCGAAGCGGTTGCCGGCGCCGACGACGAACGTCTCGAAACTGAACTTCGGGGAGAGGGTGAGTCCGTCCACGGTTCGCGCGGTGGCGGGCGGACGGGGGACGGGCTGGGGGGCTTGTGGCGGGTCGGCGATGGAGAGGGCGATGGTGAGTTCGCGGCCGGCGATGGCCCGCAGCGCTCCGCGGATCAGGTCCAGGTACCGGGACTCCACCCACTCCTTGGCGAAGCGGCTGGGCACAGCGAACGTGAGGGTGTCATCCCTGAGGCTGACGGGGCGCATGACCTTGACGAAGGATTCCAGGCTAGGCTTGCTCAGCTGTCCCTCGATCCTCCGTACGGCTACCTGCCAGAGTTCGTGCGCTGATGTGGTGTCGATGGACATGAGACCCTCCCGAGAGAACGGTGCTGTCTGCAGTCGTCCGGGAGCCGCCACCCATCCTCAGTGTCGGGGCAGCGTCTCCTTCAGGGGGCGAAAACCTCGTCGAGATAGATGATGCCTTCCTCCGTCAGCGTACGCTTACCACTGCCCTTATCCTGCACCAGCTTCAGTTGCTCGAGGGCCCGCAGGTCCCGGTAGGCGGTGCTGTGGCTGATATCCAGCTCCTTGGCGATGGTCGTGGGCCCCGCTGCCCCCAGCTCTCCGATGAGCAGGAGGACTTTCTTCTGGCGGGGCGTCAGTTCGGGGCGCCCGCTGCGACGCGGCGGGGCGTCGGTGCTTGCAGCAGGCGAGCGCGACAGCGAGAGGGTGACTACGGTCCCCCGATCGAGATTGTCTTCGATGCCCAACGTGCCGCCGAGGAATGCGAGCTGCTCTTTGGCCACGGGGAGGCCCGAGCCGACACCGCGGATGTACCGTCGCATCTCCCGCGTGGCGGTGGTGAACCCGGGCTGGAGAGCTCGCTGTTTGTCGCGGATGCCCGGCCCCTGGTCGGAGATGCGGATGGTGTTGCCGTCGTCCAGGATGGTGATCACGGCATTGTGGAAGTAGGCGTGAATCAGGTTCTCCACGACTTCTCGGATGACGACGAAGGGGATGCGTCCCCCGCGTTCATGGGAGTAGTTGTATGTCTGGGCGGCCAGCTCCCCGATCAGCGTCTCGAAGTCGTCTCCGCTGAGGGAGACGACGCGGGGAGCCGTGAGGGGTGAGTCGTAGATTGCCAGGCGCACCTCCGGCTCTTCGGCGGACGCTGCCTCCCCCTCCGCGTGCCGTTCCTCGATCAGCCTTCGAATGATCTCCCGGATCGGCATGGGGCTAGCCGCACAGTGTGCGTGATTTCATGCTCCGGCGAGAATTCCTACCCCGCGGTGCCCTGGAGCCATCTTTCCACGACGGTCCGGCGCCACGCAGGAGCCTTTCACGTATGTGGAAAAAGTGCGTTGGAGCATAGAGGTGGTTCTGCGCGGTCGGGGCCCCTTCCTCCCGGCACGGATGGGAAGTTTTCCCTGCGAAGTCTCCGGGATCGCCATCCACAGCTGTGGAAAGACCTGTGGATAGTATGGCCTTCCTCGACCGCTCTTCGGCTCCGGTACAGTGCCGGAGGATGCCGGAGGCCGGTATTCATGACCTCCAGAAGTAGGATCGGCCGCATCTGTGGAAATGTCCGTGGGTTGTAAACATGTTGTCCACACAGGGGCGTCTGCCAGCGTCGGCTGGGAGCAACAGGGGCGGGATTTGGGATCGGTTGAATGGGTTTCGAGTCCTGTGCTATAGTTACTGGCGCGTGGGGAGCGGTTTTAAGGGCGTTCACTCGAGAGCGGTCCGGTGAAGAGGACCTACCAGCCTAAGAGCCGACGCCGTCAGAGGGTGCACGGGTTTCTGGCGCGGATGCGGACCAGCGGGGGACGGCGCGTGCTCAAGCGTCGAAGGGCCAAGGGGCGCCGGAGGGTGGCCGTCTAGCCGGATGGCACTGTGAGCGGGTTGCGCCCCGGCGGGCTGCGGGCGGGCAGGAGTCTCAACAGAGGCGAGGATTTCCGGGCCGTCTACAGCGCAGGCAGACGCCTCAGTTCGTCTCTGGCCACCATTTATGTTTTGCCCAGGCCGTCACGTGAAGCACGCCTGGGTGTCGCTGTAGGACGGAAGATAGGGGGAGCCGTGGTGCGGAATCGCCTCCGTCGGAGGATCCGGGAGGCTTTCGGCCGACTGAGGCCCTACCTCGCGCAGGGGGCCGACATCATCATCGTGCCGCGGCCCTCGGCGTCCAACGCTTCCTTTGGCCGGCTGGCCTCCGCTATTTCGGCGGCGCTGGAGGAGGCGGGTGTCCTCAAGGATTCTGCAGCAGTGGCCGATATCATTGTTAAATGATGGTTGAGAGGGCTGTAAAGGCCATTCTTATCGCTCTCATCAGGGCCTACAAACTGGCGATATCGCCATTCCTGGCGCCGAGGTGCAGGTTCTACCCGTCCTGCTCCGCGTATGCAATGGAGGCCATTCAGCGGTACGGGGCGCTCCGCGGGTCGGCCCTGGCAGTCCGCCGCATTCTTCGCTGCCACCCGTTTAACCCCGGCGGATATGATCCCGTTCCGTAGGGAGAGACCTCGATGCTCGGTCCCCTAAAGGACGTCATCGCCGCCGTCCTGCTGGCCCTGACGTCCTGGACGGGCAACATCGGTATCGGCGTGGTCCTCATGACCGTGCTGATCCGGGCCGTCCTGCACCCCCTCACACGGTGGAGCCTTAAGTCGATGAAGCGGATGCAGGCACTGGCACCGCAGATCGAGGTTCTCCGGCGCAAGTACAAGGAGAACCCCCAGCAGGCCAACATCGAGATCATGAATCTCTACAGGAGCAGCGGGGTCAATCCGTTTGGGGGCTGCCTTCCCACCATCGTGCAAATCCCCGTACTGATTGCGCTGTTCCAGGTGCTAAACGAAAAGGACAGGTTCGCGGGGCAGGCGCTTTTCGGCCTTCCCCTGGACGCCAAGCCAAACAGCTTTGCGATCATCTCTCAGAACCCGCTTCTTCTCCTGATCCCCATACTCGTGGGCGTGACGACGTACCTCCAGCAGAGGATGAGCGTGACCGACCCGCAGCAGGCCAGGCTGTTTGTCTTCATGCCATTCCTCATCGCCTGGTTCAGCCTGAACTTTCCCGTTGGGCTCTCGGTGTACTGGATTGTGTCGACCGTAGTGTATCTTGTCGAGTACCTGCTTGTAGTGGGTCGCCCCGTGCGGCCGGCCGCGGCTCCAGCGGCGACAGGGGCCTCACGTCGGGCAAGAGCGGCACGGGCCAAGAGGAGGAGTTCGTAGGCGATGAATGCGGGGCTGCACGGCAGTGGCGCGGAACCAGCGCGCGTTGAGGTGAGCGTGGAGAAGGCCGGGAGGACTGTCGAGGAGGCTGTGGCGTCGGCTCTGGGCGAGTTGGGGCTGGCGCGCGAAGAGGTTGAGGTGGAGGTGCTCGACGAGGGGAGCCGCGGGGTCCTGGGCATTGGCGTGCGTGAGGCCAGGGTTAGGGTCCGGCGCAGGGCACCGGTCGGCCCAGGACCGGGAGTGCGCGATGTCGCGGCGGAGATTATCCGTCTGATGGGCTTCGAGGCCGTCGTCACCGCTTCCGCCGAGTCGGGGGTCGTAAGGGTAGCGGTCGACGGCGAGAACCTGGGCGGCCTGATCGGCAAGCGCGGGCAGACCCTGGCGGCCGTGGAGGCGCTTACTGCGGCGGTGGCAGGTCGGCGGCTCGGGGTGCCGGTCCGGATCGAGATGGATGTTGTGGGCTACCGAGAACGCCGGGTGTCGTCCCTCGAAGCTCTGGCTCGCAGGACGGCCGAGCGCGTGGTCCGAACGCGCCGGGAGGTGTCGCTCAACCCGATGAGCTCGAGGGACAGGCGGATCATTCACCTGGCCCTGCGGGACCATCCGGCCGTAACTACCGCCAGCCGGGGGGAAGGCGAGCTCCGGCGGGTGGTCGTCATGCCGCGAGGATCCGGGGGCTCCTTACATGGCGGAGACGCCCGCGGAGGAAGCCGTCAGGTCGGTGGGGGTACCCGTGGGGCCAGGGAGGAGCGGGTGAATCAGCGGTCCCCGGATGTGGGCCCCCTGCCGACGCGTGGGGATGATCCGCCCCACCGGTTAAACGAGCTGAGGGGGCAGGGATATCCCCGGCGCTGGGCCTCGGGGGGCCGGCGCGGAAGGCCTCAGGCGGCCGAGGGAGATCCCCGGAGCCGGTGGCAGTCAGCAGGAAAGGCACCGTCCGTCCAGAGGTCAGGCGGGATACCGGCCCGGCCGGAGGGGTTGCCGGTGGACGAAGAGCTCGAGGCTGAAATCCAGGCTCACCTGGAGAGGATCGAACGAAAAAGGCGATCGGCCCAGGAGAATGCCAAATCCGCTCCCGGTAGCCCGGAGGCCGGCGAGTAGGTGCAGGCGGCCAGACGGGGGATTCGCGCGCCTACTCCCGCAATTCGGTCCGTCCTTGCACAGGGTGCTGACTCCATCGGGGTCGCGCTGGCTCCAGCCCAGCTGGATGCCTTCGAGGCATACGCCTCGGCAATTCGTCTTTGGGGTCGCCGCCTGGGACTCACCCGGATACTGTCGCCCGAGGGCATCGCCAGGCTGCACTTTCTGGACTCATTGTCCTGCTTGACGGTCCTTCCGGATATGCCGGGGCTGGCACTGGTGGATGTTGGCTCCGGCGCAGGACTTCCAGGAATTCCGCTCAAGATTGCCAGGCCGGACATTCGCCTGACCCTCGTCGAGGCTTCGCGGAGGCGCGTCGCGTTTCTCGAGCTGGTTGCCATGCAGTTGGGTCTGGAGGTCGATGTTCTGCACGGGCGGGCAGAAGAAGTTGCCAGGCAGACCGGACACCGTGAAACCTACGATGTGGTCACCGCCAGGGCTGCCGCGCCAATGGAACGCCTGGCGGGGATGTGTCTTCCCTTCCTCAGAGTGGGAGGCATTGCTGTCTTGCCCAAGGGACCCAGAGCCTGGGGTGAGGTTAGGAAGGCGATTGGAGCTATCTCTGCCTTTGGGGGGGAGTTAGCCGACATAAAACCCGTCTGCGTCCGGGGTTTGGAGGGCACAAGGAGGGTCATCGTTACCCTCAGGAAAGTGAGATCAACCCAAGACCGGTCGGACCCCCCGGGGGAGCCTCCCCTGCCGGGTATTTCACGTGAAATAAACAGCGGCGTTCAATGCCTGCCTTGAATAATGAAGGAGAGAGGTCATTTCCGACGAAAACAGGGTTCATAGCCCGGCTACCGGCCCGGTTCGTCGGCAGCGTCGCACCGTGCATCGAACCATCGCCATCGTCAACCAGAAGGGCGGCGTCGGGAAGTCAACCACGGCCGTCAACCTGGGGGCCAGTCTTGCGGTTCTCGGGACCTCTGTTCTTGTTTGTGATCTGGATCCCCAGGCGAACGCTACAAGCGGGCTTGGAGTCGCCAAGCCCCCGGCCTCGGCGTCCACATACGGGGTGATCATCGAAGGGAGGCCTCTCCAGGCCTCCGTGGTGTCGACTGCCATCCCCGGACTCTTGCTTTTGCCCTCCAGTCCGCACCTCTCAGGAGCCGAGGTGGAACTGGTCCCCATGATTTCCAGGGAGTCCAGGCTCCGGCAGGCCCTCCAGGATGGTGCGGCAACGTACGATGTCGTGCTGCTGGATTGCCCGCCGTCACTGGGGCTTCTGACCATAAATGCCCTGACGGCGGCGACTGAGGTGCTAATTCCGATACAATGTGAGTACTACGCCCTGGAGGGGCTGAGCCAGCTTCTCGAGTCGATAACGCTGGTGCAGAGGTATCTGAACCCCGCACTGGAGGTCGGCGGCGTCCTGCTGACCATGTTCGATGCCCGTACCCGCCTCTCCGAGCAGGTCGCCGCGGAGGTCCGGCGCTTCTTCAAGGACAAGGTGTACGAGACCGTCATCCCCCGGAGCATCCGGCTGGCGGAGGCACCAAGCTATGGGATGCCTGTGATCCTGTTCGATCCGTCCTCGCGGGGAGCCACCGCGTATGTGAACCTTGCAAAGGAGGTCGTGACGCGTGGAAGGGACTCGACCAGAGTGGCCGGCCATGTCGGCTGAAGCCCGCAGGCGAGGGTTGGGGCGTGGTCTGGGAGCCCTGCTCGGCCGGGAGGCCTTCGACGAGGGACTCGTGCGGGACCTTCCGGTCCGCGAGATCCGCCCCAGCCGGCTGCAGCCCCGCAGCCAGGTCTCTCCTGAGGACGTCGAGGAGCTGGCGGCATCCATCGTGGATCGCGGCGTACTGCAACCGATCGTCGTCCGCCCGGCCGACGACGGCTACGAACTGGTGGCCGGCGAGCGCAGGTGGCGCGCGGCGATGGCGGCGGGCCTCCAGGTTGTGCCCGCGGTCGTTCGGAATCTATCTGATCAGGACGCCCTTGAAGTCGCCCTCCTCGAGAACATCCAACGGGAGGATCTGCGTCCGCTGGAGAAAGCGAGGGCCTACCGACGGCTCCAGCAGGAATTCGGCATGACCCAGGACCAGATCGCCGCCCGTCTGCGCAAGAGCCAGGCAGCGATCGCGAACACTTTGCGGCTCCTGCAGCTCCCTGAAGAGGTACAGGAGAGCCTTGATGAGGGGCGCATCACGGAGGGGCACGCGAGGGCATTGCTGGCTCTGCCGTCTACCCAGGCGGTGAAGGAAGCGTGTCGGGAGGTCGAGCGACGGAAGCTCTCCGTCCGGGAGACGGAGCGCCTCGTGCGCCGCTGGGGTATTTCACGTGAAATCCGGCGTCGTTCCCGGCACCCGGTGGACCCCCACATTGCCGCGGTCATGGCCGAACTCTCCGCTGGCCTCCAGACAAAGGTGGCCATCCGACAGGGGAGGCGTCGCGGCCAGATCCTGATTGAGTTCTATTCCCCGGCCGATCTCGACAGGATCGTCTCTACGCTGCTGGCCGTCACCGGGAACGCGGACGCGCGGGGGCGGATGCACGGGGACGGTTGACGAGCGCTCATGGATCGGACTCAAGCCTGGAACCTGGTATGCGAGTGGATCAGCAGCCCTAACCTCCGCAAGCACCTCCTGTCCGTAGAAGCGGCGATGCGCGCCTATGCTCAGCGGTTCGGGGAGGATCCGGACCTGTGGGGGGTCGTCGCTTTACTGCACGATCTGGACTACGAGCGTTTCCCCTCGCCTGAGGCTGGCCACCCGTTCCGTGCGGTTGAGGCCCTGGAAGCTATGGGCGTTTCCTCGGTGATTACCCGGGCCATCCTCTCCCATGCGGACTACTCGGGAGTGGCAAGGACCTCGCGATTGGAGAAGGCGCTCTTCGCCTGCGACGAGCTTACGGGCTTCATCGTCGCCGTGGCGCTGGTAAAGCCGGGGCGGTCGCTCGCGGAGGTCGATGTCCAATCCGTGCAGCGGAAGATGAAGGACAAGGCCTTCGCCCGGGCGGTCAGTCGCGAGGACATTGTCCGGGGCGCGGAGGAGCTGGGCGTGCCGTTGACGGAGCACATCGAAACCGTCCTTAAGGCCATGCAGCAGATCGCCGGAGATCTTGGGCTTGGCGGGGAGCCGCGACCCGGACGGTGACAGGGGAGAACCGCGGGCGGGCCGCGTGCCGTGGTGCCGGCGAAGGATGTCGGTCCCCCGCCGTGGAAGAGCGGAGTTGAGCGCCGTCGGGCTTCAGAGAGGTTAGATGCCGGCCCTTAGCAGCGTTGGTGTGCTGGCCGTCTTCGTGGCGGCCGGGTATCTGGTGTTCTCGGCGGTTGTGGCGGCCCTGGCTGTCCGCGTGGCGCGGCTCTCGCGGGTCGTGCAGGCGTCCGGAGCCGTCCAGAGCGCGGCGGAGGGCGCAGCCCTCCGCGCGGATGTGCGCGCGGTTTCCGGGCAGGTCAGGCGTCTCGAGTCCCAGTTGTCGGAAGTGCAGAAGCTGCTGCAGTCCTGCGTCCGCCATGTGGGCGTCGTCAGGTACGATGCCTTCCGGGACATGGGCGGGCATATGAGCTTCAGCCTGGCGCTGCTTGACGACCGCCGGAACGGTATCGTTCTCAGCGTCCTCAACGGGCGAGACGGGAGCCGCGGGTACGCCAAGGCCATCCAGGGCGGGAAGTCGAGTTCACCGCTTTCGGAGGAGGAGCAGGAGGCTGTGGCGCAGGCCCTCGATCTCGCACCAGCCGGGTGAGCCGGGCCGTGGAGGCCCCGCCGAGGGGGCCGATGATCTTTCGCAACCGGGAGGAGGCAGGCAGGCAGCTCGGCAATGCCTTGCTGCCATTCCGGGGGGAGCGCACCTACGTCCTGGCCATCCCCAGGGGTGGTGTTGTCGTGGGGGCCGCTGTGGCCAAGGTGCTGAACGCCCCCCTGGACCTTATCGTTCCGCGCAAGCTGCGGTCTCCGTACAATCCAGAGCTGGCCATCGGCGCCGTGGCGCACGACGGAACAGTCTACCTGGACGTGGGACTGGGGGAGAGCCTTGGCGTCGACGAAGCGTACCTGCAGGAGGAGGTGCGGTACCAGCGCCAGGAGATAGCCCGGAGGCTGGCGATCTACCGCGGGAGTGACGAATACCCTCCCCTGGATCAGTGGACAGGACTGGTCGTGGACGACGGGATCGCCACCGGGTCGACGATGATCGCCGCACTGCGCGCTGTGCGGCGGATGGCATGCCGGCAGGTGATCGCCGCCGTCCCTGTTGCGCCGGCGGAGGGGTTGCAGCGGCTGCGGGCAGAGGCGGATCACGTGGTCTGCCTCCATGCACCGGCGATCTTCTACGCGGTGGGGCAGTTCTACGAGGACTTCTCGCAGACCACTGACGAGGAGGTCGTGGCGCTGCTTCGGGAAGCCCGGGAGCGGGTGCAGCGCGCATCCGCGCAGGGACCCCTCGAGGGCGCGTCGCGGTGAAGCGAACGCCACTCTATCCGGCCCACCTTCGGCTCGGGGCGCGGATGGTCCCGTTTGCGGGATGGGAGATGCCGGTGCAGTATTCCGGGATCATCGAGGAACACCGGGCGGTGCGTTCCCGCGTCGGGCTCTTCGACGTCTCCCACATGGGGGAGATCCTGGTGGACGGTCCGGGCGCGCTGCTCTCGCTGCAGCGGTTGGTCACCAACGACGTCGCGCAGCTTGCGGTGGGCCGCGGCCTTTACACGCCCATGTGCTATCCGCACGGCGGCATCGTCGATGACCTGACCGTCTTCCGGGTGGGTCCTACCCGCTATCTGCTGGTGGTGAACGCGGCGACTACGGAGAAGGATCTGGCGTGGGTCGAAGAGCACCTCGAGGGGGCGACGGCGCGTGACATTTCGTCGGAAATGGCGCTGCTGGCGCTGCAGGGGCCGGGAGCGGCGCGGGTGCTGGGCGCGTTGACAACCGCGCCCGTCGCGGGCATGCGCCCGTTCGATGTCCTGCCGGAGGTCGAGGTGGCGGGGCGCCGGGTCTTTCTCTCCCGCACCGGGTACACCGGGGAGGACGGCTTCGAGATCGGCCCCGCCTGGGATGATGCGCCCGCCGTCTGGGACGCGTTGCTCGACGCAGGGGGTGCCGACGGGCTGGTGCCTGTCGGCCTGGGCGCGCGCGACACCTTGCGGCTCGAAGCCGGCTACATGCTCTACGGCAGCGACATCGACGAGACGACCTCGCCGTTGGAGGCCCCGCTGGGGTGGACGGTGAAGTGGGATAAGGGCGACTTCATCGGTCGGGAAGCGCTCGTTTCCCAGCGGGAGAGGGGACCCGAGCGCAGGCTGGTGGGGCTCACGGTTGAAGGGCGGGCTGTGGCGCGGCCCGGGCATGTGATCCTCCACGACGACCGCCCGGTGGGCAGGGTTACCAGCGGGACTTTCAGCCCCACCCTGCAGGTGAGCATTTCCCTGGGATATGTCCCGCGGTTTCTGGCGGCCCGGGGGACGGCGTTGTTTGTGGAGATCCGCGGACGCAAGGTGCCAGCGCGCGTGACGCGGCTGCCGTTCTTCCGGGCTGGACAGAGGGTGCGGTGGAGCGAGGGATAGGCCGGTTGCGGCCTGCCAGGTAGGGGGAGGCGGATGTACCCGGAGCACCTGCGCTATACACGCGAGCACGAATGGGCGAAGATCGAGGATGGGAAGGTGCGCGTGGGCATTACGCAGTTCGCTGCGGAGCGGTTGAGCGACGTGGTCTTCGTCGAGCTGCCTCAGCCGGGTACCGTGCTCAGGCAGTTGCAGCCCTTTGGTGTCATCGAATCGGTGAAGGCCGTCTCCGATCTGTACGCACCTGTCTCCGGCACCGTTGTCGAGGTGAACGCCGCTCTTGCTGACCGGCCCGAGCTGGTGAATCAGGACCCGTACGGGGAGGGCTGGATGCTGGTCGTCGAGGCGGCCGACCTCACCGAGCTGGACCGGTTGTTGACGGCGCAGGACTACCGGCAACTGGTCGGCGAGGGTCGGGACAGCTAGATGCGGGACGGAAGCGCTGGAGTCCTGGCGTGGAGCGGTCGGCGGTGACTGCGTGGATCCCTCACCGGTACCTTCCCTTAACCCCCGAGGATCGGGCGCACATGTTGCGGGTCATCGGCGTCGAGGGTGTGGACGACCTCTTCCGGGATATCCCGCAGAGCGTACGACTCCTCCGTGACCTGAACCTGCCGCCGGCTCCCAGCGATGCCGAGTTGCTGCGGGAGCTGCGCGCGATGAGCCTGGACAACGCCGACGCCGACCGGTTCCTGTGCTTCCTGGGTGCGGGGGCTTACGACCACTTCATCCCCAGCGTCGTCTGGCACCTGGCGGGGCGGGCGGAGTTCTATACCGCCTACACTCCTTACCAGGCAGAGATGATGCAGGGGGAGCTTCAGGCGACCTACGAGTACCAGAGCATGCTCTGCGCGCTGACGGGGATGGATGTGGCCAACGCCTCTATGTACGACGGGGCCAGCGCTACGGCCGAGGCGACGGTAATGGCCCGGGACTTGACCCGACGGGACGAGATAGTGGTCTCTACGGCGGTGCACCCCGAGTACCGCCAGGTCATCCGCACCTACACACGCCACCTAGGCATGCGAGTTGTGGACCTCCCCTACCGGGATGGGATGACTCCGCTGGATGCCGTGAGCGATGCGGTCTCCGAACGGACGGCGGCGCTGGTCGTTCAGCATCCCAACTTCTTCGGCACGCTGGAGCAGGTCCAGGACCTGGCTCGGGTGGCGCACGCGGCGGGGGCTCTGCTCATCGTGTCGGTGGCCGACCCGATTGCCTACGGACTGCTCAGGCCTCCCGGTGAGCTGGGCGCCGATATCGTGGCTGGCGAAGGGCAACCTCTGGGCAACCCGCTGAATTTCGGGGGGCCGTACTTGGGGATGCTGGCCACGCGCCAGGCCTTCGTGCGGCGGATGCCCGGCCGGTTGGTGGGGCGGACGGTCGACACGCAGGGGCGGCGCGGGTTCGTGCTCACGCTGCAGACCCGCGAACAGCACATCCGCCGCGAGCGGGCCACCAGCAACATCTGCACCAACGAGGCACTCAACGCCCTGGCCGCGGCCATCTACATGGCGGCCCTGGGCAGGAGGGGCATCCGCCAGGTGGCGGAGGTCTGCGTCCGCAAGGCCGACTACGCGCGAAGGCGCATCGGCCGGATCCGCGGATTCGAGGTGGCCTTCCCCGCTCCCGCCTTTCACGAGTTCGTCGTCCGCTGCCCGCTGCCCCCGGAGGAGATCAACCGCCGGCTGCTGGCCCACCAGATCCTCGGTGGTCTCCCCCTTGGCCGCTTCTACCCGGAGCTTGGCGACGGCTGGCTGGTCTGTGTGACCGAGAGCCGTACCCGGGAAGACATCGACCGCCTGGCGACCGTCCTGGAGGAGATGGTCTAGTGGACCAGGGTGACTTCCCTCTGCTGGTGGAGCGTGGGGTGCCAGGACGGGTGGGCGCGGCAATCCCCCTGAGCGACGTACCGGAGGTGCCGCTGGAGGAGATCCTTCCCCCCGCGCAGTTGCGCGCTGCGGGTCCCCCATTGCCCGAGGTGAGTGAGCCGGATCTGGTGCGCCACTACACGCAGCTTTCGCGGCGCAACTACGCCGTGGACGTCGGCTTCTACCCGCTGGGCTCCTGCACCATGAAGTACAACCCGAAGGTGAATGAGGATGCCGCCCGCCTTCCCGGGTTCGCCCGGCTGCACCCCTATGTGCCGGACGCTCTGGCCCAGGGCGCGCTGCGGCTGCTCAGCGAGCTGGAGGGGATGCTGGCGGAGATCTGCGGCATGGACGCCGTCACATTTCAGCCTGCGGCAGGCGCGCACGGCGAGCTCACCGCCTTGCTCATGATCCGCGCCTACTTCGCCGACCGCGGCGAGTCGCGCACGCGGGTGATCGTGCCGGACTCCGCCCACGGAACCAACCCCGCCTCCGCCAGCATGTGCGGGTATGAGGTGGTGCAGGTGAGGAGCGATGCCCGCGGCAACATCGACGTAGGGGCGCTGCGGGAGGCGGCGGACGAGCGCGTCGCGGCCCTGATGCTCACCAACCCCAACACCCTGGGGTTGTTTGAGGAGCACATCACCGAGGTCGAGGAGATCATCCACGGCTGCGGCGCGCAGATGTACCTGGACGGGGCCAACTTCAATGCGGTCCTGGGTATCTCCCGCCCCGGAGACCAGGGTTTTGATGTGATGCACATGAACCTGCACAAGACCTTCAGCACGCCGCACGGCGGCGGCGGGCCGGGGGCCGGTCCGGTGGCGGTGAAGGCCCACCTGGAACCCTACCTGCCCGTGCCGGTGGTGGTCCGGGAGGGGGACCGCTTCCGCCTGGACTACAACCGCCCTCGCTCCATCGGCAAGGTGCGCAGCTTCTACGGCAACTTCGGCGTTCTGGTTCGCGCCTACACCTACATCCGCACCTTCGGGCCCCTGCTGCGCCAGATCGCCGAGGCTGCGGTGCTCAACGCCAACTACCTGCTGGCGCTGCTTCGGCCCGCCTTTGAGGTCCCCTACGACCGGCCCTGCATGCACGAGTTCGTTCTGGCGGGAACCCGTCAGAAGCGGGAGTTCGGCGTGACCACCAGGGACATCGCCAAGCGCTTGATGGACTACGGCTACCATGCCCCCACCATCTACTTCCCCCTGATCGTCGACGAGGCGATGATGATCGAGCCCACCGAGACGGAGAGCCGGGAGACAATTGAAGCCTTTGCGCGCGCGCTGCTGGCGATCGCGGAGGAGTGTCGCACTGCCCCCGAGGTGGTTCGGTCGGCCCCCCACACGACGGCGGTCTCCCGGCTGGATGAGGTGGGGGCCGCCCGCAGGCCCGACCTGCACTGGCCTCTGGAACCCCCTGAGGCCGCGTCCTCCTAGCAGAAAGCCTGCGAAAACGGGAGATCGGCCGAGCTCCGGGTCGACTGGGCCCAGATACCGTACATAAGTTCGACCTTTCGGAGCTTGAGAATCGAACTTGTGTTCGATATAAGACTTGCAGCGGAGGGTCCCATGGCGCGGCCACTCACCCCCCGGCAGCGGCAGATCTTGGAGCACCTGGCGCTCTCCATCCGCCGGTCGGGCGTTGTCCCTTCGATCCGCGAGATCGGGCGGGCCGTTGGGCTGCGCTCGCCGTCCACGGTGCACCAGCACCTGGATGCGCTGGAGCGCAAGGGGTACATCAAACGCGGCGGCGACCGTATGCGCGTCCTGCAGATCACGGACCGCAGCATCCTGCCCGATGCGGAGGAGGTGGTCTCGCTCCCCCTGGTGGGCAGAGTTTCGGCTGGTCTGCCCATCCTGGCCGAGGAGCATGTCGAGGACATGATCCCCGTGCCGAGACGCATGGTCGGCTGGCAGGACGAGTGTTTCCTCCTAACGGTGCGTGGCGACAGCATGGTCGGTGCCGGCATCATGCAAGGGGATCTGGTGGTGGTGCGTTGCCAGCCCACGGCGCAGCCAGGCGACATTGTGGTGGCCCTCTACGGGGACGAAGCCACAGTCAAGCGGCTCCGTGTGGACGGCGGCAGGCCCGTGCTGGCACCGGAGAACCCCGCCTTTCCGGTCCTCCGGGGGGAGTTCGAGATCATCGGGAAGGTCGTCGGGCTGCTGCGCAGCTACCGGCGGGTGAACGGATGATCGCAGGCCATGGGGCTAGATTGGGGCCTGCTGCTTCCTCTGCCGGTTGCCGGGGCGGTGGTGGCGATGCCGCTCTGAACCCTCCAGGAGGCGCCGGGGCCGCCGGAGAAACCTGCGGCCGTGGACGAGGAGCAGGCACGCCCCCATCTGGAGCGCGGCGAGGAGCTCCTGCGGCGCGAGGAGTGGACGGCCGCAGAGCAGGCTCTCCGGGAGGCCGTCGCCCTGCACCCGGCATCCGCCGTAGCCTGGAGCAAGCTGGGCGTGGCGCTGGCGCGTCAGGGACGGTACGCGGAGGCTGAGGAGGTCCTCCTGCGCGCCGTCCGGCTGGATCCCCGTTATGCTCCGGCCCACAACAACCTGGGCAACGTCTACCGCGAGCAGGGACGGCGGGAGGATGCGCTGCGCGCCTACCGCCAGGCGATCGCGGCGGATCCCGACTACTGGGTGGCGCACCAGAACCTGGGGGCGCTGTACAAGGAGATGGGACGGCTGGGTGAGGCGGTGGCCGAATTCCGCACGGCCACCCGCCTGTCCGTGCGCGGTCCCCGCGGCCAGCGCCGCGGCTGCCTGGGCCCCTCCCTGGGGGTGTTGGGCGTGCTGGGCGTGGCGCTGGCGGGTGCGTCCTGGTTGGCGCGGCAACTGCGCTAGCGGAGCCCGGGAGGCGCCTGGGGGATGGGCGCATCCGAAATACGGTGGCCCTTTCAGGCGTTAGCGGGTATAGTGTGTGAAGACCCCAGGTAGGGCAAGGAGGATCGTGTTCGCATGGCTCAGCCTGTGCATGTTACGGAGCAGTCCTTCGAGCGGGAAGTGTTGCAGGCGGAGATTCCGGTGCTGGTGGACTTCTGGGCGGAGTGGTGCGCTCCGTGCCGGATGATTGCGCCCATCGTCGAGGAGTTCGCCCGCGAGTACGAGGGGCGGTTGAAGGTGGCCAAGGTCGACGTGGACGACAACCAGACCCTGGCCATGAGGTTCAACATCATGAGCATTCCCACGCTGGGGATCTTCAAGCGCGGCCAGCTGGTGGAGAGGATCGTCGGCTACATGCCCAAGGCTGAGCTGAAGCGGCGCGTGGACGCCGCCCTGGGCGCCGGCGTGCCTTAGTACGCCCCGGCACCTGGGACCTCGGCTCTTCCGGAGATCTCGGGCCTCCCGGGGGTCTCCTCCCCCTGGAGCCAGCGCTCGGCCTCGATGGCGGCCATGCAGCCGAAGGCCGCAGCGGTGACGGCCTGGCGGTAGGTGTGGTCGTGGACGTCGCCGGCGACGAAGACCCCCTCCACGCTGGACATCATCCCGCGGGTGCGCAGCAGGTACCCCTGCTCGTCCATCGCCAGCTGCCCCCTGAAGATCTGCGTGTTGGGCGTGTGGCCGATGGCGATGAAGACGCCGTCGGTGCGGTGCTCGCTGACCTCCCCGGTGACACGGTTGCGCAGGCGCACCGCGGTCACCCTCTCGTCACCCAGGATCTCGGCGACCTCAGAATTCCAGATGAAGGCGATCTTGGGGTGCCTGAAGGCCCGGTCCTGCATGATCTTGCTGGCCCGCAGCCGGTCGCGCCGGTGCACCACCGTCACCGACCGGGCCAGGTTGGCCAGGTAGAGCGCCTCCTCCATGGCACTGTCGCCGCCACCGACCACCATGACGTCCTGCTTGCGGAAGAAGAAGCCGTCGCAGGTGGCGCACGTGGAGACCCCACGGCCGAGGAAGCGCTCCTCGGAGGGCAGACCCAGCATCCTCGGGCGCGCCCCGGTGGCCACGATGAGGGCGCGGGCGCGCACCTCCCGGCCGCTGTGCGTGCGCACCCTGAAGGGGCGGCGGGAGAGGTCCACCTCCACGGCGTCCTCGCCGATGAACTCTGCGCCCACGCGCTGCGCCTGCACCTGCATCGCCTGGATCAGATCGGGGCCCATGATCCCCTCGGGGAATCCGGGGAAGTTCTCCACCAGAGTGGTCAGCATGAGCTGCCCGCCCGCCTCCGCGCCCTCGATCACCAGCGGCGCCAGGTTCGCCCGGGCGGCGTAGATGGCCGCGGTCAGACCGGCGCAGGCCCCGCCCAGGATTACCACGTGGCGCAGCTCGGGCGCCCCCCCGAGGTCCGTCTCGTCGTGCGCAGGCCTCATGGCTGCCTCCGTCCTCTCCTGCTGAACCCAACTGCCCAGCGTACCCCACTCCCCACCATGAGGCAACGGACGGCAGGCGCCGCCCGTTTCCCCGCCCAGGGGCCGGGTCGAACCCCGCCTCGGCGCCCGGGCTGGGTGGGCGGGGCTCTATTACAATGGCGTTGTCAGATCTCTTGACAATAACAGTGTCAGGTCACTATACTCCGGTGGTGGAGGCGCCGCCAGGCGGCGCCCCCGGGATTGTGCCGTGAGGGACCGGGGGGATCGACCGCTCTACGTCATCAGCATCGCGGCGGATCTGGCGGGGGTGCACCCGCGGACGCTGCGCATCTACGAGGAGAAGGGATTGCTCTCCCCGGTGCGGAGGAACCGCATCCGCCTCTACGCCGACCGGGACATCGAGCGGGTGCGGCTGATCCGTTACCTGACCCAGGAGCTGGGCGTGAACCTGGCGGGGGTCAAGCTGCTGCTGGAGGTCTACGAGCAGCGGGAGGAGGGCCGCAGCGGTGACGCCCGCTGGAGCATCACGCGGCGGTCGGTCCGGCTGCGGCACAGTGACGAGGATACGGAGGGGAAAGGAGGCAGGCAGCGATGAGCATCAGGCGATGGGATCCATTCGACGAACTGGCCTCTCTGCGCGAGTCCATGGAGCGGCTCTTCGACGACTTCTTCACCCGGCGGCCGGGTCGCACACTGGCTCCCACCGTGTGGGAGCCGGCGGTGGAGCTCTTCGAGACCGAGGATGACGTGGTCTTCCGGGCGGAGATGCCCGGCATCGACCCCAAGAGCGTGGACGTGACGGTCTCGGAGGACACGCTGGCGGTGAAGGGCGAGGCCCGTGCGGAGCACGAGCAGAAGGGCCGCAGCTACTACCGGCGGGAGCTGCGCTATGGCGCCTTCGAGCGCACCGTGGCCCTGCCCGTCTCGGTGCAGGCGGACCAGGCCAAGGCCACCTTCAAGAACGGCATCCTGGAGATCCGCATGCCCAAGGCGGAGCGGGCGAAGGCCAAGACCATCAAGGTGGAGGTTGAGTAGTCGTGGGACGCGTGGTGGGCATTGACCTGGGGACCACCAACTCCGTCATCGCCACCATGGTGGGCGGTGAGGTGCAGGTGATTCCCAACGCGGAGGGTAGCCGTCTCACGCCCTCCGTGGTCGGATTCACCAAGACGGGGGAGCGGCTGGTGGGGCAGATGGCCAAGCGCCAGGCCGTGCTCAACCCCGAGAATACCATCTACTCCATCAAGCGCTTCATGGGCCGGCGCTTCAGCGAAGTGGAGACCGAGCGGCGCATGGTGCCCTACAAGGTGGAAGAGGGCAGCAACGGAATGGCCGTGGCCCGCATTCCCGCCGCCGGCAAGACCTTTACCCCCGAGGAGATCTCCGCCATGATCCTGCAGAAGCTGAAGACGGACGCGGAGGCCTACCTGGGGGAGAAGGTCACCGAGGCGGTGATCACGGTCCCGGCCTACTTCAACGACGCTCAGCGGACGGCCACCAAGAACGCCGGGGAGATCGCCGGCCTGAAGGTGCTGCGCATCATCAACGAGCCCACCGCCTCGGCCCTGGCCTACGGCCTGGACAAGAAGGGCGCGGAGACGGTGCTGGTCTTCGACCTGGGCGGGGGCACCTTCGACGTGACCATTCTGGAGATCGGCGAGGGTGTCTTCGAGGTGAAGGCCACCAGCGGCGACACGCACCTGGGCGGCGACGACTGGGACGAGCGCATCGTCAACTGGCTGGCCGATGAGTTCCGCAAGGAGCATGGGATCGACCTGCGCAAGGACCGCCAGGCGCTGCAGCGCCTGCGCGAGGCGGCGGAGCGGGCCAAGGTGGAGCTGTCAACCGTGGTGCAGACCACCATCAACCTGCCCTTCATCACCGCCGACGCCACCGGCCCCAAGCACCTGGACTACGTGCTCACCCGCGCCAAGCTTGAGGAGCTGACCGCCGACCTGGTGGAGCGGTGCATCGGCCCGCTGAAGCAGGCTCTCAGCGACGCCAAGATGACCGAGCGGGACCTGGACGAGGTCATCCTGGTGGGGGGCGCCACGCGCATGCCCATGATCCAGGAGCTGGTGCGGCGGCTCACCGGGAAGGAGCCCAACAAGGAGGTTCACCCCGACGAGGTGGTGGCCGTGGGTGCGGCGATCCAGGCGGGGGTGCTGGCCGGGCAGGTGCGCGACGTGGTCCTGCTGGATGTGACCCCGCTGTCGCTGGGCGTGGAGACCCTGGGCGGCGTGATGACCGTCCTGGTGCCGCGCAACACCACCATCCCAACGCGGAAGAGCGAGGTCTTCACCACGGCCCAGGACGGCCAGACACAGGTGGAGGTGCATGTGCTGCAGGGGGAGCGGCCCATGGCCCGCGACAACCGCACCCTGGGTCGCTTTATCCTGGACGGCATCCCGCCGGCGCCGCGCGGCGTGCCGCAGATCGAGGTGACCTTTGACATCGACGCCAACGGCATCCTGAACGTGGCGGCTCGGGACCGCGCCACCGGTCGGGAGCAGTCCATCAAGATCACCGGGACCTCCACCCTGTCCAAGGACGAGGTGGAGAGGATGGTCAAGGAGGCGGAGCGCTTCGCCGAGGAGGACCGGCGCAAGCGCGAGGCCGCCGAGGTGCGCAACCGCGGCGACAGCGTCGCCTACCAGACGGAGCGCATGCTCAAGGAGGTGGGACAGAAGGTCTCCGCCGACGAGCGGCAGCGCGTGGAGGCGGCGCTGAAGGAGCTGCGGGACGCCCTGGGCACCGAGGATACCGAGCGCATCCGTCGGGCGACCGACGCGTTGCAGCAGGCCTCCTACAAGCTGGCCGAGGAGATGTACAAGGCCACAGCCGGCGCGCCAGCCGGCACGGGCGGCTCTTCCGGCGGGGGCGGCGCAACCGGAGAGGCCAAGCCCGGCGACGACGTCATCGATGCCGAGTACCGGCGGGCGGACAGCTGACCGCTCGCCGCTGAGGTGAAGGGATGAGCGAGCGCAAGGCCAGACCCGTAGACGGCGAGGCCGAGGAGCCGCTGGCCGTGGGGACACCCGAGTCCCCGGAGGCTGCGGGGACCGCCCGCGAAGAGGGCGGGGAGGCGGTCGCAGGGGAGGGGGTGGCGGCGACCGCAGTCCCCACCATCGAGGAGCTGGAAGCGGAGGTGCGGCGGTACAAGGCGGAGGCGGAGCAGCACTGGCAGCAGTTCCTCCACGCCGCCGCCGACCTGGAGAACTACAAGAAGCAGGCGGCCCGGACGCGAGAGGAGGCGGTGGAGCGGACCCGCCGCGGCATGCTGGCCGTGGTCCTCTCGGTGGTGGACAACATCGAGCGGGCGCTGGAGTACAGCGGGCAGAGCGACGCTGCGGCCTCCATCGTCGAAGGGATCCGGATGACGCACCGCCAGGTCCTCGACCTGCTGGCGAACATGGGGGTGCGGCCGTTCGAGGCGGTGGGGAGGCCGTTCGACGCCCGCTACCACGAGGCGGTGGAGGTGGTCCCCGCCTCCGCGGAGCACCCCAGCGGGACCGTGGTGGCGGAGGTGCAACGCGGCTACCTCATCGGCGACGATGTCCTGCGGCCCGCACGCGTTCGGGTGGCGCGGGAGGGATGACAGGGGCCGCTGTGGCGGCTGGCGGGGATGGAGTTCAAGGACTACTACCGGATCCTGGGCGTTGAGCCCACGGCGGACGCCAAGACCATCAGCCGGGCGTACAAGCGCCTGGCCCGCCAGTACCACCCCGACGTGAACAAGTCGCCCGGAGCGGAAGAGCGGTTCAAGGAGATCAACGAGGCCTACCAGGTGCTGGGTGACGCGCAGAAGCGGGCGCGCTACGACCAGATGTACGAGGCCTACCGCCGCGGCGGGGTGCACTGGCAGGACCTCTTCCGCGGCGTCCCCGGAGGGTGGGCGCAGGCGCCCGGGGGGTTCAGCGTCACCGTCGAGGAGGGCAACCTGGAGGACCTGCTGGGCGGGTTCAGCGACTTCTTCCGCCGGTTCTTCGGCGGGGAGGCGGTCTCCGCCGGGCGAGGGCGGGTCGGCCGCGGCGGCGCGGACGGCGTGGAGGAGCTGCTGCGGCAGGCGGCGGGCGGTCCGAGGGGCGGGCCGGCGGCCGAGGCGTCGCTGGAGATCTCCCTGGAAGAGGCCTTCCGCGGCGCGCAGAAGTCGGTGACGCTGCAGCTGGACGGGCGGTCGCGGCGGCTCGACGTCACCATCCCCAGGGGCGTCCGCAGCGGGCAGAAGATCCGCCTGCCTGGCGCCCTGGATGGCGGCGACGTCTACCTCACGGTGACCGTGCGCCCGCACGCGTTGTTTGTCCGGCAGGGAGACGACGTGCAGGTGGAGGTGCCGGTGGCGCTTACCGAGGCGCTGCTGGGTGCGGAGATCGAGGTGCCCACGCTGGAGGGGAAGGTCTCCATGAAGATCCCGGCGGAGACGCAAAACGGGCAGACCTTCCGCCTGCGTGGCCTGGGCATGCCGAGGCCGGGAGGAGGCCGGGGCGACCAGCTGGTCCGGGTGAAGGTGGTTCTGCCGGTCGGCCTGACCGAGCAGGAGCGGCGGGTCTTCGAGGAGATGCGGCGGCGCCGCCGGGAGAACCCCCGGCAGTCCCTGGGGCTGAAGTAAATCCGCGGCGCGAAGGAGCTGAAACGGCGATGGCCATGCGGTTCGACCGGTTGACGGAGAAAGCGCAGGAGGCGCTGCTGGCGGCGCAGGAGGGGGCACGCGCCCGCGGGCACCAGCAGGTGGATGTGGAGCACGTGCTCCTGGCGCTGCTGGATCAGCCGGAGGGTGTGGTCCCGCGCGTGGTCGCCCGCCTGGGAACGGATCCCCGGATCCTGCGCACGCGGCTGGACGCGGAGCTGGAGCGGCGGCCGCGGGTCGTCGGCGCCCCGGCCGGCGAGGGGCTGTTCATCACCCCGCGGCTGCAGCGGGTGCTGCACGGCGCGCAGGAGGAAGCGCAGCGGCTGAGCGACGAGTACGTGAGCACCGAGCACCTACTCCTGGCCGCGGTGCGCGACGGGAGTGACCCCGCGGCGCGCATGCTGGGCGAGGCGGGCATCACCTCCGAGGGGATCTACCGGGTGCTGCAGGAGGTGCGCGGACACCAGCGCGTCACCGATCCCAACCCCGAGTCCAAGTATCAGGTGCTGGAGCGCTACGGGCGGGACCTAACCGCGCTGGCGGCGCAGGGCAAGCTGGACCCGGTGATCGGGCGGGACGACGAGATCCGCCGCGTCATCCAGGTGCTCTCCCGGCGCACGAAGAACAACCCCGTCCTGATCGGCGACCCCGGCGTGGGCAAGACCGCCATCGTGGAGGGGCTGGCGCAGCGCATCGTGCGCAAGGACGTCCCCGAGGGGCTGAAGGACAAGCGCATCTTCCAGCTGGACATGGGGGCGCTGCTGGCGGGGACCAAGTACCGCGGGGAGTTCGAGGACCGGCTGAAGGCTGTGCTGAAGGAGATCGCGGAGTCCCAGGGAGGCATCATCCTCTTCATCGACGAGCTGCACACCGTGGTGGGGGCCGGCGCCGCCGAGGGGGCCATCGACGCGGCCAACATGCTGAAGCCCATGCTCGCCCGGGGAGAGCTGCACACCATCGGGGCCACCACACTGGACGAGTACCGAAAGCACGTGGAGAAGGACGCCGCCCTGGAGCGGCGCTTCCAGCCCGTCTTTGTGGACGAGCCCTCGGTGGAGGAGACCATCTCCATCCTGCGCGGCCTGAAGGAGCGCTACGAGGTGCACCACGGGGTGCGCATCACCGACGCGGCGGTCATCGCCGCAGCCACCCTCTCCCACCGCTACATCACCGAGCGCTTCCTCCCCGACAAAGCCATCGACCTCATTGACGAGGCGGCGGCACGCCTGCGCACGGAGATCGACAGCAAGCCGGCGGAGCTGGACGAGGTGGACCGACGGATCATGCAGCTGGAGATCGAGCGCGAGGCGCTCCGCCGAGAGTCCGATGCGGGCAGCCGGGAGCGTCTGGAGCGCCTGGAGGAGGAGCTGCGGGAGCTGCGCAGCCGCGCCGAGGAGCTGCGCGCGCAGTGGGAGGAGGAGAAGAGGGCGATCCAGGCCATCCGGGAGACCAAGCAGCGGATCGAGGAGGCGCGCCGGCAGATCGAGGACGCAGAGCGCAAGGCCGACCTGGAGGCGGCGGCGCGGCTGCGCTACGGGACCGTGCCCGACCTTCAGAGGCAGCTGGCCGCCCAGGAGGCCAAGCTGCGGGAGATCCAGCAGGGGCGGCGACTCCTCAAGGAGGAGGTGGAGCCCGAGGACATCGCCGAGGTGGTCTCCCGCTGGACGGGGATCCCGGTGACGCGGCTCATGGAAGGCGAGATGGCCAAGCTGCTCCACCTGGAGGAGCGGCTGCACCAGCGCATCATCGGCCAGGATGAGGCGGTGCAGGCGGTCGCCGACGCCATCCGCCGCGCCCGCGCCGGCCTCAAGGACCCGCGCCGGCCCATCGGCTCCTTCCTCTTCCTGGGGCCCACGGGGGTGGGCAAGACGGAGCTGGCGCGCGCCCTGGCCGCCCTGCTCTTCGATGATGAGGAGGCGATGGTCCGGCTGGACATGTCGGAGTACCAGGAACGCCACACCGTCAGCCGGCTGATCGGCGCTCCCCCCGGCTACGTCGGCTACGAGGAGGGCGGGCAGCTCACCGAGGCGGTGCGCCGTCGCCCCTACCGCGTGGTCCTATTCGACGAGGTGGAGAAGGCGCACACGGATGTCTTCAACCTCCTCCTGCAGATCATGGAGGACGGGCGGCTCACCGACGGCCACGGCCGTACGGTGGACTTCAAGAACACCGTGATCATCATGACCAGCAACATCGGCGGCCGCTACCTGCAGCGGCTGGAGCCCGGGCAGGAGGCCCAGTTCCAGATGGCCCGCATCCAGGTGCTGGACGATGTGCGCAAGGCCTTCCGCCCGGAATTCCTCAACCGTATCGATGAGATCATCGTCTTCCGCCCCCTGGGCCTGGAGGAGCTGCGGCAGATCGTGGACCTGCAGCTGGGCGACCTGCGGCGGCGGCTGGCCGCGGAGAAGATCGGCCTGGAGGTGACCGCCGCGGCCCGGGACTACCTGGCGCGCGAGGGCTACAACCCCGACTTCGGCGCGCGCCCGCTGCGCCGGCTGATCCAGCGGGCGGTGGAGAACGCCCTGGCCCGGCGCATCCTGGCCGGCGAGCTGCGCGAGGGGGACGTGGCCGTGGTAGACTTCCAGCGAGGCGAGCTGCTCTTCGAGCGGCGCACGCCGGTGGGCGCCGGGGCGTAGAGCAGGCCGGGATCCCCCGGAGGTGTCTTGTCGGACCCTGACTCACACCCCGCCGCGGGTGCAGGAGGCGGAGCGTGCTGGAGCTGATCGTCTTCACTAGCGGCGGGGTGCTCCTGGCGCTGGAGATCGTGGCCAGCCGGGTGCTGGCCCCGTTCTTCGGCAACTCGGTCTACGTCTGGGGAAGCCTGATCGGCGTCTTCCTGGCCGGGCTCAGCCTGGGCTACCTGGTGGGCGGCCGGGTGGCCGACCGCCGGCCGTCCCCCGCCCTCTTCAGCGCCCTGGTTTTCCTGGCGGGCGCGCTCACCTTCCCCATTCCTCTCCTCTCCCGCCAGGTGATGCAGGCGCTGGTGCTGGCGGACGTGGGCCCGCGGGCCGGCCCTCTGGCGGCGGCGACCGTCCTCTTCTTCCTGCCGACGGTGGTGATGGGTATGGTCTCCCCCTTCGCCGTCCGCCTGCGCGCGCGCACAGTAAGCACGGTGGGCAACGTGGCAGGGGTCCTGTACGCCCTCTCCACGCTGGGTTCCATCAGCGGCGCGCTGGTCGCCGCCTTCGTGCTCCTCAACACCTTCGGCGTGCGCAGCATCATCCACGGTCTGGGCGTGGCCATGATGGTACTGGCCGCCGCCGGACTCCTGGCGGCGCGCCGCCGGGCGGCGGCGGCAGCAGCCGGGCTGGCGGTGGTGCTGGCGACCGCGGGGGCCGCGGCGGCGGGGGCGGGCTCGGGGGCGCCGGTGGTCTTCGAGCGCGACACCGTCTACCACAGGATCAGCGTCTCCGACGAGGGGGGCGTGCGCTACCTGCGGCTGGACAACTACTGGCAGAGCGCCGTCGACCTGGAGAACCCGAACCGGGAGGTGTTCCAGTACAGCACCTACATGCACCTGCCTGTGGTGCTCATGCCCGGGACGCTCGGGCGTGAGCGGGTGCGCGTGGCCATGATCGGGTTGGGGGGCGGGACGGTCCCGCGCCGCTACCTCCGCGAGTACCCCGGGGTGGAGGTGGACGTGGCGGAGCTGGATCCCGCTGTGGTGGAGACGGCGCGGCGATGGTTTGGGCTGCCCCAGAACCCCCGACTGCGGGTGGTGGCGGAGGACGGCCGGATCTTCCTGCTGCGCTCGCCGCAGCGCTTCCACATCATCCTGCTGGATGCCTACTTGATCGACACCATCCCGTTCCACCTGGCGACGCGCGAGTTCTTCGAGCTGGCGGCGGCGCGGCTGGCGCCGGGGGGTGTGGTGGCCAGCAACGTGATCGGGGCGCTGGAGGGGGGCAACAGCCGGCTCTTCCGGGCGATCTACAAGACCTTTCGCGCGGTGTTCCCCACGGTGTATGTCTTTCCGGTGGGGTACGGCGGGTTCGGCAGCCCGGAGATCCTGCGCAACATCATCGTCGTCGGGACCCCGGAACCGCCGCTGGCCGCGCAGGAGGTCCTGGAGCGGGCGAAGGCGGCGTTCGTACACGTGGAGGGTCTGGTGGAGGCGGCGGCGGCCCTCTACACGGATGTGATCCGCACCGACGATGTGCCGTTGCTCACCGACGATTTTGCGCCGGTGGACGCCCTGATCCCCAGACGGTAGCATGGCGATCCTGAAGTTGACCGTGGGAGACGTGGTCCGCACGCGCAAGGCGCACCCTTGCGGTAGCGACCAGTGGGAGATCGTACGCCTGGGGGCGGATGTGCGCATCCGCTGCGTGGGCTGCGGTCGAAGTGTCCTCATGCCCCGGGTGAAGCTGGAGCGGCGCATCCGCCAGTTCGTGCGCCGCGCCGCCCCATCCGACTCCCCACCCGTTCCCCGGGCTGATCCCGCCGGCCCCTGAGCCCGTGGCGCTGCGGGTCGGGATCGTCGGTCTGCCCAACGCCGGCAAGTCCACGCTGCTGAACGCGCTGGCCCGGGCGCGGGCGCCCGTGGCTGCCTACCCCTTCACCACCATCGACCCCAACCGGGGGATGGTGCCGGTGCCCGACGAGCGCCTGGAAGCCATCGCCGGCGTCACCCACCCGCAGCGCGTCGTCCCGGCCGCGGTGGAGTTCGTGGACATCGCCGGGCTGGTCCGCGGCGCCCATCGCGGCGAGGGGCTGGGCAACCAGTTCCTGGCGCACATCCGCGAGGTGGACGCCCTCGTGCACGTGGTCCGCGTCTTCGAGGCGCCGGACGTGCCGCACGTGGAGGGCGCGGTGGATCCCCTGCGCGACGCCGAGGTGGTGGAGACGGAGCTGGCGCTGGCTGACCTGTCTACGGTGGAGCGGGTGCGGGAGAAGGTCGCTCCCCGGGCGCGCAGCGGAGCAAGAGGGGCGCAGCAGGAGCTGGCCCTGGCCGACCGCGTGCGGGAGGCGCTGCAGCGCGGAGTCCCCGTGCGGCGGCTGGACCTGGCCCCGGCGGAGGCGGAGCTGGTGGCCCGATGGCACCTGCTCACCCACCGCCCGGTGATCTACGTGGCCAACATCTCCAACGGGGTCTCGCCGCAGGACCCGCGGGTACAGGACCTGGTGCGTCACGCGGAGGCGGAGGATGCGGCCGTCATGGTGGTGAACGCGCGGCTGGAGTCCGAGCTTGGCGAGCTGTCGCCGGAGGAGGCTGCGGAGTTCCGCGCTGCGACGGGGGAGGAGGCCGCGCTGCCCCGCCTGGTGCGGGCGGCATACACGCTGCTGGGCTACGTCACCTTCTTCAGCGTCGTCTCGGCGGAGGTGCGTGCCTGGCCGGTGGTGCGGGGGACGACAGCCGTGGAGGCGGCGGGGAAGATTCACACGGACATGGCCCAGGGCTTCGTCCGCGCGGAGGTCATCCCCTGGCAGGCCCTGGTGGCGGCGGGCGGGCTGCCTCAGGCCCGCGACCACGGGCTGGTCCGGCTGGAAGGACGCTCCTACCAGGTCCAGGACGGCGACGTCATCACCTTCCGGTTTGCGGTGTGAGGGGAGGACTGGCAGGGCGCCGCCTGGTGTGTTCGCGATGCACCTGGAACTGCAGGCTGGCCCCCCCAAAATTGCCATGGCTCCGGCCGATGCTATAATTGGGTGTCCTGCGAAACTCCTGCCCTGTCCGCCGCCTGGCGTCGGCAGGGCCCCCGGCGGCTGCCGGGCGTCCAGGGGAGGGAACGGATGCCTCAGTACGAGATGGTCTATATCGTCCGGCCGGATCTGGAGCCGGACGCCGTGCGGGCTGCGGTCGACCGCATCGGTCAGCGCGTGACCGAGCAGGGCGGCAGCGTCGACTATGTGGAGGTGTGGGGCAAGCGCCGGCTGGCCTATCCGCTGCGGAAGTTCCGTGAGGGGATCTACGTGCTGACCCGCTTCACCATCGACAGCGCCCACATCCCGGAGTTCAAGCGGTTGACCCGCATCATGGACGAGGTGATGCGGCTGCTGATCGTGAAGGCCGAGGGCCCGCTGCCGGTGGCCAAGGCCGCCCCCGCGCCGTCCGCCGAGCCGCGCGCGGCCCACGAGCCTGTGGCGTTGGAGCCGGCCGCCGACCGCGGCGGCTCCGAGGGAACATAGGAGGGTGCCGTGCTGAACCGTGTGATCCTGATAGGTCGCCTCACCCGCGACCCAGAACTGCGATACGTGCCCAGCGGTCAGCCCGTGGCCTCGTTCACCCTGGCGGTGGACCGGCCGTTCACCAACCAGGCAGGCGAGCGGGAGACCGACTTCATCGACATCGTGGCCTGGCGCAAGCTTGCCGACCAGGTCTCGCAACACCTGAGCAAGGGGCGGCTGGTGGCTGTGGAGGGGCGGCTGCAGATCCGCTCCTACGAGACCCAGGACGGGCAAAAGCGCAAGGTGGCCGAGGTGGTGGCAGACGCCGTGCGGTTCCTCGACCGCAAGGCCGCCCAGGCGGCCACGGGGGCGCCGGAGCCGGCCGCCGCGGATTTCGAACCTGAGGAGGAAGACGTCCCGTTCTAGACCTGCCCAGGCGGGTCCTGGAGGGGCCGGGGGAGGGTTGTATGGCAGAACGCGAGAGGGAGAAGAGCGACCGGAAGCAGTGGCGCCGGCGGCCCAAGCGCAAAGTCTGTGCTTTTTGTGCCGAAAAGGCCACATTTATCGACTATAAGGACGCCGGCAAGCTGCGCCGCTACGTCACGGAGCGCGGGAAAATCCTGCCACGGCGTATCTCTGGAACCTGCGCCAGGCACCAGCGGTCGCTGGCGGTGGCGATCAAGCGGGCCAGAGAGTTGGCCATGCTGCCGTACACCAGCGAATAGGGGCATTCTGCGGGATTGTGACCCATTAGGTGGCCTATTTAACCACCCCTGAGGGCGTATCCGGCGCAATGAGCTGTTCGGTGTAGCCAGGCGGCGGAGGACGACAGTACGATAGAGGCGGGGGATCACCCCCGCCTCTTCGCATCACTTTGGCGCACCGGAGACCCCGGACGGACAATGCGGCGGACCCGTCTCAGCACACGTGGCCTCACCGAGGGCGCGATTCAGGCTGCCCTGGTCGCAGTGCTTGCCCTGTTGACGCGGTACGTACCGCTGGCCGTCCTGGCCACGACCTTCCTGATGCCCCTCCCCTTGATGGTCCTCACGATCCGCCACGGCGTGCGGCCGGCGGTGCTGGCGGCAGTGGTTTCTGGCGCCGTGGCGGGTATGCTTTCCGGAGACCTGCTGACAGGAGTGGGGATCCTCGTGGCCGTCGCCCCCTTCGGAATCACGGTGGGCTGGGGGACGCGGCGGGGGTGGAGCGGACCGGCCATCGTCGGGGTGGCGGTCCTGGTCTCGGGAGCGTCGCTGGTGGCGAACGGGCTGCTGCTGCTGGCCTTCCTGGGCATCAACCCGGTGCAGCAGTACAGCGAGATGGTGTTGACCATGCGCCAGCAGATGGATACCGCGGCCTCCCTCTACGGGCGGCTGGGGCTCGGCCAGGAGGCGGCGGAGTCCTACCGCCGCACCATGCTGGCGGTGCTGGACCTGATGCCGCGGCTGGTGCTCTTCGGCTTCGTTGCCACGGCGGTGACCACAGGGTGGCTGAACTACGAGATCGCCAGGCCGATCTTGCGCCGGGTCGGCCACCCCCTGCCGCCCCTGCCCCCGGCGTCGACCTGGCGCGTGCCGGGCTTCGCCCTCTGGCTGCTGCCCCTGGCCTGGCTGATCTCGGCCCTCGGATGGCAGCCGGTGACGACCCTCTCCGACCGTCTGCGCAGCACTCTGCCCCCCGCCCCCCTGCCCGTCCCGGCGGACCTCGGCCTCAACCTCCTGGCGCTGCTCTCGGTCGCCCTGCTCGTCCAGGGGCTGATCGTGGGGTGGGTCTTCCTGGGCCGTTACCGCCTGCACCGGGCCCTCCGGGTCCTGCTGCTGCTGTGGCTGGCCTTCAACCCCCTGTTCAGCAACCTGCTGCTGATCGTGGGCCTGGTGGACTCCCTCTTCCCTCTGCGGGAGCGGCTGGCGCGGCGGGCGGCCCCGGCGGAGGCGAAGCCGTGAAGGTCATCCTCCTGCAGGACGTTCCGGCGCTGGGGCGGGCTGGCGCGCTGGTCGAGGTGAAGGAGGGGTACGCCCGCAACTACCTCCTCCCGCGAGGCCTGGCGCGGGAGGCGACCGCGGGGGCTTTGCGGGCGCGGGATGCGTTACGCCAGGCGGAGGAACAGCGTCGTGCCCGCATGCAGCGGGAGGCTGAGCAGCTGGCGCAGGCCCTCTCCGCCCTGACCCTGGAGGTCCGGGCCCGCGCCGGCGCGGAGGGCCGCCTATTCGGTGCGGTGACGGCGCAGCAGGTCGCCGAAGCGCTGCGCCAGCGGGGCTTCGCGGTGGACAAGAAGCAGGTAGAGCTGGAGCACCCCATCCGCGTCGAGGGGTTCCACAGAGTGGCGGTGCGCCTGCCCACCGGCCGGCTGGTCCAGGTCACCGTCAACGTCGTGGGACAGAGGTGAGGGCGTACCGATGGCCGTCCGCATCCCCCCGCAGCAATCGCCGCGCAGGCTCCGTGGGCGGGAGCGAGTCGCCCGGGAGGTGGAGGCCCTCGCCCGCAAGACCGTGAGCGCGGAGGTGGAGCGCAGGGTGCAGGAGCTGCTGCTGCGGCGGCAGCGGGCTTATCTGCAGGAGCTGCGCCTGCAGGTGCTGCGGGAGCTGGGCGGCGGGGAGACGCCGGAAAGCGCGCGCCGCCTGGCGGCACTGGATCGCCTGGAGCGGGTCCACGTGGCCCGCCCGGTGCTGGAGCGGCTGCGGCCGCGGACGCTGCGGCAGGTCGTGGGGCAGGAGCGGGCGGTGCGGGCGCTGCTCAGCAAGATCGCCGTGCCCTTCCCCCAGCACGTCATCCTGTACGGTCCTCCCGGCGTGGGCAAGACGACCGTGGCCCGGCTGGTACTGGAGGAGGCCAAGCGGCTGCCCTTCACCCCGTTTGCGCCCGACGCGCCGTTTGTGGAGGTGAGCGGAGCCGCCCTGCGCTGGGACCTGCGCAAGACAGCCGACCCCCTCCTGGGCTCGGTCCCCGACCCCGGCCGCCAGGGCGGGCAGCGCGGCCCGGCGGACGGCGGTCTGGCCGAGCCGAGGCTCGGCCTGGTCACCAGGGCGCACGGGGGCGTGCTGTTCATCGACGAGATCGGGGAGCTGGACCCGGTGACGCAGGCGCACCTGCTCAAGGTGCTGGAGGACCGGCGCGTGTACTTCGCATCTCCCGCCTACGACCCCGACGACCCGTCGCTGCCGGCATACATACGGCGCCTCTTCGAGCACGGGGCCCCCGCCGACTTCGTCCTGATCGGGGCCACGACCAGGGACCCCGAGGAGATCAGCCCGATGATCCGCTCGCGGTGCGCGGAGGTGTACTTCGACCCCCTGTCGCCGGAGCACATCCGCCGCATCGTCCGGGCTGCGGCCCGTCGGCTGGGCGTCGAGCTGGCGCGCGACGTCCCCGAGCTGGTCGGTGAGTACACAGCCGAGGGGCGCAAGGCGGTGAGCCTGCTGGCCGACGCCTACGGTGTGGCCCTCCACCGCCGCCGCGGCCGGCGGGGGCGCGTGCGCATCGGGCGGGCGGACCTGCTGGAGGTGATTCGCAGCAGCCGTCTTTCGCATCCCGTCCCGACCCGCGGGGGGGAGAAGCAGGAGGTCGGCCGCGCCTTCGCTCTGGGCGTGGCGCACTTCGTCGGCTCGCTGATCGAGGTGGAGGCGGTGGCTTTTCCCGCCGCCCGCCCCGGCCAGGGGACCATCCGCTTCAACGAGACCGCCGGGAGCATGGCCCGGGATTCGGTCTTCAACGCGGCGGCGGTGCTCCGCGCTGTGACCGGACTCGACCTCTCCGACTACGACCTGCATGTCAACGTCATCGGCGGGGGGCTCATCGACGGGCCCAGCGCCGGCCTGGCCATGGTGGTGGCCATGATGAGCGCGGTGCAGCGGCGCCCGATCCGTCAGGACGTGGCCATGACCGGGGAGGTTTCCATCCAGGGGAAGGTGAGACAGGTCGGCGGCATTCCCGAGAAGCTGGTCGGCGCCCGGCAGGCCGGGATGCGCAAAGTGATCATCCCCGCAGAAAACGCGGCGGAGGCGGGCGATCCACCCCGGGGCCTGGAGGTGGTTCCGGTGGCCACCGTGGAGGAGGCTCTCCCTCACCTGTTCCAGGCCTGAGCCGCCCGCCTGTCCCCCTCATCCCCAGGTTATCCACCGAAAATTCCAGGATTTTGGCGCCGAATCAGGGATTCTCCACAAGGGAATTCACAACGGACCCCTCAATTCGAAGATGGAGGTTGGACCGCGCGACAGGCCCGGACAGCCGCTCCCCACTTGAAATATTCAAACATGCGTTCGATAGTGTAAGTAGCCACCGGTCTTTGGAGGAGACTCATGCGGGTCATGCCGTTGGAGCGGGTCCCCCCGCAGAGTATCGAGGCGGAGCAGGGCGTCCTGGGCTCCATGCTGCTGGAGCGAGACGCCATCGCCCGGGTCGTGGAGATGCTCCGCGGCGAGGACTTCTACCGGGAGGCCCACCGTCGCATCTATGACGCCATGGTGGACCTGTTCGAGCGGGGGGAGCCGGTGGACCTGATCACCGTCACCGACCGGCTGAAGGCGCGCGGCCAGCTGGAGGACGTCGGCGGCGCAGCCTACGTCACCTCCCTTCTGGACGCCGTCCCCACGGCGGCCAACGTCGAGTACTACGCCAGGCTGGTCCTGCAGAAGTCGTTGCTCAGGCAGCTCATCGCCGCGGGGACCGAGATCGTGAGCATGGGGTTCCGCGAGGAGCAGGAGGTGGAAGTGCTCCTCGACCAGGCAGAGAAGCTGGTCTTCGGCATCGCCAGCCGCCGGATGTCCCAGGATTTCCTGCCCATCCGGGAGGTGCTGCAGGAGTCCTTTGACCGGATCGACCGCCGCTATCAGGACAAGGGCACCGTCACAGGGGTGCCCACCGGGTTCGTGGACCTGGACCGCATGACCGCCGGGCTGCAGCCGTCCGACCTGATCATCGTGGCCGCCCGCCCGGCCATGGGCAAGTGTCTCAAGTACGATACCGAGATCGTAGACGCGCAGACGGGTGCCGTACGCACGATCCAGGAGGTCGTGGGGGCGCGCCAGGCATCCCTGTTCACCCTCGACGACTCCATGCGACTGTCCCCCACCGCCCCCAGCCACTTCGTGGACGACGGGATCAGGCCGGTCTTCCGCGTGCGGCTGGCCAGCGGGCGGGAGGTGGAAACCACGCTCTCCCACCCCTTCTTGACCCCGCACGGTTGGTGCGCCCTCCACGACCTCTCCCCCGGCGCCCTGGTGGCGGTGCCGCGGCGCATTCCCGTGTTCGGAGCGCTGGACCTGCCTGCGCACGAGGTGCGGCTGCTCGCCTACCTCACCAGCGGCCGCCTGCCCGTCTCCCCGCTTCTGGCCGCGGATTTCGCCGACGCCGCGGCCGTGGCGGACGCCATCCGCCTGGGCCGCCCGAAGGAGCGTCCCCGAACTGCCGAGGCGGCCATCTCCGGCGGATCCCAGGCGGCCGAAGCGGTCGACGTCCTCCGGGCGCGCTACCGCGGGCTGGACGGACCGTCCGCCGCACGCTTCATCCCAGCGGAGGTTGCCACCCTGCGGCGGGAGAAGCTTGCCCTCTTCCTGAGCCGGCTGCTTGCGGCCTGCGGCCAGATCAGCGGAGAGGGTGAGCATCTCACCCTGGAGGCGGAGATGCCCTCCACCCGTGTGGCCCGCCAGACGCAGCACCTGCTGCTGCGCTTCGGCGTGCCCTCCGTGGTCGCCGGTACGTCCCTGCGCGTGGGGCCCGCCGGCATGGTGCCGCTCGTCCGGGAGGTGGGAGTCTTCGGGTGGGAGCGGTTGCGCCGCTGGGCGCGAAACCAGCAGCGCTCTCTCCTGCAGGACGTGGACGTTATGTGGGATACCGTGGTCGCCGTGGAGGAGGCAGGCGCCTTCCAGGTGTACGACCTTACCGTCCCCCGGACGCACAACTTCATCGCCAACGACGTATGCGTGCACAACACCACATTCTGCCTGAACATCGCGCAGCACGCGGCGCTGCAGCACAAGACGCCGGTGGCCATCTTCAGCCTGGAGACCAGCAGCGAGCAGGTGGTGCAGCGGATGCTGGCCGCGGAGGCGGAGGTGGACGGGTCGAGGCTGCGCACGGGGTTCCTCTCCGACAGCGACTGGCCCAGGCTGGCCCACGCCATGGCCCGCCTCTCCGAGGCGCCCATCTTCATCGACGACAGCGCCGCCATCAATGTCATCGAGATGCGGGCCAAGGCCCGCAAGCTGAAGGCGGAGCAGGGGCTGGGGCTCGTCATCATCGACTACCTGCAGATGATCCAGTCCTACAAGCGGACGGAAAACCGCACGCAGGAGATCTCGGAGATCGCCCGGGCGACCAAGTCGCTGGCCAAGGAGCTGGACGTCCCGGTGATTGCCATCTCGCAGCTCTCCCGGGCGGTGGAGGCGCTGGGAAACCGCCGGCCGCAGTTGTCGCACCTGAGGGAGAGCGGCGAGCTTGAGCAGGTGGCCGACCTAGTGCTCTTTATCTACCGCGAGGACTACTACAACGAGAACACCGAGAAGAAGAACATTGCGGAGATCATCCTCTCCAAGCACCGCAACGGCCCCACGGGGACGGTGGAGCTTTACTTTGACAAGGAGCACAGCCGGTTTGTGGGGCTGGACCGGCGTCGCGGCGGTCCGGGGCGCTGAAGCCGCCCCGCACCCGCTCCACGGGTCTTAGGGGTGATGCCCTGGCCCGGCGCCGCGCTGCGAATACTGCTGGCCGCGGCCGCCCTGCTGGCGTTGGCGGTGGGGCCCCTGCGGGATGCGGCCGCTGCGGTGGCCGACCCCGCCGCCGCGGCGGCTCCCGGCCGTCCCCCCTGGCTGCCCCGCCGCGCTCTCTGGGTCGAGGTGTCGGCGAACCTGCCGCTGCTTGGCAGCCGGGAGTCCATCCGCGGCCTGGTGGCCCGTGCGCAGGCGGCCGGCTTCGATACCCTCGTCCCCGAGGCGAAGAACGCCTGGGGGTTCGTCACCTACGAGTCCGGGTTCGCCCCGCATATCCGGACCTCTCCTGTGGCGCGGCTCTTTCCACCGGCCTACCCTCCGCCGCGGGAGTGGTACCCGGCGCAGTTCGACGCGCTGGCCGCCGTGATCGAGGAGGCGCACGCGGCGGGGCTGCGGGTGCACGCCGCGGTCAACGTCTTCGGTGCGGGGCTGGCCCGCGAGGGGGTGGGTGTGGCCTTTGAACGACCCGCGTGGCAGGAGGTGCACGCGGTCGGGGTGCCCGGGGAGGCAGCCATAGTGCTGGTCCCCGGAGCGGCGATGCGTGGGACGATCGTCTTCGCAAACCCCGCGCACCCCGAGGTGCAGCTCTACGAGCTGGCCGTGCTGTGGGAGATCGTCTCCCGATACCCCGTCGACGGGATCGTCCTGGACCGGGCGCGCTACTCCGCCGCATCGGCCGACTTCTCCGACCTGAGCCGGGCCCGGTTCGAGGCGGCGGTGGGCCGACCGCTTGTCCGCTGGCCGGACGAGGTCCTCCGGTTCTCGGGGGACAGCCCGCGCCCGGGTCCGCTCTTTGGCGCCTGGGTGGCATGGCGCGCCGCCGTGATCCGGGAGTTCGTCCGCGCCGCCGGGCAGGTGGTGCGCCGCACCCGCCAGGGGATCCCTCTGGCCATGTACGTGGGCGCGGGGTACCCCGCGGCGCACCAGGTCGGGGAGAACTGGGGTCGCGCCGACGCACCTCCGCTGTTTCGGGCGTGGACACCGGCATGGGGGGAGGCCTCGCTCCTCCCCCACCTGGACTACGTGATCGCCGGCCTGTACCACCATCCGATCTCACCTCGAGAGGCGCTCTTCCAGGGGATGGCACCCTGGCGCAGCGTCGCGGGCGGGGCGGTCCTCGCCCGGGAGGTTACGCGCGGCACCCCGCTGATCGGGGGGATCTGGCTGCAGGTCTACGCCGCGGACCGGGGGCGCGGCAGGCGTGCGCTCCGCACCGCCGCCCGCCACACCGACGGCATCATGGTGTTTGACCTATCCGACGTGGTTCAGGGAGACTGGTGGGAGGCGATAGCGAACCCGTGAGAGGAGGGTAAGATGCAGCGGATCCCTGAGGCCATCGATCAGCTCAGGGCGCACCTGGCGCCCATCGTCGACCTGCGCCACGCCGCCGGGGTGCTGGAGTGGGACCAGCAGACGCACATGCCCCCCGGCGGCGGGCGGGCCCGGGCGGAGCAGCTGGCCACCCTCAGCCGGCTCGCCCACGAGATGTTCGTCTCGCCGCGTACGGGGGAGCTGCTGGAGGCGGCGGAGCGGGCGGCGGAGCAGCTGGACCCCGATTCCGACGAGGCGGCGCTGGTGCGCGTGACGCGGCGCGACTACGACCGCGCGACGAAGCTCCCCCCCGAGTTTGTAGCCGCCCGCCGCCGCGCATCCAGCCTGAGCGTAGAGGCGTGGCGGCAGGCCCGTCCGGCCAACGACTTCGCCGCCTTCCGTCCCCACCTGCACCAGATGGTGGACTACGCCCGTCGAACCGCCGACTACCTGGGCTACGCGGAGCACCCGTACGACGCGCTGCTGGACATCTACGAGCCGTTGATGACCTCGCGGGAGGTGGCCGACCTGTTCGCCAGGCTGCGGGAGGGGACCGTGCCGCTGGTGAGGGCCATCGCCGGGGCACGGCCGGTGGACGACAGCGTGCTGCACCAGGAGTACGACGAGGCGAAGCAGCAGGCCTTCGCCCTGGAGGTGATCCGGGCTTTCGGCTACGACTTCTCCCGCGGCCGACTCGACCGGGCACCCCACCCCTTCGCCGCCAGCTTCAGCCGTGACGATGCCCGCATCACCACGCGCTTCGAACGTGGCTTCTTCAACCCGGCGGTCTTCGCCCTCTTCCACGAGGCGGGCCACGCCATGTACCATCAGGGGCTGGCTCCCTCCCTGGAGCGGACGCCTCTTGCCGGCGGCGCAAGCCTGGGCGTCCACGAGTCCCAGTCGCGGATGTGGGAGAACCTGGTCGGGCGCAGCCGACCGTTCTGGCAGCACTACTTCCCCCGCCTGCGGGAACTCTTCCCGGAGCAGCTCGCGGGTTCAGACGCCGAGGGGTTCTACCGGGCGGTGAACAAGGTGCAGCCCAGCCTGATCCGCGTGGAGGCCGATGAGGTGACCTACAACCTGCACATCATCCTGCGCTTCGAGCTGGAGAAGGCTCTGGTGGACGGTTCGCTCAAGGTGGAGGACGCCCCGGAGGCGTGGAACGCCAGGATGGTGGAGTACCTGGGGGTGAGGCCCCCGAACGACGCCAACGGCCTCATGCAGGACATCCACTGGGCCAGCGGCAGCATCGGCTACTTCCCCACGTACACGCTGGGGAACGTGATGGCCGCCCAGCTCTTTGCGGCGGCCCTGCGGGACCACCCTACGCTTCCGGAGGACTTCGCCCGTGGGGAGTTCCGGGTGCTGCTGGACTGGCTGCGGGAGCACGTTCACCGGCACGGTCGGAAGTTCTTCCCCCAGGACCTGCTGCAGCGCGCCACGGGTAGCCGTCTTACCCCGGAGCCGTACCTGCGGTACCTCTGGGATAAGTTCGGGGAGATCTACGGGATCGGTGCCCCGGAGGCGGCTGGTGCTCGGCGCCCTTGACGCGAACGTATGTTCGACACTAGTATTTAGGGGGATGGTACTCTCGCTCCGCTCGCCACAGCCACCGACCCGGGGAACTTTTCCCGATGTATCCCCGCTCTCCCGGCCGTTTTGGACGGACGAGATCCGCTCCACGCCCAGGGTCCAGTGGGTGGAGGTGCAGGTCAAGTCGGTGCTCAACCGGGTGCAGGGGATGCCTTTCCGGTGGTCGATCAACCCTTATAGGGGATGCGCCCATGCATGTATCTACTGCTACGCTCGCCTGACGCACCGGTATCTGGACCTGGACGGCCTCCGCGACTGGTCCTCCCGCATCTTCGTCAAGGTCAACGCTCCGGAGGTGCTGCGCCGGGAGCTCGCCCGGCCCGCCTGGCGCAGGGAGCAGGTGCACATCGGCACCGCCACCGACCCCTACCAGCCGGCGGAGGGGGCCTACCGCATCACCCGGCGGATCCTGGAGGCGCTGCGTGACGCCGACACCCCCGTCGCCCTGGTTACCAAGTCCACCATGGTCGTCCGCGACCGGGACGTCCTGAGGGAGCTGGCCGAGGGGCCGGGGGCCCTGGTCATGTTCAGCCTGACCACGGTGGACCCGGTGCTCGCCCGGGAGATTGAGCCCGACGTCCCCCCGCCACAGCGGCGTCTTGAGGCCATGCGCGTGCTGGGAGAGGCAGGTGTGGCCACGGGCGTCTTCCTGGCCCCCGTTCTCCCGGGGATCACCGACGGGGAGGAGCACCTGGCTGCGGTGGTGGCGGCGGCAAGGGCCTACGGTGCCTCCGCCCTCTTCACGAATACCCTCCACCTGGGGGAGGTTGCGCGCGAGGCGTTCTTTGCCTACCTGGAGCACAAGCGGCCTGCCCTCGTCCCCGAGTACGAGCGCCTCTACCGGGGCAAGTACGCGCCACGGGCCACGCAGCAGCGGATCCAGGCTGTGGTCGGCGCCCTCAGGGCGCGCGCGGGCTTTGCCGGCCTGCCGGAGAGACCGGCTCCTGCCCCTTCCGCCCAGCTCCGGTTGCTCTAGTCGCTTCGCAACAAAGGCCGGCCCGTTTGCCCGGCTGCCCCCCTCGTTGACAGAACCGGGGGAGGCTCTCTAGGCTAGGCGGGTAGACACCATGCGCGGGGGAGAGGTGCAGTCTCAGGTCCAGGCCGGGCTGGAGGGCGTGGTGGCCTCCGCCTCCGCCATCTGCTTCGTCGACGGGAGCGAGGGGCGACTCCTCTACCAGGGCTACGACATCCACGACCTCGCGGCCAACTGCTCCTTCGAGGAGGTAGTCTACCTGCTCTGGCACGGCGAGCTGCCCGCGCGGCCGCAACTGGAGGCGCTGCGCCGCGAGCTGGGCGCGGCGCGGGCGCTGCCGGCCGGAGTCCTGGGGCTGCTGGGCGGGCTGCCGCGGACGGCCGACCCCATGGACGTCCTGCGCACCGCCGTCTCCGCCCTGGCGCTCTACGACCCAGACCTCGAAGACCGCAGCCGTGCGGGCAACCTGCGCAAGGCTGCCCGTCTGGTGGCCCAGTTTCCCACCATCGTCGCCGCTTACCACCGCATGCGCCAGGGGCAGCCACCTGTCGCGCCGCAGCCGGAGGCGGGGCACGCCGCCGACTTCCTGCGCATGCTCTTTGGTCGCGAGCCCGACCCCGAGCATGCCCGGGCCATGGACGTGGCGCTGATCCTGCATGCGGACCACGAGCTCAACGCCAGCACCTTTGCCGCGCGGGTGACGGCGGCCACCCTTTCGGACATCTACGCGGCGGTCACCTCCGCCATCGGCACGCTCAAGGGCCCGTTGCACGGCGGGGCGAACGCCGCGGTGATGGAGTTGCTGCAGGAGGCGGGCACGCCGGAGCGGGTGGAGTCCGTGGTGCTGGAGAGGCTGGCCCGGAAGGAGAAGATCCCCGGCTTCGGCCACCGGGTCTATCGCACCGAGGATCCGCGGGTGCGGCACCTGCGGTCGCTGTCCCAGGGGCTGGGAGCAAAGGCGGGAGATCTGCGCTGGTTCGAGATGACGCGGAGGATGGAAGAGGTTGTCATGCGGGAACGCCAGCTCTACCCCAACGTCGACCTCTACTCCGCGTCGGTCTACGCGGCCATGGGCATCACGCCCGACCTCTTCCCGCCCATCTTCGCCGTCAGCCGTATAAGCGGGTGGACGGCACACATTCTGGAGCAATACGCCGACAACCGCCTGATCCGCCCGCGTGCCGAGTACATCGGACCGCGGCGGCGGGAGTTCGTCCCGCTCGACCGCCGCTAGCTGGGGCGTCAGGCCCTCCCCGCTACCCCGCCTGCCGCACAAGCGCCACCAGCTCGCGGTTGAACGCCTCGGGGGTCTCCAGGTTGGAGAGATGCCCCGCCTGGGGGAGGACGACAAGGCGGGCGCCACGGATGCCGTCGGCGATGACGTGGGCACTCTCTGGCGTGGTCAGCCCGTCCTCCTCTCCCACCAGTACCAGGGTGGGTGCGGTGATGGCCGCCAGCAGAGGACGGCTGTCCGGCCGGTCAGCCAGGGCGCGCAGCGCGCCGGCCAGCGCCTCACCCGGCGGGTCGCCGATGATCTGTCGCAGGAGCGCGACCACCTCCGGGCGGGAGGCGCGGGTGGTCGGGCCGAAGAGGCCCCGCAGGAACTGCTCCAGCGCGGCCAGACCCTCCCGCTGGGCTCGCTCGGCCAGGACCAGCCGGCCCGCACGCCCCTCCGGCGTGTCCGCCTCGGCCCGCGTGTCCGCCAGCACCAGCGCCCGCACAAATTCCGGCGCCCGCTCCACAAGGCGGAAGGCCACGTACCCGCCCATGGAAAGCCCCACTACGACCGCACTGGTGATCCCCAGGCTGTGCGCCAGCCCCAGCACGTCCTCGGCCAGATCCTCCAGGCTGTAGGGTCCCGGGGAGAGGTCGGACTCGCCGAAGCCGCGGAAGTCCACAGCCAGGATGCGCGCCTCCCCGCGCAGCGCTTCCTGCTGTGGCGCCCACATCCGACGGTTCAGGGGGAAGGCGTGGAGCAAGAGAACTGCCGGACCCGTCCCTTCCAGATCGCACCCCAGCGTCATCCCGTTGATCACCCGGCGCATGCCGTCACCTCCCTCAGCGCTCCTGTTATCATAGCGGGGGACGCCATGGTTCGCCTCCTTGCCTGCGCCGACCTGCACGGCCATCCCGAGCGCGTGGCCCGGGTGCGCGCCCTGGTCACGGAGAACCAGCCGGCGGTGCTGCTTTTGCCCGGCGACCTGACCCACCTCGGGCGCGGCGAGGAGGCTCTGCTCCTGCTGCATTCCCTGCCGCTGCCCGTGCTCACGATCCCGGGCAACATGGACACGCCCGGCGTGAAGGCTGCCATGCGGCGGCACGGCACCCTGCTGGAGGGCCCGCCGCGCGCCGTGGCCGGGGTTACGTTCGGCGGCCCGGATGCGGACGCCCCTTGCGATGTGCTGGTGGTGCACGAGCCGCCCCACGGCGTCCTCGACCGGGTGGCCGGCCGGCACATCGGCTCGCCCGCCGTGCGGGAAAAGGTGCTGCGGTTGCGCCCGCGGGTGGTGGCCTGCGGGCACGTGCACGAGTCGCCCGGGATAGAGCGCCTCGGGGACGCCCTGGTTGTCAACTGCACCATGGGCGACGGCAGGAGCGGCGGAGCGCTGATCGAGATCACCCCCGCAGAGGTCACGGCCCGCCTCCTCTAGCCACTACGCCTCCGGCGCGGAAGTTCCGCGGCCTGCACCCCCCTTCCGGCCTCTTGCATGTAAACGTGAGCCTGGGGAGACCGCCGCGTGCGATCATGCCCGCCGTCATCCCGGTGAGGTCATGGGTGTGGGGCGATCCGCGGTGCACGAATCCGCCGGTTTCCCTCTGTCGCCGTGTAACGGAGCAAGGCCGCCGCAGGCGGACCGCGGTGGTGCGCCCCTTCCCGTGGACGCGCTGCTGCCGCTGGTGCACGCCATCGCCCGGGCCATGAGCCACGCCCTGCCGGCGGTCGTGGAGCTGGACGACCTGGTACACGACGGGGTCGTGGGCCTGCTGGAATGCGCCCGCCGCTTCGACGCCTCGCGCGGTGTGGACTTCCGCACCTACGCCAGCCACCGGATCCGCGGCGCCATCCTGGACGGTCTGCGGGCGCGGGACCCGCTGCCGCGCAGCCTGCGCCGCGCGGTGAAGGCGGCGGGACGTGCCGCCGCAGGGGAGGCGAGGGATGGAACGCGGCCGGGCCCGCTGCGGGTGGCGACCCGGTTCGTCAGTCTCGACGATGTTGGCCCCGTCTCGGAGGAGGCGCCGGAGCCGGAGGCCGAGCTGCTGGCTAAGGAGATGCGCGCCGCGCTGGCTCAGGCTCTGGCGGCCCTGCCGCCGCGCGACCGGGAGATCCTCCGACTGCGGTTCGGCCGGGGGATGCGCCTGCGTCAGGTGGCGGCCCACTGCCGCATCTCCGTCAGCCGGGCGGCGGAGCTGCAGGAGCGGGCGGTCCGCCGGCTGCGCGCGGCCCTGGAAGTGCCGCGGGCGGAGGAGCTTTCGCCCAACGGGCGGCGCCGCCGCGGGCCGTAGTGGCTGTACGCCGTCTTGTCTGAGCGTCGGGGGGAGGCCGGTGTGGACGCCTGCAGCACCGCACTTCCTGTGCAACACGTTGACCGCGATTCAGGCGTGCGTCCGCTCCCGCCCCGGCCTGGCCGAGGAGATGATCGCTGTCCTGGCCCGTTTCGTGCGGGCGACCCTGGGCCGCGGCGAAGGTATGGTCTCCGTCGCCGAGGAGCTGGCGCTGGTGGGGATGTACCTGGGCCTGGAGCGGCTCCGCCTGGGTCCTCGCCTGCGCACCATCCTGGATGTGGACCCGGGCGTGCTGGGCGTGCCCATCCTCGCGCTGGTGGCGCAGCCGCTGGTGGAGAACGCGGTGGTGCACGCCGCCGCCAGCCGCGCAGCAGGGGCGACGCTGCGGCTGGCCGTGCGCGGGCGTCCGGCACGCCGGGAGGTGCTGATCGTGGTGGCCGACGACGGGCCGGGGATCGGCCGGGTGCCCCCGTACGGAACCCCGGGGCAGATCCTGACGGTCGCCGAGGCGGGCCATCTGGGCCTGGGCACGCTGCGCCGCCGTCTGGCCGCATGCTACGGCAGCAGCGCCAGGCTCAGGCTGCTGCGCCGCCCGGGCGGGGGGACCATCGCGGCGGTGACGCTCCCTGTGGAGCCGGCGATCCGGGTGCACCCGGTGGCCCGGGGCGCCGCGGCGGTGCCGGAGGATGATGCGTGCGCTGATCGTGGATGACGAGCCGCCGGCGTGCCGCCGCCTGGCCGGGCTGCTGGAAGAGCTGGGAGCGACTGTGGCCGGCACTGCGGGGACGGCGGCGGATGCGCTGCGGCTGCTGGACAGAGTGCCGGTAGATGCGGCCTTCCTGGACGTGCGCCTGCCGGAGGTGGACGGACTGGCCCTGGGAGACCGGCTGCGGCGCCAGGGCGTTCCGGTGGTATTCGTCACCGGCTTTCCCGACTTCGCTCTGCCCGCCTTCGACCTGGGGGCGGTGGACTACCTGCTGAAGCCGGTGAGCCGTGACCGCCTGGGGAGGGCCCTGGCGCGGCTGGCGGGACGGTCGGCAACCTTTACCGGCGTCGACCGCCTCTGCGTGCGCGAGGGCCAGGACCGCCGCCTGCTGCCGCTCTCCCACGTCCTCTACCTGCGGCGCGACGACGACGTCACCACTGTGGCCCTGGACAGCGAGGCGCTGCGGGTGCGGGAGGCGCTGCGGCGGCTGGAGGCGGTGCTGGCCCCGCACGGGTTCTTCCGATGCCACCGCGCCTACCTGGTAAACCTGCGTCGCGTGCGCCGCATCGTGCCGTGGTCCCGCGACGCGCAGAGTCTGTTGCTGGACGATCCGAAGGAAACCCTTATCCCTCTGGCCAAATCCCGCATACAGGAGCTGCGTCGGTTGGTGCTCTGGCCTTAGCCGATGGATCTGGGACTGCGGGGGCGGACAGCGCTGGTAACGGGCGCAAGCCGCGGGCTGGGAAAGGCGGTGGCGGCGGCGCTGGCAGCCGAGGGAGCGCGGGTCGCCGTCTGCGCGCGGGACGCATCAACGCTGGCGGCGGCGGCAGAGGAGATCGCCCGGGGCGGCGGGACGGTGCTGCCTGTGGCCGGCGACATCACACGGGCCGACGACGTGGGCCGGGTGGTGGACACCGTCGCGCGACGGCTTGGGACCATCGACATCCTGGTGAGCAACGCGGCAGGACCGCCTCCGGGCACGTTCCTGGAGATGGACGAGGCGGCCTGGCGTGAGGCGGTGGACCTGATTCTGCTGAGCACGGCGCGGCTGTGCCGGGCGGTGCTGCCCGCCATGCGGCGGCGCCGCTGGGGACGAATCATCGCTATCACCTCCTACGTACTGAAGCAGCCGCTGGCGGCGCTGACGCTGTCCAGCTCTTTGCGCGCCGCCGTCGCCGGGCTGACCAAGACGCTGGCCAACGAGTACGGACGGGACAACATCCTGGTAAACGCCGTCTGCCCCGGGCCCATCGCCACCGACCGGCTGGACGAGCTGACGCGGGGCTACGCGGAGCGAGAGGGCGTCTCCTTTGAGGAGGCGGAGCGGCGCCTCTGGACCGGAGACATGCCGCTGGGCCGCGTGGGCCGCCCGGAGGAGCTGGCGGCGGTGGTCGCCTTCCTCGCCTCGGAGCGCGCCAGCTTCGTCACCGGCACCGTGATCCAGGTGGATGGCGGAAAGATCAAGTCTCTGCTCTAGGCGGGGTTCGGGACGGGCGCCGTACGTCCCGGGTTGGCCCGCCCTGGCGGGGAGGGCCCTCGCCGTCCTGCTGGTCCTGCTGGCGGCGGCGGAGCCCCCGCGGGCGCGCGCCCACACCGCCATCCGCTTCCGCACCGACGACGGGGTGACCATCGCCGGCTACGAGTTCGGCCGCGGCCGTGCCGCGGTCATCCTCTCGCACATGTACGGCACCGACCAGCGCATCTGGTTCCCCCTGGCTGAGGAGCTGGCCCGCCGCGGCTACACCGCCATCACCTACGACTACCGGGGCATCGGCCGCTCCGGCGGGAGGTTCGTGATCGCGCAGACGTACCGCGACGCGCTGGCCGCCATCGCCTACGCCACCCGCCACGGCCGGCGGCCGGTGGTACTCATCGGCGCCAGCATGGGCGGGACGGTTTCCCTGAAGGCGGCGGCGCTGCGGCCGGTGGCCGGCGTGGTGGTCATCGCCAGCGGCATGCGCTTCCGCGGGCTGGACGTCCGCCCCCACCTGCCCACGCTGCGCACCCCCAAGCTCTTCATCGCGGGGACGGGCGACCAGCCCTTCGCCGACAGCGTGCGCACCATGCACGCGCGCACTCCCCCGCCGAAGGCGCTGCGGCTTTATCCCACGGCGGCCCACGGCACCCACCTCTTCGCCACCCGCCACGGTCCGGCGATCCAGGCGGAGATCCTGACCTTCGTCCGCACTTACACGGACTGAAACGTGGAGGCGGTGGTATACTGGTCGGGGTTTAGCCCCCATCGTCTAGCCAGGCCTAGGACACCGGTCTTTCAAGCCGGCAACGCGGGTTCGAATCCCGCTGGGGGCACCATCTTCCCCGCTGCCAGGCGCCGCGCATTGCCATCTTCGCCCGCAGCCCTCTATACTTCCTGACAATAGGCTCTTGAAGCCCGGTTGGCCACGGCGAACGTCCGAGATTGCTGAGGGAGGTGGGGAGTGCGTGAGTGACCAGAAGACGGACAAGTGGGTGCGGGTCGCAGAAAACCGGTGGCGACGCCTCTCCCGCCGGGAGTTTCTCAAGTTGACGGCCGTCGGAGCGGCGGGGGTTGGTGTCGCCGCCAGCGGGCTGCGCTCGCTCCTGGGACCCATCCATGTGGTGCGGGCGCAGCCGCGGACCCTGCGCATCATGACGTGGAGCCACTTCGTCCCGGCCTACGACACATGGTTCGACCCATTCGCCAAACAGTGGGGAGCGAGCCGTGGGATCGAGGTGACCGTGGACCACATCTCCTTTGCCGACGTCGTCCCCCGGGCCACCGCCGAGGTGGCGGCGCAGCAGGGGCACGACCTCTACTTCTTCCTGGCACCGCCCTCGGCATTCGAGCAGCAGGTGCTGGACCTGACCGACATCAACCAGGAGGCCGAGCGGCGCTACGGCCCCATGATCCCCCTGGTGCGGCAGAGCGTTTACAACCGCAACACCCGCAAGTTCTTCGGCTTCTCGGACAACTGGGTGCCGGACCCCGGCGACTACCTCAAGAGCGCGTGGGCGGGGGTGGGCTTTGCCCAGGGGCCGAAGACGTGGGACGACCTGCTGGTGGCGGGGCGGGAGATCAAGCGGAAGTACCCGCAGATCCAGATCCCCATCGGCATCGGGCTGTCCCAGGACATCGACTCCAACATGGCCACCCGGGCCATCATGTGGTCCTTCGGCGCCTCCATCCAGGACAAGGACGAGAACGTCGTCCTCAACTCCGAGGAGACCATCCGCGCCGTGGAGTTCGGGGCGCGGCTCTTCCGCGAGGTGATGACGCCGGCCGTCCTGAGCTGGAACGCCGCCTCCAACAACCAGGCGCTGGAGGCGGGACAGACCGCCTACATCCTCAACTCCATCTCCGCCTACCGCTCGGCGCAGGACCGCCGGCTGCCCACGGCGGCCGACATCTTCTTCGTCCCGGCTCTGCGCGGCGCCAAGGCCCGCTGGGCCAGCGAGCACGTCATGGGCGTCTGGGTGATCTGGCGGTTCGCGCAGGCCCCCGACCGGGCCAAGGAGTTCCTTCTGCACCTGGTGGACAACTACCGGGATGCGGTGATGGCCAGCAAGCTCTACAACTTCCCCTCCTTTTTCGGGAGCGTGGCGGAGAAGACCGTACCGGTCGCCCAGAAGCCGGCCGAGGGGCGCAAGTGGATCCGGTCGGTGGTGTTCAAGGACCCCTTCGGCTCCGTGCCGCCGGACAAGTTGAAGGTGCTGGCCGATGCCGAGCAGTGGTCTACCAACATCGGCTACCCCGGTCCGGCCAACCCGGCCGAGGGCGAGATCTTCGACACCTTCGTCATCCCGGATATGTTCGCCAAGGCGGCCACGGGGCAGCTCACGCCCCGGCAGGCGGTGCTGGAGGCGGACCGCCGGGTGAAGGAGATCTTCACCAAGTGGCGCCGCGCCGGACTGGTGGGGGGCGGTAAAGACCGGTAACTTCAGTAGCGTGCGGAGGCCAGGCGGGGTGCGCCCGGTCTGCGGGCGCACCCCTCCCTGTCCCCGGGGTGAGGCGAGGACGGCATGGAGAGCGGCTACGTCGAGATACGCGACCTGCACAAGCACTTCGGCGAGGTGCGCGCCGTGGACGGCGTCAACCTCTCCGTGAGGGAGGGGGAGCTGCTGGTCCTGCTGGGGCCATCGGGCTGCGGGAAGACCACGTTGATGCGCATGATCGCAGGGCTGGAGACGCCCACCTCCGGCGAGATCTTCATAGCCGGGGAGCGCATGGATGCCGATGTGCCGCCCCGCGCCCGCGGCATCGCCATGGTCTTCCAGAGCTACGCCCTCTACCCGCACAAGACCGCCTTCCGCAACATCTCCTTCCCCCTGGAGGCGATGGGAGAGCCGCAGCGCCTGCTGCGGGAGCGGGTGCACAGCGGGGCGCGCATGTTCGGCATCGAGCGGCTGCTGGACCGCTTCCCCCGTCAGCTCTCCGGCGGGGAGCGGCAGCGCGTGGCGCTGGCCAGGGCCGTGGTGCGCGACCCCAAGGTTTTCCTCTTCGACGAGCCGCTCTCCAACCTGGACGCGCAGCTGCGCGCCATCGCCCGCTACGAGCTCAAGGAGTTCCAGCGGCAGATCGGGACCACCACCATCTACGTCACCCACGACCAGGTGGAGGCCATGGGGCTGGGAGATCGCATCGCGGTCATGGATAAGGGTCGGGTGCGGCAGGTGGGCAGCCCGCAGGAGGTCTACGACTACCCCGCGGACACCTTCGTCGCCACCTTCCTCGGCTCCCCGCCCATGAACCTGGTGGAGCACGACGAGGAGACGCTGATCGGCTTCCGCCCGGAGCACTTTCTCCCCCGGGAGGTCTTCGACCCGCGGGAGGATGTGGTGGTCTATCACCTGCGGGTGCGGCAGGTGGAGCACCTGGGCGCGGACCGGCTGGTCTACGGCTCGCTGGAGGAGGAGCGCCGCTCGGACCAGCCGGTCATTGCCGGGCTGCCGGTGACCATCACCACGCCGGTGGCTGAGGGGCAGATCTACGAGTTCGCAGTGCCCCGCAGGGCCATCCGCTCCTTCGACCGGCGCACCGGCATGGCACTGGACAGAGGGCGGTGACGCGGTGGCCCTGAAGGAGGCGCAGTCGGTGGTGGCGGCGGCCCCGGCGGTCTTCCGCCGCAGGACGCTGGCCGACCGGGAGGATGCGCTGGGCCGGCTGATGTTGGCCCCCGCCCTCCTCTACGTAATCCTCCTGGTGGGCGTGCCCTTTGGCATGGCCGTCCTCCTCAGCTTCAGCGCGGCGCGGTCGGGGACGCTGAGCTTCCCCTGGGTGGGGCTGCGCAACTTCTGGACCATCGCCGCCGACCCCCAGTTCCGCCTGGCCCTGCGCAACACAACCCTCTTCACCGTCGTCTCCCAGGTCCTGGTCATGGTCCTGGCCACGGCCGCAGCCAACGTACTGGAGGCTGCCTTCTTCGGGCGGCGGGGGGTGCGCATGCTTCTGCTGCTGCCCTGGGCCGTCCCCGTCTCCCTGGCGGCCATGGCCTGGACGTGGATCTTTGACTCCACCTTCAGCGTGATCAACTGGACCCTCCGGGCGGTGGGGCTGCTGAAGGGCTGGCTCTACTGGTTCGGTGACCCCACGCTGGCCATGATCGCCATCATCACCGTGCACGTCTGGCGCATGTTCCCCTTCGCCACGGTCATCGTCCTGGCCGGCATGTCCGCCATCCCCGCGGAGATCCGGGAGGCGGCCGTGGTGGACGGCGCCTCCTTCTGGCGGCGGCTGTTCCAGGTGAACCTGCCGCTGCTGCTGCCCGTGGTCACGGTGGCCGTCCTCTTCGGCGTGGTCTTCACCTCCACCGACCTCAGCGTCGTCTACCTGCTCACCCGCGGCGGCCCGTACAACAGCACCCACGTCCTGGCCAGCCTGGCCTTCCAGCGGGGCATCCTGGGAGCGGACCTGGGGCAGGGGGCCGCCATCGCCCTCTTCCTCCTCCCCGTGCTGGTGGTGGTGGCGGTCCTGATGCTGCGCGTGGCCCGGCGGGCGGAGGTGGGGGGATGAAGAGGCGTCTGGTGCGCGCGGCCAAGCGGGCGGGGCTCTACGGCGCCGCGCTGGCCTTCACCGTCTTCGCCGTCTTTCCCTTCTACTGGATGTTCCTCACGGCGTTCAAGCAGGACCGCGACCTCTACGTGGGAGGGACGGTGACCACGCACATCCCCTGGATCTTCAACGATCCTCCTACCCTGGAGCACGTCCAGCTGCTCTTCCGCCAGACGTTGTACCTGACCTGGGTGCGCAACACGGTGTGGATCGGAGGCCTGGTGGTGCTGATCACCCTGCTCTTTGCGCTGCCGGCGGGCTACGCCCTGGCCCGGCTGACCGGGCGCTGGGGGGAGCGGCTGGGGATCGGCATCTTCCTCACGTATCTCATCCCCCCCACGCTGCTGTTCATCCCCTTCTCCCGCGTCATCGCCTTGCTCGGCCTGCAGAACTCTCCCTGGGCTCTGGTGCTGATCTACCCCACCTTCACCATCCCCTTCTGCACCTGGCTGCTCATGGGCTTCTTCCGCTCCATCCCGCGGGACATCGAGGAGCAGGCCATGATCGACGGCTACAGCCGGCTGTCGGCCATGCGCAAGGTTGTCCTCCCCCTGGCCATCTCCGGGATCCTCACCGCGGCCATCTTCGCCTTCACCCTGGTGATGCAGGACTTCGTCTACGCCCTGACCTTCATCAGCTCCGTGGGCAAGATGACCGTCAGCCTGGGCATCCCGGTGGCCCTGGTGCGGGGCGACGTCTTCTACTGGGGGTCGCTGATGGCGGCGGCCCTGATCACCAGCGTCCCCATCGCCATCGTCTACAACCTGTTCATCGACCGCTTCATCGCCGGCCTGACGGCGGGTGCGGTCAAGGGGTAGCCTTCCCTAGCGGTAGAGCAGGTAGGGCTCGCGGCGCTGCCTGAACCTGTTCAGCGCCGGCTGCCAGCGGGCGACGATGGCACCGGCGTCCTCACCGCGGGTCAGGGCCAAGCGCACCTCCTTCGTCCCCCAGACCACATCGAAGAGATAGCGCCCGCTGCGGGAGGGGGTGAAGGTGAAGCGGTCAGGGTGCAGCCGTCGCACCTCGGCCAAAATGGCCACGGCGGTGGCGCCCGGGCGGAACTGCGGCCGGTCGGTGATGTGCAGGCGCACCCCGCGGTAGATGCGTCCACTGCGCGGGTGGGGGATGGCCGAAGGGGAGAAGCGCACCCCGGGGAGGTTCTGTCTGTTCAGCCGCTCCGCCAGGCGCGTGCCGTCCAGCCAAGGCGCCAGCACCACCTGGAAGCGGGAGGAGGTCCCCACGCCGTTCCACAGGTTGGTCCCGTCCAGCGGCCCGGTGGCGGCATAGAAGAAGGGGGCGTCCTCCGAGGTGATCCCCGGGGAGGGATTCACCCACCCCAGTCTGGTGTCCGCCCAGGTCATGGGGCGCTTCCACCCCTCCATGGGGATCACGCTGAGGCGGGCCCTGATGCCGAAGGCGTCGTTGTAGAGGCGAGCCAGCTCGCCGATGGTCATCCCGTGCACCAGTGGAACGGGGTAGAGCCCGATGAAGGAGCGGAACTGCGGCTCCAGCACCGGACCGTCGACGGTCAGACCGCCCAGCGGGTTGGGCCGGTCGAGGACGACTACCGGCTTCCCAGCATCGCGCGCCGCCTCCATGGCCAGGGCCATGGTTGAGGCGTAGGTGTAGGGGCGGACCCCCACGTCCTGCAGGTCCACCACCAGGACGTCCACCCGTTGGAGCATGGCGCGGGTGGGGCGGAAGGTCCCGCCGTAGAGGCTGTAGACGGGCGTACGGCCGGGGATGGTAGGCATGGGCTGGCCGGCGCCGTACGTCCCGTCCAGCCCGTGCTCCGGCGCGAAGAGGGCTGTCAGCGTGATCCCGGGGATGCGCCGCAGGGCCGTTGCCGTGGGATGACCCTCGCGGGTGACGGCGGCCTGGTGCGTCACCAGTCCCACCCGCTGTCCGTACAGGGGGCGAGGCTCTGCGAGGAAGGTGTCGACCCCCAGCCGGACCGGTGGGGGGTAGGCCAGCGGGGATTGCGCCATGGCGGGCGCGACGAGAGCGGTCAGGGCTGCGGCCACGATGAGGATCGTCGGGAGTCCCAAGGTCGGCTGGAATCCGTCGGCTGTTTGCTCACCAAGATTCCGGCGGCCGTCCCGCATTTCCTCCTCTGGCATCATTTGCTGGCACCTTGAAGCAACTTCGCGCCGTCCGTGGTGCACTTTGCGCCGCACCACGGCACGGTGCACTTTGCGCCGCACCGGGGGAGGAAGGGCAGCGCCGGTGCGGAAGAAATGGAGGGCAGGAGGACCGACCCGCAGGGCTACTCGCCCACGCTGACGGCGGTGACGGTGCCGCAAGAGGTGGACAGGCGGCCGCAGGAGCGGCCGCCTCGTGAGGGCCGGACAGGTGCAAGTGGAGGTGAACGATGCGGCCGTGCGCCTGGAGGCGGCTGCGGCCGTGGTCCGCCGCCATGCAGGTGGGCTGCGCTATCACCCCCAGACAGGCATGACCACTCCCCCGGTTATCGAGATGTGGCAGGCCCTCGACCACCTTCGAGAGATCCTGGCTAGGTTGCCGGTCTGGGTGGAGGCATTCGCCCGGGAGGATGCCGCAGGGGATTCCCCAGCAGCGCTGCCGCCTGAGGTCGTGGAGGGCCCGCCGCGCCTTGTGGCCCTCGCCGACGCCCTGCGCTCGGCGCTCGAGGCGCTGGATGGAGTGCTGAAGCGGCCGGAGCGTGCGGCGCTGGACGTGCCCTACGGCCTGGGCGCTCCGCGGCGGCCTCACCCGGGGGCGCTGGCCACCTGGGTAGCGGAGCGGGCCGAGGCGCTGGCCCGCGAGCTGGCCACGCAGGCCGTCCTGCGGGCGAACCTCACGGTCCCCACGGCGGAAGCCCGGCGAGCGATCCGCTGAAGTCCTCGCAGCGGAAGAGGATGAGCACGCGCTGCGGCGCCAGCGCCACCCGCCCTGCCGGGCGGACGTTGCGGCAGAACGTCTGCAGCGGGAGACGGGGGGCGCTGTTGCGGTCGGCGTCGTGGCGGTCTTCCACGTACACCACCGCTCGCCCGGCCAGCTCCTGCGGCGGATGCCAGAGGCGGAATGCGCGGAATGGGGCGGTCACCAGGATGCGCCCGTCCTTTTCCAGGTGGTAGCGGAGCTGGCTGGCCAGCTGGTAGCTGCTGGCGAGGACGAAGGCGTCCCCGGACTGCGCCTGGCGGGCGACCGTCTGCGCCGCCTGGTTCCAGCGGCCGCCAGCGAGGTCGCCCAGGCGGGGCAGGAACACCAGGGTGGACAGCGCCAGCGTCAGCAGGGCTGTGAGCGCGGCAAGGCTCCACAGCAGTGCCGGCCGTAGCCTCGCCCACTTCGGCCAGAGCGCCCCCAGGGCGATGGCCGCTACGGAGTAGGCGGGGGCGGGCCAGTGGGGCTTGGCCCGAGCCCCCAGGGCGCTCAACACCACGGCGGCGAAGATGGGCAGGCCCATCCAGGCCAGATAGCGCCACGCCGGGGTGTCGGCGCGACGGGCGGCGGCGACCGTGGCGGCCGCCAGGGGGAAGGCCAGCGGGCCGAAGAAGATCACCTGTCCGGCGGCAAAAGCCAGCAGGTTCAGCGGCACCGAGCGCGGCGCCGTCCAGAGCTCGCGGTTGAGAATCACCCGGACGGTGGCCCAGTCGTGCTGCGCGTTCCAGATCACAACCGGCGCTGCCAGCGCCGCCGCCGCCGCCGCCCCCAGATACCACCGCGCGTCGCGGAGGAAGCGGCGGCCCTGATCGGTCAGCGCCGCCCCCGCCAGTCCCAGGACGAGGAAGAGTGCCATCTCCTTGCTGAGGAAGGTCAGGCCTACCGCGGCCCCGACAGCCGTCCACCACCATCCGCCCCGGTGCAGGGCCCGCCAGCCCATCCAGACGGAGAGCATCCACAGGAAGGCCATGGGTCCGTCGGGAAAGGCGAAGACGGTCCCCAGCATGAAGGCGGGGAGCGGCAACAGGAGGAGCGCGGCGCGCGCTCCGGAGGGCCGGTCGAACATCTCCCGGCCGGCGAGGTAGACCATCGCGGGTGCGGCCGAGGCCAGGAGCAGAGGGAGGATGCGAAGGGCGAGGGGGCCCCGGCCCAGGACGGCGGTGGAGGCAGCGATCAGCGCTGCGATCAGCGGGGGGTGGTCGGGGTACCCCCAGGCGAGGTGGCGCGACCAGAGCCAGTAGTAGGCCTCGTCGTCCAGGATGGGGACGCGGGCGGCCACAGCCAGCCGCAGGAGGACCAGGCCAGTTCCTGCGGCTGCGAGCCAGAGCGTCCGGCGGGCTCCCGCGGGGGATGCGGAAAACCGGAGGTTCATCGCACTGCGGCCAGCGCCCGTGCCCGGCGGAAGACGGCATCCAGCATCGTCGGGGTCAGCCGCCCGGTCTGTGTGTTCTGCCGGCTGGGATGGTAGGCATCCAGCAAGACGAGGGTCCGTCGACCCCAGACCAGCCGGTTCTGTGTCCCGTGGGCAAATCGCGGGAGCGGACGCGGCATGCGGACCCCGACTTCCTCCGCGGCCCGCAGGAACGCCAGGTGGGCCAGGCTTCCCAGGGCGACAACCACCCGTACGCGGCGCAGCAGTCGCAGCTCGGCGACAAGATATGAGCGGCAGTTGGTGATCTCTTCCGGCGCCGGCCGGTTGTCCGGTGGGGCACAGCGCACCGCCGCAGTGAGGTAGATGTCGTGCAGGGCCAGGCCGTCGTCCCTGCTGGTGGAGGTGGGCTGAGTGGCGAACCCGGTGCGGTGCAGCGACGCCACCAGCGTGGCCCCGGCACCGTCCCCGGTAAACATGCGGCCGGTGCGATTGGCCCCGTGCGCCCCGGGCGCCAGGCCCACCACCAGGACGCGGGCCCGCGGGTCGCCGAAACCCGGCACGGGACGCCCCCAGTAGGTCCACTCCCGGTATGCGCGGCGCTTCACCCGGGCCACGGCCCGGCAGTGGGCGACCAGCCGTGGACAGCGCTGGCAGGCGACGATGGTTTGAGCGAGGGTGGCAAGGCCTGATGCGGGTTCGGAGGGTCGACCGGAAGTGACCGGGTTGGGCCGTCCAGGCATCGACCTCAAGGCACCAGGACCAGGCGCCCCATGACCCGGCCCCGGCGGAGGCGGTCCAGGGCCTCGTTCACCTGTTCCAGCGGCAGGGTCTCCACGTGCCAGGTGATCCTGCCCCGACGGGCCATGTCCACGACCGCAGACAGCTCTTCCAGCGACCCCCACACCGACGTGGTCAGATGCGCCTCATGGGGCACGGTGTCGAACCCGAAGGGCAGGCGGCCGCCCGCAGCCCCTACCTGCACCAGGATCCCTCCCCGCTCGACGAGCCTGGCCCCCAGGGCCAGCGTCCGCCGTGACCCCACGAAGTCGAAGACCGCCCGGGCGGGTGGCAGGGCTCCGGCGGCATCGGGTGGCATTGCGTCGTCGGCTCCCAGGTCCCGTGCCCACCGCAACTTGGCCGGGATGCGGTCTACGGCCACCACGCGTACCTTGGCCAGCATCTTGAGGTACTGCACCGCGAACTGCCCGAGGCCACCTACGCCGATGACGACGGCTGTGGCGTCCTCCCCCAGCCAGGGGAGGGCGCGCCGGACTGCACGGTAGGGGGTGACCCCGGCATCGGCCAGCGGGGCGGCCCGCACGGGGTCCAGATCGCCAAGGGGGATCAGGTAGCGGCGGGAGGGCACCACCATCCACTCGGCGTACCCGCCGTCGGCGTTCCAACCCGCATCCACGCCCCGGAAACACAGCTGCTCTTCCCCCCGCCCGCACCAGGCGCACCTCCCGCACCCCCAGCTGGCGTAGACCAACACCGCTCCCAGCCCTGCGGCTTCTCCGGCGACCTCGTGGCCGGGCACCAGTGGGAGCCTGATGCCGGTGAACTCCCCGTCAGCCATGTGCACGTCGCTGTGACACACGCCCGCTCCCCGCACGCGGACGAGGACCTGCTCCCTCCGGGGCCGCGGCCGGGGACGGTCCACCAGGCGCAGGGGCCGACCGAACCGGTGCAGGACCGCTGCTTTCATCCGCGCTCGGTGGATTCCCCGCTGGCCGGCACGACCCCTCTGGCCCCAGCAGCGCGCGGTGACGGCCCAGGCATTCCGGTATGCGGGCCGTGGGGCGAATGATTCTGTAGGCAGTCTACCGCTCCGCCCTTGATCCCGTAGTATAATGAGCCCAGGGGGCGGTTAGCTCAGCGGAAGAGCGCATGCTTCACACGCATGAGGCCGCAGGTTCGAGCCCTGCACCGCCCACCATCTGTACGACCACACAGCTTTCTACGCCGAATCCCGCCCTCAGACCCCCATACAAGGGGCCGTGCTTAGCCGATCACCAATGCAGGGGACTATCGGATCCGAGCGCGCGAAGGCTTGAGGGTGCCGCATGATAGGCCTTTCCACCCGTAACGCCGGCCCGGCCGGCCAAAGGCAGCCACGTCTCCTTGACCGCGCGAGGGATATCCTCCGCGCGCGCCACTACAGCCGCCGTACCGAGGAGACATACATCGCGTGGATCCGCCGATACATCTTGTTCCACGGCAAGCGCCATCCCATCGAGATGGGCGCCGCGGAGATCACGCAGTTTCTCACGTCGCTCGCCGTCCAGGGAAAAGTGGCGGCCTCCACCCAGAACCAGGCGCTGAGCGCGCTTCTGTTCCTCTACCGCGAGGTGTTGGATCAAGGGGTTCCGTGGCTCGATGACCTTGTGCGCGCAAAGCGCCCCGGGCGGCTTCCCGTTGTCCTGACTCGCGATGAGGTTCGGACACTTCTTGGTCATCTTCACGGCGTCCCGCGCCTGATGGCGCTGCTGCTGTACGGGGCGGGACTGCGGGTTCTGGAGTGCGCCCGCCTGCGCGTGCAGGACATCGACTTCGCACGAAATCAGATCGTTGTGCGGGCCGGCAAGGGCAACAGAGACCGCGTGACGATGCTGCCCGCCGCTGTCAAAGCCGACTTGGCGCGGCACCTCGACCGTGTGAGGCGACAGTACGAGCAGGACCTCAGGCGCGGTGCCGGCTGGGTCGAGCTCCCTGGAGCCCTGATGCGGAAGTACCCGAACGCGGGCCGGGAGTAGGGTTGGCAGTGGGTCTTTCCGGCTACCCGGATCTACGTCGACCGGGTGACCGGCCAGCGGCGCCGGCACCACCTGCATGAGACGGTGCTGCAGCGCGCGGTCAGGGACGCCGTCCGCCGAGCCGGGATTGCCAGACATGCGACCTGCCACACCCTCCGCCATTCGTTTGCCACACACCTCCTCGAGGATGGGCACGACATCCGCACAGTCCAGGAGCTGCTCGGCCACCGGGACGTGAGCACGACCATGATTTACACACATGTGCTGAACCGGGGGCCCGGGGCAGTCCGGAGTCCGGCCGATCGGTTGTCCGGGGTGTAGAGGGAGGTGGCCAGGCCCCGACGGGTCACCGGCGGGGAGAGGTCCTCCCGGAATTGCAAAGGCATCACTGGCGCGCGATAATGGGGGCCAAAGACAGCCGGCGTGCCGGGGCTGCCGCCAGGTCGGTGTAGGACGGATTAGGCAGGTCTGCCTATCGCGGCGACGGGTGGCGTTTTGTAGGCGTGGATCATAAGGAAGCGGGTGGGATCAGGTAGGGCACGGTGACAGGTTCTAGACTGCAGGACTTGCTATGTTGGAGGTTCTAGGCAGTTCTGTCCAATGCTTGTTAGCCTGCGTATTGCAATTCGTGTTGTACACTGGGGTGCGAAATGAATTGGACACAGAATGAGATATCCTTGTTGTCGCCCGTGTTGGAGCAGTTCGAGAGCGATTTGAAACCACTGGAAGGCAAGAACATCCTTGTTCTGTG